>Ga0070741_10010335_pt1 | contig 17675 bp, 10 predicted proteins | sample Coa_R1_4_FD_66440 | JGI IMG/M metagenome (GOLD analysis project Ga0070741, IMG submission 66440) | Surface soil microbial communities from Centralia Pennsylvania, which are recovering from an underground coalmine fire - Coalmine... | ecosystem: Environmental > Terrestrial > Soil > Unclassified ...
CGGCTGAAGAAATTCGGCGTGCAGATCGCGATCAGCGACTTCGGCACCGGTTATTCGAGCCTTTCCTATCTCAAGCGGCTGCCGCTCGACGTGCTCAAGATCGACCAGTCCTTCGTGCGCGACATCTCCTCCGACCCCAACGACGCCGCGATCGTGCGGGCGATCATCACCCTGGCGCGCAGCCTCGGCATCAAGGTGATCGCGGAAGGCGTGGAGACCGAGGCCCAGCTCGCCTTCCTCAACGCCTACGGCTGCCAGTACGCGCAGGGCTACATGTTCGGGCAGCCCATGCAGGCCCAGGAATTCGCGCACTATACGCGCGGCCGCCGCGGCGCCTGACTTCCTGCAACGGACTGCAGCGCCACGCGCGCCGTCCGATTCTCCGTAAGATGCGCGGCCGGCCCGCGTGCGCGGTGTACGATCCGCCGTCGATCACAGTGCGAGGCGCATGAACAGTCCGAAAATACTCGCCTTTGCCGGCAGCCTGCGTAGCGGTTCGTTCAACAAGAAACTGGTGGCCGTGGCGGCGGCGGCGGCAAGCGCCGCCGGAGCGGAAGTCACCGCGATCGACCTGCGCGACCTGCCGATGCCGCTGTACGACGGCGACATCGAGCGCAGCCACGGGCTGCCGCCGAACGCGAAAACCTTCAAGCGCCTGCTGCTCGAACACCACGGCGTGCTGATCAGCACCCCCGAATACAACAGCCAGTATCCGGCGGCGCTGAAGAACGCGATCGACTGGGCGTCGCGCCAGGAAGCGGGCGAGGCGCCGCTTGCCGCGTTCAAGGGCAAGGTGGCGGGCGTGATGTCGGCCTCGCCGGGCAGGCTTGCCGGCCTGCGCGGGCAGACGCTGGTGCGGCAGCTGCTGCTCTACCTCGGAATGGCGGTGGTGCCGATCCAGGTCGGCATTCCGCACGCGAACGACGCGTTCGACGAGACCGGCCGGCTCAAGGACGCGAAACAGCAGGCCTCGATCGAGGCGCTGGGCGCCGAAGTCGTCCGCTACGTCGGCAGGTTGGTCCTCTCTTCCTAGGAATGCTGCGCTCATTTGCGTCGCGCATCCGCAGTGCATCGCAGCCCGCCGGCACATCCGTTCCGAGCACGCACGCCATAGCCGGGCCGGCTGGGAATGCGGCGGGCAGGATGTTACATTGCGAGCGGGAAGATTCGATGCCGGAACATGTCTGCTCGCGGTGTGGACGAAACGGTGGCTGAACGCGCAGGAGGCGGGCTGTGGCTGTGCCTGCTGGCCCTAGCCGCAGTCACCGTCGCGGCGACCCCGCTCCTCGCGGCGGCGGAAAACTGGGTCGAGGTCGGCGCCGATCTCGAAGCGCGGTTCTACGTCGATGCCGATTCGATCTCGGTGGATGGCGAGAACGTCCGGGTGGTCAAGCGCGGCGTCTACAACAATACGCTGACCGAGAGCCTCGGCGGGCGCCCGACGGTGTTCAGGCAGACCCTCGGTATCGTCGAGCTGGACTGCCGGCGGCGCATCAACCGCGTGATCAGGATCGACATGCTGGACGAGAAGGGCGAAGTAGTCTGGTCCTCGGGTTTCATGAAGCAGCGCATGTGGGAGGACGTGCATCCGCAGACCCACGCCGAGGCGACGCTGCGATTCGCCTGTTCGAAGGCCGGGACGTAAGCGGGAAAAAAGAGGCCGCCCGAAGGCGGCCTATTGCTTGGGACCCCCAAACGAGCCGGTCACAAGCGCGAAACTTCACCCATTCTGCGGCCGACGCGCCCGCCGCCGGCGCGTCTTTCGCGAGCGAGCCCCGCCGCGGCGATCCCTTTCGTCCGCTGCCGCCTCGATGGTGTCGAAGCCGCCTGGGTCGGCGCCAAAGCCGGTTTCGCTATCGATCGTATCTCGTTGCATGTCCGCGCCGTCGGGCGCCGGTGACACGCGCGCGGTCGCGGCTTCGCCGTCCGGGGCCACGCTTTGTGCGTGGCGGCGGAAGCGCACCCGCGTCGTCTGTGTTTCGCGCCCCTGTGCCATGATACGAACCCGCGAGTTCCTGTTCGGCTGTGCGATGCGTGTCACGTTATTCTTTGCGGCGGCGGGCCGGAATCGGAATTTTCCTGACCGGAGTTCAGAGAAAGCCCTAATCCATAAAAGTCCGTTGCGGAGGAGAGCTTGAAGCGGTGTCTGGCATGTCTGTTGGGCGCGTGCGCGCTCGGATGGAGCGCGCTCGGCCACGGCGCGTCCCTGGAGCTGTTTTCGCCGCAAGGCGAGGCGAAGGGGGTGCGCCAGGCGCGGGCGCGCTTTTCGGCGCCGATGGTCGCGCTCGGCGATCCGCGCCTGCCGGAACCGTTCGCGGTCGACTGCAACGTCCCGGGCAGCGGGCGCTGGGTCGACACCCGCAACTGGGCCTATGATTTCGAACGGGATCTGCCGGCGGGTGTGCGCTGCACGTTCACGCTCGTCCCCGGCCTGAAAACGCTCGCCGGCGAACCGGTCGACGCGGCCGGACCGTTCGGCTTTACCACCGGCGGGCCGGCCGTGGTCGAGACCCTGCCGCACGAGGGTGCAACGGTCGACGAGGAGCAGGCGTTCATCCTCGGCCTGGACGCGCAGGCGAGCCCGCAGAGCATCGCCGCCAACGCATACTGCGACGTGCAGGGCGTGCCGGAGCGCATACCGGTCCAGGTGCTCGCAGGTGAGGAACGCAAGGCGGTGCTCGAGGCGCGCAAGGATTTCGTCGGGCGGTGGCTGCGCCTCTGGTTCAAGGACGGCCGCTCGATGCTGCTATCCGATCGCGGGCCGGCTGCCGGCGCGAAGCCGCTGCAGTCCGCCGATCCGGACAAGCTGCCGATCGCGGTGCTGCGCTGCCAGCGGCGGCTGCCCAACGACGCCCCGCTGCGCCTGGTGTGGGGCAAGGGAATCGAGTCCGAGTCGGGTGTGCCGACCTCCCAGGACCAGGCGATCGCCTGGCGGGTGCGCAGCCGTTTCGAGGCCCGCTTTACCTGCGAGCGCGTGAACGCGGAAGCGCAATGCCTGCCGATCCTGCCGATGCGGCTTTCTTTCACCGCACCGGTGCCGCGCGCGGCCGCGGCGAAGATCGTGTTGAAGCCCGCCATGGGCGCCGCGGTCGCGGCCACGCTGCCGGACCCGAAGAGCGGCGGCGATTTCGTCGACGAAGTGACCTTCCCCGGCCCGTTCCCGGAGCGCGCGCAGATGACGCTCGAGGTCCCCGCCGATCTGGTCGACGACGCCGGGCGCAAGCTCGCCAACGCCAGGCGCTTCCCGCTGCAGGTGCGCACCGACGAATATCCGCCGCTGGCGAAATTCGCCGCGCGCTTCGGCATCATCGAGCTGAACGGCGACGGCATGCTGCCGGTCACGCTGCGCAACCTCGAGGCGCTCGTCGAGGCGAGAAGCGTGAAGATCGGCAAGCAGGAGGACGCCGGCGCGCAACTGTCCGACAAGGCCGACCTCGCGATCAACTGGCTGCGCAAGCAGCTCGACACCGCCAAGGGCCAGGAGGGGGAGAACATTCCGGGACTGTACTCGCGGGTGGCGGACGGCGACGTGATGGCGATCGTGCGCTGGCTGCGACGGCTGCGCGAGTACGAGTCGGACCGCATGCGCTACGACGACAAGAAGCAGGACAACGTCGCCGAGTACCGGGCCGGCGAAAAGACGATCTTCACCGACCAGGACAAGGCGCGGCGCATGACGGTGCCGAAGCCGCAGGGCGCGCGCGCCTTCGAAGTGGTCGGCATTCCGCTCAGGAAGCCGGGCTTCTACGTGGTCGAGCTGGCGAGCCCGCGGCTGGGCGCCGCGCTGCTCGGTGGGCGCAACCGGCCGTACTACGTGCAGGCGGGCGCACTTGTGACCAACCTCTCGGTGCACCTGAAGTGGGGGCGCGAGTCGTCGCTGGTCTGGGTGACCGCGCTCGACACCGGCAGGCCGGTCGCCAAGGCGCAGGTCGCGGTGCAGGACTGCGCCGGCAAGGTGTACTACCGCGGGGAGACCGACGCGCAGGGCAGGGCGCGCATCGGCGCGCTCGTGCCGGAAAAGGAGAGACTGCCCGGCTGCCTAGCGGAGTGGGACAGGCAGCTGCTCGCCTCGGCCCGGCTCGGCGACGATCTCGGCGTGGTGTTCTCGGACTGGAACGAGGGCATCTCGCGCTGGCGCTTCAACCTGCGCAGCGCGGGCCCGCAGGGATCGATCGTCGCCGCCACCGTGCTCGACCGCAACCTGCTGCGCGCCGGCGAGACGGTGAGCATGAAGCACTACTATCGGCGCCATACGACCAGGGGCTTCTCTTACGTGCCGGTGGATCAGCTGCCGAAGAAAATCGTGATCCAGCATCTGGGCAGCGACGAGCGCTACGAGCTGCCGGTGACCTGGGACGGGCGCGACAGCGCCGAATCGACCTGGGCCATCCCGCCCGGCGCGAAGAAGGGGACCTATCAGGTCACGATGACGGATACGCTCGATGCCCTGCCCGGACGTCCGGGCAGCGCGCGCATCAGCGGCAGTTTTCGCGTCGAGGAGTTCCGCGTGCCGCTGATGCAAGCGCAGATCGGCGTGCCGAAGGCGGCGCAGGTGCGGCCGCAGGCGCTCGACCTGGATCTCAGCCTGCGCTATCTCGCCGGCGGTGGCGCGGCCGGGGCGCCGGTCAAAGTACGTGCCGTGGTGCGGCCGAAGCCGGTGGGCTTTCCCGGCTACGACGGGTTTTCGTTCGCCAACGGACGGGTGCAGGAAGGCGTCGAGAAGGACGCGGCCCAGGGCTGGACCCTCGAGGAGTTCGAGCTTGAAGGCGACGAAGAGGGCGAGGCGCAGCCTGCGGCAGGCATCGGAGCGCATGCGCTCAAGTCGCAGTCCGTCGACCTCGACGCCACCGGCAGCGGCCACGTGAAGCTCGGCGGACTGCCGCTGTCCGATCAGCCGCAGGAGCTGGCGGCGGAAATGGAATATCTCGATCCGAACGGCGAGACGCTGTCCGCCGCGACGCGGGTGGCGCTGTGGCCGTCCAGGCTGCTGCTTGGCGTGAAGCCCGACGCCTGGGCGGCCTCGAGCGAGGAGCTCAAGTTCCAGGTCGTCGCACTCGATCTCGCCGGCCGGCCGCTGAAGGGCCGCAAAGTGAAGGCCGAGCTGTACCTGCGCCAGCCCTACGCGCACCGCAAGCGGCTGGTGGGCGGCTTCTATGGCTACGAGAGCGGCGCCGAGATCAGGAAACTGCCGGTGGGCTGCGAGGGCGTGTCGGACGCGCGCGGACGCGTGTTCTGCGCCGTCAAGCCGGGCGTGTCCGGCAACGTGTTCCTGGTCGCGCAGGCGAGGGACGCGGGCGGCAACGTCGCCTATGCGAATGCCTCGGCCTGGATCGCCGGCAAGGAAGACTGGTGGTTCGACGCTTCCAACGACGATCGCATGGACGTCGTTCCGGAGCGCAAGCGCTACGAGCCGGGGCAGAGCGCGCAGCTGCAGGTGCGCATGCCTTTCCGCCAGGCCACCGCGCTCGTCACCGTGGAGCGCGAAGGCGTGATCGATTCCTTCGTGCAACCGCTGTCCGGCGCGAGCCCGGTGATCAAGCTGCCGGTCAAGGCCAACTACGCGCCGAACGTCTTCGTTTCCGTGCTCGCGGTGCGCGGCCGGGTGGAGGACGTCAAGCCCACGGCGCTCATCGATCTGGGCAAGCCGGCGTTCAAGATGGGCGTGGCGGAGATCAGCGTCGGCTGGCGCGCGCACGAGCTCAACGTGCAGGTAAAGCCCGAGCGCGACGTATTCCGCGTGCGGGAGCGGGCGCGGGTCGCGCTGCGTGTGACGCAACGCCTCGGCGGCAAGCCGGTGCCGGGCGCGGAGGTCGCGATCGCCGCGGTCGACGAGGGGCTGCTCGACCTGCTGCCGAACGATTCCTGGAAGCTGCTCGACACCATGATGCGCCCGCGCGGCATCGACGTGGACACCGCCACTGCGTCGATGCAGGTGGTGGGCAAGCGCCATTTCGGGCGCAAGGCGCTGCCTGCCGGCGGCGGCGGCGGACGGGAGTCCGCGCGCGAGCTGTTCGACACCCTGCTGTACTGGAAGGCGCGGGTGCCGCTGGACGCGAAGGGCAACGCCAGCGTCGACATCCCGCTCAACGATTCGCTGACGTCGTTTCGTATCGTCGCAGTCGCGGATGCCGGAACCGGCGCGTTCGGCACCGGCCAGGCCAGCATCCGCACCAGCCAGGACCTGCAACTCCTCTCCGGCCTGCCGCCGGTGGTGCGCGAGGGCGATCGCTTCGATGCGCGCTTCACGGTACGCAACGCCTCCGCGCGCGCTATGACGGTGGAAGTCGCGCCGAAGTTGTTGGGTCAGGCGCTCGAGGCGCAGCGCCTGCTGCTCGCGGCGGGCGAGGCGCGCGACGCGGTGTGGCAGGTGGATGCGCCGGTCAATGCGAGCAGGCTGGAATGGGAGGTTGCCGCCGACGAACTCACCGAGAACGGTCCGGTGCGGGGAGATCGCCTGCGGCTTGCGCAGCGGGTGGCGGAGTCGGTACCGGTGCGGACGCTGCAGGCCACGCTGGTTCAGCTCGATGCGGCGCTGTCGCTGCCGCCGGTCGCACGGCCGCAGGATGCGCTTCCCGGCCGCGGCGGCGTGCGCGTCGCGGTCGCGGCGCAGCTCGGCGACGGGCTTACCGGCGTGCGCGACTGGATGCAGCACTATCCGTACAGCTGCCTCGAGCAGCGCGTGTCGCAGGCGGTCGCGCTGCGCGACGCGGCGCGGTGGAAGCGCGTCATGGACGACCTGCCCTCCTATCTGGATCGCGACGGGCTGGCGAAGTACTTCGCGCTGGAGCGCCTGGGCAGCGATACGCTGACCGCGTATGTCCTGTCCCTCGCGGACGAGGCGGGCTGGGCGGTGCCCGAGGATGCGAAGAGCCGCATGAGCGCCGCTCTGCGCGGCTTCGTGGAAGGCCGCGTGGTGCGCGATTCAGCGCTGCCGACCGCGGATCTCGCGATCCGCAAGGTGGCGGCGCTGGAAGCGCTGTCGCGCGCCGGCCCGCTCGAGCCGGGGCTGCTTTCCACCATTCCCGTCGAGCCCGATCTGTGGCCGACCTCGGCGGTGCTCGACTGGACCGCGACGCTCCGGCGCAGCCAGTTCCCGGAGCGGGACAAATGGCTCGCGCAGGCGCAGCAGATCCTTCGCGCGCGGCTGAACTTCCAGGGCAGCACCATGGGCTTTTCCACCGAGCGCAGCGACTACCTGTGGTGGCTGATGAGCTCGGTCGACGCCAACGCCAACCGCGTGCTGCTCGCCTTCGTCGACGACGACGGATGGCGCGAGGATGTCCCACGGCTGGCGCGCGGTGCGCTCGGGCGTCAGCAGCGCGGCCATTGGAGCACGACGGTGGCCAACGCCTGGGGGGTGCTGGCGATGGAGAAGTTCTCCGCGCGCTTCGAGAAAGAGCCGGTGTCCGGCAGCACGACGGTCGCGGTTCCGGGCGAGCAGAGCGTGCTCGACTGGGCGCGCAACCCGAAAGGCGGGATGCTCGATCTTCCCTGGCCCGCGGGCGGCGGGCTCGCGCTGACCCAGCAGGGCTCGGGCAAGCCCTGGGTCAGCGTGCAGGCGCGCGCCGCGGTGCCGCTCGCCGCGCCGCTGTCCAGCGGCTTCCGGATCGTGCGCACCGTGACGCCGGTCGAGGCACGGGTGCCGGACAAAGTTTCTCGCGGCGACACGCTGCGCGTGCACCTGGAGATCGAGGCGCAGTCCGACATGACCTGGGTGGTGGTGGACGATCCGGTGCCTTCCGGCGCCACGATTCTGGGCCGCGGCATGAGCGGCGAGTCGTCGATCCTGGGCCGGGGCGAGCGCAACCGCGGTTTCGTCTGGCCGGCGTTCGAAGAGCGCGGCCTGGAGTCGTTCCGCGCCTATTACCGCTTCGTGCCCAAGGGAAGCTGGAGCGTCGAATACACGCTGCGGCTGAACAACCCCGGCCGCTTCGTATTGCCGCCGACCCGGGTCGAGGCGATGTATGCGCCGGAGATGTTCGGCATGCTGCCGAACGATGCGGTGACGGTGGAGCCGTAACTGCCGTGAATATCGTGAATATCGAAAAGACTTTCCTTGACCGCCCGACAATCCTCCCGGCGGCGCGCATGCTTCCGCGCGGTGGTTTCACGGCATTCGCGGCATTCACGATATTCACGGTTTCCGCCGCAAGCGCCGCCCTCCCCTCCTTCGACCAGGTGCGCTTCGGATTTCAGTCTACCGAGGGCGTGCTGCTCGACCGCAACGGGCAGCCGATCCAGGAGATGCGGGTGGAGGAGCGCGGGCGCCGGCTGGATTGGGTGCCGCTCGAAGAAGTCTCTCCCGCGGCGCTGGAGGCGATCGTGCGCGCCGAGGACAAGCGCTTCTACCATCACCGGGGCGTGGACTGGATCGCGCTTTCCGATGCCGCGCTGGATACGCTGTTCGCTCATCCACGCGGCGCCTCGACGATCTCGATGCAGGTGGCGGCGCAGCTCGACAGCGCGCTCATGCCGAAGACCGGACGGCGTTCGGTCGCGCAGAAATGGGATCAGATCCGCGCCGCCCAGGCGCTCGAAAAAGGGTGGAGCAAGCGCCAGATCCTCGAAGCGTATCTCAACCTGTCCACGTTCCGCGGCGAACTGCAGGGCATCGGCGCCGCGGCGCGCGGCCTGTTCGGCAAGCAACCCTCCGGACTGACGCTTGCCGAGTCCGTGCTGCTCGCCGCCCTGCTGCGCGGGCCCAATGCGGTGCCGGCCGCGGCGGCGCACCGCGCCTGCGCGATCGCCGCCGGTGCGCACTTGAACGTGGGCTGCGGGCGCCTGATCGCGGAGGCGCGGCAGGCGCTGGGCGGGCCGCCGCGCATCGAGCCCACCCTGGCGATGGCGTCGCACGTGGCGCGCGCGCTGCTCTCGCAGGAGCGGCGGCGGGTGCGCTCGACGCTCGACGGCGCGATCCAGCAGGCCGCGATCGAAACGCTGTCGCGCCAGCTCGCCGATCTCGAGGATCGGGCGGTCGCTGACGGCGCGGTGCTGGTGGCGGACAACCGGACCGGGGAAGTCCTCGCCTACGTCGGCAACGCCGGCAACCGTGCGAGCGCGTTCTACGTCGACGGCGTGAGAGCGGCGCGCCAGGCCGGCTCCACGCTGAAGCCCTTCCTGTACGAAATGGCGATCGAGCAGAAGCTGCTCACCGCCGCCTCGCTTACCGAGGACTCGCCGGTGAACCTGGTCACGCCGACCGGGCTGTACGTGCCGCAGAACTACGATCACGACTTCAAGGGAATGGTGAGCGTGCGCACCGCGCTGTCTTCTTCGCTCAACGTTCCCGCGGTGCGCACGCTGATGCTCCTCGGCGCGGAGCCGTTCGTCGAGCGGCTGCGCGCGCTGGGGTTCGAGGACATCACCGGCGACGGCGACTTCTACGGCTACTCGCTCGCGCTGGGCTCCGCGGAAGTCACGCTCTGGCAGCTCGTCGACGCCTATCGCACGCTCGCCAACGGCGGCCGCTGGTCGCGGCTCACGCTGGAGCCGGCGCATTTCCGGGCGAGGAAGGTCATGGACGAGGGCGCCGCCTACATCGTGGCCGACATCCTTGCCGACAAGCTCGCGCGCAGCCCGAGCTTCGGCATGGACAATGCGCTCTCCGCGCGCCAGTGGGCGGCAGTGAAGACCGGCACCAGCAAGGACATGCGCGACAACTGGTGCATCGGCTTCACCGATCGCTACACGGTGGGGGTCTGGGTCGGCAATTTCGACGGCAGCCCGATGCACGACGTCTCCGGCGTGACCGGCGCGGCGCCGATCTGGCTGGAACTGGTCAACTTCCTGCATCGCGACGCCGCCTCGCACGCTCCCGTGCGGCCGCCCGGCATCGTCGAATCGCCGGTCGAGTTCGAGCACGAAGTCGAGGCGCCGCGCAGCGAGCTGTTCCTCGCCGGCACCGAAATGCGGACCATCGCCGCCAAGCAGCCGGAAACCACGCGCGTGTCGATCGCCTATCCCGGCAACGGCACCATCATCGCGGTCGACCCCGACATTCCAGCGGCGGTGCAGCGGGTGCGCTTCATGATGCGACCGGAGACGGGGAGCTACCGCTGGCGGCTCGACGGCGTCGCGATCGAGGGCGATCCGTCCGCCACCTTCTGGCGCCCGCAGACCGGGACGCACACCCTCGCGCTCATCGACAGCGCCGGGCGCGAAGTGGACAACGTCCGCTTCGAAGTGCGCGGCGCGCTCGCCGATCACCGCAGCGACGTGGGCGGCGAGCCGCGACGCGCCGTCCCGCCATCCTGACTGCCCGTCGCGGCCCGCATGCGCTACGCATGGCGGCACGACGGAAGATTGCGCCGCCGGGACCCGGGTGCCCCGGGGCTGGCGGCCAGCCGGGAACTGTCTGCTAGAATGCGCCGCCGCCGGAAAAAGGACCCAAGAACCGGGCGCACAGTCCTTTCACCGTCATAACTACTACTACTATCAGAGGAGGGCAGCCAATTGGCTACGACCGATTCCGCGCAGTTCATCAAAGCCACCTACGACAAAGTCGCGTGGCGCCTGGTGCCGTTCCTGTTCATCTGCTACATCGTGGCGTTTCTCGACCGGGTGAACGTAGGCTTCGCCAAGCTGCAGATGGCGGGAGACCTGAAGTTCAGCGACACGGTGTACGGCTTCGGCGCCGGCATCTTCTTCATCGGCTACTTCATCTTTGAAGTGCCGAGCAATGTGATCCTGGAGCGCGTCGGCGCCCGGTTGTGGATCGCTCGCATCATGATCACCTGGGGCATCATCTCCTCGGCGTTCATGTTCACCAACGAGATCCACTGGGGCGTGATCGCGAGGATGTTCAATTGCACCGACGCCGAGTTCTCTTTCTACGTGCTTCGCTTCCTGCTGGGCGCGGCCGAGGCCGGCTTCTTCCCCGGCATCATCCTTTACCTGACGTACTGGTTCCCCGGCCCGCGCCGCGCGAAGATGGTGGCGCTGTTCATGACCGCGATCGCGATCTCCAACGCCGTCGGTTCGCCGATTTCCGGGGGCATCATGCAGTTCATGGACGGGGTCAACGCCTGGCGCGGCTGGCAGTGGCTGTTCCTGCTGGAGGGGATTCCCTCCATTATCGTGGGCCTGCTGGTGTTCGCGTGGCTCGACAACGGGCCGAAGGCCGCGAAATGGCTGGCCGACGCGGAAAAGACGATCATTGCGCGCCAGCTCGCCGAGGACGACGCCGGAAAGCAGGCGCTCGGCCGGCGTCACAGCTTCATGGACGCGTTCCGCGACGGGCGGGTCTGGGCACTCGCGCTGGTGTACTTCTGCGGCGTGGTGTGCTTTTATGCGGTGAACTTCTGGATGCCCACCATCATCCAGGAAGTCGGCATCGAAAAGACCGACTATCTCAAGGTCGGCCTGCTCAGCATCATCCCGTGGGGCCTGGCGGCGGCGGCGATGGTGTACTGGGGCGACCACTCCGACCGCTCCGGCGAGCGGCGCTGGCACGCCGCCGGCGGGCTTCTGCTCGCGATCGTGGGCATGATCATCCTCGCGCTGATCGGCAAGGGAAGCGTCGTGGTGTCGCTCACCGCGCTCAGCCTGGTGACCGTGGGCCTGCTGTCCTGGGTGGCGACGTTCTGGTCGCTGCCGACCGCCTTCCTGTCCGGTACGGCCGCGGCGGCGGGCATCGCGTGGATCAATTCGGTCGGAAACCTCGGCGGGCATTTCGGCCCCGACCTGATCGGCCGCATCCGCACCGCGACCGGCGGTTCGACCGAGGCGGCCTTCTTTACGCTGTCGGCGGTCGCCCTGCTGGGCGCGCTGATCATTCTGTTCCTGCCGCGTACTCAGCGCCTGCTGGAGGCGCAGGCTCAGAAGTAGGCCGATCGCGCGACTGCTCGGAACAGGCCCGCTGCGGCGGGCCTGTTCCTTTGGGGTCTCGCCGTTCGCGCCGGCTGCGGTGTTATGCTCACCGGCGCAGATGAATCAGGCGCAGACCCCCATGCAGCAGATCGAGGCCGGCCAGCCGAAGGCGGCGGAAGAAAAACCCGCGCACCCGAGTCGGGCGCTGTCGGTGCTGGAGCACCGCCTGTCCGCCGCGGCCGAGCGGGCGTGGAAGTTCGAGCAGGAAAAGAAAGCCCTCGAGCTGGAAGTGACGCAGCGCCGGCTGGCGGAGGAGCTGGCGCGCGGGCAATCGGAGATGCTCATCCAGTCGCTGAGCATTCTGGCCAACGAACCCAGTCTCGACAAGTTCCTCGGGCACATCCTGAAGGCGACGGTCGATCAGCTCGGCGCGGTCGGCGGCACGCTCTGGTTTCCGGATCGTGAAGCAGGGACGGCGCGGCTGCACCTCGAATACCTCGACGGCCGGGTCATCCCGGCCAGTCAATCGCGGCATCCGGCGGTACAGGAACCGCCGCCGATCGGCGGCGGCCCGACGTCGACGTTTCCGGCCGATCGCGCGGAGACTTACGTGCTCGCCTACGAGGTCTCGGGCATGCCGGAGAAGAATCGCGCCTACATCATGTCGCTCGGCGTGCGTACGCTGCTCACCGTGCCGATGGTCCTGGGCAGGGAGACGGTGGGCTGGATCTGCATCCGCAGCAGCCGCCTGGACGACAAGGAGATGCAAAGCCAGATCCGCGTCGCGGAGGCGCTCGCCGGCCAGGCCACGCTCGCCATGCAGATGGCCCGGTTGAGCGAGCAGGCCCGTCAGGCCGCGATCTTCGAGGAGCGCAACCGGATCGCGCGCGACATCCACGACACCCTGGCCCAGGGATTTACCGGCGTCGTCGTCAATCTCGAGGCGTCGAGCCGGGCGCTCCGCAAGCACAACGTCGATCTCGCGCTGGAGCACATCGAGCACGCGCAGCAACTCGCGCAGGCGGGCCTGGAGGAAGCGCGGCTTTCGGTGCGGGCGCTGCGCCCGGACGCCCTGCAGCAGCCGGACGTCTGCAGCGCGCTGGAGGCGCTGGTGCGTCGAATGCAGGAAACCGGCAAGCTGCGCGGACGGTTTTCGGTGACGGGCGAGCGGCGCATGCTGCCGCCCGAGACGCGGATCGAGCTCGTGCGCATCGTGCAGGAATCGATCACCAACATCCTCAAGCACTCGCGGGCGAGCGAGGCGAGCGTCGCGGTGTGCTTTGACGCCAAGTCGCTGCTGCTGACGATCGCCGACGACGGCGTCGGATTCGACGCGCACGCGCGCTGCGACGGTTTCGGCCTGCTCGGCATGCGCGAGCGCGCGGACCGGATCGGCGCCCGGCTTTCGATCGACAGCGTCCCCGAGCGCGGCACGCGGGTGTCCATATCCATGTCCCTTCCCGGCGATGTCAGTTGACGGCGGTAGCCGGCTTCCCTTGCGGACCCCGAACCAGGATCCGGTGAACGGCAAGCGCATCCGCGTCCTGATCGCGGACGATCAGTCCCTGGTGCGGCGGGGGCTCGTCGCCATCATCGACATGGAAGACGACATGACCGTGATCGGCGAGGCGGGAGACGGCCGCGAAGCGGTGGAACTGTGGCGCAAGCTGCGGCCGGACATCGTCCTCATGGATCTGCGCATGCCGGGCATGGGCGGGGTCGAAGCGATCCGGCAGATCCGGCTCGAAGACCCGAAGGCGGCGGTGATCGTCCTCACGACCTTCGATCACGACGAAGACGTCTATGCGGGACTGCGCGCCGGCGCCAAGGCGTACCTGCTCAAGGACATACAACCGGAAGAGCTGTTCAAGTCCATCCGCGCGGTGATGTCGGGAGAGGTCTATCTTCCGTCCAAGATCGCCGGCAAGCTGGCGCTGCGCATGCAGGGCGAACCGCTGACGGAGCGCGAAGTCCAGATCCTGCAATTGCTCGCCGAGGGCAAGAGCAACCGGTCGATCGCGCAATCGCTGTTCATCAGCGAGAGCACCGTCAAAAGCCACCTGAAGAGCCTGTTCACCAAACTGGACGCAACCAGCCGGGCCGAGGCCATCGCGCTCGCCGCCCGCAAGGGATTGGTCCGGTTCTGATCCGTCGGCCGCGTACGCGCCCGGGAACTCTCCGGAAAGTACGACCCGGTCCTCCCCCGTCCGGGGGATGCGGGAGCCCCGCCAGCGCGGCATTCAACATCGTCCCTTCGCCGGATGCGGGCCGGCCCGCGGGTGTCCAAACTGCCTGTCAGCCAACCAGGCCGCGGCGCCGGCCGAGGCCAGCGGGGACGAAATCAGCGAGTCCGCGGCGCCGATCCGCTCGCGGGACTGGATGACGGATTTCGGCATTGGTCTTTCGCCATCAGGGAGGTAATTGCTATGCCGCAGCTCACCATCAACGGACAGAGCTACTTTTCCGATTCGCCGCCGGACACGCCGTTGCTGTGGGTGATCCGGGAGGATCTTCGCCTCACCGGAACCAAGTTCGGCTGCGGCGCGGGCCTGTGCGGCTCCTGCACGGTCCACATCGACGGCCGCCCGGTGCGCTCCTGCCAGGTGCAGCTGAAGGACGTATCCGAGAATGCGCTCGTGACTACGATCGAAGGGTTGCACCCGTCGAACACCCATGCGGTGCAGCGGGCCTGGATCGAACATCAGGTCCCGCAATGCGGCTATTGCCAGTCGGGGCAGATCATGCAGGCCGCCGCGCTGCTGGCGCAGAACCCCAACCCGACCGAGCGGGAAATCATCGACGGCATGAACGGCAACCTGTGCCGCTGCGCGACGTACTCGCGCATCGTGGGCGCGGTCAAGCGCGCCGCCGAAATCATGAAGGAGGGCGTGAAGAATGTCTGAACTGACTCTCAAGGGCCGGTCGCGCCGGGATTTCCTGGTTCGCTCCTCCGCCACCGCCGCCGGCGCCTACTTCAGCATCGGGCTGGGCGCCATCCTGACCGGCGAGGGCGAAGCCCGGGCCGCCGCCACCGAGGCGTTCACGCCTTCGATCTGGTTCACCATCACGCCCGACGGCAAGACCACGATGCACATCGTCAAGGCGGAGATGGGGCAGCACATTGGCACCGGGCTGGCGCAGGTCATCGCGGAAGAGCTGGAGGTGAAGTGGGACGACGTGCGACTCGACTCGCCGCTGGAGAGCGTCGAGAACTTCGCCATCTACGGTCTCGCCTATACGGTGAACAGCGGCAGCGTGACCACCGAGTTCGACCGCATCTCGCGCGCCGGCGCCGCCGGCCGCATCGCGCTGGTCGAGGCGGGCGCCCAGGTCCTCGGCGCCAAGCCCGCCGACTGCCATGCCGAGAACAGCCGCGTGATCGACAAAGTGTCCGGCCGGTCGATTTCCTACGGCGAGATCCTGCAGAAGGTGCAGATCGACAGGAAGTTCTCCTACCCGGAAGACTTCAAGAGCATTCCGCTCAAGCGGCCCGGCAGCTACAAGATCATCGGCAAGTCGCTGCCCGCGCTCGACATCCCGGCCAAGACCAACGGCCAGGCCAAGTACGGCATCGACGTGTTCCTGCCGAACATGGCGTACGGCGCGCTGGTCATCCCGCGCACCCGCTACGGCTCGAAGGTGGTGAGCGTCGACGATTCCGAGGCGAGGAAGATTCCCGGCTTCGTCAAGGCGGTGACGATCGACGACTCGATGGGCAAGTGCACCGGCTGGGTGGTGGCGGTGGCCGAAAAATTCCCCGCCGCGATGAAGGCCGCCAAGGCGCTGAAGGTGCAGTGGGACGGCGGCCTGTATGTCGACGTCGACACCGCGAACCTGCTCGCGCAATACAGGCAGCTCGCCCGCAACGAGAAGGAAAGCGCCAACTGGGTGCTGGAGGGCGACGTCGAGAAGGGCCTCGGCGAAGCCGAAAAGACCCTGGAGATGGAATACACCACCGACATGGTCTGTCACGCGACCATGGAGCCGTTGAACGCGACCGTGCAGCAGGTAGACGGCGAATGGCACGTCTACGTCGGCACGCAGAGCACTTCCTTCGCGCGCATGACGCTGACCGCGTACCTGTCGAAGATCCTGAACAGGAAGCCGGAGGAGCTCAAGGTCTACGTGCACCAGTACCTCGTCGGCGGCGGCTTCGGCGGCAAGCAGGACTACGACGAGATTCTCGCCGCCGCGTACTGCGCCAAGGAGACCGGGCGCCCGGTGAAGCTGATCCAGACGCGCGAATCGAACTTCGCGACCAGTTTCCCGCGCACGCCGACCTACCACAGGCTGCGGGCCGGGATCAAGAACGGCGAACTCGCGGCGATGAATCACGACATCGTGTGCGGCTGGATGGGCCCGCGCTTCTCGGTGGGCAAGAAGTACGGCTCCGATTGGCTGCAGCTCGATTCCTGGGACGAAAAGAAGCAGGACATCGACCAGTGGTCGATCGGCGGCAGCGACCACTGGTACTACGTAAAGAACCACCGGGTGCGCGCCTGGGACCACGACGCCACCACCTGGGCGGTGCAGGCGAGCGCGCTGCGCACCGTGTCCAACTCCTACAACATCTTCGTGGTGGAATCGTTCATGGACGAGGTCGCGCACGCCGCCCGCCGCGACCCGCTGGAGTTCCGCCTGTCGATGTTGAACGGCAAGGGCGGCAACCGCGGCATTCCCAACACCGGGTACGCGCCGGGCACCGGTTCCGACTACTACATGGACCAGCTGTGGATCTCGCTGCCGTGGGCAAAGGAGGGCTCGTGGATTCCGTACGAGTCGGCCACCGTCGGCGGCGCGCTGCGCCTGGCGAACTGCCTGCGCGTCGCAACCCGCGCGGCGGGGTACGGTGCCAAGCGCCTGCCGCCCAACACCGGGATGGGCATCGCGGTCACTGCGGCGGAAGAGCGGCAAAGCCCGACCTGGGTGGCGAGCGTGGCGGAAGTCACGGTGGACCCGGCGAGCGGGAAATATCGCATCAACCGGCTCACCATCGCCATGGATTGCGGCACGGTCGTCAACCCGAGGAACGTCGAGGCGCAGATCCGCGGCTCGGCGCTGTGGGGCGCCAGCCAGATCATGTCCGAGCGCCTGACGGTCCGGAACGGCGCGTTCGAGCAGCAGAACTATCACCAGTACGTGCCGATCCGTCTTGCCGAGGTGCCGCAGATCGACGTGCATCTCGTCCCGTCGAAGCACCACCCGAGCGGCGTGGGCGAGCCGGCCTCGACCACGGTCGCGCCGGCGGTGGCGAATGCGATTTTCAGCGCGGTGGGCGTGCGCGTGCGCCACATGCCGATCACGCAGCAGGCGGTGCTCGACGGCTTGAAAAACAAGAAGGCCTGATTCCCCGCAGCTACCCGGCCCTGGATTGCGCCATTTCCGCTCCTGCCGGCCTCCCATGCAGCGGGGATGGCGCATAGAAAGGTCAATGCGGGCGAGAGGTCGATCTCTCGCCCGTTTTTTTCCTGTCGACAGGTAAGACAACGCGTGTCCGAAGAACTCCTGTACATGTCCGCCGCGCAGCTCGTTGCGCATTACCGCGACCGGAAGCTGTCTCCGGTCGAAGTCACCAAGGCCGTGCTCGACCGGATCGGGCGGCTCAATCCGGTCTACAACGCGTTCTGCGTGCTGGACGAGGAACACGCTTTGCGGAGCGCGCGGGAATCGGAGGCGCGCTGGAGGCGAGGGGCGCCGGCCGGTCTGGTCGACGGCGTGCCCACTTCGGTGAAGGATCTGATCCTCGCCAAGGGCTGGCCGACGCGGCGCGGCTCGCGCACCATCGACCCGAACCAGCGGTGGGAAGAGGACGGCCCGCCGGTGGCGCGCATGCGCGAGCACGGCGCGGTGCTGCTCGGCAAGACCAC
>Ga0070741_10010336_pt1 | contig 17673 bp, 18 predicted proteins | sample Coa_R1_4_FD_66440 | JGI IMG/M metagenome (GOLD analysis project Ga0070741, IMG submission 66440) | Surface soil microbial communities from Centralia Pennsylvania, which are recovering from an underground coalmine fire - Coalmine... | ecosystem: Environmental > Terrestrial > Soil > Unclassified ...
ATGCCCGCTGCGCGGCCAGGCCCGGGTACCGGCCCGATGCCGCGCGCCGCCACCGGCCCGCTGCCGAGGGTTGACCCTGGGCCGCCGCCGCGCGCCGGTACCGGCCCGCTGCGGTCGCCCGCGCCGGACGCCGGACGGCGTCGCAGGCCGCCGGGCGAGCCTCGTGAGGGTTACCGTTCGCGGCACGGCGGCGGAGCCGCGCGGTGAGCCTGTCACGGGAGCTGGACGCGCCCAGCATCATGCGTATCGGCGCGGCCCGGCTGACCGCGGGCCTGGACCGGATGCCCCGGCTGGACCTGGATGCGCATCGCGACGTGTTCGGCGCGCTGCCCAGGCTGTCGTCGGCCGAGCTGATCTCGATGGCGGAGCAGGTCGACCTGCGCGGCCAGGGCGGGGCGGCGTTCCCGTTCGCCCGCAAGGTCAGGTCGGTGATGGAAAACGCCGAGGCCGACGACTGCCCGACGATCGTGGTGGTCAACTGCACCGAGGGTGAGCCGGGCAGCGTCAAGGACAAGATGCTGATGATCAGGTCGCCGTACCTGATCCTGTCCGGTGCGGCGCTGGCGGCCGAGGCCATCGGCGCCGAGGAGATCATCGTCGGTGTGGCGAGCAACGAGCTGGCGAACCGGTCGATCGAGGCGGCGATCGCCGCCGAGCCAGGTCTGCGCAAGCTCGCCCGTGTCGTGCAGGTTCCCGAGCGGTTCATCTCCGGGGAGTCGGGCGCGCTGATCCGCGGGATCAACGGCAAGCGCCCGATCCCGCCCGGTCGTAAGGTGCTGGCCAGCGTGTCCGGTGTCGACGGCCTGCCCACCCTGCTGTCCAACGCGTCGACGTTCGCGCAGCTCGCCGTGCTGGCGCTGCTCGGACCCGAGCGGTTCGCCGCGGTCGGCACCGCGGAGGAGCCGGGCACGGTGCTGCTGAGCGTTGGTGGCTCAGCGGGCCAGCCGGCCGTCGTCGAGGTACCGACCGGGGTGCCGCTCGCCGCGGTGCTCGACATTTGTCTCGCGCCTGCCGGTGACGGTGTACTGGTCGGCGGCTACCACGGCATGTGGCTGCCCGCCGAGACGGCGTACATGGTGCCGGTGTCCCGGGCCGGCCTGGAGGCGGTCGGCGGCACGCTCGGCTCCGGTATCGTGCTGCCGCTCGGCGACGGCACGTGCCCGCTCGGCGAGGTGTCGCGGATCGCCAGCTATCTGGCTGGCGAGTCGGCCGGGCAATGCGGACCGTGCAAGCTGGGCCTGCCCGCGATCGCGCGGGCCCTGGCGGCGCTGATCGACGGGTCGGGCGGCATCGAGGCCCTCGACGTGGCGCGCCGGTCCGCCGCGGCGGTCACCGGCCGCGGCGCGTGCGCGCATCCCGACGGCGTGACGCGGTTCGTGCTGTCCGCGCTCGATGTGTTCACCGAGGATCTCGCGGCGCACGTCTTCCATTCGTCGTGCGGCCGTCCGGTCCGCGGCGTGCTGCCGCTCCCCGACGGCCCAGAGCAGCAGACGCAGAAGCGCCTGCTGGTGGACTGGACCAGGTGCCGCGGCCACGGGTTGTGCGCCCACCTGGTGCCGGAGATCATCCACCTGGACTCGCAGGGCTATCCGGTCATGCTGAACATCCCGGTGCCCGAATGGCTGGAGAAGGACGCGCAGCAGGCCGTCGACATGTGCCCGGCGCTGGCGCTGCGGATGACGAGCGCGGAGCCTGCGCGCGAACCCAGGGCGCCGGTGCCGATCCCGTCGCCCACCCTGCGCACCGGCCTGGTCGGCGGCGCGGCGGCAAACCGCCGGCAGCTTACCGCGGGCTGACGCACAGCAAAGGGCCCCGCCACCGTTGCGGTGGCGGGGCCCTTCGCTGTTAGGCCTAGTAAATCTTCTTCATCGAGCTCTTCGCCACGATGTGACCGCCGTTACCGACGAACGTGAACACCTTCAGGTGAACGCCGTAGAACAGGAACGTCATGGTCCCGCACGACTTCTGGCCCTTGTGGCCCTCGAGGATGACCCCGGCGATGTTCTTGCTGCGACCCTGGGCGTTGTACGCAACCGCCTCCGCACCCACCGCGAACGCGTTACCAGTCTGCTGGACGCACGCCGTCACCCGAACGCGCGCCGCGTTCAGCTTGTGGTAGGAGCCCCAGCCCTTGACGACGTTGTAGTGGCCCTTGATCGACGGCATCGTGAAGTTGTGCGTACTGGAGTGAGCGGCAGTGGTGGATGCCGACGCAGGAATCGCGCAGAGGCCGACGATGGCAGCGGACGCGATGAGCGTAGAAATCCGACGCAGCATAAGTGAAGTCCTATCCCTCGTTGGTAAATAGAGGTCAAAGCGTAACAAGGCAGAACGCAGTGATGCCGGTCGAATGGGTGAACATGCGGGTTCAGGTTTGGTTAAGCGCGTCAGTAGATCTGGCGCACGTGACCGTGCTGCCGCACGGTCCGGTTCGGCCACCCGGACAGCGCGGCGACGACCAGATGATCCGTGTAGCCGGTGGTCATCGTCTGGCATGAGGTGTGCCCGTATCCGACCACCACGGCGGTGACGACCTGCCGCCGCGGGCCGGTGAAGGCAACGCCCGCCGCGGCGCCGCCATAGACGCTGCGGGCGGTGTCCCGCACGCACACGGTGATCCGCATCTTCGAGCCGACGTGCTGGTAGCTGCCCCAGGCCCCGATTCCGTAGACGCCCGGGATGCTGAACGTGCGCACGGTGCTGGTGGCCGCCGCCGCGGGCAGCGCACCCAGCCCGAGCATCGCGACGGCGGCGCTGAGCGCGATGGCGGCGCTGGCGGCCGCGGTAGCGACGCGATTGAGCATTGGGCCTCCGTCCCGGGTCTTAACAACCTAGGCGATTTGCCCGCGATCCGGGTAAACAACGACCTAAGCAGACGGAATGGCACAGCCAACACCCGGATCGCTCAACGAAGAAAGCCGGTCCCCTGAGGAGGGAAACCGGCTTTTAATCTGGGTCGGGGTGGCCGGATTTGAACCGGCGGCCTCTTCGTCCCGAACGAAGCGCGCTGCCAAGCTGCGCTACACCCCGCCGCCCGCATGGCCTCGCGGAGCGGGCCGTGCCGAACGGGTCTGTGACAGTCTAGCGGAACTCAGGACCCGTTCGTGCACCGTCAGCGCGGCACGAGAGTGAGCAGGCTTGCCTCCGGCCGGCAGGCGACTCTGGCGGGCGCCCACGGTGACGTGCCGAGGCCGGCCGAGACGTGCAGCCACGGGGACGGCTGGCTGGGTCCTGGGTAGCGGTGCAGGCCGCGGGCCATCTCGCGGTCCAGGCCGCAGTTGGTCACCAGCGCCCCGTACACCGGGAGCCGGAGCTGGCCGCCGTGTGTGTGACCGGCCAGCAGCAGGTCGTACCGGTCCGCGGCGAACTGGTCGAGCAGCCGTGGCTCGGGGGAGTGCAAGATGCCGACGCGGACCACGGCGGCGGGGTCGGCGGTGCCCGCGATCTGCGCGTACCGGTCCCGCGCGATGTGCGAGTCGTGCACGCCGGCGAACGCGACACGGGCGCCGCCGATCTCCAGGCGGGCACGGTTGTTGTTGAGGTCGAGCCAGCCGCCTTCGGTCATGCCGTCGCGGAGCTTCTCCCAGGGCAGGGTCGGCAGGCTCCGCAGGCGCTTGCCGTGCGTCTTCTTGAACAAGTAGCGCGCCGGATTGCGAGGCTCGGGCGCGTACAGGTCGTTGGACCCGAAGACGAACACCCCGGGACGGCGCAGCAACGGGCCGAGTGCGGCGAGGAAGTGCGGCACGGCCTCGGGGTGCGCGATGCAGTCGCCGGTGTTGACCACCAGGTCCGGTTCGAGCTCGTCCAGGGCCGCGATCCAGGCCGCGAGCCGGCGGCGAGCGGGTGTCAGGTGTGCGTCCGAGATGTGCAGCACGCGCATCGGCGCGGTGCCCGGTGCCAGCACGGGAACTTCATAGCGGCGCAGCGCGAACCAGTTGCGTTCGATCAGCGCGGCGTATCCTGCCGCCGCGGCGCCTGCCGTCAGGGTCAGCGGGATGAGGGTTCTGGCTCGCACCTCCCCATCGTGCCATGATCGCGGGGGTGCCCAGGTCCCTAGGATGATCTGGTGGCAGATCTTAAGGAAAGGCTGCGCGCCGATCTCACCCAGGCGATGCGGTCACGTGACCAGGTGCGGATGCGCACGCTGCGGATGGCGCTCACCTCCATCACGAACGAGGAGGTCGCGGGTTCTTCGGCGCGCGATCTCAGCGACGACGAGGTGCTGAAGGTTCTCACACGGGAGGCGAAGAAGCGCCGCGAGGCCGCCGAGGCGTTCAGCTCGGCCGGCCGGCCAGAACAGGCCGAGGCCGAGCGGGCCGAGGGCGAAGTGCTGGCGAGCTACCTGCCCGCACAGCTCAGCGACGAGGAGCTCGCCGCCCTGGTCGCCGCCGCCATCGCGGAGGCCGGCGCGGCCGGGCCTGGCGGCATGGGCGCGGTGATGAAGGCCGTCACGCCGAGGATCGCGGGCCGGGCTGAGGGCGCCCGGGTCGCCGCCGAGGTACGGCGCCAGCTCGGGGTCGGCCGCTGAACGCGTAATCCTGTGCGACAGGGGTATGGCTCTGGGTAGTGACACCATCGGAGTGTCTGAGTATACGGGGGACAAATGTCGGCAAAGTTCGTCCTGAAGCGGAACTCCAACGGGAAATTCCACTTCAACCTGCAGGCCGCCAACGGTGAGATCATCGCCACTAGCCAGCAGTACGACAGCAAGATCTCCGCGGAGAAGGGCATCGAGTCGGTGCGGATCAACGCGCCGCGAGCCGCCATGGACGACCGCTCCGAGGAGGCCGCGCCCAAGCCCAAGCCGCCGGCCGCGCGCAAGCCGCAGGCCCCGGCCGCGCGGACCTGACGCCGTTATCCGAAAGCCCGCTTGTCGGCGTCCGCCAGCGCGGACGCCGACAGCGCTGGGCACTCCGAACCGGGTTGCCCCGACGTGCCGCACGCTCGTCGCGCAAGTCGCCCGCGATGCCCCCCAATGTCCGATACGTTCGGCGCTAGCCCCGGCGCCGAAGAGGGTTCGAAATTATTGCGGACACTTACCCCCCCACATCGGGGGGGTAAGTGTCCGCAATAATCTATGGCGCCCGACGGTCCGCCAGAAATGCGGCTGCCCGGTTTCCTGCAAGAACGGGGAAGGAACGGCGCGCGCACCGGTAGAGCCAGTCGAAGGCGCGATGGCAATGACACCGCGGCACGCCTTGAGCGCACGGCTGAAACGTCGCGCCCGGCGCCTTGCCCGCCCCGAACCGCGGGCTAGCCCTTGCGTTTCGCGGGGGCGCCAGCCGATGCCTGACGGGGCTTGGTCGCGGGGGTGCTGGAGGTAACGGTCGCGTGCCTGGCTTTGCGGCCGGCGGTCGCGGTACCGCCAGCGGGCCCGCCCGTCGCCGCGTTGTTGCCCGGGCCGTTCCCGTTGCCGCCGTTGCCGTTCCCGTTGCCGTTGCCGTTGCCGTTGCCGTTGCCGTTGCCGCCCTTGCCCTTCTTCTTCTTTCCCTGCTGGACCACGTTCTGGCCGTTGCCCTGGCTGTTGAACGGGCTGTCGCCAGGAACCGGCACGAAGTCCGAGTTCCGGCCGAGGTTGGCGTGATCGAACGTCATGTGCCATGTCGACGCCGGCGCGTTCGCGCCGAACATCTCGCCGGGACATTCCTCGCCGCCGCTCTCCACGCGGTAGCAGGAATTGTTGCCGCCCATCACGTGGTAGGGCGACTCCGGCGCCTGGGGGTAGAAGACCGACACGTACCCGGTCAGGGTCGGCGTGTAGCCAGCGAAGGCCGCGTACGGCGTGCCGTCGCCGGTGATGACGTCGGAGGTACCTGTCTTGCCCGCCGATTCCCGGTTGCTCAGGCCCATGCCTCCTGCGGTGCCGTTGATCAGCACGCCCTGGAGGATGTAGTTGACCGCGTCGGCGACGGCGGCGGAGACGGCGCGGTGGCAGCCGGCCGACGGCACGGACAGCGAGCTGCCGGTGTCGGTGGTGATCTTGTCGATCGCTACCGGCGAGCAGTACATGCCGCGCGCCGCCATGGCGGCATAGGCCGCCGACATGGACAGCGGCGAGACGTACACCGCGCCGAGCGTGAACGACGGGGTCTGATCGGCCGGAGGAATCGGATGACCCTTGCTGATATTGCCCGGGCTGCTGGTCAGCGAGGTGCCGTTTGCCCATGTCATGCCCAGGTCCTGAGCGGTGTGCACGACATTGCACAGGCCGACCTTCTGTTCCAGGTGTGCGTAGAAGGTGTTAATCGACTGAGTGGTCCCGGTGTACAGAGAGTAGGTGCCCTTGTCGTCGGGTGACGCGTTCACCACCGACCAGGCGCCCGCCTGCTGCGACTTGTTGTCATAGCCCGCGGGAGCGCCCTTGCAGTCCGTGTAGCCGGTGACCGTCGTCGAGTTGGGCACGGTGTCGGTGTATCCGAACGGGTAGTTCTGTTTCAGGGCGGTGACCAGCGTGAACAGCTTGGACGAGGAACCGGTCTGCACGCCGGCGCCGCCGCCGTAGGCGGTGTTGACCGCGTAGTTGATCTCGGTCTGGCCCCGGCCGGTGCCGTACGGGCGGTCCTCGGCGATCGCACGGATCTCGCCGGTGCCCGGCTGTACGACGGCCTCGACTGCGGCGTTGTTGCCTGGGTTGAACGATCGGTTGTTGTAGGGCTCGATGTAGTTCGCCGCGTTGTTCGCGGCCTTCTGGTCCTGCGGGTCGAGCGTGGTGTAAACCTGCAGGCCGCCGGTGGCCAGCAGCTTGGCCCTGGCCATCGGCGTCGCGCCGTAGGCGGCATCGTGCAGGAAGACTTCTTCCACGTACTGGCAGAAGAAGCCCGCACCCGCGGTGACCGTGTTGGCCTGGCAGCCGCTCTGCACTGGTGCGACGTTCAGTCCCAGCGGCGCCTTCTCCGCCGCCTTGGCCTGGGCCAGCGTGATCCCGTTGTTCGTCGCCGCCATCCTGTCCAGCACCGTGTTGCGCCGCTGCAGCGACTCCGTCGGGTTGAGGATCGGATCGTACCTGGTCGGGTCCTCCACGATGCCGGCCAGCGTGGCGGCCTGCGTCAGCGTCAGCTTCGAGGCGGACGTCGCGAAGTAGGTCTCCGCCGCGGCTTCGACCCCCCATGCGCCGCTGCCGAAGAACGCGTCGTTCAGGTATCCGGCGAGGATGTCCTGCTTGGAGTACTGGTGCTCGACCGCGACCGCCATCCGCAGCTCGTTCAGCTTCCGGCCGATCTTATCCGCCTGCGCCTGCTGCACGCCCGAGCTGTTGCCCGCCTGCACCGCCTCCAGGATCAGCACGCCCTTCACATACTGCTGAGCGATCGTCGAGCCGCCCTGGACCTGCTTGTGCTGCAGGTCGTTCACGGCGGCGCGGATGGTGCCCTTGAGGTCGATGGCCCCGTGCTGCCAGTAGCGGTCGTCCTCGATGCCGACGATGGCGTTGACCATGTTCTGGCCGATCTGGCTGTAGGTCACCGGCTGCCGGTTCAGGCCCGAGTACAGCACCGCCTGCGCCTTGTTGGCGTCGGAGTAGTACGGCATGTCCACGCTGTACACGTAGGAAATCAGGTGTCCGTAGCGGTCCAGGATCTCCGAGCGCTGCGGCAGGCCGGAAGCGGTGAGCGAGATCGTGGTGAACTTGTCGGCGGTGTTCCGGACCAGGATCCCGGTAGCCGCCACGATCGGCACGACCATGGCCGCGGCGATCACGCCACCGACCGCCGAGAAGATGATGAGGCGCCCGACTACACCTGTCCGCGACAGGAAACTCATTCCACGCACGCGACATAGGGTACGCCGGCAGCGGTGGTAACTAGAGCTGGCATGGATCGACCCACGCAAACTAGGTCATTCACAAACCGTTACTATTAACGCGATTCGGCAATCCGGCCGCATCGTCATTACCGACTGTCACATCAATAACGGTCAGCTTCGGCTTACTCCCGGAGCGTGACTATCCACAGGTTTCCATATAGCCCATCGGAACTATTTGGGAAATGGTCTTGCCGGGGTCTTGGCATCCGTGCCAGGGTTCCGTAAGTTGCTGGATCACGAACAGATAACCGTGGCGGTGCGGCCGCACGTGTCCGCCCCGGGATCGCTACCCATCGAGACGACCGTACGTAACGCCTGGCATCTGACGGCGCGTGAACGACGATCAAGAGGAGTTGGGCACATGTGGATCAATGACTGGACCACACGCGCCGCTTGCAAGGGAACCGACCCTGACGAGCTGTTCGTCCAGGGCGCAGCGCAGAACCGCGCGAAGCTGATCTGCCGGGGATGCCCGGTGCGCACCGAGTGCCTTGCGGACGCGCTCGACAACGGCATCGAGTTCGGTGTCTGGGGCGGGATGACCGAGCGGGAGCGCCGTGCGCTGCTCCGCCGGCGCCCCGAGGTCACCTCATGGCGCGAGCTGCTTGAGCGCGCTCGCGACGAGTACGAGCTGGCCGGTGCCGCCGGGGCCTTGTAGTCCTTGCCCAGGGGTCCGGGGGAGGGTATCCCCCGGCCAAGTCAGTCCCCGCTCAGCAGTGCTCCGATAACTCGCAGTCCGGCAAGGTCATGGACGTCCTCCGGCTGCGCGGCGACTTCGACAACGGGAACCGCGGGATGGGCCGACGTGAAGTGCTCGGCAAGCCTGCGCTCCCGCTTTCCTAGCTGCATCCGCTCCGCGTGCATGCGCAGAGCCGCGGCGGCAAGCCCAGTGTCGGCAAGCCCCGTGTCGGCAAGCACGGTCCCTGGGGAAGCACCGTTGTCGTTATGAGTACCAGGCATTTCCAGGTTCTCGGCAGCGGCGAGGCTGCGCGCGGCGCTCAGCCTGGCCGCGGGCGAGGTGTGCACCCGGTTGAGGATCAGGCCGGCTAGCGGCATCCGCTCCTCGGCGAGCCGCTCCACGAAGTACGATGCCTCGCGCAGCGCGTCCGGCTCGGGCGCCGCGACCACGAGGAACGCGGTGCCGGGCGCCTGAAGCAGCCGGTACGTCGACTCAGCTCGCTCGCGGAAGCCGCCGAACATCGTGTCCAGCGCGGTCACGAACGTCTGCGCGTCGCGCAGCACCTGGGCGCCGAGGATCTTGGTCAGCGCCCCGGTCATCATCGAGAAGCCGGCGTTCAGCATGCGCATGGCGGAGATGCCGGACCTGGCCGGCGCGGTCAGCAGCCGGATCAGCCGGCCGTCGAGGAACCGGCCGAGGCGCTGCGGCGCGTCGAGGAAGTCGAGCGCGGATCGCGACGGCGGGGTGTCCACCACGATCAGGTCCCACTCGTTGGCGTGCCTGAGCTGGCCGAGCTTCTCCATCGCCATGTACTCCTGCGTACCCGCGAAGCTCGACGACAGCGACTGGTAGAACGGATTCGCCAGGATCTGCGCGGCGCGGTCCGGGTCCGCGTGCGCCTCGACGATCTCGTCGAACGTCCGCTTCATGTCGAGCATCATCGCGTGCAGGCTGCCGCCGTTGGCGGCGTCGACGCCGTCCACCTGGCGCGGGGTGTTGTCCAGCGAGGTCAGGCCCATGGACTGGGCCAGCCGCCGGGCCGGGTCAACGGTCAGCACGCACGCCTGCCTGCCGCGTTCGGCGGCGCACAGGCCGATGGCGGCCGCGGCGGTGGTCTTCCCGACCCCGCCGGACCCGCAGCACACGATGATCCGCGTGCGGCGGTCGTCGATGATCCGCTCCAGGTCCAGGCGCGGTGGCGTGCTCATGCCGCCCCCTGTTCGCGCAGCGCGGCGGCCAGCTCGTACAGGCCGGCCAGGTCGACGCCGTCGGTGAGCATGGGCAGCTCGTAGCTCGGCCGTCCGGCGGTACGGATCGTCTCGCGTGCCCGGTCCTGGAGCCGCACCTGGAGCGCGTGCTCCTTCAGCTCGACGGCCAGGTCCGCGGCGAGGGTCTGCTCGTCGCCGATACCGGCCAGCTTGAGGCCGGTGGCGAGGGCGGCGACGTCGAGTGTGCCGCCGGCCGCCGCGGCCAGCTCGTCCTTGTCGAGCATGGTCGCGCGCACCATGTTGACGAACACCCCGCCCGCCGCGATGGCGCCGCCGGTCAGAGCCCGCAGCTCGGCCAGGCCGTCCAGGGTCTCCTGCACCGGCATCTCCTCCAGCGTCGTGACGAAGTGCACCGCGGTCTGCGGCGAGCGGATCACCTTCGCCACGGTGTCCGCGTGGGTCCGGATCGGGCCTACCTTCGCCAAGTCGGAGACCTCGGTGCTGACGTTCAGGAACCGGCCGATGCGACCGGTGGGCGGGGCGTCCATGACCACCGCGTCGTAGGTATGCGGGCTGTCCTTGGCGCCGGGCCGGGTCCGCCTGCGGGTCGCCTCGGTCGCCTTCCCGGTAACCAGCACGTCGGAGAGCCCGGGAGCGATCGTGGTGGCGAAGTCCACGACGCCGAGCTTGGTCAGCGCCGTGCCTGCCCGTCGCAGGTTGTAGAACATCGCAAGGTAGTCGAGCAGCGCACCTTCGGGGTCGACGGCGAGCGCGTAGACATCCCCGCCCTCGCCTCTTGTGCCGAGGCCGAGCGCGATTTTGCGTTCATCGTACGGCAGCGGCGGCGCGTCGAACAAGCGCGCGATGCCCTGCCGCCCCTCGACCTCGATCAGCAGGACCTTGCGTCCGGCGCTGGCCAGCGCGAGTGCCATCGCGGCAGCCACCGTCGTCTTGCCGGTGCCGCCCTTGCCGGTGACCACGTGCAGCCGCACGCCGTCCCAGTCGGTATCCCTGGAGATCATCTCTGTACTCTGCTTATTTGCTCGCTCACCTTCGGGCGCTTCGAGGCGGTGTCTTCCCTCCTCGCTCGTCGCTGGCGCTCCTCGCTCGTCAGTCCAGACACCGCCGCGCCCTCGGCTCGCTCGCGGGCGTTAGTTTCCTGTAGTGGAGGCTATAACCGCGCGGAGACTACGCTGGGACACAGGAAGAGAGGTGATCTCGATGGGTGCCGTTGTCGCCGTCATCGTGATCGTGGTCCTCGCGGCGATCATCGCGGCCGCGCGGTCGTTCAAGGTCGTGCAGCAGTACGAAAAAGGTATTATCTACCGATTTGGCCGGGTTATGCCCGAAATCCGCGGACCTGGGCTGACGATCATCAGGCCGATCGGCGATCGCATGCAGAAGGTCAACATGCAGATCGTCGCCATGGCCGTGCCGGCCCAGGAGGGCATCACCAGGGACAACGTCTCGGTGCGGGTGGACGCCGTCGTCTACTTCCGCGTGGTGGACCCGATCAAGGCCACGGTGAACGTGCAGAACTACATGTTCGCCATCTCTCAGCAGGCGCAGACCTCGCTGCGGTCCATCATCGGTCAGTCCGAGATGGACCAGCTGCTCGCCGAGCGGGAAACCGTGAACCGGGAGCTGCGCCGCATCATCGACGAACCGACCGAGGGACCGTGGGGCGTCCGGGTCGAGCGGGTCGAGATCAAGGACGTGTCGCTGCCGGAGGGCATGAAGCGCTCGATGTCCCGGCAGGCCGAGGCCGAGCGGGAGCGCCGCGCGCGCATCATCACCGCTGACGGTGAGTACCAGGCCTCCAAGCGGCTGGCCGCCGCCGCCAACGTGATGGCCCGCGACCCGGCCGCGCTCCAGCTGCGGCTGCTCCAGACGGTGGTGGAGGTCGCCGCGGAGAAGAACAGTACGTTGGTCATGCCGGTCCCAGTCGAGCTGCTGCGGTTCTTCGACCGGATGGCGCCCGGTCAGGGCAAGCCGAACGAGGCCCCAGCGGACCTCGGCGACGCCGAGGTCGCCGAGGCCGAGGCGGCGGCGATCGGCAACGCGCACGTCCCGGAGCTCGACGAGTCGGCGATACCGGAGATTGGTACCGGGCTGCCTTCCGAGACTCCCGAGGCCGTCGAGGTGCCCAAGGAGGCGTAGGGTTCGGTTCATGCCGAAGTGGGAGTACGCGACCGTGCCGCTGCTCGTGCACGCGACCAAGCAGATCCTGGACAACTGGGGCGACGACGGATGGGAGCTCGTCACCGTCATCCCCGGGCCGAATCCAGAGCAGCTCGTGGCCTATATGAAGCGGGAGAAGCAGTGACGTCGCCGGCCGAGCGGCTGGCTGGTCTCGGGCTGGAACTGCCCTCGGTGGCGGCGCCGCAGGCCGCGTACGTGCCGGCCGTGGTGTCGCGCGGCTTCGTGTACGTGTCCGGCCAGCTGCCGTTCATCGACGGGAAGCTTCAGCTCACCGGGAAGGTCGGCGCGGAGGTCTCCGCCGACGAAGCCGCCGCGCTCGCCCGGATCTGCGCGCTCAACGGCCTGGCCGCGGCCGCCTCGGTGGCGGGCCCGGACGGCCTGGACGGCATCGCCAGGATCGTCAAGGTCGTCGGCTTCGTGGCCAGCGCCCCGGGCTTCACCAGCCAGCCCGTGGTGATCAACGGTGCCAGCGAGCTGCTCATCGAGGTGTTCGGCGAATCCGGGCGGCACGCACGGAGCGCGGTCGGCATGGCCGAGCTTCCGCTGAACACACCAGTGGAAGTCGAGCTCATCGCTGAGCTGAGGTGAGCGAAGCCGAGAGCCTCAAGGCGCCTCTCGTGCGAGCTCACAAATGAGCAGAGCCCGGGTAGCTGTCCCGCGGTTTCTCGGGGCGCTTGCGGCTGAGATAGCGTCGGGTCGCCGCTCGGTCGCCGAGCCGCGCGACGCCGCGACGGTGGTGCTGCTGCGGCCCGCTCCGGCGGGCGCGGGCATCGAGGTGCTGCTGCTGTGCCGGGGGCGGACGATGGACTTCGCGCCGGGCGCTCATGTCTTCCCCGGTGGGTCGGTCGATCCTCGCGATGGTGAGCTGGCTGGGTTTCCAGGTGAAGCCGAACTCAGCGAGGTTCTTGGCTTGCCGCTGTCTCGGTGCCGCGCGGTCGTAGCCGCCGCGGTCCGGGAGACCTTCGAGGAATGCGGGGTGCTGCTCGCCGGGTCCGACGGGCAGCCCGGTCCGCCCGATCTGGCGGATCGCGCCGCCCTGCTGGCCGGCACCGACTCCCTGGCGGACGTGCTAGGCCGGCGCGGCCTCACGGTGCGCGGCGACGCGCTGATCCCATGGGGACGCTGGATTACGCCCGAAGTCAGTGACCGTCGTTACGACACCTGGTTCTTCGCCGCCGCCATGCCCGAGGGACAGGTCGCCGACGCCGGCCTGGGCACGGCGGGTGCCGGCGGCGCAGAGGCGGAATCCGCGCAGTGGCTGCCGCCGGGCAAGGCGCTGGAGGAGGCCCGGACCGGCGCGATGACGCTGCTGCCGCCCACGGCGGTGACGCTCGCCGAGCTGAGTTCGTTCGCGAGCGTGGCGGAGGTGCTCGGGCAGCGCAGGACAATCGAGCCGCGGATGCCTACGGTGCTGGTAGACGACGGCGACGAACAGGTGTGGCTAGTGATGCCGGAGGACGTGGAGTACCCGCTGTGACGATCGACGGCTGGCACACCGAATGTTCGTTTTGCGTGCTGGCGCCAAACCCGTCGCCGATGACGCTGGACGGGACCAACACGTGGATCGTCGGGGAACCGTCCAGCACAGCCGTAATCGTCGTCGATCCTGGACCGCTGCACGAGCAGCACCTGCGGCGGGTCCTCGATCTGGTGGGCGACCGGCGGGTCGAGCTGGTCCTGCTGACGCACGGCCATCCGGACCACTCCGCGGGTGCCCGGCGGTTCGCCGAACTCTCCGGCGCGCCGGTGCGGGCGGCGGATCCGGCGCACCGGCTGGGTTCGGAGGGCCTCGCCGATGGCGACGTCATCACCGTTGGCGGCTGCGAGCTGCGGGCCGTGGCGACGCCTGGGCATTCGGCGGACTCGGTGAGCTTGCTGGTGTCGGCCGACCGGGCGCTGCTCACCGGCGACACGGTGCTCGGCCGCGGCACGACCGTCATCGCGAAGGACGGCAACCTCGGCGACTACCTGCGGACGCTCGACCAGCTGCGCGACCTGGTCGGCTCGCTGCGCGTCGGTATGCTGCTGCCTGGGCACGGGCCGGTGCTCCAGGACCCGGGCGGGACGCTGGACTACTACATCGCGCACCGGGCGGAACGGCTGGATCAGGTGCGCGGCGCGCTCGCCGCGGGCGCGAGAACGCCGGCCGAGATCGTCGCGCTGATCTATACCGACGTCGACCCTTCGGTGTGGCCGGCCGCGGAGTGGTCGGTCCGGGCCCAGCTCGCCTATCTGGCGGGTGAGTTAGCGGGCGCGTTTGCGGAGGCGCTCGGCGTCCAGGATGAGGACGGAACGAGCGGAGATCTGCAGCCAGCCCCGCGCGGCGAAGTCGGCGAGCGCCTTGTTGACCGTCTCCCTGGACGCGCCGACGAGCTGGGCCAGCTCCTCCTGGGTGAGGTCGTGGTGCACATGCAGGCCGTCGGGCTCCTGCTCACCGAAGCGCTCGGCGAGATCGAGCAGGTTCTTCGCCACCCGGCCAGGCACGTCGGTGAAGACCAGGTCGGCCGTCACGTCGTTGGCGCGGCGCAGCCGCCGGGCCAGGGCCTGGAGCATGTGCATGGAGACTTCGGGGCGGTCCATCAACCACGGGCGCAGGGCGTCGTGGGCGAGTGCGGCGAGGGTGGATTCGGTGATGGCGCTCGCGCTGGACGTGCGCGGCCGAGGATCGAACAGGGACAGTTCGCCGAACATCTCGCCCGGCCCGAGCACGCTCAGCAGGTTTTCCCTGCCGTCGGCGGCGGCCCGGGTGAGCTTGATCTTGCCGTCGAGCACGACGTACAGGCGATCGCCGTCCTGCCCCTCAAAAAAGAGGTGCTCGCCCCGCGTCAGATGGACCTCCGTCATCTGTCGCCGGAGCCCGCGCGCGTTCTCCTCGTCGAGGCCTTCGAATAGCGGTGCCCGCCTGAGCACCCGTTCGGCGTCCTCCACCGATCCTCCTGGTCCTGTCGTGCCTGGCCACATCTAAGTGTGGATCATGATCCGGCCAAAGATGTGCCTGGGATCACATTAAGCGCTCCGCGGGCCGGCGTTGACACGCGACTCGCAGTAGGTCGAGGAGTACCGTAACTACGATGCGTAGCAGTGAAGATACGCCTCGGCGTTTTCGCTCGGGGGAGCCCTCAAGCGGCCGTCGCGCCGCTGTGCAAGCGCTGTTCGGATGCGGCCTGCTCACGCTGCCGATGGTGTCGGCCGGGCCGGCCGCCTCGGCCGCTACCGCCGCCTCCGCCACACCGGCCGCGCTGGTGTCGGGTCCGCCGACGGCCGCACAGGTAGGCGCGGCGGCCGGGCAGGTCAGCAGGCGCCGAGCGCAGCTCGGCGCCACGCAAAGAAGGCTGACCGCCGCCAACGCTCAGCTGGCCGCGCTGCAGACGCAGTCAGAGGTGCTGACCGAGCGCTATGACGAGACTCTCGTCAACGAACAGCGTGCCAAGGCGGCCTATCAGGTCACCGAGTCCCGGCTGGCGGCCGCCGAGCGGGCGGAGAGAAGCAGCCAGCGACGCGTCGCGGGCTTGGCGGCGGCGGAGTACGAGGCGGGCGGCGGCGTCGGATCGACGGCCTCGATGCTCGGCGACGCCAGCGGCCCGGACGCTTACCTCAAGAGCGCCGGCCTGAGCCAGGTGCTCGCGCAGTACGGCACCGACGCGCTGGCCGAGAACCAGGCCAGCAAGGTCGTCGCCGGGGTGTTCCGCGCCCAGGCGCACGATCTGCTGATCGCTGAGCAGGCCGACGTGCGCGCGGCGAACGACCTCAAGCTGGCGATCCAGGCCGAGGTGGCCAGGCAACTGAGGTTCGTTCGCGCGGACCGGGACGCCACGAGCCAGGCGCGGACCGCGCTGTCGGCGGCCCAGGCCCGGGTGGAAGCACTCCAGGCGGCCCGGCAGGCAGCGCTGGCCGCGGCGGCGGCCCGGCAGGCCGCGGCCGCCGCGCGGCGGGCCGCCGCGGCGGGCGGCCCGTCGACCACGGTCCAGGCGCCCTCCTGGGCGTACGGCTCGGGAGCGTCGGCGACCCAGGGCGACGTCGCCGCGAACTGGGCGCTGTCTCAGCTCGGCAAGCCGTACCTGTGGGGCGGCGCCGGGCCCGACGCCTACGACTGCTCCGGGCTGACCATGCAGGCCTGGGCACGTGCCGGCGTCCAGTTGCTGCACTGGACCGGATACCAGTGGATCGAAGGCCCGCACGTCCCGCTCGGCAACCTGCAGCGAGGCGACCTGGTGTTCTACGCCACCGACACGTCGGACCCCGCGACAATCCACCACGTCGGCATCTACATCGGGAACGGGATGATGGTCGACGCGCCATACACGGGCGCCTTCGTCCGGATCGACAGCATCTACGATCCCGGGCTCATCGGGGCGGTGCGGCCGGCCAACTGACCCGCTCCCGCCGGGACTGGCGAGCAGGCCCAGGCTCAACCCAGGCCCAGGCCCAGGCTCAGGCTCAGGCGCCTTCGGCGGCTTCGAGCCGGCTGAGCGCCTGGCCGTACGTCTGGGTGATGAGCTTGACGACGTTGCCGTGCGCCCCCAGTGGTGCGGCACACTTGGCGCCAATGGACGCGGCGGCGCTCTCGATCGCGCCCAGGTTCGCCTCGGGCCCGATGACGCACGGGGCGATCGCCACCCTGGTGACGCCCATCGCCTGGAGCCGGCCCGCGCCTTCCTCGATGCTCGGGCTGCTGTCCAGCGAGGCCGGCAGCACCGGCAGCGCGAGCCGTGCGGCGAGCAGGACGGCGGTGACGCTGGCCGAGCCGACGGCCTCCGGACCGCCGACGGTCGCCACCATGATCCCGTCCGCCGACGTCGTGATGCTGAACATGCGCACCCGGTCGGCGCGTGCCAGGCCCGCGTCCGCCAGCCGGATGTGCAGCGCCTCGGCGAGCAGGGCGTTGGTGTTGAAGATCTCGGATATCAGCGCGTTCGCGCCGCTGGCCGCGATCGCCGCCCGAATCGCCCCGATGGTCGCCTGATGCGGCGTCGCGAGCAGCGGCACCACGATCGCGGCGGTCGCCTGAGCCGGGCGCTTGGCCGCGGCGTCGGCGAGCACGGCCCGCATGCTCGCGGCATCGTTCTGGCTCGAGCCGACGACCTTCGCCAAGCACACTTCGAGGGCCGGGTTGTCCAGACCGATGATCGTGGCGATCTCCGCCGCCACACCGGTCAGGCCGTCGTCGCTGCCGGTCGGCACGGCGAGGACGAGCGCCGGCGACCCCTCGGGCAGGCTGGCCGGGACCGCCCTGCGGTGCCGTCCGCCAGGAGCCACCAGCCGCGCCGTCGGCTGCCGCACCGGGAATCCGGCGCTCGACTGCCGCGGGGGCATGTCGCCGTCCGGGACCTGGCCAGACGCTGCCGCCCGGGATGGGTCTGGCGCCGGGCGCTCGGCGCCGGCGTGCTGTCCCTGATGGCGCCCTGGCAGGCTCGTCGAAGAGTCGCGCACATCGGTCACAATTGCAGAGCGTAGCGCCCCGTGATCATCAACATACGATAAACCGGCAAAATACGAATATAAGTAACGGTTGTGATCACTCTGCCCTATGCCCCCTCGCGATCGCGGCCCCTGTGGCGAATTGTGCGCGCGTGGCGGTGCCGGTCGCTGGCAGGCTGCCGGGCCGGGCCGCGCGCCGCCTGTGGCTGGAGTGCAGTGTGCGGCTACCGGGATAGGAGCGTACCTGCAGGCCCGTCAGCAACGTAGTAATAGGACAACGCGCTGGAGGCCGTTGTTCAGCGGGGATGCGGCTGAGATGGGAACGTCCTCCTGGTGCGGTAGTACGGGCTTGGTGTCCCAAACGCA
>Ga0070741_10010337_pt1 | contig 17673 bp, 14 predicted proteins | sample Coa_R1_4_FD_66440 | JGI IMG/M metagenome (GOLD analysis project Ga0070741, IMG submission 66440) | Surface soil microbial communities from Centralia Pennsylvania, which are recovering from an underground coalmine fire - Coalmine... | ecosystem: Environmental > Terrestrial > Soil > Unclassified ...
TCGGGCGTTCCCAGGTCGGCCGCATACGCTACACCGGAGACAAGGAACAACTCACGGAGGACGTGCCCTTCCAGTCCGTCGATGAAATCCTCGCGCGCCGGCGAGACGGCGATCTCTTCCGCTACCTCATCGACAAGTTCGCGGTGTTCTCCGGCATCAGCGGCGTGCAGCCCAAGATACTCGTGCGCGACGAGACCGCCTCCGCCGCGCTACGCGATGCAAGACCGAGGCTCTCGCAGAGCTATCGCGGCGCAACCCACATCGTGAAGCTCTGGGGTCCAAATGAATTCCCGCAGCTCGCCGCGAACGAGCACTTCTGCCTCACCGTCGCACAAAAATGCGGACTTGAGATTCCCCCCTACCAACTCGCCGAGGACGGCATGGCGCTCGTCATCGACCGCTTCGATCTTCGACCGAACGGCACCTACCGCGGCTTTGAGGATTTCTGCGTACTCAACGCGCGCAGGACCGAAGAGAAATACCGGGGCAGCTATGAAACTTCGATCATGAAGCGCTTTCAACAGTTTTCCAATTCGCCTCACGTCAATGAGGATATGGAACGCTTGTTCACGCTCATCGCGCTTAACTGCGCCATCCGCAACGGCGATGCACACCTGAAGAATTTCGGCATCGTTTATGACGATGTCCTGGGCGAAGCGCGACTTGCTCCCGTCTATGATCTCGTGACCACCACGGTCTATATGCCTAAAGACAGCATGGCCCTCACCTTGAATGGAACTACCCGATGGCCGACGAACAAAGAGCTACAGCGCTTCGGCGAAACACGTATGGGTGGCGCTCCTGCAAAGGTAAAACAGATCCTGGGCCGTATTGATGAGGCGATAAGCGAAGCCACGAGAGAAGTCCGCATCTACATCAAGCAAAATCCAGGCTTTCAAGAAGTCGGAGACCAAATGCTCAAGGAATGGGAGTCAGGCGCGACCGCCTCGCTGCGACCGGCATAACATTGGCATCCGTTAATTTCTTGACGCATTACCCGGCTATCTGCTCTCCGAACAAGCGTGCCAGGCTCGCGTCTCGATATCGCTAGAGTGACTGGAAAACATTGCGTTTTTGAGGCACATCGTTGGCACACTGAATTGAGAAAACAACGGTTCCGGCGCGCTGGACGGCTGATTGGGATGTAAGCCGGCATATTGAATGATTTGCTAGTGGGATTTTTTAGATCGATGATTTGTAGGCGGGAATCAGGCAGCACTCAACCTGTCGAGAAAGTGGCGGCGGCGGTAAACTCAAGTCGTCATGTCGCACTCATCCTGGAATGAATCCTACGCCTCGGGAGAATTGCCCTGGGATACGGGTGTGCCAGAGCCGTTGCTCGTCGACTTTATCAATTCGGGCGGCGTTGCTCCGTCTCGGACGCTCGAAATCGGCGCGGGTACCGGCACGAAACCAATTTGGTTGGCCGAACGCGGCTTCGATGTGCTCGGAATCGATGTGTCGCCGCTTGCGGTGGAAAAAGCTACCGCCAAAATAACCGACCGCAATCTGCAATGCAGCTTCGGGACCTTAGATTTTATCGCGGCGCCTCCGCCTGAGGGCCCATTCCAGTTCGCCTTCGACCGCGGATGCTTTCATGTCTTCGACGAAGCCGGTGAGCGCGCGCACTTCGCCTTGCAAGTCGCGGCCACACTGGCTCCAGGAGGATTGTGGCTGAGCCTGATAGGCAGCACCGAAGGTCCACCGCGCGAAGTAGGTCCGCCTCGCCGCTCAGCGCGAGAGGTGGCTCTTGCCATCGAAACCGCGCTCGAGATCATTGAGCTGCGCTCCGTCGACTTCGGTGGCCATCACGCAAAGGCTTGGTTTTGCCTGTCACGCCAGCGCACGATCCCGGCGCAACCGTCCACACGGCGCGACTGAGGACTAAGTGTCGCTAGACTCGAAAAATGCCAAGAACAAGTGTCGAACGTTATCTTCCGCTGATTACTCCCGACTGCTCCGAAATTGCGGCGCGCATCTTTGTATATTAGCTCGCACATCATCTCGCGCAACCATCAACACGATGGTCCTTGCGGTAGATTGCGGTGGCGCGCCGTGGTATTGCGCAACACGCGCGCACCAAGCTCGGCAATGTTACGCTTGTCGAACTTGACGGTTCTTGACTGTACCGAAACTCGTCATCTCGATGTTGCGATATTGCTTATGTTTGAGCAGGCAGTTTTGAAATCAGACTTGCTGCCCCATTTCAGTGTCACCGACGCATGCTCAATTCTCAAGCCGGAGCGGAAATTTCCGAGGTGCTCTGCGCGATCATCTAGAATCAGTTCCGGCCCACTCCAAGAGCCAAAAAGATCGATAGAGCCTCTAGTGCTGGGATCGAAGAGGGCGCCGCGCGGATCTTGCGTTTCAAACAGCCCCAACTCCATCGCGGCATGATTGAGAGTCCACCAGCCGCCGCGAAACCTGCCGTTCACTTCAAGCGGCAGGACCGTATTCCGCGCGGTGCACAACGAGGCCCAGCCCTGCAGCCCGTTTGCCCGTTCCATCGTCGGATACATTAGTACATAAAGTGGGTAGGTGCCGCTCCTCGCAACCAGTATGCCGGTTCCCCACCAGTACAACGGAGTCAGGCGGCCGCCCATATGAAACGCCCAGGGAATCAGGAGGGACACTGCAACAGTGCAAATGGCGAGCCCGAAGACTCCAAATTTCTTATGCTGCAGCATGACTGCAGCCTCTCGCAATTCCTGCTGTACATTTCCGCAGCGACTCGTACTGCGTATTACTTTTACTCCACTGATGAGGGAACGGAAGTACACGCCTCATCTCCAAAATTACGATCAGGTATTTTGTTGTATCCGATCTGAAAATGGCTTCACCCCTTCCTGGTATTTGGCATGAGTTGCTCTTTGTATGGCGCGTGCGCACCTTTGTCACGTTACTGCCTGATCAATTCGACGCGTCGGTTGCGTGCCCGCCCTTCCAATGTTTCGTTGGTTTCGACGGGGTCCGACGCTCCAAACCCGCCGGTGTTCAGGCGCGCCATCGCGATCCTGTACTGCTTAACAAGTGCGTCCTTGACAGCTGCTGCACGCCTCTTCGACAGGTCCACGTTATAGGCATTCCCGCCGATATTGTCGGTGTATCCGTTCACTGTGAGGTTCCAGTCCGGATTGTTCCTCATCGCATCAGCAATCTCTTTCAAAACTGGCTGCGATTCCTTCTTGATGCTCGCCTGGTTGAAATCGAAATAGATGCCATAGACGACGGCTTTCTTCTGCTTCTCAAGTTGCTGTTCGATCTGCGCATTGGATTGCTCCTCTGGGAAATCAATGCTAACGACCCGCACCTTGAACATAGGTCCAAACCCAATCTGCAGCACCATCGGACTGCCTGAATCGTCCAGTACAAAGATTTCTCCATCTGCTTCGAGATAGGATAGGCTGTCTCTTTCCTTGTAGAATTCCTTTACCTTGTCCGAACCGCTGAAGTGAAAATAGCCGCGGGCGTGAACCACTGGAAGGTTCGTTGGTTGCCCGTTCAGGATGACCGGATAGTTCACATCGTCCTGCTCGATGCGGGTCAATTCCACTGTGCGCGGCACCGGCACCATGCGTCCGGACAAGTACTCGAATTCTTGATAAACGAGCCTGACCTTCCCCGTTGTCTTCAGAGTCTGCAAGGATGCTTGCGACATCGAGAACGTTGTGGTTTGCGGGATAATCTCCGGCAGACTTGCATCAGTGTCGGTGATGTAGGTGCTGGCGTTCTCGAGGTCCGCGCGGCACACGTGACGGGTCGAATCAACTTCGGTGCCCTGTACAGAGTCGCTGGACGGAAATCCAAGCCCCGAAGTCGAAGTATCCACTTCAAGCTGGGTGATCGCCTCCACCTTATTAATGATCTCCACATCGCCATTGAAGCGATGCCACGCATCGACCCAGGTCAGTCCCGGGCGCAAGGGAACTTTGACCATCTCCCTGCGGCTTTCGGCCACCGCCGGGGCCGCATCTGGGCAACTCGCCGCCAACTGCTCACCGGGTGCGAAGCCTCCCGGCACATCACTGAAATCAGAGGCTGTTTTGGTATGAGAATGAGGCTGCGCTCCTGGATCCGTGCTCACGCCCAAGCCCTTTAGAAGCTGCCCGAAAGCTCCCGACAGGTCAGCGGTGCCATTCGGAGAGGCGTTATATGACTGGCTTCCGGATGGCGAATCCGAGTTCTGTTCTGCGCCGGCAGCATCTTTTTTCTCGCTCCGGTTATCGTGAGCCGGAAGTGCCGCTTCAAGGCTGGTGACTTTCTGCTTGGCACGATGTGCTACGTAGACAATGCCGGTTGTGATCATCACGGCAACAAAAAATAAGCCGACAATTCCCGCAAGGAGTAGTTTCGAAAACTGACCCGCCGGCTTATTGAAGTTGGCCGGATCTGGCGAACCTGCTCTGATCGGTGGCACTCCAACCGGCGCGCCGCACTTCGCGCAAAACTTCGTCTGGACGAGTAATGGCGCGCCGCACTTGGTGCAGAAATTATGTGGGCCAGCCGTTTCATCAGTTGCGGTTTGCCGTGCGCCACATTTCGTACAGAACGCCTCCGACTCTGTAAGTGATGCCCCACATTGCCCGCACGTCATGCCCATTGAATTTCTCCCCTTTGACGATTTCAGGTCAGAGGTGCTGCGATTCCGCTTGCGAAACAGTGAAGCTATAGGCGCCAACGTATCCATTTGAACGGACCTGGATGGTGTATTTGCCGCCTTCTGGTAAAGTCCAGTCATCCTTGGTGAAATACAGCCCCTCGAAACCATAGTCAGATGTGTCGCCGACTTTCGTCGCCCTGATTTGTAGCCGCGAGCCGAGGCGCTCGGAGCAGTTCCCACCGCACGTGCCCTCAATGTGTACTTTCGTTCCCGGCTTGGCGGTGAAATCGTAGAACTGTTGCTCGTACGCAGCACCAATTCGTCCGGCGCCGCGCACTGGGGCACCGAGAGCAACTGTAAGTGGAAGCTGTACGGAAAAGTGCTGGTCGGGTGGAGTTGGGTGCAGAGCGAAACTGTAACGTGAATAAATGTTCGACTTGTCAGTGCTTGCGACGATGCGGTACATGCCCGTGCCGGGCAGCGTCTGTCGTCCAATATCGGCATTGCAGTTGCCGATTACCTTTGATATGAGCGAGTTGTCTGGCTTTAGCAGATCGAAGCTGGGTTGAGCCCCCTCGCATGGGCCAAGCGCAAGATAAATAACTTCACCGGTACGCCCTGGGAAAAAGTAGGTCTGCCTCTGACCCAGTTCGGTGATAATCCCTGCACTTTTGGCAGGATGATCGGGTAAGACCGTTTCGCCGACTCCGATCGAATACTGATCGAACCTGGAGGGAAGCAGAGAAAATGAGTAACTGGCGGTTGAAGCCCGGCCTGCATTCACCAGGAGCCGGTAGGTACCTGTCGAAGCGAGGGTGACTGGACCAAAACCTCCACAGGTGCCCGCTCCGATAAAACGGTTGGAAGCGTCCTCCACATCGAGGGTCACGGCGGCGCCTCCGCACGCGACGTTTACAAACACGATGCCGCCTGCCTTGGCCGGGAACGAGTACGTCTGCCTCTCGCCGACTTTATTGATGAGGCCGGCGCCCGCCGCGGGATGATCCGGCGAAACGGTATCACCGATATTGATGGCATATTGGTCTGGCAAAGAGGTAGGGGGCGACACCGACGGTACAAGGGATGAAGTCGCAGCCGCGCCGTGCGACGGGACTAAGTCGACGCCAACTGATCCTGCGGCAAGCGCGGGAATTCCAGAAATTCCGACGTCGAGAATGCAGTCATCGAGCAGCGGCTCAGTCCGTACACCAACGGCACGGCAGATGAACTCAGCCTTGGATCGATCCGTGGTGGAAAGTGAAGCCACGGAAACGTACTTCTCCGGGAAATTCAAGTCGGTGAACTTCGCGGTGCTCTCACCTGGCCAGTAGTGAAAGAACGATTCAGACTGCTTGATGCGCCAACTGTTGCCCACTTGCTTGTGGAGCTTGTTTAGGAAATCAGGATCGGACATGCTGATGTAACTGCCGTCTCTCGCATTGATCTTGTCGGCCCCACTATCCGAACCTAGCAATCCGCCGATCTTCGTACCCTCGTCAGGACGAGGCCTGAAGGCGTAGTTCAACATCCCAGCGACGCGCGTGATCGTGAGCCGACGGCCTTCTGGCCATGTAACAATCACTTGTCCGCCGTGACGCCGCAGTGTGCCGCCGCGCGGCAGATGGCGCTCTAGGTCGAGGTCATTGACAGGTACCCCGTTCACCATCAGAAACGCAGGCTCGTTGAGGTACACGCCAAGCCGGTCTCCGTTCACGTCAGCCGCAACCGCGGTATTGATAGCGACCGAAGCGCCGCTAAAGAGAGGTCCTTGTCTAGCCTGGACGGCAAATCTGCCGTCGTGCGAGTTGGCCACCAGAAACTCGCCTACGGCCTGAAAATCGAAATGCAAACCACCCACCGTGTAAGCATGCGGATCGGTGTTGCTTCCACCGCCACTTCTCCCGGAGCCTGCGCTCCCCGATCCGCCACCTCCGGGCTGCTTGCCTCCGCCTCTCCCACCAGCACCCGAGGCGCCATTTCCTCCCCCCGCTGGTGCTGCCCCTGGTCCTGCCCCCCGTCCCGAACCTGACCCACCTGGACCTGAACTTCCACCACCTCCTCCGCCACCACTTCCTCCACCACTGCCTGGAGCTGGATTGCCTTTACCAAAGGAGGCCTCTAGATTCACCATCCCATTTCCCGCCGGAGTCATCGTCACGTTCCCTGATGGTTGACTGTTGCCCAAGGAAGTTTCTAGATTCACCATCCCATTTCCCGCCGGAGTCACCGTCACGTTCCCTGATGGTTGACTGTTGCCAAAGGAGGTCTCTAGATTCACCATCCCGTTTCCTGCCGGAGTCACCGTCACGTTGCTCCCCGCCGCCCGCGTAGAATCAAGTCCTGCAGGGTCGCGGCGGTTGACGGGGTCCGCAACCGCGTAACGGTAAAGGTTCGGGTCCCCGCCATCGAAACGAATGGGATCCGATGCGGTCCACCTGCCCGCAACTGGGTCATAATCACGAGCCCCGAAACGAATCAGCCCGGTGTCGGGGTCGCGCAACCCTCCGGCGAAACCGATGGGAAGGAATCCCGGAGCGGTGTCATGAGCGATGTTGCCCCAGGCGTCATACGCGATCTGCTCGGCAATCGTGCCTGCTTGCGCATCAACGACCAATAGTGGACTACCAACTTGATCTGTTATAACGCGGTATGTCCGTCCGTCTCGCTCCAACTGCGCAAGATGGCCGAGTTCGTCATAACCGAATCGAGAAACGATTTTGCCAGCGGCGTCGGTTTCAGCGGCCATCGAGCCGTCTAGACGGTAGAGATAGCCGGCAGCAAGCTTGCCATCTATCGCGCGCCCAATGCGCCGTCCACCAGCATCCACGAAATATGTGATTTTGCGGCCATCCGGCAAGCTTACATAGCGCAATGCGCCGAAATCGTCATACACGAACGCCGTTGCACGCCCGTCGTGCGCGACTCCAGCCAGACTTCCATTCGGCATGAAGGTGTACTGAGCGCTACCAAAACTCTTGATTCGGTCGCGGTCATCGTAGCTGGCATCGAGTTTTTGTTGTGATCGAATAACTCGAAGGCGGTTGCCTGAGGGGTCGTACTTATCGCTCTCGGCGGTCTGGCCATTCACCCGGACCGAGACCAGGCGATCAGCATGATCGTAAGAATATTCGGTGGTGGCGGTTCTGCCGTCCGTAGCGGTCTGAGCGATGCTTCGGATGCGCCCGAGATCATCACGCTTGTAGCGCAGGTCGAGCAGAGGTTTGCCTGCTGCAGTAGTTGTCAAGCGGACTAATTGGTTGTTTTCATCAAATGCTTTCTGGGTTTCGACGATCCCGAGCTTAGTACGTGTTATGAGACCACTTGCCGGATCGCGCTCGAGAGAAAGTGCACCGATCCCGGTGAGATTGCCCGCTGGATCATAACTGACCTCCAGTTTGGCAGCGCCGTTCACCGTTTCGCGAATGGCTCGGCCGTTGACATCGAGTGCAACTGAAACCGAACCAACGATTGGTCCAGACCACGTGACATTTGTTGGTGTGCTGCCTACGTAACCGTAACTCGTGTTCACGCCGCTTGGGTCGGAAGCCTGAGTGATCAATCCTGAACGGGAATCATAGGAAAACATCCGCTTGCCTTGATCAAAAACGGAACTGGTTGCTCTTCCGGTGGAATCGTAAGAATAAGCAATGTCATGGTTGCCCAGTCCCGAAGTCGCCGTCAGCTGCCCGTCTTTGTCATAGGAACTGATTTCGATTGAGCCGTCATTCTCAACCATGGGAGGAGCAAAGGCCGTGGCGCGGCCCGCAGCACTCATTCCAAGAGTAAAGTTCAATCCACCGGGCGGCTGGATCTGATTGACACGTCCGGCTTCGTCGTAGCCGAGAACTGCCGTCGAGCCATCGCCCGCAGACAGGGCGACGATTCTCCCGGCTTTGTCCACTCTCGTTTTCTCAACCACTCCATCTGGACGGCTTGTGATGACCTCGCCCGTAGCTGCGTCGTAGCTATAACGAGTTGTGCGAGCCAGTTTGCCACTCCCTATCGTGACGCTGGAAAGCCGAGACTGCGCGTTGTAAACAAAGGACACTGGAACCACTCCCGGCGCGGAGTAGCTCAGCGGGCGTCCACTCTCGTCGTAATGGAGAACAGTTCGGCGGCCGGTTGGATCCACGAGATCCACGGTGCGTTGAGCAGGATCGAAATTCTGTGTCCAAGGTTGGCCATTAATAGCAGTAGTCACCGAACCTGCGAGTGCATGCGGCAATCCGTCCTTCGGTCGCAGGCTGTATTTGACCTCTCGTCGCGAGCTAACTCCGTCGGGCCGGGTCTCGACAATCGGCGTGAGTGTCGGAGAAGACATGCCCCATACGGGATTCGCGATGGCACCTACCGTCCAGGTTGTTCCATCGGAGAATTTGAGCGAGCGGTTGCCGCGTGAGTCGGTGGTCTGAATAGTTTGCGTACCATCCGGTCTGATGAAGCTTCGCCGAATGCCTCCCCCGGCCGACTCCACGCGGTACGTCCAGTGCCGACCCATCGCGGTGGAAAGGCGAACCTCCAAACTGTCCGAGGATGTCTTTCGTTCGTACTGCTGAATCACATCGTCTGCGTCAGTTGCAGATGCGAGTCGTCCTGCGGAATCGTAGGTACAGCGTTGAACTCCGCCCGCTGGATCGGTCTCGCTTTCGACCAGTCCTGCCGAATTCCAGGCGATAGCAGTTCTCTCACCAGCAGGATTGGTGATTGCGGTCATATGCTCACTACCGTCCACTACGAGTCGAGTCGTCCCCCCATCAATTCCCACAAGGGCCTGTGCCACACCGCTTGTATCTCGCCGAATGGAAACGTGCACCGGCCGACCGTTTGCCGATCCGTACAACTGCAGTAGGCGACCGGCACTGTCGTAGATGATCTTGACCAGTTCCGTGCCAAGGTGGCCATCAACTGTGCGAACATGGCGTCCCGCAGAATCAAAAACGTAGGCCATGGCGCCGTCATAGCTCGGGACCACAAATTCACCGGTGGGCAGCTGTACGCCATCGGTAATACGCCAAGTTCCATCTCCGCTGATCAGAATCCGATTCGCACGGTCATAACGCTGAACCAAGTTGATGGACCAGCCACCAAGACCGAGCACTCGCGCATCCCCGACGTCTTGTCCTGACGGTCCATTTGGCCGCCGGCTTGAGTATGTAAGAAAGAGATTTGTGTCGGTGATGGGAATCGACAGGAATGAGTCTTGCCGAATGCAGTCGATGAACCCAGCGGGGTCACACTCCTCGAGTTCCACTGTCGGCACTCTGTGCTTGTGACATGCTACTGATGCCAGCAATAGAGGTAACGCGAGTAATCGAATTTGACACTTACCGGGCATTATCGAGTTCTCCGCACTGCTCGAACCACGGCAAGGTCTTCAGTTCTTAACCATGGACTCTTCGAAATGAACGCTCTCGATGACCCTACCGTCGTTCTCGATTGACTCGGTGTCCAGAACCAGTTTCACAGGACATCCCTCCGCAGTGACCCACGCGTCCCCTTTTTCGGTTCCCGCCGCACCTAAACCCAAACTTGATTGGAGGCGCTCTCGCTCCGCTTCACTCCAGCGCGTCGTATCGATCGAATAATGAATGGTGTCGTACCCGTTCACGGGTTCCTTATTCCCTTCACGCTTGATTGCAGAGCTGTTTAGGAGTACGCCGATAACATTCGACATTTCCGAGCTCCCTGTTACGTGAAATACGGCGGTAGTCCAGCTCTGTGAGTTGGAGCGCACACCATGAAACGGAAAGGCATGTTCATTTCCCTCCGCTCGGAACCTTCCGTCTATGACTTTGGGCGTAACATCGGCTTCCTGGCTCACGTGAATGTCATTCGACGTATCTTTAGCGAAAAAGTAACTGAAGGACTCCTGAGGATTCTCCATGCGAGAGTGGAGGCAGCCAACGTTAATTTCGGGATGTGACTCGTAGCCGACACTAGCGTTTGACTTGCCGGTGGCTTCTACTTTTTGTTTCGGCGGGTGTTGTGCACGAATGTCGAACTTTTGTTTGGCGGCCCAGGCTGTCGTACTCGAACAGATTAGCGTCAAGATCACCACTGCGAGTGGATTGACTCCTGGCCGTGAACCGTTTTGCAACCTCATGCGCCTGAAATACAGCGCGAGGGCGGCAAGGTCAAAGGAAACGCACCTTAAATGATAGTGACTCAGTAAGTCGCGTAATGTGAATGGGTTGTGTTGGCTAATGACATGAGAAGTAGTGACAACGCCGCATAGAACTGACCTTCCACGCCTCGCTTGCGGACGCACCTTGCGGTACCGATCCGCGGACGTCGCGCATGCTCCCTCAGGATGGGCGTCGAGAAACGTCTAGCGGGAGCGTCGTTGGGTCTGCCACTGGCGCTCCCCTTTCAGCATTTGAATTGTGGTATTCCTCGCGTAGAAGTTCTTCCCGGTCTGGGCACATGGTTCCCATATACGCGATTTTAGTTCTTCAGGAATTCGAAGGTAGGACTAATCGGTCGTCAGTCGTGGCGCTACTTTCGAAGTCAAATCTGGCACAGCGAGCGGCCCACGAACACACCCTCCGAGAAGTCGCTGACCGTTTGTGTGATCGTGTTTATGTATTAGCGTCCGCTCCGCAAGAAGTACACTTGGTTGGTCCAATCCATTTTTTCCGCCTCCCAGCGAGCGAAATGAGCGCCCGGGTAAGCCCCGCTATGTCGGCTTGCGAGATGGTCTTTTCATCGACAAAGATCACACCGCCATGGGATCGCTCTTCCTCTGCCCAGAGCTTTAGCAATGGAGGAATTGTCCTACGGTCATAAGTGACTAAGGGTCAACCCTTGCTTCGCCGCTTCTAACAAGCAAACAAAGTCTTCCTTCCCAAGAAAGTTTCCACTCTCCCACTGCGCCATCGAGTGGATAACCACGGAGCGATTCCGAGATACGCAATGGCTCCGGGGATGTCTTTCTGCGCTCGGGAGACAAGGGACGCTGTGGAATAGAGATCAGCAATTTGATAACGGTCATTTTGAGCTTTCGCGCGGACCAGTAGGCTGTTCAACTCCGTGCGACCTCCCTCAATTCGACCGGCTTGAACCATAGCGAGTAATCTCGCGTGCTGCGCGAGGACAGGGTAGCCTGCGTCCGGATTCGCTTTGGCGATGCCGATAGCTTGCTGAGCATAGACGATCGCCTGATCGTTCATTTGCTGGTTCAAAAGAGCGTTTGCGGTTGCCGATAAATAAAAAATCTGAGCACCGACGTCCTTAGCGTTGAATGCCGCAAATAAGGCCGCGCCAACACTTCGCTGAGCAGCCGTGACATCACCGTCATGGAAATCTGCAAAACCTAATTGTCCTTGTGCGCGATATTGCCATTTCGTATCCCCCCGTTCTTTTGCGAGGGCAGCAACTTCCGTCCGATCGCGCCGCATTGTCGGCACATCGATTTCTCCATCGAAATCCCCTTTCACAATCAGGCAGAACATGCGGAGTTCTTTGTCGGATTGCAGAATTGGATTCGAGACGAGTTCTTGCCCGAGCTCGTAGGACAGCCCGGTTAGCGGTGCCGGATCTGCTCCGGCTCTGAGTGCCCAACGCGAGCGTATAGCGTATTCCTCTTGTCGCCAGCTATCTCGAATAGCTGCTAAGCCTTGGTGAAGTAGGGCCGAGAAGCGTGCCAGTTGTACAAATCGGCAAAATGTAGCGCTCGTTGTAGGGCAGTCTCTGCTTCAGTGTGGCCCGCCTCTTGGGCTTGGTTCAACGATGAAGATTGGGACGGCTTCTCTTGCGGAGCAGCGATTGCACAGAGCATCCCAAAGATCGCGAAACTGAGGGCAGCTCGATTGATTGTCATTTGTTTGTGAATCCTTCAGTAGAAGTGGTCTTCACCACAACGGGTGCAGTGATCCGAAACCCCTTCGATACAACCGCGAAATCGTAGCTTCCGACGGGAATATAGCTGAAATCGGCACGCATATGTAGAAGCACCTAGCCATTTTTCAGATGTGCTCGTCCCCGAGCCCGCCCAGATTAAACGTCTGCGCGACCGCAGCATGACGGAATATCTCCGAGCCTCGCTGCCAATCGGCAATTGCACAGTGAAATCTATGAGTGCGGTTGACGGGATCATTTGAGGGTGAGAGTTGGGTTCACTCTCTTCCGATCCCCGTGCGGGGGACGCATTGCTGAGATCGATGAGCACCGGAATATAGATCGCAGTTAGTGGTCGCTGAAAACGCGTTTCAGGGTTGCCATTCGGCGCCGGGGTACGAGGTGCGACAGTCGGTCCAGTGCTCCATCTGCTAAAAAGCAGGTACATCGCAATCATCAAGATAAGCGAGACACCGGCCGCGACCAGAGAACGCCTGATCCAAGCTGCGCGCTGAATTCTCTGCGATCGAACTGCTTCCACTCTAGCATTGGCGAGATGCGCCATCGCGAAATAACTTCCCTAGAGTGCTAAATGCGCTGCTAGGATGAGCTGGTGCACGCGAATGCGAAGCGCAGCGGTATTGCTATCTTTCTTGTTCTCACTCTGGGCTTCAGCTCGATTTTTTACTTTCTGATTGCAAAGTCCGGCCAAGTTGGTGGCGGATGGGGCGCATACATCGGTTGTCTCATGTGGTGCCCTGGCTTGGCGGCACTGCTGACCTGTAAGTATTTGAGGCGTGATTTGTCGAGCCTTGGGTGGAACTGGGGAAAGTCTCGTTACCAAATCGCCTGCTACCTGATTCCACTGGCTTACGGCGCAGCGATATATGCGTTCACGTGGCTAACTGGACTTGGTGGCTTTTACGACTCAAAGTTTGTCGAACGCTTTTCCGACGCTTTTGGGCTTGGCCCGATACGTCCCTGGATGAGCATTGTTCTCTACTTCTGCTTTACGGCCACCATAACTGTAATTAGGGACTGTGCCACGGTCCTTGGAGAGGAGATCGGTTGGCGAGGATTTCTTGTACCTGAGCTTGCCAAACGAAACAGCTTTGCGGCGACTGCCGCCATTTCTGGATTCATTTGGGCGCTGTGGCACTATCCCATTTTTCTGCTTGCGAAAGGCTACAACGGCGGCACACCGCTCTGGTACTACCTTTCACTGTTCACCATCCTGCTCCCGGTCATCAGCTTCGTTTGGACGTGGATGAGGCTCAAGTCCGGCAGCATATGGCCGGGTGTCGTGTTGCACGCCGCCCACAACACATTCATTCAGGAATTCTTCGATCCGCTTACTGTCGACAAAAGCAAAACCAGGTACGTGGCGGGCGAATTTGGTGTCGCACTCCTCCTGATTTCCATCCTAATGGCGATATATTTTTGGAGCCGACGCAACGAACTGACAACTCCTGCGTAGACGGCAAGTTTAGGGGCAACATCCGGACCGACAAGGAACCCTTCGCGGTCCACAGCCGGGCAATGTCCACGATTCGTCAGGCTTCTATCCGCACTCTGTTGAGCCATTTTTCGGCTCGGTGCACATTGGGGTTTTCGGATCGTGGTGCTGCAGCCTGTTTTGCGGCCTTAGTTGCTGGCCCGCCGGAAACTCGCAGTCACCGGAACTCGACTTTCGTTGCTCGCACTCGAACCTCAAAAAGGTTACGCAGCAGCTTGACAACATTGAACGCGTCGGAAGGGCTCGTATTTCTCCCCAGTAACCCAGAGTCGATGTAGCAGTACGGCCATTTTTCTAGCGACAGCGACAATAGCTCTCTTCTTCGCATTCTTCCCGCCGCCTGCCGCCAACTGGACTCCCCAGCGCTTTAGATCACAGTCCTTACCGAAGGGCCCGAGCAGGTAGTGGGCGCATTGAATCAGCAACGATCGCAAACTGGAATTGCCGGCCTTTGTGATACGGAGTTCCGGTGTCCGCTCTCCTGAATCGCGCTGCTTGGGCTGGATGCCGAGATAGGTACCCACTTGGCGTGACTTCTGAAATCGATGCGGATTCTCGATTGTCAGCACGAACTCTAATGCCGTGTTCACACCCACGCCACTCACTTGACGCAACCGCTCGGTCTCAAGGTATTTGTACTTTGCGAGGTGGTAAATCGCTCGATCACACTTTTGAATCTGTAGATTCAGCGCGACGATTGTTTCGAGTAGAGGCGACAGGCTCGCCTTGAGGTCCTCAGGCAACAGAACACTCACTTTGCTGGCGAAGGTCTCAGTGCTGCAGGCTGGCAATCGTAAACCAACAGCCTTTGCCATACCGCGCACCGCATTCACAATCGAGGTGCGAGAGCGCACTAGCACGTGCCGAGCACGAAGTTGTGCGGTGTCTGGATATGACTCTGACTTGCGATGTGTCAGTGGAGATAGCAAGCTTGGATCGACACGGGCAAGGCGCGCGAGTGCACGCGCATCGACGCGATCAGACTTTCGAACACTTTCCGAAAATCAGATGGAGACTCCGCGGGTTCGCTACAAGGACTTCGTGGCCCAAACTGGAAAGAAGCTCGCTCACCCATCGCGAGTGCGCGCCCGCCTCAATGGCAATGCGAACCCTCTTCACATCTTTGAAGTGCTTCTTGAATCCATCCTGTGATGAGGAAAACTTACCCTCAGCGATAATGTGGCCCTGCGAGTCTAGGACGCAGCATTGGCTGTAGCGATCTCCAAGGTCGACGCCGATGGTGAGCGGTTCCTGTGCTTCCTTCCAGTCATCACTCAATCCAGAAATCTTCGATAACGTGCCAGGCATTGTGATTTCCTCCTGACGCCATCATCTATCACCGCGCCCACGACGCGCTGAGGCCTTCTCATCCCATCTGTTTTTTTTCCATGAGAAGGCGCTCTAACGTCAACCAAAGCTTTCGGTTTTGGGCTTCGATTGTGTGCCTTCGTTTCATAGCGGAGAGGTGGTCAGCAGACGGGCGAGGGTTCAGTCATAGGTCGAGAGAAGCGAGCCGAAGGGCAACCTTGACGGGTTCCTCGCGCGTCTGCACTATTCGCGAGAAAAACGAAGGCAAACGGTTAGCGCGAACGCGCTACCCAATGAGTTGGGACGAGAGCGGCATGAGTACGGAGCCGAAATTAAGGAGGTGGCGACAGAATGTGTGGCCGCACAGCTCTTCAGAAAGGGACCACCAGCACGTAGTTTCGGTGGCTGAGTAACCAGGAGTTTGGGAGTCCGAAGAATTTACTTTGCCGAAAAGTCGTGCGCCGCCAGCCAAGCGGGATCATCCATTCTCCGCGATGCTTCGCTGAAAAGGCTTTGGATATCCGCGAAGGTTGTCTTGGGGTCATTGTTGTAATCCATGAGGCGGTGGTGATAGCCACGCCCCTTACTACGGTCGTCGACAACTTCCCGAATGATCTCCAACGCCGGCCGGCGATGATCAAGATCCGTGCGAGCCCAATTCGCAATATCGTGCTCTACTCCAGCCCCACCCGTTACTTCCTCCACCGCTCGCAGGCCAACGCAATATATGCTCCACTTGGTCGCGCCGAGCGCGCACTTGCGGTTGTCAGCGCGGTCCCATGCCGTGGGACTGGAGAGTATCTCTGCTGCATGATGGATGATTTGCGCGTCCAGGGCGTTGGGAGAAACCTCGTGAACTCCGTCCAGATCAAATGCAATACCGGACGGCGTGGTCCGATACTCCGTCACGGGAAACCAGCCGTAGATCGTCTGCAATATCCCGGAACCTCCGTCGTAGATCTGGAGCTGGATCGGCGCATTCGGAAAGCCCTCATCGGTCATGTCGCCATACCAGACCGCCTTCGGAAAGGAACCGCTGCGCCACGCGCCGCCGACGACCGAGTGCCTGGGTCGCAGCGTCATTTTCGGAATTTGGTCGAAAAGGTTGCCGCAAGAACCGGTAACTGCGGAATCACCACTGAACGTGCATGTTGATAGCACCGTCGGTGTTTTCGGCGTCGCTGCCATTAGCGTGGCGGCGAAGCAAACTACGCCACCAATAGCAACCCCGAGGAGTCGAACTGCGTATGACGACAATCTCCTCATAACGGAACTATCCTACTGGCACTTCGCGATGAACCCCTTTTCTACCCTACCAAAGCTGCCTCCTCCCACGATTAATCCACTTTTGTTGATCCCGTTGGCTTGCAAATTACCCGCTCCTGAGGTGGTCGGCATTTCTTTCACCTGGCCATTCACAATGAAAAAGCCGTGGCTACTCCTCGGTGGGTTACCACCGTTATAACCAGTGCCAACAATCACCTGATTGTTGTTGATACCACTCACCCAGGTGCTGAGGCTATCTGCTTTGGGATCCGTAATCTGTTGAAACTTTCCGTTAATCAAAGCAAATGCCACCATAGTATTGGGGCCAGCATCTGCACCATTCATGCCAACCACGACTCCGCTGTCGTTGATCCCGTTCAGTTGCGTTGCTGTTGAGTTAGGGTACTGGATCTTTGCGAAAGCGCCGTTGGACCATCTTTTAATTCCGAGTTGCGCATTTGTTGTGTTAGCGGCTCCCACGCTGCTGTTGTAGTTGTTGATCCCCAACAACTCGAAAGCAATTGCGCCCGGATAGTCTATGTTCTGATAGCCGCTACTCGTAAGAAGGAATGCATGTCCGCCGTTTGCATCTGCATACACGCCGACGCTCACGCCTTTGTTGTTGCGTCCGAAGAGTTCAGTTCTGATTGATCCGATGTCTACCTTGGTGAATGTTCCGTTAGCCCAACGAATGAACCCGATCTGTTTACCGTTTAGCGATGTATAACCGACTACTGTGTTGTAGTCATTAATCCCAGTTGCGTCAGTGGCGCTTGCGTCCGGATACTGGAACGTAGTGTACGTACATGATGCTGTGGTTTGAGCTAATGCAATTGCACTGGCCAGCGCGACAACCATCCCGATCCCTAAGGCTGTTCGAATCTTCATGAACTCCTCATTGTTGCTGAGTGATCTCAGCGTGCATCTTGGATGCAAAGCAGCGGGCGAGAGTGAACGCCGATTGTGGCGCATCTTGACATCTCCGTGGACTCGTCTTAGAGCAGGAATACTGGAATACTCGGAGAAGTGACCTGCCCCCAGGTTTCGTTCACGTAAGAATACGACAACTTACATCGACTCCCCCTTCGGTTTGAGCCGGGATGGGGGAGCGCGAGGGGCAAGGGACGGCATTTGAGTTCCTTGCCTC
>Ga0070741_10010338_pt1 | contig 17672 bp, 19 predicted proteins | sample Coa_R1_4_FD_66440 | JGI IMG/M metagenome (GOLD analysis project Ga0070741, IMG submission 66440) | Surface soil microbial communities from Centralia Pennsylvania, which are recovering from an underground coalmine fire - Coalmine... | ecosystem: Environmental > Terrestrial > Soil > Unclassified ...
GTCGAGTCCGGATTCATGACCGAGGGTCAGGTGTTCGGCGCCCGCCGCCACCCCGCCACCCCCGTCGACCGCCGCGATGACCGCGCGCCGAATTACTATCTCGACTGGGCTTTCGACGACATGAAGAAGCTCGTCGATACGTTTCCGAAATCGATGACCGAGCGCGTCTTCGTGGTGAGGACCGCGCTCGATCCCGGCATGCAGCGCGCCGCCGATCTCGCCGTCGAGAATTCGCTGCGTCAATACGGCCAGGAATACCACGCCAACCAGGCCGCCGCCGTGCTCATGGACGTCGACGGCGCGGTGCGCGCCATGGTCGGTGGCCGCGATTACGGCGCCAGCCAATTCAACCGCGCCACCGACTCGCTGCGCCAGCCCGGCTCCTCGTTCAAGCCCTATGTCTACGCCACCGCGCTGATGCACGGCATGAAGCCGAGTTCGACCGTGATCGACGGGCCGATCTGCATCGGCAATTGGTGCCCGCACAACTACGGCGGCGGCTACCACGGCGCCATGTCGCTCATCCAGGCGCTCACGCACTCGGTCAACACCGTCGCCATTCGCCTGTCGATCATCGTCGGCGACGGCAACGCCAAGCTCGGCCGCGCGCGCATCATCGAAACCGCGCACAAGATGGGCATCCGCACGCCGCTGCCCGATACCCCGTCGCTGCCGATCGGCGCCGACGGCGTCGCCCTGCTCGATCACACCGGAGCCTACGCGACCTTCCCGAACCTCGGCATGAAGGTCACGCCGCATGCGATCCTCGAAGTTCGCACCGGCGGCGGCAAACTGATCTGGCGCTACGACCGCGACGGGCCCAAGCCGGTCCGCGTCCTGCCCGCGCACGTCGCCCAGGACATGATCACGATGATGAACAGCGTCGTGGAAAACGGCACCGGCCGCCGCGCCCGCCTCGACGGCATCACCGCCGCCGGCAAGACCGGCACCACCAACGCTTATCGCGACGCCTGGTTCATGGGCTATACGGCGAATTTCGTCTGCGGCATCTGGATCGGCAATGACAACTATGAGACCACCAACCGCATGACCGGCGGTTCATTGCCCGCGATGACCTGGCACAGCATCATGGCCTATGCGCATGAGGGCGTTGAGGTCAAACAGCTGCCCGGCATCCCGGTCCCGCACGAGCGCCAGGAACAGGCCGTCGCCTTCAAGACCAAGAGCAACGAACCGCCGCCGCCGCCGCGGCCGGTCATGCTGACCAAGCGGGGGGCCGATATCCTGGTGCAGCTTGAGCGCATGATGGACGACGCCAACCGCGCCCTCGGGCCGTTGCCGCCTACCGTATCCACCGACAAAGAACGGCAGGCGCAGGCTGGTAAGCCCGGAGCTGCCCTCGCCGCGGATTTGGAAGGACAGGCATTCGGCCGGAACTGATTGGTCCAGGGGCCCAGCCGGGATAGTCTTCCTCCTCATCGTCAACGGATCGATCGTGCGGCTGCTTTTCGGCACATTGTTCTCGCTTCTGGTCGCCGCGGCCGTCGGTCTCGGCACCACCTATTTCGCCATCACCCGCGGCGCGGCTTTCGGCGCCTTGCGGATCGGCGCCTGGACCGCTTGGCCGAAGACCGGCACGCAGGATGCCGACCCCTATGCGCGCGCCGAAATCGCCCGCACCGGCCGCCTGCCGGTCGCCCTCGGCGACGGCCTGATGTTCGTCGCCAGAGCCGATGACCGCGGTAAACGGCTCGATGGCCGCTGCGAGGTCACGATCAGCGGCATTACACCGGCGGCGCGGTTCTGGACGCTGACGCTTTACAATCCGGAAGGCGCGCTCGTGCCCAATTCGATCAATCGCTATGCCTTCACCAGCCAGGAGATCGTCCGCCGCGGCGACGGCAGCTTCGAGATCGTGGTTGCGCCGCGCGCCAGCGCCGGAAACTGGCTGCCGACCGGCGGCATCGAGCGCTACATGCTCGCCCTGCGCTTTTACGACACCGCGGTCGGCGTCGCGACCAAAGAAGGCCGCGAGGTGCCGATGCCGGCGGTCAAGACCAGGAGTTGCCCATGATCCGTTGGGCACTGTTGCTTTTCGGCGGCGCGCTGCTCGGCGGCATCGTGCACCTTGCCACCATCATCATCTTGCCGCGCACGGCCACCCAGGACGCCTATTCCCGGCTTGCCCCGATCGCACCGGTGAATTCGGTCGTTTCGCTGCCCGAGCCGACGCCGGAGAAGGCGATCATGCCCTTGATGGATCCGGCTTTCGCCAGCGCGATCTGCCGCTACGATCTTTCGCAGGGACCCATGAAACTGACCGTTCCGATCGGCCTCGCCTACACGTCGGTGTCGTTCTACACCGATCGCGACATCGCCTATTACGCCATCAATGACCGTTCGGCCGGACGCCGCGCCATCGAGCTCGATCTGATGACCGCGGAGCAGCATAGTGAGATGCCCGAGGACGAGGAGATCACGGCCGCCGACCGTTTGATCGTGGAATCCCCCACCCGCACCGGGCTCATTGCGATCCGCGCCCTGGCGCCGGAGCCCGGCCTGATGCCGATGGCAAAGCGCGCGGTCGACGGCGCGCGCTGTCAGCGCACCGATCTGGCAAAGCAGTCGGATTGATCAGCGCGCCGAAGACAGGCTCTGCTCGCGCACCCAGGTCGGCGCCGTGTGCGTGCGGTAATAGGCGATTTCCGACTGCAATTGAGTGAGCGCGCGCTCGACCTCCACCGCCTCGTTCGACGGCGTCACGATGACAAGCCGCTCCAGCGCGAAACGGTAACCGTCGACGCGGCGGGCGAGCTGCGCGCGCACCAGCTTGACAATCGACTCGTTGGAATAGATGCGGCGCAGCGCTTCATTGCGCTCGTAGCCGGACGTTGAAACAAACTGCAGAGCCTTGCGCCGTTTCTGATCGATATCGAGCACGCGCGAGGCGGTTTCGAAGAACTGCGGAAGCCGCGTGGTGTCGTTGCGGATGTCCTCGGTGAGCTTGGCGTAGCGCGCCGACGGCGACCGATAGCGCGTGCCGAACAGGTGGTTGGCATAGGCGGTGCGGTCGAAATTGGCGCGGTGGTCCGAGCCGATGACGCCGTGCTCGCCGGCGAACGAGTACCATTGCTGCCGGTCGTAGGCCGGCTCGATCAGCGGATAGGCCAGGTCGCGAAGCTGGCGTTCGTCGTCGGTCAGGCTGAAGCCGGACGGCGAGGTGTTCTTGCCGGCGACGGCGTCGTAATCGATCCAGTCATGGATGGAATCGTTGACGAGCGTCGGACGCACTTCCTGCAGGTCGCCGTTGGCGCAGCCGCCGAGCAGCGACAGCGTCGCCAGAGCGAACAGCCGTCGGCGCCAATGACATGCCTGCATCGGCGGCGGCGGCGATATGGTCATCGGTTGTGAGTGGCTGCGGCCGGCTTCAGCGCCCAACGCGACGACGACGGCGGCGGCCGGACTGGTTGCCGGTATTCGGCTCAAGACCGTTATCCGGTCCGCGCTCGATACGGATCACCGGCAGGATGATGACGGTCGCCGGTTCGGTGCTGCCGTCGATGTATTTACCGCCGCGGCTGCCGCCGGCCTCGTCAGGAAACTGGATCACTTCGCCCATTGCGAACCCCCTTCCGTCCCGGCGCAAGCCTGCCGGATCGGCGCCTGTCCGCAATTAAAGGGCGCGCAAGGTTAACGGTCCGCTAACGCGGCTGCACTAATGTGGGGCATCGGCTGGTTCGTAAAAACGTAGTGTTCATGCGTAAATCCTTCACCTCCCCCACCCTCGACAGTCTTCTCGACCTGGCCTGCCGGGACGGTGTCGATATCCGTCCGACGTTGCTGCGGGTCGTGACCGATCTTTACGTGCAAAAGCCCGCGCACAGCGCCGACGAAGAGGTGCAATACGTCGAGCTCGCGCTTGGGTTGATCGACGCCGTCGATGCGCCGACGCGCGAGGCTGTTGCGGCCAGGCTTGCGGCTTATTCCTCCGCGCCTGCGGCGGTCTTGCGCCGCTTGGGCTGCAACGTGCCCGAGCGCGAAGCGCCGCCTGCGGAAGAGCCCTCGCTCGAGACCGAGCTCACGGAGCTGTTTTTTGCCGCGACCGCCGAAGAGCGCCGCCTGATCCTCACCAATTTCGACGCGGTCGCAGCCGGAACGTCGCACCGGGCGCCGACGGCTGCGGCCGAAGCGATTGTCCGCCTGGAACGCGCCGCGCTCGATCGCAACGCGACGGAGTTCGCCCGCATCCTCGAGCGCGCGCTCGGCGTCGGCGCCGCCGTCGCGGAATGCATTGCGCGCGATCCGTCCGGCGAGCCGATCGTGGTCGCCGCCAAGGCACTCGGCATGAAGGGCCCCGTGCTCCAACGCATCCTACTGTTTCTCAATCCTGAAATCGGCCAGTCGGTCCAGCGCGTCTACGATCTCGCCCGCCTCTACGACGAGATGACGCCGGCTGCGGCGCAAAGCATGGTAGCCATCTGGCGGCAAATGGGCGGGCCAAAACGCCGCCCGCGCCACGAGCCGCTGCACTGGGACGATGTGCCCCGCAGCGCGCGTGCGCAGGCCACCCATGCCGGTCACCGGATCGCCCGCTCGCGCGAGCCGCTGCCGTCGCGCCGGCGCCGCCTGTACGACCGCTAGTCGACCACGCGATCGAGGAAGTGGCGCCCGCCGCGATCCTCGATCTCGACGATCCAGATGTCAGGGTCGAAGCGCATTTCGCGCGCCAGGCGCGCCTCCACCTCGGCTTCGGGCACCGCCGTCGCACCGCCCAAGACTGCCGTGAACATCCGGTCGGCGGGCTGGGCATCGTCGAAGGCGCTCTGCGGCGCCGGGCCGTATAACGTCGCGGTGCCGTCCAGACGATTGACGATGATGAACACTGCGCCGGCTTCCTCGGCGCCGCGCCGCCGCACCGCCGCGAAGGCGCCCTCGACTTGGCAGCGGCGCAGATAGGCCGCGACCCAGATGCCGGACTTCAACCGCATATTGCTTGTGGTAACACGGCGAACCGAAGCGCCGCTATTGCTCGATCGGGCGGCCCGTCATGGCGGCGAGTGCGCGTACGAAGCGGTCCGAAACCTGGCCGTCCACCGGCAGATTACGGTCGCGTTCGAACTTCTCGATCGCCATTTTGGTGTCGTGGTCGTACACGCCGGTCGGCTTGATCTGGCCGTAGCCGAAGTCGGCGAGTGCGCGCTGGATTGCCAGCATTTGTTTCGACGGCGATGGCGCGATCAATTCGGCGATCGGATCCTTGCGGGCGGAGCCGGCGGCGATGGTCTGCGGCGCGGCCGGCCGCGCCGGGACCAGCCGATCTTGTTTTTGCGCGCGCGGCTGCATCTCGTCGGCGGATAAGGAGCGGGCGGCGAAAATCGGCGCCGGATGCGGACCGTGCTGCAGGAACAGGGCATTCACCAGAATGGCGAGCGTCGCCGCGACCGCCATCACGACCGCGACAAACTCGCGCGGGTGACGCGTGATCGCGGCGGCGAGCATGCCGCGCTCGACATCGTGCTGACGACGGCGCCTAGGCAATTTTCTTCACCTCGGTTTCGGCGGCGGCGTCCGCGTGCTCGGTGACCAGCTTGACCGGATCGGCGGGCCGACGGGCGGCGCCCTCAAGCGGCAGCCGCACGGTCACGCGCGTGCCTTCACCCAGCCGGCTCGCGATCGCCATGTCGCCGTCGTGCAGATGCACCAGCCCTTTCACGATGGAAAGCCCCAGGCCGGTGCCGTCGTGCCTGCGGTCGTAGGAGGCGCGTGCCTGAAAGAAGGCCTCGCCGAGCCGCGGCAGGTCATCGGCGCCGATGCCGACGCCGGTGTCCTCGACCGACACTGCCAGCATCGCGCCGTCACGATAGGCGTCGACCGTGACGGTGCCGCCGCGCGGCGTGAATTTCACGGCGTTGGAGATGAGATTGATCAGGATCTGATTGAAGGCGCGGCGGTCGGCGACGAATTCCGGCAGGCCGCGGGCGATGCGGGTCCTGAGCTCGACGCCGGATTCCTGAGCCTTGAGCGCAAGCAGGTCGCAGCAGCTCGCAACCGCAGTAGCCGCCGCGAACGGCTCCGGCGCGATCTCGAAATTGCCGGTCTCCATCTTCGACATGTCGAGAATGCCGTTGACCACCGACAAGAGGTGCCGTCCGGAATCGTTGATCAGCTTGGCGTATTCGCGCTTGCGGCCTTCCTCCAGCAGCAACGAGTCGTTGCAGAGCATATCCGAGAAGCCGATGATGGCGTTGAGCGGCGTGCGTAGCTCGTGACTCATGGTGGCGAGGAAGCGGCTCTTGGCGGCGTTAGCGCGCTGCGATTCCGCGCGCGCGATCTCGAGCGCGCGCTCCTGCGTCTTGCGGTCGCTGATATCGCGCAGCACGGCGACCACCTCGCGTTCGCCGTTTCGGGTTGGCCCGTCGAGCGGCCGGCAGCGCATCTCGATCCAGACGAACTGGCCACCCTGCCCCTGGGCGTCGCCGCCGCGGCGGATGCGGAATTCGAGCGAGCGGTCCTCGCCGCCGGCGGCGTCCGCGAGCGCCGTCAGGTAGGCCGGGCGGTCGGCGACATGGACGCGGTCGAACAGGCCGTGGCCCGACAGCGCGGCCGCGCCGACACCGAACAGTTGCTCGGCCGCGGGCGAGGCGAACAGCACCGCGCCGTTCTTGCCGTGGCGGGTGATGACGTCGGTCATGTTGCGCGCCAAAAGCCGGTAGCGGTCTTCCTCGGCGTACAGCAGCCAATGGCTGGTGCGGGCGAGCTGCTCGGCGCCGAGCGCAAGCCCGATGGCGTAGAGCGCGGCCGATATGATGCCGAGCGCAGCGAGCGCGCCGTGTTCGGCGGCCACCGTCACCGGCGGCGGCAGCAGGCCGATGGCGCTGACCGCGAGCAGCAGGCCGGCGGCGGCGAGCGCGATGGTGGAGGCGAGCGCGACGACGCGGCGGGAGGCCGACAGCGCCGCTTCGAGCGGCACCACCACCAGCCAGATCGCGGCGAACGAAGCGATGCCGCCGGTCTGCCAGGCTACCGCCGTCACCAGGCCGGTGAGCGCCAGCGCCGAGAGCACGTGGGCGCTCTGATAGCGACCGGTGCGCGACAGGAAATAGGCGATGGTGATGGGGGCGACGAGCCAGGCGAAGACGCCGACCTCGAGCGCGCTCGGCGGGCCGCGGAAGGTGAGATAGACGGGCAAGCTCGTCAGCGCGGCAAGGCTGCCGAGCAGGCGCGGCGCGATGAAGGCGCGATGGCGCGCCGCCGTCAGCGCGTCGCCGCGCGCCGCCGGGTGCACCAGCGCATCGACATAGTTCCACACTGGCGTGAGGAAGAAACGCACGATCCCTGTCCCACGTCTTGCCGCTCGGCAGACGTCCCTTTTGCTGCAAAACCCTAGTGCGCCGCCGCTTAAATGAACGCTAAAGCCGCGCCCCGGCGGGCGATTTGCCACCGGCGGCACCGCGCTTGCGGGCCCGATTCAAATGCCATGGTGAAATTTGTCTTGCCGGAATGCGCCGCACGGCCGCGGCGGCTTTAATTGTTACCGCGCCGGTAACCATGTGCGGGCCGCCAAAGCCCCCACGCGCGGCGGTGCGACGTCGGCGCCTAAAATTTTAGGCGAATTCGATCCTGTCAAATTTGACGAAAACTCGGCGCGCATTCGCGTCGATTTTGGCCAAAACCCTCGTTTCATTGCGAACGACAGCTTCAATGCTGTCTGCTAGATTTCATTCAAAGGCGGCAAAAAGGCCGCCGGGGAATAATTGGGTGGGTCATGTTCTTCTTGCTGCGAATGGCCTTCTGGCTGGGCGTCGTCTGCGTGCTGCTGCCGAGCGGCACCAAGACGGCATCGCCCGATTCGCAGATCGATGCGACGCAGGCCATGACGCTTGCAACCGCGGCGGTGTCCGATGCGCGCGGCTTCTGCGAGCGCCAGCCCGATGCCTGCAAGGTCGGCGGCAAGGTCGCGGTGGCGCTCGGCCATAAGGCCGAAGCCGGCGCCCGCACGCTCTATGATTTCGTCACCACCAAGCTCGCCGAACGTTCCGCCGGCGAGCAGAAGGCGGCATCAAAGACCGAGGGCAAGGCCGAGCCGAAGGTGCTGCCGGTGTCGAATGTCGATCATGGCACGCTGACGCAGTCGGATCTGGCGACGCCCTGGCACGGCCGCGTGCCGCTGCCGCCGCGGCGCGCCGAGCGCCCGGCGCGGCCTTCCGTCTAAACGCCCCCATTGCCGAGCCGTTTTATCGCGGGCTTTGCGCGCCCGCCCGCGACCCCTTTGGCGTTCGGCCGCGCCACGGCCTATATAGAGGGCAAAGGGACGGCATGAGCGCGATTGACGACATCGTCGGGAATTTCGAGCTGCTCGATCAGTGGGATGACCGCTATCGCTATGTCATCGAGCTCGGCCGCACGCTGCCGCCGCTCGCCGAAGAGGCCCATATCGAGGCCAATAAAGTGCGCGGCTGCGCCAGCCAGGTCTGGCTGGTCACCCATGTGAAGCGAGATGGCGCGGCCGGACCGACGCTGACCTTCGAAGGCGACAGCGACGCGCATATCGTGCGCGGGCTGGTGGCGATCCTGTTTGCGCTCTATTCCGGCAAGCGCGCACAGGAGATTCTCGACATCGACGCGGAGGCCCTGTTTCACAAGCTCGGTCTGCGCGAAAACCTGACGCCGCAACGCTCGAACGGCCTGCGTTCCATGGTCGAGCGCATCCGCGCCGAAGCCAAGGCGGCGCTGGCGCCGGCTGCATAAAGCGCATCAGGTTGAACTCTCGATTAGCGGGCTCGCTTTGCATTTCGCCGGCAGGGCGAGGGTGAGCGCGCAAGCTTCATCGATCAAGCATTGTCGACATTGTCGGCCAGCCGACGGAGACTGGAGCTGGCCTAGCGGCGCGATCTGCTTTGCGGTTTGGTGTCCTCGCTATTCTGGATGCACTGGCCGGGAAATGCCCCGCCGCAGATCTGATCGGATCTACAGCACCAGACGACGGCCACGCCAATCGAGCACTGAACTTCTTGCGGGGTGCATTTCGGCGCGACCTGCGCCACCGGCGTTCTTGTGAGCGCCAGGAGGCCTAGAACAAAAAAAAGAATCGCTTCGCGCGGTGCCATTGCGCCAGCAATATTATGGGCATGCCTCTGCCGCGAAGTAGCGTCATAATACGGGAGCTTACAAAAAGCTGGGTACGGTAAAAATACCACCCTGTTTTGTCGAGCTTCGGTGCCGTCCGACTGCGACGGTTGCGTCGCGGGCGCCGCGCTTTGCCCCACCTTTCAAACGCCTCATGAAAACGCCCTCCTTCGCGCAAGGAACTTTTTAAGTTCCTCAACTCACATCGGCGCCTCCGCCGACCGACACGGTGAAGTCGACGTCCTGCGCCAGCCAGATCCGCAGCGGCGCCCGCGCGCGTCCGCGTGCCTCGGGCGTATAGCCGTAGTGCCGCGCCAGCCGCTCCAGCGCGAGCTGCAACACCACCTTGGCGGTACGTTGCGGCCAGGCGCGCTCGCGCTCGACGTCCTCGAGACCCTTGAGGAAGCAGCAGACGTCGAGCAAGAGCCCGGCGAATTCCGGACCCGCGGCGTCAAGCGCCCGCTGCACGCGCTGGCGCGCCGCGACCATGACATCGGTCGGGCTCGTCGGACCGCCGCCATCGGCGGCGACCGGGTCTGCCCAATTGGTGGTCGTGCGCGGCATCAGGTTGGCGAAGGTGAAATCGACGCGCAGCCGCTCGCCGGCCTGCAATTGATGCGCCTCGATCAGGGCGCGGCCACCGCGGCCGCGGCGGCGCGCAAGCCAGGCCAGCGGACTCTCCGCCTCATCGACGGTGACCGCGGCGCGGCCGAACTCGGTGGCGACCTGCGCCCGGCCAAGCGCGAGATGGCGGCCGCGAAAGCCGTCGATCTCCGGCTGCGCGGTATCCGGCAGGCGGGCGGCGCGCTTCGTCATGGCCGCGCCGCCTGCACCGGCGGCAAGGTGGCGGGAACGGACACGGCTTCGCCGCAGACCTGCTCGAGCAGGTCGAGCCGCCGGTCGGTCGCGGGATCATCGCGGCGATCCTCGACCAGGCGGCAGGCATAGGCGACGGTGGTGCGGTCGCGGCCGAACAGCCGGCCGACGTCGCTGTAGTTCAGGCCGAAAGCGACGTGGGCGAGATACATCGCGGTCTGCCGCGCGAAGGTCACGTGGGCGCCGCGCCGCGTCCGCGCGCGCACGTCGGCGGGGGCGACGCCGAAGGCGATGGCGGCGGCCTCTTCCAGCAGCCAGCGCAGCGCCGCCCCGTCGCCGGACCGCGGCGGCCGCCGGGGATTGTCGAGGGAGTAAAGCAAGGTCATGCAGGCATCCTTTCCATTAGGAACGTTTGCCTACATGATCGCGCAGATTATGGCGGCGGGGATAAGTTTTTTATCCTACTACAAGCCATTGAAAATAATGACCTTTAGGCATAAAAATGCCCAAGACCGCGGACGTTATCCACAGAAAATAGGAATTTTTCCAGAAGGTGTTGCGGAATTACCGCGCCCGGCGCCGGCGCTGCTGGCCGAGGCCCATCTGCCGGGCAAGCTGCGAGCGCGCCGCCGCGTAATTGGGCGCCACCATCGGGTAGTCCGCCGACAGACCCCATTTCTCGCGGTACTGCTCCGGCGTCATGTTGTACTGCGTGCGCAGGTGACGCTTGAGCGACTTGAATTTCTTGCCGTCCTCGAGACAGACGATGTACTCAGGCGTCACCGACTTCTTCACCGACACCGCAGGCTTCAGCGCCTCGCCGGCGCCGTCGCCGCCTTTGCCGGCGACGCGGTTGAGCGCAGCATGCACCTGGTTGATGAGCGCGGGGATATCGCCGGCCGGCACCGAATTGTTGCCGACATAGGCCGAGACGATCTGCGCGGTCAGCGCGATGAAGGTTGCATCGCCCGGAGTGTCGGCCATCGCAGCTTGCCCCTTTGCCTTGCCCGGCTTACGCCAATAATCGCGCGCTTTGTACTGTAAAGACTAGGGGCAAACGCCAGATGCCGCAAGATAAAGCTTGGCGGCAGCCCGGCTAGACTTGGGTTTTGCTGGATTTAGCCGTTCTTTTCGAGATGACTGCGCAGTTCGTCGATCGAGGCAAAGCGCAGCGTGCCTTGCGGCAGTTCCGCTTCGATCGAACCGTCGACATAGAGCGTATAGGCCATGCCGTCGACCACGCCCGATTTCAGCACCGCGGCGCGCGGCGCCTCGACGCTGGGTTCGACCACGGTCGCGCGCCCCGCCGGCTCGCGTTCGCGGTGCGGCTCGCGCTTGGGTTCCGCCTCGAGCGGCGGCGCGGCGGTGCGCGGCTTGGCCGGCCACATCTTGTCGAAATAGCTGGCGCGCTCCTGCCGCGGCGGGCCGGGCGGCGGCGGCGGCGCGGGCTGCATCGGCTCCTCGCCGGGCGGCGGCGAATATTGCGGCGACAGCGAAACCTCGTCTTCCACCGTGACCGGCGACGCCTCGGGATTGCGCAGCACCGGCGCAAAGGATTGGCCGGGATGCACCTCGTCGAGGTCGGCCGGCACGGGCGGCGCCATCGGCGGCTCGCTCGGCCTGCCGGCCGCGGCAGGTTTCGGCGGGAAGGGAACGCGGGCGGGCATGGTGCGTTCGGCCGGCGGCTCGAAGGCTTCGGCCGGGGCCGGACGGGCCGGCATGGCGGGCGCGGCCGGCACCGCCGGCACGTGCCCCGCCGCCAGCGCCTCGGCAATGCGGTGCAACTGGCTGACGGCGGCGCTGAGCGCAATGACGACGATGCCGCCGGTCGCCAGGGTCGTTCCCGATCCGATCAGCGTATTGCCGAAGCTGAATTCATTGACTGGAATGCCGAAGCCGACCATGGCGACGCCGACACAGACCGCAGCACAGCCGATCACAAACATGACCATGGACATCGGCGCATTCCCCTTCCCGGCGTTAACGCCCTGCAACCGCCTCTAAAACCTGGAAATTCTGGCGTTTTCCGGCGGTCTCGGCAACCGCCTCGGGCAAATTAGCCGGAAATGACTCATACTTGATTAACGTTAATGAATTCGTCCCCGTTTCGCCGATCCGGCGTTGCCAAGCAGTCGTCACCGCGCCTAATTAGACCGGATCAGAGGGGAACTCGCCCGGGACGGGCCGGTTTCACCCCTGCGGGGTCCGACAACCGGTTTATTCCGCAATCGTCATTTGTGGATCGAGGAGGACGTTATGTCGTTCAAGCTGCCCGATTTGCCTTATGCCCACGATGCGCTCGCCCCCTACATGTCGCGCGAGACGCTCGAATACCACCACGACAAGCATCACAAGGCCTATGTCGACAACGGCAACAAGCTGCTCGAAGGCTCGGGGCTTGAAAACAAGTCGCTGGAAGAAGTGGTCAAAGCCTCGTTCGGCAAGAACGCCGGCCTCTTCAACAATGCCGGCCAGCACTACAACCACATCCACTTCTGGCAGTGGATGAAGCCGAACGGCGGCGGCGACAAGATCCCGGGCAAGCTCAAGGCCGCGATCGACAAGGATCTCGGCGGCGTCGAGAAGATGAAGGCGGATTTCGCCCAGGCCGGCGCCACCCAATTCGGCTCCGGCTGGTGCTGGATCGCGGTGCAGAACGGCAAGCTCGCCGTCACCAAGACGCCGAACGGCGAGAACCCGCTGGTGCACGGCGGCACGCCGATCCTGGGCTGCGACGTCTGGGAGCACTCCTACTACATCGACTACCGCAACCGGCGGCCCGACTACCTCAAGGCTTTCCTCGACCACCTGGTGAACTGGGATTACGTCGAGGCCATGTTCACTGCGGCGACCAAGTAACATTCGCGACGTTTCGATCATAGCGAGGCGGCCGGCAGAGAGGCTCGCCGACCGCATCGCGCTCCTCATCCTGGCGGCGGTGGCGATCACCGCCGCCTTGACGTTCCGCGACTACGGGCTCGGCTGGGACGATCATACCCATTCGCAGTACGGCGACCTGCTGCTCAAGCTGTACGGCTCGGGCTTTGCCGACAGGCGGGCGCTCAGCTTCGTCAATCTGTATTTCTACGGCGGCGGCTTCGACATGGCGGCGGCGCTCGCCGCCAAGGTGCTGCCGTTCGACCTGTTCGAGACGCGCAGGCTCTTCGGCGCCGCCGTCGGCATCGTCGGCCTGATCGGCGCCTGGCGGCTCGGACGAAGGCTGGGCGGGCCGCTGGCGGGCCTGAGCGCGCTGGCGCTGCTTGCGGCCTGCCCGATCTATTACGGCCACATGTTCATCAACGCCAAGGACGCGCCGTTCGCCGCGGCGATGATCGTACTGCTTCTAGGCCTGGCGCGCGCCTTCGACGAATACCCGGCGCCCGGCTGGCGGACGGTGGCGCTGGTCGGGCTCGCGCTCGGCGCGGCGTTCGGCTCGCGGGTGCTGGCGGCACTGGCGGCAGCGCCGGCGGCGCTGGCGCTGGTGCTCATCGTCGTCGCCGACGCCCGCGCGAGCGACCGCAGGCGCGCGCTGGTGCGGCTGTGGCATTTCGTGCGCCGCCTCATCCCGGCGATCGTGCTCGCCTATCTGATCATGGCGCTGCTGTGGCCCTGGTCGGTACTCAACCCGCTCAATCCGGTCTACGCGGTCGTCTATTTCGACACCTTTTTCGAGAAGCCGTGGCGCGAACTTTATGAGGGCGTGCTGATCTCGGTGCCGCAGATGCCGTGGACCTACCTGCCGCACCTCATCGCCCTGAAGCTGCCGGAAATCATGCTCGGGCTCGGCGGCCTCGGCCTCGCCGGCGCCTTGATCGCCGCGGCCGGCAGCACGGCCGCAGCGGCGCGCCGCGCCGGCCTGCTGATGGTGGCGTTGAGCGCCGTGCTGCCGGTGGCGATCGCCATCATTACGCGCCCGGCGCTGTATAACGGCATCCGCCAGTTCCTGTTCATCGTGCCGCCTTTTGCCGTGCTCGGCGGGCTCGCTGCCGGCCGCCTGTTCGAGCGCGCGGGCGCGCATAGCCGCGCGGCGCTGGCCGCGGCCGCCGCCATCTTTGCCGCCGGCCTCTCCATCCCGATCTACGGCATGGCGGAGCTGCACCCTTACGAGTACGTCTATTACAATCCCTCGGCCGGCGGCGTGCGCGGCGTCCAGGGCCGCTACATGCTCGACTATTGGGGGCTTGCCTTCAAACAGGCGGCGGACGAATTGCGCGCGCGGCTCGCCGCCGGCGGCGAGCCGCCGCCGCCGGGCAGGCGCTGGGTGGTGGCAATCTGCGGTCCGCAATCCTCCGCCGAGGTCGAGCTCGGCGACCAATTCGAGACCACCTTCGACGAAAAGAAGGCGGACTTTGCCATGTCGCTCGGCACGTTCTATTGCCAGCATTTGCAGCGGCCGATCATCGCCGAGATCCGGCGCGCCGGCGTCGTCTTCGCCACCGTCTACGATCTGCGCGGCGGCCCGACGCCGAAGCTCCTGACCATGCCGCCGCCGTGACGAGGAGCCGCCATGATTGACGCCGCCGTGATCGGCCTCGGCCGCTGGGGCAAGGGCATCGTCGACAGCGTGCAGGGCAAGAGCCGCCGCTTCCGCATCATCCGCGGCGTCAGCAAGGAGCCCGAGCTCGTGCGCGACTTCGCCGCGGCCAAGGGCTTCGAACTGTCGACCGATTTCGAGCAGGCGATCGCCGATCCGCGCGTGCAAGCCGTGTTCCTGGCAACGCCGCATTCGCTGCACCTGCAGCAAATCGAAAAGGTGGCGGCCCTGGGCAAGCCGGTGTGGAGCGAAAAGCCGCTGGCGCTGACGCGCCGGGACGCCGAGCGCGCCATTGCCGCGGTGACCAAGGCCAAGGTGCCGTTCGCGCTCGGCAACAACAAACGCTGCTTCTCATCGATGCGCGAACTCAAGCGCGTGGTGGCGGAAGGCGCGCTCGGCGACATTCTGCATGTCGAGGGCCACTTCTCCAACGAGCATTCGACGCGCGTCAAAGGCGGCTGGCGCGACGATCCGCGCGAGTCGCCGGGCGGCGGCATGACCGGGGCCGGGCTGCACGTGCTCGACGCCTTCGTCAATCTGGCGGGGCCGATCGCCAGGGTCGACGCCCGCGTATTCTCGCGTAAGGCGCCGCCCGACCCGCGCGACGCCGCGGCGGCGCTCGTGACCTTCAGAAGCGGCGCAACCGGCGTCATGGCGACGGTGCGCGCCGCGCCGATGTTCTGGCGCATCCACGTCTTCGGCACCGCGGGCTCGGCCGAGGCGCGCGAGGAGACCACGCTGACGGTCGCCAAGATCGGCGGCGCGCCGCAGACCAGAACCTATCCGGCGGTCGATTCCCTCGGCGTCCTGATCGAGGCCTTCGGCGAGACCATCGAGACCGGCAAGCCGTTTCCGGTGACCAGCGCCGAGATGCTCGATGTGGTGGGCGCCTTCGAAGCCGTCATCCGCTCGATCGAAAGCGGGGAACCCGTGGCGGTTCAGGGGTAGAGCCCCCGAGGACTGTCGGCCGGCCGGCCCTGCGCCTAAATGTTCTCGGATGTCACACCGGGCCGCACCGGCTCGTCATGGTGCCAGTAGCACTGAAGGAGAAAAGCCATGAACGCCAACGACCTTTTTGCCGCAGCCCCGGACCTCATGAAAAAGTGGATGGCGACATCGGTTGCCGTCGCGTCGAGCCTCGATCCGACCCTGGTCGGCCTCGTCGAGGTGCGCGCCTCGCAGATCAACGGCTGCGCCAACTGCCTCAACATGCATACGCAAGCCGCCCGCGAGAAGGGCGAGACCGAGCAGCGCCTCTACCTGCTGTCGGCCTGGCGCGAGGCGCCCTGCTACACCGAGCGCGAGCGCGCCGCGCTCGGCTGGACCGAGGCGCTGACCCGGCTTTCCGAAGGCCATCGCCTGGAAGAGGCCCGCGACGCCCTGCAGGCGCACTTCAGCACCGAGGAGCAGGTCAAGCTCACCCTGATGATCAACATCATCAACGGGTGGAACCGCATCGCGGTCGGCTTCAGCCAGTTCATCGACCCGGCCGAAGCCAAGGCTGCCGCGGCAAAGGCTGCGGCGTGACGGCGACCCAGACCAATCAGGACGCAGCGGCGAGCTTCGACCCGCTGCGTCCAAAGCTCATGCGGGTCGCCTACCGCATGCTCGGCTCAGTCGCCGACGCCGAGGACGTGATGCAGGAGGCCTTCATCCGCTGGATGGGGGCGGACCGCGCCCAGGTGCGCGAACCCGAAGCGTTCCTGCGCCGCACCGTCACGCGGCTCTGCCTCGACCAGCTCAAGTCGGCGCAACGCCGGCGCGAGACCTATATCGGCCCCTGGCTTCCCGATCCGGTGCTGGACGAGGAGGAGCAAGAGGACGTCACGCTGCCACTGCTGCTGGCGCTCGAACGCCTGTCACCGCTCGAGCGGGCGGCGTTCCTGTTGCATGACGTCTTCGGCCTCGCCTTCGAGGAAGTCGCCGCCACCATCCAGCGCGATCCCGCCGCCTGCCGCCAGCTCGCGGCGCGCGCCCGCGCCCATGTGCGTGAGGCAAGGCCGCGCTTCCAGGTCGACAAACAACGCGGCCTCGCGCTCGCCGAAGCCTTCTTCAACGCATCGCGCAGCGGCGACATGACGGCGCTCGCCGCCATGCTGGCGGACGATGTCAGCATCCATGCCGACGGCGGCGGCAAGCGACCGGCCGCGATGCAGCCTATCACCGGCTTCGACGCCGTCATGAGGGCGCACGAACGGCTGGCGGTGCTGTTCCGCCACCAGGGCTCGACATTTGTCCGCGCGTGCTTCGTCAACGGCCTGCCGGGCTTTGTCACGCGCGAGGCCGACGGCGAGCTGCAGACCACCGCGCTCGACGTCGAGGACGGCAAAATCACGGCGATCTACGTGGTGCGCAATCCCGACAAGCTGAAGCACCTGCACTAGCGGCAGCGCGTCACTGCTTGGGCGGCGCCAGCGGCGCGGCTTCGACCGGCGACGGCTTGAGCGGCGCCAGCGGCGCAGCCTCGACCGGCCTTGCCGGAGCGACCTGCGCCGGCTCGAGCCTGCGCGCGGCGAATTCGTCGGCGCTGATCTCCATGGTGCCGACCAGCGTCGGCATCAGCGCGCGCACCGGGGCGACGATCGACAGGCCGGCGATCGGCGCCAGCCATAATTCGAGATCGTTCTTGCCGGCGAGATAGCGCACCAGCAGGCTGTCCGGACGATAGCCGGCGAGCGGGTGCAGCACCACGCCGCAGACCAGCGCCGGGCCGGGATGGCCACGCGCGAGCTTGATCGTATCGGTGCGCTTGTAGGTCAGTGTCAGATCGTAGCGCCGCCGGCCATCGAAGATGTTGAGCGTGCGGTCGCAATTGGCGGGATCGAGTGCCTTGCCCTCGAACGGCATCATGAAGGCGCTCAACGGATCGATGACATCGTGCAGCAGCTTGGCCGGCACCGGAATGCGGTCGGCCGGCGGCGCCGTGCCGTGGTCCGTGACGCGCTTGAAGACGCCGTCATCGAAGGTCATTTCCACTTCGTAGACGCCGTCGTCGTCGTCGACATTGAAACGCGACGTCGCCGGCGACAGCTTGCCGGCATTGAAAGCGCCGCGTGTCGTCAGCGAGCCCTCGCCCTTGACCAGCACGCTGAGCACGCCGCTCGCCTTGCCGACGGCCGAGGACAGGTAGGTAGCTTCGGAAAAATTCGCCGACCAGGTTATTTCGCCGACCGTCACATGCGTCATGGTGAGGACGTAGTGCGCGGCAAAGCGAACCGCGGTCTCCGCCTTGACG
>Ga0070741_10010339_pt1 | contig 17672 bp, 16 predicted proteins | sample Coa_R1_4_FD_66440 | JGI IMG/M metagenome (GOLD analysis project Ga0070741, IMG submission 66440) | Surface soil microbial communities from Centralia Pennsylvania, which are recovering from an underground coalmine fire - Coalmine... | ecosystem: Environmental > Terrestrial > Soil > Unclassified ...
CGCGCTCGATCAGGCGATCGCCGACGCGCTGCAGGGGGTGACTGCACAGGACGCGCGGGGCTGGTTCGCGCACTGCGGCTACGAGCTTCCTGTCGCAATATAATTGCAAACCGCTCTAGCCAGGGTAGCAACAGGAGACGGATGAGCACGCTGGTCCGAGCGGTCCCCGCCGCCTCACCATCGACGGCCGCCGCACGGGCCCCGGCCGACGTGTGCCTGCGCCTGCTGGCGGCCGTCGCCGCGGTCCTCTCGGTCGCCAGCGCCATCTACTTCCACGTCCAGGGGCTGACGCTGCTCTATCCGGACGCGCAGGCGCGGCTGCTGATCGCGCGGCGCGTCATCGACAACCCGACGCCCGGCCTGGCCCAGCTTGGCGGCGTGTGGCTGCCGCTGCCGCAGGTCGTCATGCTGCCGCTGATCTGGATCGATCCGCTGTACTATTCCGGCTGGGCCGGCAGCATCCCGTCGATGCTGTCCTACGTGGCCACGGTGGTCCTGCTCTATCGCCTGGGCCTCCTGGTCACCGCGAGCAAGGCCTGCGCCCTGATCACGGCGCTGATCTTCCTCGGCAACCCGAACGTGCTCTACCTGCAGGCGACCGCCATGTCTGAGCTGCCCCTGTTCATGCTGACGGTGGCCACCGTCTACTGTCTGGTCGCCTGGAGTCGCGACGTCAGCCAGTTCAAGTACCTGATGGGCGCCGGCCTGGCGCTGATGCTCGCCGCGCTGACCCGCTACGAAGGCTGGGCCCTGTTCCTCGCCGCCGCTGGCCTGGTCGTCTGGCTGTGCTCGGTGGTGCGGCTGTCGCAGGCGCGAATGGAAGGTTACCTGCTAGCTTTCGTCGTGCTCCCGGTGTACGGCATCTTCCTCTGGCTGTTCTGGAACCAGCTCATCTTCCACGACTTCCTGTACTGGCAGTCCAGCGAGTACGCCAAGCCGGCCCTCTGGGTGAGCAGCGGGGAGGCGGCCGTCGGCAACCTCGGCGTTGCCGCGCAGACGTATCTGAGCGCGACGACTTACTGCACCGGGCTGGCGCTGGCCCTGGCGGCCGTCGCGGGACTCGGCCTGTTCCTGGTCCGTGAGCGCCTGAACCGCCACACCGCCGGTGTCCTGATCCTGCTGTTTCCGCTGCCCTTTTTCATCGTCATGCTCTTCCTCGGGCAGCGCCCGCTCCACGTCCCGGAGATCAGCGGCGACATGTACAACATCCGCTTCGGCCTGGCGATGCTGCTGCCCGTGGCCGTGTTCTGCGGCTACCTCGGTACCAGGGGACCGTGGGCCAGGGCCGCAGTGACCTTGCTGACCTGCGCCACGATCGTCTGGATGGGGTCCTCGGGCTCCGTCATCACGCTGAACGAGCCGATGGCCTGGCAGGGACTGCGGCTGAATCGCGAGCTGCGCGAAGCCGCAGGGTGGCTGGCCCAGCACTACGACGGCGGGATGATCCTGATGGAGTCGTTCGGGAACGAGAGCGCCCAGTTTCAGTCCGGCATCCCCCTCGCCCGCTTCATCTACGAGGGCAACGCGGACCTCTGGTACGACGCGCTGCAGAACCCCGGCCAGTACGTGACCTGGGTGTTCACACGGCACGAGGGTGCCGACGCCGACCGCGTGTGGGATACCCTCGGCGACAGCGCGGCGTTCCACGCGGCGTTCGAGCCGGTGCACCGGAACGGGGCGATCGAGATCTACCGGCGCACTTGATCCGGCTGGCTCTGCCTGGGGCTCGCCTCGGCCGGCGCGTCGATGGCTTCCAGCGCGTATCGGTAGTCCTCGATGACCGGGTTGGCCAGCAGGCGCCGGCACATCTCGTCGACCAGCGCTTCGGCGCTCGCCTGATCCTCGGCGGCGAGGCGTAGCTCGAGGTACTTGCCCAGCCGCACGCTGCTCACGTCGGCGTAGCCGAGCTGCTGGAGCCCGCCGAGGACGGCCAGGCCCTGCGGGTCGTTGACCACGGGCTTCAGCGTCACGTGAACCCGGGCCAGCCAGTGCTGCATCTTCACTCCACCAGGCGCTGGTACGCTTCGCGGTAGCGTGCTGCCGTGTTCTGCACCACTTCAGGCGGTAGCGGGGGTGGCGGTGGCTCCTTGTTCCAGCCGGTGCTTTCCAGATAGTCCCGCAGGTATTGCTTGTCGAAGCTCGGCTGCGGCCCGCCCGGCTGGTACTTGTCGGCCGGCCAGAACCGCGACGAGTCCGGCGTCAGCACCTCGTCGATGAGCACCAGGCGGCCGTCGAGCAGCCCGAACTCGAACTTCGTGTCGGCGATGATGATGCCCCGCTTGCGGGCGTAGGCTTCGGCGTGCGCGTAGAGTGCCAGGCTGATCGCGGCGATACGCTGAGTGAGGTCCTCCCCGACCAGCGCTGCCATCTGCGCCACGCTGATGTTCTCGTCGTGGCCCGTCTCGGCTTTGGTCGCCGGCGTGAAGCGCGGCTCGGGCAGGCGCTCCGACTCGCGCAGCCCCGCCGGAAGGGGCTCGCCGGCGAGCGTGCCTTGGCGGCGGTACTCGGCCCAGCCGGAGCCGGCGAGGTAGCCGCGCACGACGCACTCGACGTCGAGCCGCTGGGTCTTGCGCACGACCATCGAGCGGCCAGCCAGCTCCGGGTGCGCCGCGGCGAGGTCGGGCAGCGCCGCGGCCACGTCGGTCGTCAGCAGGTGGTTCTCGACGACCTGGGCGGTCCGTCCGAACCAGAAGGCGGACAGCGCCGTGAGAACGATCCCCTTGGCCGGGATGAGCGCGTCCATCACCACGTCGAACGCCGAGATGCGGTCGCTCGTGACCATCAGCAGCCGGTCGCCGAGGTCGTACATCTCGCGCACCTTGCCGCGGCTGAACAGCGGCAGCGGCAGCGCGGTCGAGCCGACCAGCGGCGGCTCGGGCGCGCCCGGCGCGAGGAGTGGCTCGTGGGCGGTCATCGGCTCTATTCCAGGCCCAGCCGCGCGAAGGCGGTGTCGATCTCGCGCAGGTGGTACTCGTGGTCGAACAGGGCGTCCAGCTCGGCGTCGCTGAGCAGCTCGCGCACCCGGGGATCGGCGCGCAGCAGCGCCTGGAAGTCCGCCTCGTCGTTCCAGGCTTGCTTGGCGTGGCCCTGTACGATCTCGTAGGCCTCCTGCCGTCCCAGGCCGCGCTCGACCAGCGCCAGGAGGACGCGCCCCGACGCCACTAGGCCGCCGGAGCGCTCCAGGTTACGGCGCATCCGCTCGGGATAGACGTCGAGCTGGTCCATGATGTGCGTGAACGTGCGCAGCATGTAGTCGAGCGCCAGGCAGGCGTCGGGCAGGATGATCCGCTCGGTCGACGAGTGGCTGATGTCGCGCTCGTGCCAGAGCACCACGTCCTCGAGGGCCGGCAGGGCCGCGGCCCGGACGACCCGCGCCAGGCCGCAGACCCGCTCGGCCAGCTCCGGATTGCGCTTGTGCGGCATGGCCGACGAGCCTTGCTGGCCCGGCGAGAACGGCTCGGCCACCTCGGCGACCTCGCTGCGCTGCAGGCCGCGGATCTCGGTGGCCATCTTCTCCAGCGACGAGGCGATCAGCGCCAGGGTGAGCACGTACTCGGCGTGCCGGTCGCGCTGGATGATCTGCGTGCCGGCCTCGACCGGCCGCAAGCCCAGGCGCTCGCAGACGTACTCCTCGACGGCCGGCGGCACGTTCGCGTGCGTGCCGACCGCCCCGGCCAGCTTGCCGACGGCCACGGTCTCGCGCGCCGCCGCCAGCCGCCGCCGGTGGCGTCGTACCTCGGCGACCCAGACGGCGAGTTTGTGGCCGAACGACGTCGGCTCGGCCTGGATGCCGTGCGAGCGGCCCACCATCAGCGTACGCTTGTGCGCGACGGCCTGCCGCGCCAGCACGGCCTCCAGCCGCTCGAGGTCGCCGGCCAGGATGTCCGCCGCCTCCAGCAGCACCACGGCGAGCGCCGTATCCAGCACGTCGGACGAGGTCAGGCCCAGGTGGATGAAGCGACCGGCCGGACCCACGCTCTCGGCCACCGTGCGCACGAACGACAGGACGTCGTGGTGGCTCTCGCGGTAGATCTCGGCCATTCGCTCGGGGTCCACGCTCGCGCGACGGATGGCGGCCAGGTCGTCCGGCGGGATCGCTCCCTGGGCCGCCCAGCCCTCGCAGGCGAGGATCTCGACCTGCAGCCACTTGGCGAGCTTGTTCTCCTCGGACCAGACCCGTTTCATTTCCGGATAGGTATAGCGATCGATCATTTCGCAGCCATCAGCCTTCGGCTATCAGCCATTAGCGCTCGACGCTCGCCCGCGGGCCGGCCGCCTGCGGCGCTGAGCCATTGCGGCCGTTCGACAGCTCGCGCGCCGCGATGTCGTGCCGGTAGTGCCGTCCCTCGAAGCGGATGCCGTCGACGGCCTCGTACACCCGCTGCTGGGCCGCTGCGAGGTTAGGACCGGCCGCGGCCACCGTCAGGACTCGTCCTCCGGCGGTGAGCACCCGGCCGCCCTCGGCTCGCGTGCCGGCGTGGAAGACGAGCACGTCGGGCGGCACCGCGTCCAGGCCCGAGATCGGTTGCCCCGTAGCATACTCGCCCGGGTAGCCGCCGGCGGCCAGCACCACACCGCAGGCCGCGCCCGGCGCCCAGCGCACGTCGGCGCTCCGCAGCTCGCCGCGCGCTACGGCCTGGGCGATACCCACCAGATCGCTGTCGAGCAAGGGCAGCACGACCTGCGTCTCGGGATCGCCGAAGCGGCAGTTGAACTCCAGCACCTTCGGACCGTCGGCAGTGAGCATCAGGCCGGCGTACAGCACGCCGCGGTAAGGGCGACCCTCGGCGGCCAGGGCGGCCAGTGTCGGGCGCAAGATCTCTCGCTCCACCCGCTGGCGCAGGGCGGGTGTGGCCAGGGCCGGCGGCGCGTAGGCGCCCATGCCGCCGGTGTTGGGCCCCGTGTCGCCGTCGCCCACCCGCTTGTAGTCGCAGGCCGGCACCATCGGGACGACCGTCTCCCCGTCGGCGAAGGTCAGGACCGACAGCTCCGGGCCGACCAGACACTCCTCGATCAGCACGCGGCGGCCCGCTTCGCCGAAGACACGGGCGACCAGGCAGGCGTCGACGGCCGCCTCGGCCTCCGCCCGCGTGGTGGCGACCGTCACGCCCTTGCCGGCGGCTAGCCCGTCGGCCTTCACGACGACCGGCAGCCCGAAGGCGTCCAGGTGGCGGCGGGCGACGGCCGGATCGTCCGCGACGACCGCGCGGGCGGTCGGGATGCCGTGGCGCACCAGCAGGTCTTTGGCCCAGCTCTTACTCGCCTCGATCTGGGCCGCCGCCCGCGTTGGCCCGAACACGGCGAGCCCGCGAGCGGCCAGCGCGTCGGCCAGGCCGGCGACCAGCGGCGCCTCGGGGCCGACGATCGTCAGGTCGATCGCCTGGTCCGCGGCCCAATTGGTCAAGCCGGCCACGTCGTCGGCCCTCAGCGGCACGTTCTCGGCCAGCAGGGCGGTGCCCGCGTTGCCGGGGGCGCAATACAGGCGGGGACGCTCGGCGCTCTGGGACAGCTTCCAGAGCAGCGTGTGCTCGCGGGCGCCACCGCCGACGACGAGGATCTGCACCGTGCCGATCCTCCCGCCTATTCCCACTCGATGGTGGACGGCGGCTTGGAGCTGATGTCGTAGACGACGCGGTTGACGCCCGGCACCTCGTTGACGATACGGGTGGAGATGCGAGCCAGGAGGTCGTAGGGCACGCGCGCCCAGTCGGCCGTCATGCCGTCGTCGCTCTGGACGATGCGCACCGCTACGACGTTCGCGTAGGTGCGGTAGTCGCCCATCACGCCCGTGGTGCGCAGCGGGGTGAGCACGGCGAAGCTCTGCCAGACGCGGTGGTAGAGCCCCGCTCGCTTGATCTCGTTGACGACGATCCAGTCGGCCGCGCGCAGCATCTCCAGCCGCTCGCGCGTCACCTCGCCGAGGATGCGAATCGCCAGGCCCGGGCCGGGGAACGGCTGGCGCCAGAGCACCTCATCGGGCAGGTCCAGCGCGGCGCCCACCTGCCGGACCTCGTCCTTGAACAGGTAGCGCAGCGGCTCGACCAGCGCGAACGGCATCGACTCCGGCAGGCCGCCCACGTTGTGGTGGGTCTTGATCCGCGCCGCGGCCTTCGTGTCGGAGCTGGTGCTCTCGATGACGTCCGGGTAGAGCGTGCCCTGGGCCAGGAAGTCGATCTGGCCCAGCTTGGCGGCTTCGGCCGCGAATACCTGGATGAACTCGTCGCCGATGATCCGCCGCTTCAGCTCCGGATCCGTCACGCCCTCGAGCCGGCTGAGGAAGCGATCGGTCGCGTCGACGTAGATCACGTTCATCCGCAGGTGGCGCCGGAAGGCGGTCAGGCTGCGCTCGGCCTCGTCGCGCCGCAGCAGGCCGTTGTTCACGAAGATGCAGGTGAGCTGGTCGCCCACCGCCCGGTGGACGAGGGTCGCAGCGACGGCAGAGTCCACGCCGCCCGAGAGGGCGCAGATCACCCTGCCGCTGCCGACGCGGCGGCGGATGTCTTCGACCGCCTCGACGATGTAGGAGCCGGGCGTCCAGCTTGGCTGGCAGCCGCAGACCCGGTACAGGAAGTTGGCCAGGAGCTGCTTGCCATTCGGCGTGTGGGCGACCTCGGGATGGAACTGGAGGCCAATCCACCCGCGGTCGTTCCCCATCGCCGCCACCGGCGAGTTGTCGCTGTGCGCCAGGGTGCGGAAGCCCGGCGGTAGCTCGGTGATCGCGTCGCCGTGGCTCATCCAGACTGGGAAGGCCTCCGGCAGGTCCGCGAAGATCTCCGCCACCGGCGGGTCGGCCGACACGACGGCGTGCCCGTACTCGCGCTTGTCGCTGGGCGCGACGGCCCCGCCCAGCTCGTGTGCCAGCAGTTGCATGCCGTAGCAGATGCCGAGGACGGGCCGGCCGGAGCGGAACACGTAAGCCGGCAGCCTTGGCGCGTCGGGTGCGTAGACGCTGGCGGGCCCGCCGCTGAGGATGAAGCCGCGCGGGTTGAGCGCCTCCAGCTTGGCCTCGTCGACGTCGTGCGGTAGCAGCTCGCAGTAGACCTGACACTCTCGCACCCGGCGCGCGATGAGCTGGGAGTACTGGGAGCCGAAGTCCAGGATGGCGATGGCGTCGCGTGGGCTGGGAACCGGCGTCGTGCCGGCCGCGGACTCGCGCGCGGGGGCTCGGCCGCTGGCGCGGGCGCCGCCGATCTCCAGGTAGGTGCCGACCTCGATGTCGCCGCTAACGGCTACGCGGTGCGAGTCACTCGCCGGGGCTGTCTTGTCGGGGTCGGTGTCCGTTGATGCCAGGGGGCCCTCCTATCGCCAGTTACGAGCGGCTCCTAGAACGCGCGGGCCAGTTGCCAGACCTTGCCTTCGGTCTTGATCGACGGGGCGATTACCATGTCGACGGCGTGCATCTCGCCGATGTTCGCCGCGCCGCAGACGCCCATGCAGGTGCGCAGGGCGCCGATCAGGTTCTCCGTCCCATCGGTGCGCGAGGTGGGGCCGAACAACAGGCGCTGGAGCGAGGTGTTCACGCCGACGCGGATGCGCGTGCCGCGCGGCAGCGAGGCGTGCGGCGTAGCCATGCCCCAGTGATGCCCGCGCCCCGGCGCTTCGACCGTCTGGGCAAACGGCGAGCCGATCATCACCGCGTCGGCGCCGGAGGCCAGCGCCTTGCAGACGTCGCCGCCGGTACGCATCCCGCCGTCGGTAATGATCGGGACGTAGCGGCCGGTCTGGGCACGGTAGTCGCGGCGCGCCATCGCGCAGTCCAGCGTGGCGGTGACCTGCGGTACGCCGACGCCGAGCACCTCCCGGCTGGTACACGCGGCTCCGGGGCCCACCCCCACCAGGAGCGCGGCGATGCCGGTCTCCATCAGCTCGAGCGCGGCCGAGTAAGCGACCGTGTTGCCGACGACCACGGGAACGGGCATCCAGCGGCAGAAGTCGGGCAGGGACAGCGAGCCCAGGCGCGAGCGGTGCTTGGCGCTCGTCACCGTCGAAGCGACGACGAAGATGTCGACGCCAGCGTCCGCGGCGATCCGCCCATAGGCGGCGGCGTTGGCCGGGATCGTCGACACGGCGGCCACCACGCCGCCGTCCTTGATCTGCTGGATGCGCCGTCGGATCAGGTCCTGCCGAACCGGCGGCCGGTACAGCTCTTGCAGCAGCTCCGTCGCCCGCTCGGCGGGCGCCTCGGCGATCTGGGCCAGTGGTTCCGCCGGGTCGTCGTACCGTGTCTGCAGGCCGTCGAGGTTCAAAACGGCCAGGCCGCCGAGCCGACCCAGCGCGATCGCGAAGGCGGGGTCCACGACCCCATCCATCGCCGAGGCAAGAATGGGCAGCTCGAAGCGATGCCCGCCGATCTGCCACGAAGTCTCGACGTCCTCAGGGTCGATGGTCAGCGCGCCCGGCACCAGCGCCACGTCGTCGAAACCATAAGCGGGGCGCAGTCGTGCGCTCCCGCCTACGTGCATCGCGTCTACGCTGGACGTCAATCGCTCGGTCGCCATCTACACCTCCCTGGGCCCACCAGCTTGCCTGCAGTCGCGCCCGCCCCCCACCCGCAACTGATTACAAAAAAGCTCAGCGCACTTCGCCACAGCTCGGCAAGGAGCAGCCGCGACGTCCCTGAGCTTGCAACCGTTGGTACGGGTAGCAGACTGCCCTGTGCACCAACGCCTCTGTACCCTATAGATACCAGACGCGACGCCCCCGAGTCAACTGTCCCCGCCCGGCCCGGCCTGAAATTCGGTGCCAGCAACCACAATATGTAGTATGGACCCGGCGAGCCGACCGCAAGATACGCGCTACGCGGTCCGGCGGCTGCCCCGAGCCATGGGCCCTGGCGCGTCGTACAATGGCGGGGTCGGGGTGGGGGCTGCAACCTACCGGCGTACATACGGTACGCGGAAGGGAGGCGAGTCTCCTATCGGATCGAGCGGTCGCAAGACAAGGAGGTAGGCAGCATGCGCGCTACTCTCACGCGAGGTCTCCTCGGGCTCGCGCTCACGGCCGCGGTCGTTTGCCCGACCGGCGTCCAGGCGATGCAGGGCGACGTGACCGCGACGCTCAACGCGTCCAACGATAGCGGGGTCAATGGCGAGGCGGTGGTTCACCCTATGGGCGACACCACCATGATCATGATCACGCTCCAGGGCCTGGAGCCGAACAGCCGCCACGCGGCGCATATCCACAACGGCTCCTGCTCGGCTGGGATCCTGATGCCGCTGGAGGTGGTGGTCGCGGACGCCAACGGGACGGGAACGAGCACCTCGACCGTGTCGGCGGCCCCGGACGCTAGCTGGTGGATCCAGGTGCACCGCGCCGAGAGCCCGCCGGGCCCCGGCATCACCTGTGGCCAGGTGCCGACGAGCTAGGCTCCGGCGCGCTCGCGCACGCAGAGGGGGAGAGCAGCCGCTCTCCCCCTCTTGCCTGCCGAGCTTGGACGGCGCGGAGCGGACTCAGGTCGGTGGCTCGCCGCCGGCCGAGCCGTTGGTCGCCTCGCTGCTCGGCACGGGGCTGCGGCGGCCCCGACTCGTAGACCGCGTTCGCCGCCGTGGCGCAGGGGCGACTTCGGGCGGCGGCTCCGGCGCGGCTTCCTCCGCCGACTGGACGGCCGACGCTGGCGCCTCGGCAACCGCGGCCGCACTGGACGGCTCCTCCGGAGCCGTGGCAGCGGGCTCTGACCACTCCTCGGCCACCGCCGTCGCGGCTTCTGCTGGCTCCGCTACTGTCCGTGGCAGGTCCCCGCTCAAGGGCTCGCTCGGGACCAGCGGGGCGAACGGCCCAAAGGCGGGCCGCGCGGGGCTGGGTGGCGGCGGCGCTAAGCCGAGCTGCTCTTCGAGCGCATCGGCCCCCATCGCCTGGGCGTCCGCCTCGGCCGGCCTCGCCCGGTCTTCCTCGCGCAGGTGGAAAGCGGCGGCTGCGTCCATCACCGCCGTTTCCGAGACCCGCTCGGTAGCGTCGAGCGCGGTGTCGCTCGGCGTCTCCCCTCCTTCCGCTTCGGCCAGCGTCTCCTCTAGCTCGCCCTCTACCCTGGCTCCCTCTTGAACCTCGAGCGCTGCTGCGCCCTCGCCTGCTGCCGAACTGCGCCCGCCGCGCCGCCGCCGCCGTCGCCGGGTGGACGACACGGTCTCGCTCGCGACGCGGCTGCCGGCCTCCTCGGCGGGCCGGGCGCCCTCTGCGGCGGGCGGCTCCGCGGCGGCCGGCGCCCGCGGTTCGGCAGGCGGCACCGGCGGCCGTGGCTCGGTCGGTCGCGCCTCGGCGGGTCTGGCCGCGGCACGACGAGCCTCCGGCGGGCGCGCTTCGGCGAGCAGCCGCGGGCCGCGGACCTCCGTGCCCGCGCTGCGCGACAGGGGCACCAGCCCAGCCCGCTGGTTGCTGGCGACCGGTACACCGGTGCCGCGCACCACGTCGCGGTAGGTGACGTACTCGTCCGCCAGCCGGCGCAGCGGGAGCGCGGTGCGATCGCTGCCAACCACTACCGTGCGCGTCCCGCGCAAGCGCGCCAGTCGGGCCAGGGGCAGGATGTCCTTGTCGCTCGTCACCAGAACGAGCACGTCCGGCGCCACGCGCCAGAGGATGTCCACCCCGTCGGCGACGAGGACCGTGTCGGCCAGGCTCTTGCCCGGTTCGCTCGGCCCGGCCCGAAAGATGGGCGCGAAGCAGGGCTCGATGCCCGACTCGTACACCGCCAGGCGCTCGTTCGGATCGCCCCAGTCGGCGTAGGCGCGCGCGATGATGACGCTGCCGTAGCGTTGGCAGACCTCGATCAGGGAGCCGAGATCGAGAGGGCGGCCGGGGAGGTCGTAGCTGGCGCCGATTTCCAGGTTATCGTAGTCAATCAACAAGACCACGCTCGGAAGATCGCGGCGCATCCAATACTCCTCGGGGCGCGTTCTCGGTCGCGGACGCGGCCCAGGGCGGCCGCGTTGTTGTCCTGTCGATTCATTGTAGTGTATGCACGCGCGCCTGGCGCAACCCGCGTTGACATGCCCGGAGGGGTGTGATAGCCTGGCCTTGCCGCACGCTCAGCAGGCTGCCGGAGCCGTGCGGGCGTCTTCCTCTGCTCCGCACCTCGCTGCGCGTGGGCAGCGAGCAGAGGGTCGCTCCTATCGAGCGCCCGAGGTGAACTGTGATCAGCGACCAGACGCGCACCTGGCGGCAGCGAATCACGCAGAACCGCGTGTTCCGTAGCCTGTTTCGCCATAGCTACCCCGACGACCCGCGCACCCGGGCGCTCGTGGTCTTCTCCAACGTCTTCCTGCACCTGCACCCGATCAAGATTCGCAAGGCCAGTCTGCGCATCACTTACACCTTCTGCCTGGGCGGCCTGTCGTTCTTCCTGTTCCTGTTGCTGACCGTCACCGGGGTCCTGCTGATGTTCTACTATCGGCCGGCGGTCGAGCATGCCTACCAGGACATGAAGGACCTCGAGACCATCGTCGGCTTCGGCATGATGCTCCGCAACATCCACCGTTATTCCGCGCACGGCATGGTGATTACCGTCTTCCTCCACATGATCCGCGTCTTCTACACGGGCGCGTACAAGCCGCCGCGCGAGTTCAACTGGGTGGTTGGCGTCGTCCTGTTTACCCTGACCCTGCTGCTCAGCTTCACCGGCTACCTGCTGCCCTGGGACCAGCTCGCCTTCTGGGCAATCACCGTCGGCACCAACATGGTGGGCAGCGCGCCGGGCTTCGGCGAGCAGGTCCGGTTCATGCTGATCGGTGGATACGAGGTAGGCGAGAACGCGCTGATCCGCTTCTACGTGCTGCACGTGATCGGCTTACCGTTGCTGCTGGCGGTGTTCATGGCCGTACACTTCTGGCGTATCCGCAAGGACGGCGGCATCGCCGGGCCGCTGTGATTCGTTGATCGGAGGACCCCATGGCTGAAACGACGCCGGCTCAGGCCGAACAGCCAGCCGAGGAGCCGCGCCGCCGGGTCGCGGAGGTCGCCCGGCGCACCCCGGGCCGGGCCGCCGCTCGCGAGCGCGAGGAGACGGTCTTCGTCTGGCCCAACCTCCTGATCATCGAGTTCATCGCCGCCCTGTTGATGCTGCTGACCCTGATGGTGCTGTCCTGGCTGGTCAACGCGCCGCTCGAGGCGCACGCCAACCCGGACCGCACGCCCAACCCGTCGAAGGCGCCGTGGTACTTCCTCAACTTGCAGGAGCTGCTGCTCCACATGCACCCGGCGCTGGCCGGCGTGCTCGTTCCCACCGCCGCGCTCATCGCGATCGCTGCCATCCCCTACATCGACCGCGATACCTCGGACGTGGGCAAGTGGGTCCCCCAGCCGAACGCGATCCCGATCATCATCTTCTCGACCATCTACACTTCCGTACTGATTCCGATCATGCTCCTCCTCGATGAGGAGCAGACCTGCGGCATCTGCGGCCTGAAACGCTTCCTGGGCATCATCGGCGAGGCGACGGGGATGCACTTCCTGTCGGACGTGCTGATCTCCGGCGTGATCTTACCGACGATTATCATGCTCGGGCCGGTCGTCATCCTCGTCATCATCCTCCGCCGCGTCTGGAACGCCAACCTGCGCGAGGTGATCATCGGTCTGTTCACTGGCTTCGTGGTGACCTTCCTCCTGCTGACGATCTCCGGCACCGTTTTCCGCGGGCCGGGCATGCATCTGTACTGGCCGTGGGACATGCCGCCACGTACGGACTAGCGGAAGCGCGGCCGCGCGCTCGGCGGTTGTCGAGCCCGCGCGGATCTATCTGGCATGGCACGCTGGCTCGGCCAGCGCGAGAAGAGGTGTACCGTGGACCTGGGATATCTAGCGGTGCTGGCGGTGCTAGTCGCGATCGTGGCAAGGTTCTACGGCTGGTGCGCGCAGCGGGGGCCGATCCTGGCCGCCGCCCCGGCGCTCCGGCCGGACGCGCTGCCCGCTGGCTGGTACGCGAGCAGCCGCGCGCCCGCCGACACGGCCGGCGCGCCCAGCGCTGGTCCTGCCGCCGGACCGGCCACCGCGGCGCAGCCGGCGATCGACCCGATCTCCCGGCGGAAGCTGCTGCGCTGGGTGGGCTGGACGTCGCTGCTGGTGATTGTGGGCGAGCTGCTCGTGGGCTTCTTGCCCTTCTTCTGGCCGCGCCGAACCGGTTCCTTCGGCGGCACCGTGCTGGCAGGCAACGTCAGCGACTTCAAGGTTGGGCAAGTGACGAAGGTGACCGAGGGCAAGTTCTACCTCTCGCGCGTCCCCGAAGGCTTCCTGGCCCTCTGGCAGAAGTGCCCCCATCTGGGCTGCACGGTGCCCTGGCGTGAGAGCGACCGGTCCGAGGACTCCATCGAGCCGACGGGCCGTTTCAACTGTCCCTGCCACGGGTCGATCTACGACCGTTACGGGCAGATCATCACCGGCCCCGCCCCGCGGCCGATGGACATGTTCCCGATCACCATTCGGGAGGGCCGCATTTACGTCGAGACCGGGCCGAGCAAGGCCATCTTGCGGTCGGCTGCCGACCACGCCAAAGATCCAGTCCCGGCATAGGCGAAGGAGGCCCGGGCATGCCCCTCATCGTTGGCGTCCTCGTCGGAGTCATCCTGCTCCTGCTGCTCGCGTTTGCGGTGTCATACGCCGCCGGCTGGTCGCCGCGCGCGCCCGCGGAGACCGACCTCGCCGCCATCGGGCAGGAGCGCAAGGCCCAGTTCATCATCGCCGCCGTGCTCGGGATCGGCATCGTGACACTGCTCTACGGCCTCGGCGAGCCGGAGCGCCAGGCGAAGGCCTTCGAGCGCCAGCGCGAGACGGCCGTCGAGCGCGGCGCCCACGCCTTCGCCCAGTACTGCTACACCTGCCACGGCTACACGGGCACGGGGGCGATCGTGCCGGGCCAGGGTGTTCTGGGCGCGAATTTGAGCATCCGGCGCGCGACGGGCGACCGCGACGAGGACCGCAAGACCTACGACCTGCTCACCAAGACGATCGCCCGCGGGCGCCCGAACACGCCGATGCCGGCCTGGGGACTGCGCGACGGCGGCTCGCTGAACGACGAGGAGATCTCCGAACTGGCCACCTTCATCATGTTTGGCAACTGGAACGAGGTGCAGGCGCTGGTCGCCCCGGGCGCCCCGACACCGGAGATGCCGGAAGGCCCGAGCGGCACCGGCGACGTGCTGGCGCGTTCACTGTTCGTCTCCAAGGGCTGTGTAGCCTGCCACACGATCCAGGAGATCCCGACCGCGCGCGGCAACATCGGTCCCAACTTGAGCACCCTCGGGCGCGAGGCTCCTAACATGAAGCCGGGGATGTCGGCCCAGGACTACATCCGCGAGTCGATCCTAACGCCCGGTGCGTTCCTCGTACCTGGTTTCCAGAACTTGATGCCGTCGTTCCAGGGGCAGTTCACGCCTGAGCAGCTCGATGCCCTGGTCGATTACCTGTCCAAGCTGGGAACCTAGCGCACGAACGCAAGCCGCGCCGCCGCTGATCGTTCTGAACGACAAGCGCCCCCCGTTCGGGGGGCGCTTCGTCTACCGCCGGTACTGCCCGCTCAGTCGATGGGGATTTCGTTCTCCCACACCTGCTCCAGCCGTTGGCGTCGGCGCAGCAGCCGCAGCGAGCCGTCTGCCTCCAGCATCACTTCTGGAGCCTGCGGGTACGAGTTGTAGTTGAGCGTGGACATCGCGGCGCAGTAGGCGCCGGCCCCACCGACCAGCACGAGGTCCCCGATCCGCGGCCGGTGGGTCGTGCGCGGCGCGAGCGCCTCGGGATCGCCCGGCGCCGGCGTCAGGATGTCCCCGGACTCGCAGCACGGTCCGACGAACACGACGTCCGCGCGCTCGTCCGCGTCGCCTAGCACCGCGATCGGGTGCTGGGCGCCGTAGAGGGAGATGCGCGTCACCTCAGTCATCCCCGTGTCGAGCTTCGCGAACAGGTAGCCGTCTGGCCCGGTGTCCACGACGTCGATACAGGTCGCCACGACGCAGCCCGCGTTGGCCACGAGGTAGGTTCCCGGCTCGATCTCCAGGTGCAGCGCGCGGTCGAAGCGGTCGCGGAAGGCGATCAGCTCGTCCCGGACGTGGGCGCCGACGTCGGCCAGGTCGGTCGTCCGCTCGGACGGCACCCGCGCGACCTTGAAGCCGCCGCCGAGGTTCAGCGTCCTCACGTCGGGCAGTTGCGCCGCAAGGTCGAGCGAGAGGCGGGTCACGCGCTTCCAGACCTCGGGGTCCGAGCCGGAGCCGATGTGGGTGTGCAGTCGATCGATGGTCAGCGCGTGGCGGGCGGCGACGGCCTTCACCTGCTCCAGGTAGTCGTGCCAGATGCCGAAGCTGGAGGCTGGCCCGCCGGTATTGGTCCGGTTGGTGGAGCCGCTGCCGAGGCCGGGGTTCATCCGCACCGACAGGTGCCCGCCGGGCGCGGCCTGCCCGTACGCCTCGAGCTGGTGCAGGGAGCAAGCGTTGAACAGCACGCCGCGCTGCACCCACTCGCTCAGGCGGCGAGACGGCATCTGGCTGGTGAGCTGGATCTGCTCGGGTCGGAAGCCGGCCCGCAACGCGCGCTCGACCTCGTGATCGCTCGAGGCGTCGATGTGCAGACCAAGCTGCCGGAACAGCGTGAGGATGCCCAGGCTCGGGTTGGCCTTCATCGCGTAGCGCAGCGTGAACCCGAACGGCGCGGGAAACTCCAGCGCGCTGCGCGCCGCGGCTTCCAGCCGCCGCCGGTCGTACACATAGCAAGGCGTCCCGAACCGCTCGCGCACCTCGGCTGCCTGCTGCGCCGTTAACAAGGTCTCGGCGACCACTTGCGCTCCCTCCTGCCGATAGAACTGCTCGCAGAACGCAAGATACCGGGTGTGGGGCGCAGACCCACACCCGGTATCGAGATCCACGCTTAGCGGCTGGGCACTAGCGACCAGTCCGGCGGCAGCTCGTAGCGATAGATGCGCGCGGGCGCCCCCGATGTGCGCGGCACGCGGATGCGTCCCTTCCGCTGGATCTCCGCGTAGGTGTTCTGAAGCTGCACGATCCGCTTGTCGCGCAGGTTGAACAGGACGATCCCCGCCCGCACCGGCTTCAGCGACAGCTCGCGCGTGGCCGGGTCCAGAATCCGGAATACTGGCACTTCCTCGGGCTTGCAGTAGTGGAAGGCCGCGTGGATCCGCTCCAGGTTGTTCGGCGTGTTGTGCTCGTCGAAGACGGCAAGCCCGCTGAGCACGCGGTCCTTCAGGTCGGGGGCGAACGGTTCCGTGGCATCGAGCAGCTCGGCGAGGGTGCGAGGGGCCTTCGCGCACCCGGCCACGAGCGCTTCCAGGACCGGGCACGGTGCCACGAAGCTGACCCGCGTTTGAGGATCGATGATGGTGAAGCGCATACAATCCACGGTCAGCTCCTACGCGGCCGCCGCCTCGACGCGCGCGATCCAGGCTCCCGGCGCGCGCAGCTCGTCCTCGGTCGGTAACGCCTCAGGGCCGTCCCAGACCCGGTTCAGCAAGTCTACCCCACGGGCCTCGATTACGTGCCGAATGAACGCTTCACCCAGCACGTACTGCTCCATCTTCATGCTCAGACCGGTGATGCGCAGGAACCACTGCTCGATCGGGGAGCGCTGCTTCTGGCGCGCCTCGATCCGCGCCTCGATCTCGGCGAAGTGCGGCAGGAGCCCGCGGCCGACCTGGTGCATGATGTGGTTGCTGTAGCCCTCGAGCAACGCCATGAGGGCCTGGAGGCGGGAAACGAGCGCCTGCTGTTCGGGGCTCATGAACGCCTGCATCAGGTTTCGCCCATCGCGCAGCCCCTCCACCATGCGCCGGGCGAACCCTCCGAACGCGCCGCGGCCGTTGCCGGCGCCATCCGCCAGCTCGCCGACCATGCTGCGCAGGTACTCCTGGAGCGTGCTGTTCAAGTAGCGCCGAACCCACGGGTGCAGCTCGAACTCGTGCGCGTGGGTCGCCTCGTGTAGGGCGATCCAGGTGCGAATCTCGTCCGGCGGGAGCCCCAGGGTGGTCTCCAGCGCGCGGATGTTCGGCTCGACGAAGTACAGCTTCCCGGCGTCCACGGGCTCGCGCCCCAGGAGGCTGATGTCGTACTGGCCGAGGACCCGCCGCGCCAGGTAGCCGAGCAGCACGCCGATCTGGCTGCTGAGCGCGAGGCGACTCACGCCGGACACCGCGGCGCCGCCCGCCGGCTCGCGGCGCGCCTGCTCCTCGTAGAACTGCTCGAACGGCTGGAGTAGCTCCTGGAAGTTCCCGGCGTTGGTGCGAATCCAGGAGGGTCGATCGAGGACGCGAACCTCGGTTCCCTGGAGCGGCAGGCGCGTGCTGGTGTAACGCGCGATCGGCTCCTCGATCCGCTCGAGGACGGCCCGGTAGCTATTCTCCAGGGCGACTCGCTCTGCGGACGAGAGGGGCGGGACGGTACCGCAGGTGCGCAGCGCCACCCCCACGGCGAAGCGCCAGTCGATGAGCTGCCGGCCGGAGCGGCGCCCGTACAGCTCGGCCGCGCCGAGCGCGATTCCCGCGGCGGCACCCACGAGGAGCCCCTTACCAAACGAACGGCGGTACTGCGGCATGCCCTGTCTCCTCGCCCGAGCGCCACTCGCGCCCGGGCGTCAGCTATCCACGCGATCAGCCGGCAGCTATCCGAGGCCCGGAGGGCTCGAACGGCGACGGCGGGGAGACCGACGCGCCGCCTGGGGCGGCGGGGGGCTACCCCGCGAGGTAAGCGGCC
>Ga0070741_10010340_pt1 | contig 17671 bp, 21 predicted proteins | sample Coa_R1_4_FD_66440 | JGI IMG/M metagenome (GOLD analysis project Ga0070741, IMG submission 66440) | Surface soil microbial communities from Centralia Pennsylvania, which are recovering from an underground coalmine fire - Coalmine... | ecosystem: Environmental > Terrestrial > Soil > Unclassified ...
GGTTCTCCTCCTCGTGTGCTTGGCGGCTCACGATCAGGAGTTTCCGCGATGGACCCCCCAAAATGTCAAACTGCTACTGCCACCCCGGCAGAGCCGGGGGGTCTCCCATGTTTGGCTAGTGCAGACAAGTTCGCGAAGCCCGACAATCGAGACCGTGACATCTCGCATCGATGGGACGCGGACCGGTTATCGTGCAATCCTGCGGCGTTGCGGGTTCTCTCAAAAACAAAAAAACGGCGAGGTAGTCACCGGATTAACTTGACATAATATACATTATGCGAAGTATGGAGCCGGCGACGCCAGCGGGGTCACGGACTCGGCACCCGCAAAAAGCCTGAAGAAATTTTCTGTGGTGAGCTGCATGATCCTTTCGATGCTTTCGTTGCGCACCTTGGCCAGTTCCTCAGCGACGAAGCGAACATAAGCAGGCTGGTTTACCTTGCCCCGATGTGGAACGGGAGCAAGGTAGGGTGAGTCCGTTTCCACCAGGATCCGGTCCGGTGGGACCTTGGCCGCAACTTCCCGGACCGTCCCGGCGTTTCGAAACGTCAGGACTCCAGAAAACGAAATGTAGAACCCCAGGTCGAGCGCAGCCTTGGCCACGTCCCAATTCTCCGTGAAACAATGCATCACGCCGCCGACGGTTTCCGCGGTTTCCTCACGCAGAAGCTTGATCGTGTCTTCGGCGGCAGCCCGGGTATGGACGATGAGAGGCTTATTCAGCCTGCGTGCTGCGCGGACATGGGTTCGGAAGCGGTCCGTTGCCGCTCTGGCATTCCCGTCATGCGATAGTAGTCGAGTCCCGTTTCCCCTATGGCCACAACCCGCGGATGCCGCGCCATGGTCATCAGATCGGCTTCAGTCGGTTCATTGCCCTCCGTGTGGTTGGGATGGACTCCGACGGAGGCATAGATGCAGGGAAAACGCACGGCAATTTCCAAGATTTCGGGGAGCGTTTCCAAGCTTACCGAAACACATAATGCGCACCCTACTCCTGCCTCTCCCATGTTCCGGACTACCTCTTCCAATTCCTTGGCAAGCTCGGGAAAATTCAGATGGCAGTGGGAATCTACTAAGTACATTATTGTTTGAGATCAGAAATATAGTTTTCTAACTCGATGTAATTTCTCACATCGTGTGCGTGGGTCGGTTAAGGTTCAATTGACCACCCAGAAGCCCTTCGATCTTATTCCGAGCCGCCGTACCGCTCTCGTCTTCGCTGAACTGGACTCCAACGCCCTGTGCCTTGTTTCCCTGGCAACCGGCCGGGGTAATCCAGACGACCTTGCCGGCAACAGGAATCTTGTTGGGGTCGCCGAGGAGGCCGATAAGCATGAAGATCTCGTCTCCGAGCCGATACGGCTTGGTGGTAGGAATGAAGATTCCGCCGCCTTTCAAGAAGGGCATATAGGCCGCATAGAGAATGCTTTTCTCCCGTATGTTCAGGGAGAGCGCGCCGGGACGCGATGCAAGGGCCGGACGATCCTGGTCAGGCATGGGCTGAAACAGAAAGGCTCAAGAACAACGCTTCCAGCGCGAGGCGACGGTTGAGCGGATGATAAGCCGCCCTGGCAAATTCCGTAACCTCGCTCTGCCAGCCCGCCACGGCAGCGGCGTTGATGACTCCGGCCTGTCGGCGCAAACGCTCTTCGAAGTCAACGTGATATCTCGGCGGAAGCCCTGCATCGATGGCAAGGATGTCGTAACACCACATCGACAGCAGGTCCGCAACCAAAGCAGGGTCCATATCCGCCGCCTCCGCCGCCAATGCGAGCGGGTCCGGCGTCTCCATGACGACGAGCCTATCCAGCAGAGTCTTACGGGCGGCCCAGAACTCCTCGTTTTGAGCCAGTTCTGCCGCCGCAGCGGGAGCAAAACCGGACATGGAAAGCGTCAGTTCATGTTTGCCGGCGCTCCTGCCGGCAAGCCATTGCAGGGCGATTTCACTGGGCGGTGCCGTCACCGGAAGCCGAAAGCATCGACTTGTTATTGTCTGCAGTACTCGATGAGGCTCGTGGCTTACAAGCAGGAAATGCGTGTTTGTCGGCGGTTCCTCCAACATCTTGAGCAATGCGTTTGCGGCGCTGGGATGCATTGCCTCGGCCGGGGAGATCAGAACCACCTTGGCCCTGCCTCGATGCGCAGATTCGGTCACTAGCCCTATCAGATCGCGGATGGCGGAAACCGGGATCTGCGTGCCCACACTCTTCCCCTTCGTTTTTTCTCCCTCCGTTTCGCCGTCGCGCGGCGGATCGGACATCTGTTCGTTTGCGGACTGAAGCCTCCTGAAGTCGGGGTGGTGCCCGATATCGAATAGGTGGCACGCCGCGCAGGCTCCGCAGGGGGCGGCATCACGGACAGCTTCCTCGCATAGCCTGGCCCGGGCTAGATGCAAGGCAAGTCGTTCCTTCCCAAGGCCCTTCCGGCCGACTATAAGTACCGCCGATGGAAGCGTCGCAGGCAAACGTTCGGCGGCAGATTTCAGCCATGGAAACTCTATTTCTGACATGTGGATATCAGGAATACTTCAAGTTCATTCTGAATTATGGCAACAGGCCGGCTCGCGTCGATCACGCGTATTCGCAGCGGGTACTTTTCTGCACGCGCCAGATAACCCGCACGCACTCTGTCGAAGAACTTTGCATCCTCATTCTCGAAACGATCCGGTTCTCTGGATGCGTTCAGGCGTCGTTGGGCAATTTCGATCGGCAAATCGAAGTAAATCGTCAGATCGGGTTGAAGTGTCCCTTGAACCCACGTTTCCAAGGTTGCGAGCTTATCGTCATGCACTCCTCGTCCCCTGCCCTGGTATGCAAAGGTTGCGTCGGTAAAGCGGTCGCATAACACGATTTCTCCGCGATCGAGGGCCGGCCTGATGATCTGTTCAATGTGCTCACGGCGCGCCGCGAACATGAGCAGGGTTTCCGTCTCCGGGTGGATGCGCCGATTTTGATCGAGCAGCAGGCGACGTAATTCCTCTCCCAGTTCCGTGCCTCCCGGCTCTCGCGTCACCGTCAGCCGGTAGCCGCGCTTGGCCAACAGCTGCGATGCCCAGCGCAGGTGGGTACTTTTTCCCGCGCCGTCCACGCCTTCGAAAGTTATGAACACCCCACTCATCAGAGCCCGCGTTGGAATTTGTTGACCGCCCGGTTGTGTTCCGCCAGGGTTTCGGAGAAATGATGGCTGCCGTCGCCTCGCGATACGAAGTAAAGCACTTTGGACGGCGCGGGGTTTAACGCCGCCCGCAGGGATGCTTCGCCGGGTAGCGAAATCGGCGTCGGTGGGAGTCCATAGCGCGTATAAGTGTTGTAAGGCTGGTCGGTCAAAAGATCGCGTTTCCGCAGGTTGCCGTCGAAATGCTCTCCCAGACCATAGATGACGGTCGGATCCGCCTGCAGCTTCATCCCGCGTCTGAGACGATTGACGAAGACGGCGGCGACCATATCCCTCTCGGTAACCGAAGCGGATTCCTTCTCGACGATGGATGCCAGAATCAGCGCCTCGTATTGGGAGTGGTAAGGAAGCCTTTTCTCCCGCGCAGCCCAAAACTGGGCCAACATGACCTGCATACGGAGATGGGCCTGATGCAAGACGACCAGATCGCTGGTTCCCGCGGAAAATTGATAAGTATCCGGAAAGAAGAGGCCTTCTGGCTGGGTTTCCGGAATGCCGAGCCGCGCGAGGATTTGCTGCCCGGTTAGATCCTTGCTGTCGTGACGAAGCGCTGGATTGGCATCGAGCGCTAGGCGAAGCTGGTGGAACGTCCAGCCTTCGATAAAGCGGATCTGGCCCTTCGCGAAGTCGCCTCGCACGAGTTTGTCCAGAAGCTGGAGTGGGGTGAGGGCTTCGCCCGCCTCATAGATCCCCGCCTTGAGCTCTCCCGCCCTGCCCATTGCCCGCGCCAGCCAGACAAACGCGGTAGCGCTGGATACGATCCCTTGGTGTTCGAGGCTGGCGGCAACCTTGCGCAGCCCAACGCCTTGATCGATGCTGAATCGCCTCGCGGTTTCCGGAATCCGGATCGGCGCAGTGGCGAAGTGTGCGAGCCAGCCGGCAACCGTGACGACGGCTGCAAGACCGACGACCAGAAGCGCTGTGAGAACACGAACAACCCGCCGGTCACCATTCGGCCGACGGTGCTGAATACGCCTTCGCAGTCCAGCGCTCGGCTGCGCCATTAGACGAACACCGCGACGGGCTTGCGTTCCTGTTTCTCTGCGGCAGCGGGCGGATCAGACCGCGCGGAATGCCAGCGATCCGTTCGTCCCGCCGAAACCGAAGGAATTCGAAAGCGCAACACGGATCTTCATGCTACGCGCGGCACTGGGCACGTAGTCGAGATCGCACTGAGGATCCTGGTTGTACAGGTTGATCGTGGGTGGAACAACCTGGTGCTTCACCGCCAAGGAAGAGAACACGGCTTCCACACCTCCTGCGGCGCCCAGCAGATGACCCGTGCTGGACTTGGTGGAACTGATGGCTAGTTGTTTTGCGTGGTCTCCGAACGCGCGCTTGATGGCAATCGTTTCGGCGATGTCACCGAGCGGCGTCGACGTTCCATGCGCGTTGATGTAGTCGATCTCGTCCGGATTGACGCCGCCGTTTCTCAGCGCATTCACCATGCAGCGCGATGCCCCTTCCCCGTCTTCGCAGGGGGCGGTGATGTGATGGGCGTCCGCGCTCATGCCATAGCCGACAAGTTCGCAGTAGATTTTTGCGCCGCGTTTCCGGGCGTGGTCGTATTCCTCCAGCACTACCACCCCCGCCCCTTCGCCGAGCACGAAACCGTCGCGTTCGATGTCCCACGGGCGGCTGGCTGTTGCCGGGTCGTCGTTGCGGGTGGACAGTGCTCGAGACGCGGCGAATCCCCCGATGCCGAGAGCGCAAATGGTCGATTCCGCTCCTCCGGCGACCATGACATCCGCATCCCCGTACTCGATCAGACGGGCGGAATCGCCGATGCAATGCGTACCGGTTGTGCAGGCCGTCACGATTGCCAGGCTGGGCCCTTTCAATCCGAACATGATGGAAAGGTTTCCGGACACCATGTTGATGATCGCACCGGGAATGAAAAACGGCGAGATCTTGCGCGGGCCGGATTCGATGAGCAGCCGGTGCGTCTCTTCGATCATGTGCAACCCGCCGATACCCGATCCGATGTTGACGCCTATGCGTTCCGCGTAAGGGGGGTGACGCTCGATGCCCGCGTCGTTGAGCGCTTCCATCGCGGCAGCGATTCCATAATGAACGAAGACGTCGAGGCGCCGCGCTTCCTTGGAAGACAGGAACTCGGTCACGTCGAAGTTTTTTACTTCGCCCGCAATCTGGGATGCGAAGGGCGAAGCATCGAAGCGGCTAATCCGGGTAATTCCGGACTTGCCGGCAAGGATATTGGACCAGGCTTCGTTTACATTGTTGCCGACTGGGCAGACGATACCGAGCCCAGTGATGACGACGCGGCGTTTAGACAACGGGACTCCATTGATTGTTGGAAAGGAGCAAGGATCAGGTATTCAGATGCGCCTTGACGTAATCGATGGCTTGCTGGACTGAAGTGATCTTCTCCGCCTCCTCGTCGGGAATCTCGCACTCGAATTCCTCTTCCAGAGCCATCACGAGCTCGACGGTGTCTAGGGAATCTGCGCCCAGGTCGTCGACGAATGTGGACTCGCTCTTGATGTCGCCTTCGTTGACGCCAAGCTGCTCGGCAACGATTTTCTTGACGCGTTGTTCGATCGATTCCATTAAGTATCCCTTCCCTATCTTTGAAGAATCTTTACGGGTAGTGATGCCGCAGTTCGGGCGCTACCCGCGTCGGATTAGCCCGAAAAAGACGGGGCGTATTCTAGCAAAACTGCGCGAGTACCGCCGTCAATCAATCAACATTCCGCCGTTGACGTGGATGGTGCTTCCCGTCACGTAGCCGGCAGCCTCGGAGGCGAGAAACACCACTGCCGCAGCAACTTCCTCCGGCCGCCCGAATCGCCCCAGCGGCACATGCGCGAGCAACCCTTCCCGCGCAGCCTCTGGCATGGCACGAGTCATGTCCGTGTCGATAAAGCCGGGGGCTACGCAGTTCACGGTGATGTTCCTGCTGCCGACTTCTCGCGCGAGTGACTTGCTGAATCCGACGATCCCGGCCTTCGCCGCCGCGTAGTTGGTCTGGCCGGCGTTGCCCATGAATCCCACGACCGAGGTAACGTTGATGATCCGCCCGTATCGCGCCTTCATCATGGAGCGGATGACGAGCTTGGACAGACGGTAGACCGACTTGAGGTCGGTGTCCAATATTTCGTCCCATTCGGAGTCCTTCATCCGCATCAACAGATTGTCGCGCGTGATGCCCGCGTTGTTTACGAGGATTGAAATGGCGCCGAAGCGTTTTTCCACTTCCTCGACCACTTGTTCACATGCAGCCGTCTCGCTTACGTCGAGGACGAATCCGCTGCCTTTCCCTCCCGCCTCCGCAAGATACGCCGAAATCGTCTTCGCGCCGGCGTCCGTGGTCGCGGTGCCGGCGACCGTGCCGCCCGCTCTGGCCAAGGCGAGCGCGATTTCGCGACCAATGCCGCGGCTTGCACCGGTTACGAGAGCGACTTTTCCTTCCGGCATCACGCGCCTCCCCGAGTTGGATTTCACGCCCGCAACGCAGCTAGCGCATCGGCAATTGCGGTCGCGTCCGAAAGCGCGATGGATTGGGTGTCCGGGACGATCCGTTTGTTCAGGCCGGCAAGTACCTTGCCCGGGCCGCACTCTACCAGGTGCGTGACACCATGCGATACCAGCGCCTTCACGGTTTCTGCCCAGCGCACCGGCAGGTAGAGTTGCCGGACCAGCGCCTCCTTGACTTCGGCCGGCGTCGTTGCAGATTTGATGCTCGAGTTCTGCAGCACCTGGATCTGCGGGGAATGGATGCTGACGCCTTCGAGCCTGGTCTTCAATTTTTCGGCGGCAGACCGCATGAGACTGCAATGGGACGGCACGCTCATCGGCAGCAACACGGCCCGCTTGGCTCCCCTTGCCTTTGCCGCCTCGATGGCGCGCTCCACCGCCGCCCTGTGGCCGGCGATGACGACCTGGCCAGGCGCGTTCAAGTTCGCGGCCTCCGCGACCTCGTCCGGGCGAGTGGCCTCCTTGCACGCGGCCCGCACTGCATCGTCATCCAAGCCGAGCACGGCGGCCATTGCGCCGGTACCAGCAGGGACCGCGTCCTGCATGGTTTGCGCCCGGAACCGGACCAGCGGCACGGCATCCTCGAACTGCAGCGCGCCCGCTGCGACCAGTGCCGCGTATTCGCCAAGACTGTGACCGGCGAGAAAATCCGCCGCAGGTCCCCCAATGGCGCGCCAGGCGCGGTACACCGCGACCCCGACTGCAAGCATGACCGGCTGGGTATTGACGGTCCGGTTGAGCTCGTCCACCGGGCCTTGCCCGGTAAGCTTCCAGAGATCCTGGCCGAGGCATTCGGAGGCTTCGTCGAAGGTCTCTTGCACCACAGCAATGCCGTCATATGCCTTCAGCATGCCAACGGATTGAGAACCTTGCCCGGGAAAGAGAAACGCGACTTTCATTCTATCGAACGGGCGGGCCTAGAACCGGAGCAGGACTGCGCCCCAGGTAAATCCGCCGCCCACCCCTTCAAGCAGCAAGGTGTCGCCGCGGCGCACTTTATTCGCGCGCACGGATTCGTCCAGCGCAAGCGGGATGGAAGCGGCCGAAGTATTCCCGTGATGGTCCACGGTGGTGATCAATCTTTGCATCGGCAAGCCGAGTTTTCTTGCCGTCGCCTCCATGATCCGGATGTTGGCCTGATGAGGAATGAACCAATCCACGTCGGCGATGCGCGCATTTGCCGCTGCGAGTACTTCATGGGCGACCTCCTCGAACACCTTCACCGCGAACTTGAATACCGCACCGCCGTCCATCTGCACGAACGGCGTGCCGCTAACCTGACCGCGGAACACGTTTCCCGGCACCGAGAGCTTGTTGCTGTGGCTTCCATCCGCATGCAACTTGAATGCGAGGATGCCCGGCTCCGGGGCCGTCTCCAGCACTACCGCCCCTGCCCCGTCGCCGAACAGGACGCAGGTCGAGCGATCGGTCCAATCGAGAATTCGCGAGTACACCTCGGTGCCCACCACCAACACGCGCTTCGCGTGCCCGGCGCGGATGTAGAGGTCGGCCATCGCCATCGCGTATACAAAGCCGCTGCACACGGCCTGGACGTCGAATGCGGGACAGCCGGCTACGCCGAGTTTTGCCTGCAGTATGCAGGCGGTGCTGGGGAAGATCATGTCGGGCGTAGTGGTTGCGACGACGATCATATCGACGTCGGTCGCCGAAAGAACCGCCGATTCCAGCGCGCGCCGACTCGCCTGCAAAGCGAGATCGCTCGCCAGCTCGTTTTCCGCCGCGATGTGCCGTTGTCGGATTCCCGTCCTGCTCACGATCCACTCGTCGGAGGTATCGACGATTTTTTCCAGATCGTGGTTGGTAAGCACCTTTTGCGGCAGATAGCTGCCGGTGCCGGTAATCCGCGAATACATCAGGCGGCCTTTTGCCCGAGGGAAGACATGCGATCGCCGATCTTGCTCAACATGTCGTGTCTTACCTCTTCGTACGCCCGGTCGATCGCAAAACCGAAGGCATAGCTGTCGGCGGAGCCATGGCTTTTGACGACGACGCCTTTCAGCCCGAGCAGGCTCGCGCCGTTATAGCGCCGATGGTCGATCCGATGCCTGAAGCGCTTGATGACCGGCAGCGCGATAAACCCGCACAGCATGCTGAACAGGTTGCGGTTGAACTCCTCCCGCAGATACTGGGCGAGCATCTGCGCCAGACCTTCGGAAGTCTTGAGCGCGACGTTGCCGACGAATCCGTCGCACACGATTACGTCGGTTGTTCCCCTGTAGATGTCGGTGCCCTCGATGTTGCCGAAGAAATTGAGCCCGCTGTCTCTCAGCAGCTCCGCCGCTCGCTTGACCACCTCGTTGCCTTTGATCTCTTCCTCGCCGACGTTGAGCAACCCTACGCTCGGGCGCTCCATGTGCGCCACCGCGCTGACCAGGCAGGACCCCATTACGCCGAACTGGAGCAGATGTTCTGCGCTGCAATCGACGTTTGCGCCGAGGTCCAGCATGCAAGTGCGGCCCCGCAGGGTCGGCATGAAGGAAGCAATTGCGGGACGTTCGATCCCGGAGAGCATTTTCAGGACGAAACGGGCGGTCGCCATCAGTGCGCCGGTGTTGCCGGCACTGACGCAGGCATCGGCCCTCCCATCCTTGACGAGGTCGATCGCCACCCTCATGGAAGAGTCGCGTTTGCCACGCAACGCCTGCGCCGGAGGCTCGTCCATCGCCACCACCTCCGACGCCGCCTGAAGCAGGAGACGATCGTCGCGGCGGGCAGAAAGCCTCCCGAGTTCCGCCTCGACCATGTCCGGCAAACCGACCAGGACGACTCTCGCGTCCGGTTGTCTGCCCAGGAAATCGAGCGCGGCGGGCACAGTCACGGACGTACCGTGATCGCCCCCCATGCAATCAAGCGCTATTGTGACTGTCATGGCGGACTTTCGACGGTCCTCGCCCCGTCGGTATGCGGTTTCTCTCGGGCGGGCGGCCCAATGAAATGCGGCGGGATGCCGGCGTCGTCGCCCTTATTCTTCGTCTTTGGCCTTGACGACTTTTCTTCCGCGGTAGTAGCCGCTAGGACTGACGTGGTGGCGAAGGTGCACTTCGCCGGTGGTCGGCTCCAGCGCAAGGGGGGGATTGACCAGAGAATCGTGCGCGCGACGCATGTTGCGCCGAGACGCTGACTTCTTGTTCTGCTGAACTGCCATTTGCTTACTCCTTCAACGCTTTCTGTCTCGCTTCAGCTCGGCAAGCGCCCTGAAAGGCGAGCCCTGTGCCGCGTCGTCATGCTCGCCTCCGGCGAACGGACAGCTTTCCGGCGGATGCATTGCGGCGATCGGCAGCCCGAGCAGTACTTCCTCTTCCACCAAGTCGAGCACAGCGAGGTGGGAATCGGCCGCAATGTGCTCGACGGCATCTCCTTCCTCCAGGATATCGGCGGCCGTATCCGCGTCCTCGAGCAGCAGGAACCAGCGGTCCGACTCCATAATCCACTCGAGAGGTGCGAGGCACCGCTGGCATTGCAACGTGAGCCGTGCCTTTACAACCAGTCTGAGCGAAGGCTTGCCCTGCGCATCGAGCAGTCCTGACAATGTGTACCCTACACAGCCGGGGTACTCGCTGACAGCCTCGCGCAAACGCGCCAAATCGGCAACTGGAACCTCGCCCGAGAGCGTCGACCTGCGGCGAGCGAATTCGACGCTATCGACAACGGGCCGAGCAGACATAAGGCGCGCATAATATTGAACTTGAACATCTCTGTCAAAACAAAATCTTGGAACAAATCCCGCCGCTGCGCGTCGTTTTGGCATCGACTTCCCCCTATCGCAGGGAGTTGTTGGCAAGACTGCGCATCCCTTTTGAAATCATAGCCCCGGAAGTCGACGAAGTCCCCCTTGCCGACGAAAGTGCGCAGGCTACCGCGATACGCCTTGCCGCATTGAAAGCCGCCACAGTTGCCGAGCATTTCCGTGCGCACTTGATCATCGGCTCGGACCAGGTTGCCGAATGTAATGGCAAGCGGCTGGACAAACCACTGCGCCATGAAGCGGCAGTCGACCAGCTTCTGCAGGCAAGCGGGCGCACCGCAGTGTTTTACACTGCGGTGGTTTTGCTCGACACATCAAGCGGGCACAGGCAGACCGATGTCATTCCCACCCGAGTGCGCTTTCGGAAGCTCGGCCGGGACGAAATTGAACGCTACCTGGCGAAAGAGCCCGCGTACGATTGTGCCGGCAGTGCCAAATCCGAGGGCCTTGGCATTGCGCTGCTCGATTCGCTGCAAGGATCCGACCCGACCGCGCTGATCGGTCTGCCATTGATTTCGTTATCCCGGATGCTGCGCAAGGCGGGACTGTTGGTACCTTGAACGCAGTTCGGTCCCCGCCCTTTCATGCCGATGCCAGGTCGATTGTTTCTCGTTCCCAGCCCGCTTGGGGATGATCCTCTGGCGCGCGCCCATCTTCGCTGCCTGCCGGATGCAGTCCGGAGGCTGGGAAGTTTCGTAGTGGAAGACGCGAAGAAGGCGCGCAACACCCTTCGTATGATCGGCTTGTCACGGCCGCTGCAAGCCTTGGTCATACGAGAACTCAACGAGCACACACCCGCTTCCGCTGTGGCGGACCTCGCCGCCCCGCTCGCGGCAGGGGAGGATATGGGCCTGCTTTCGGATGTGGGCTGCCCGGGCGTGGCAGATCCCGGTGCCTTGCTGGTGAGGCAGGCCCACGCCATGGGCGCACGGGTCGTCCCGCTCGTGGGTCCCAGTTCGCTTCTGCTGGCGCTCATGGCTTCGGGTCTGGAAGGCCAGCGCTTTGCATTCTGCGGCTATCTGCCGCAGCGCCCTGCCGAGCGCGAGATGGCGATCCGGAACATCGAAAAACGCTCGGCACAGCAGCGTGAAACGCAGATTTTCATCGAGGCGCCCTACCGCAACGACAGGTTGTTCGCCGCGCTGCTTGACGCCTGCGCCGGCGATACCCGGCTTTGCGTGGCCACTGAACTTTGCCTGGCGGGCGAATCGATCGAGACGCACCGGGTGCGAGACTGGCGCACACGGGCGCGCCCGCTCATCGACCGCAGGCCGACGGTTTTTCTGCTCTTGGCGGAATCTCGGTCAGCGCATGCCGGCCGGCGCCTGGCCACGGACCAGCGCCTCCCCTAGCGCTGCGCCGAAACGGCGCGCCAGCCGCTCGGCCAGGTTCTCGCGCCGGGTGTAATTCACCACGTCCTCCGCCTTGATGATCTCTCGTGCCACGTAACCGACGCTGCCCAGCGCGTCGGCCAGCCCCATCTGGACGCTTTTTTCTCCTGTCCAGACCAGGCCGCTGAACATTTCCGGCGTCTCTTTCAACCGCTTGCCGCGACCGATGCGCACTGCCTGGATGAATTGCCGGTGAATTTCGCCGAGCATTTCTCGTGCGTACTCCTTCTGCCGGGAGTCCAGCGGGGAGAACGGATCGAGAAACCCCTTGTTGTTTCCTGCGGTAAGCAGGCGCCGCTCGATTCCCAGCTTTTCCATTGCCCTGGTAAACCCGAAGCCGTCGAACAACACGCCGATCGAACCGACGACGCTCGCCTTATCGACAAAGATCTTGTCTGCCGCCGCGGCGACGTAGTATCCGCCGGACGCGCAAATGTCCTCGACGACGGCGTACAGCGGAATGTCGGGATGCAGGCCGCGCAGCCGCCGGATCTCGGCGTTGATGTAGCCGGCCTGCACCGGGCTGCCGCCGGGACTGTTGATGCGCAGGATCACACCCTTCGTCCCGGTCGACTCGAACGCCTCTTTCAGTCCCGCCATCACATCGTCCGCATTCCCGGGCTTGTCCTGCGCGATGACGCCGGACAGTTCAACCAGTGCCGTATGCGCTCCTGGAACGGAGACCTCTCCTTTGCCGATCCAGCCCAGCGCCACGAAAAGCAGGATGAACAGGTAGGCGAAGGCGAGCATCTTGAAGAAAATGCTCCAGTTCCGGGCGCGTCGCTGCTCCGAGAGCGCGGCCGTGGCCAGCTTTTGGAGGACATCGCGTTCCCAGGATTCGCCCGGCTCGTTTTCACTCATCTGCCGCTTCCTCGTGTTGCAAGATGAAAATCATCCCGTCGCGTTCTTCCACCGGCAGTCGGATCAGTCCACCTCCACGACAGGGGCCTGCGGCGCAGCGGCCGGAGTCCGGGTGATATGCCGCGCCGTGCGTCGAACAGACCAAGTATAGGCCGGACAAATCGAAGAACCGACCCTCGCTCCAATCGAGTTCGACGGAGACGTGAGCGCAACGGTTCACATAGGCGTACGCCCGCCCGCGGTAGCGGACGACGAATGCGGGCAACCAGCTGCCGTCGGCGCTGTCGAGCGTGAACCGAAAGCCGTCCCCGCGTTCGGTCACCTGGTCCGAGGCGCAGACTACGCGTTGTCGTGCAGCCATTGCAGCAACTCTGGAAAACTGTCAAAGCAGCCAAACGGGGCGAGCCTCTCGAGTTCAGCCCTCGGATGAGCGCCGTAGCAGGCTGCCACCGCACCGACCCCGGCGTTGGCCGCCATCTGCAGATCGTGAGTGGTGTCGCCGATCATCAGTGCGCGCGTCGGCGCCACGCCAAGGGAGCCCAAGATTTGGAGAAGCATGTCCGGATGCGGCTTCGGAAACCCTTCGTCGGCGCAACGCGTGGCGGCGAAGCGGTCCTCGAGTTTCAAGGTTTTCATGGCGCGGTCCAGGCCGCGGCGACTCTTGCCGGTGGCGACTGCCAACAGGAACCCGGCTTCTTCCAGCCGCGCCAATCCCTCGGGGACCATCGGAAACGGCTTGATTGCCGCATCTCCTGCGAGATAGCGGATGCGGTAGCGCTCGGCGACCGCGCCGTAACGCGACCCCTCCAGCTCGGGGAGGATGTGGAAGATCGCATCTTTGAGGCCGAGTCCGATGACGTGGCGTGCCGCCGTTTCCGAAGGCACCGGCAGACTCAGGTCACGGCAGGCTTCTTGGAGCGCATGCACGATATGGGCCGCCGAATCGACCAGGGTCCCATCCCAGTCGAACGCCAGCAGGTCGAACCGCCTGGGCATTACGCCTGCTCCCGCGCCTGCGCTTCGAGCGAGCAGACGAAGTCCTGCAATTCTTGGGGCAACGGGGAGGTGACGACCAGGCGCTCTCCGCTCAACGGATGGCGGAAGGCTACGCAGGCAGCGTGCAGGAACATGCGTTTCAGTCCCCTTTTCGCCAGTACTTTGTTCGCCGCGAAGTCGCCGTACTTGTCGTCGCCGGCGATCGGAAAACCCAGGTACGACAGATGCACCCGGATCTGATGGGTACGTCCGGTCTTGAGTTCCGCTTCGAGCAGGCTGAACCCGACGAAGCGCCGCTCGAGGCGGAATACGGTCTTTGCCTGTGCGCCAGCCTCGTCCACCGCTACGCGCCGTTCGCCGGCGTGGGTGAGAAATTTCTGCAAGGGCAGCGTCACCACCTGCTTCCCATCGCGCCAACTCCCCAGCACCAGCGCCAGATAGTGCTTCTCGACCCGGCCTTCGCGCAATGCCTTGTGCAAGGCCGTCAACGCGCTGCGCTTCTTAGCGAGCAACAGGACGCCGGAAGTCTCACGGTCCAGACGATGCACCAACTCCAGGAACCGCGCCTGTGGGCATGCTGCACGCAGCCGTTCGATTACGCCTTGCGACACGCCGCTGCCGCCGTGGACCGCCGCCCCGGCAGGCTTGTCGATCACAAGCAGCGCCTCGTCCTCGAACAGGACGCCGACCGGCATCGGCTCGGCTCGGGTAGGCAGCGGGCGGACCCGCGACGATAACCTGACCGGCGGGATTCTGACCCGGTCTCCCGTCTGCAGCCGGTAGGCGGCCCCGACCCGACGGCTGTTCACCCGGACTTCGCCGCTGCGCAAAATGCGGTAAATATGGCTTTTGGGGACGCCTTTGAGACGTTTGAGCAGGAAATTGTCGATGCGCTGCTCATGGGAAGTCTCGTCGACGTCGGTCCAAGTAACGGATTCTTTACTTAAGCCATTCATTTTGCTTATACTCTTCGTTATTCGTGCGACACATGCAAGATTTGCCACTCCTACGCTGCGCCACCGGATGGCGCGCGATTACGCCAAAGATCGGTCGCTCGATAAAGGGGTTAACTTCGCTCACCCGGAAAAAAGTAGCGATGGTAATTGAGTTACGCGCTCGCAACACCACGGTGGAATTTCCACGTCCTGCCGGTGCAGGATCGACACGACAAACCTTTAACGCCCAAGTTCTGGTCCTCTTCAAAGGTTGACAGATATTTAGACCATAGATTGCCAGCCACCCGCCAAGCGCGGGGGCGCGTCGGGGTTTGTCCTCCCAGTCGCTGTGAGCGCGGGAGAACAAAGAATGAAACGCATGTTGTTCAACGCGACGCACGCAGAAGAGCTGCGCGTCGCGATCGTCGACGGGCAGAAGCTCCTCGACCTCGATATAGAGACTGCAGGAAAAGAGCAGCGCAAAAGCAACATCTACAAGGGAGTCATCACCCGGGTCGAACCCAGCCTCGAGGCTGCCTTCGTCGATTACGGCGCAGACCGACATGGGTTCTTGCCGTTCAAGGAAGTCAGCCGCGCATATTTCACCAACCCCGAAGCCGATCCTGCCCGCGTTCGCATTCAGGACGCCCTCAAGGAGGGCCGCGAGCTCATCGTCCAGGTCGACAAGGACGAGAGGGGCAACAAGGGGGCGGCGCTCACGACCTTCATCAGTCTGGCCGGACGCTATCTGGTCCTGATGCCGAACAATCCGCGCGGGGGCGGCGTGTCCCGCCGGGTCGAGGGCGAGGATCGCACCGAGCTGCGCGACACCATCTCCCAGCTCGAAGTACCTCCCGGCATGAGCATCATCGCCCGCACCGCAGGCATCGGCCGCACGGTGGAGGAGCTCAACTGGGACCTCGGCTACCTGCTCCAGCTCTGGCGCGCCGTCGAGAGCGCCGCCAGCCAGCAAGGCGGCGCCTTCCTGATTTATCAGGAAGGCAGCCTGGTCATCCGCGCCATCCGCGACTATTTCCATCAGGACATCGGCGAGATCCTGATCGACACGGAGACAATCTACGAGCAGGCACGGCAGTTCATGGGGCACGTGATGCCCATGAACGTGAATCGAGTCAAGCTGTACAAGGACGACGTTCCGCTGTTCTCGCGCTTCCAGATCGAGCACCAGATCGAAACCGCGTATTCGCGCCAGGTTCCCCTGCCCTCGGGCGGCGCGATCGTGATCGACCACACCGAGGCGATGGTTGCAATCGACGTCAATTCGGCGCGTGCGACCCGGGGCGCCGACATCGAGGAAACGGCGCTGCGCACCAACCTGGAGGCCGCGGAAGAAATTGCGCGCCAGCTGCGATTGCGCGATCTCGGCGGACTAGTGGTGATCGATTTCATCGACATGGAAAGCGGGAAGAACCAGCGCGAAGTCGAAAATCGCCTGCACGAGGCGTTGAAATACGACCGCGCCCGGGTGCAGGTGGGAAAGATTTCCCGCTTCGGCCTGCTCGAGCTCTCGCGCCAGCGCCTGCAGACTTCGCTCGGCGAGACCAGCCACATCGCCTGCCCGCGCTGCAGCGGTACCGGGCATATCCGGTCGATTGAATCGACCGCACTGCACATCCTGCGCATCCTGCAGGAAGAGTCGATGAAAGAGAACACCGCCACGGTCCAGGCGCAAGTGCCGGTGGACGTGGCCACCTACCTGCTCAACGAGAAGCGCAACGAATTCCATCTCATGGAGCAGCGGCTCAAGGTCAATGTGCTGCTCATTCCCAACATCCATCTCGAGACGCCGAATTACGTGGTTACCCGCCTGCGCCACGACGAGCTCAACCAGAACGACATCACGCAGCCCAGCTACAAGCTGATGGAGGTGCCCGCAGAGGAAGCGGAGAGCAAGCTGCCGGGGCAAAAAGTGGAACCGCCGCGGCCGCAGGCCGCCGTGCAGGGCATCACACCCGCACAGCCGGCGCCGGTCGTGCAGCCGCAACAGGCCAGGCAGCCCTCGATCCTGGAAAAGATCTTCGGCTGGCTTACTCGCAGCAAGGAGCAACCGCACGAACCGGCGGCCAAGGCAGGGCCGCGCAGCGAACCTCCGCGACGCGAGCGCGATCGCAGGGATGAGCATCGTCGCGACCGCGATCGCTCGGCGGGTCGCGACGGGCGCGGCGAAGGCCTGGAACGCCGCGAACGACGAGAAGGACGAGATCGCCGCGCGGAACACGAGGCACGGCGCGAGTCGCTGCGGGAGCAATACCGCCAGCGCCCGCAGGGCCAGGAAATGCGCCGTCCCCAGGAGCGGCCCGAGCGAGCGCAGCAACCGTCCCAGCCTCCGCGGCCCCCTCGCGCCGATCTGGCTGCGGCGGCAATCGAGCAGCGTCTTCCCGGCGACCGCTCCGAACAGGACGCGGAAGGCCGTTCACGCCGCCGCCGTCGCCGCGGCCGCGGAGATCGTCGCCCCGAGAGCCAGCAGACGGGTGCGCCAATCGAACGCCCGGCACCCGCAGACACCATCGAGCCGCGCGAACCCGAGTTGAAAGAGCCCCAGCCGTATGCCATTGCTGACCTCGCGGAGCAAACGGTGCCGGCCGCGGTGTCGGAACCCGAGGCGGCCGTCGAAGAGAAGGCGCCCCCGGTTTCTGCGGAGGTCACCGTCGAGGCGAAGCCGCCCCAGACGGCGTGGCGCATGCAGCCGGTGGAACTTCCTCCCGACCTGGTGTTGGTCGAAACTCGTCCCGAACGTGTCCAACCGGCGGCGCCATCGCAGGATGAGCCCGGCCCGGTTCGCCGGCCACGACCGCGACCGGTGGAGAATGCCGTCCCCGAGGAGCCGCTGGTGCAAGTAGAGACGCATAAGACAGAGGAGCCGGCAAACCCGGTCTGATCTGCCGCTCGCTGAGGCGAATGCGGCTCGGCTAGTGTCCTGTTCCGCTGATTTGTGAGCAAAGTCGGTGCAACTTTGCGAGGATGGAATCAGCGGTTGCGGTCCAGACAAAAGGTTGACAGGACTGATTGTGATGCGAGACGAAGTGATC
>Ga0070741_10010341_pt1 | contig 17670 bp, 21 predicted proteins | sample Coa_R1_4_FD_66440 | JGI IMG/M metagenome (GOLD analysis project Ga0070741, IMG submission 66440) | Surface soil microbial communities from Centralia Pennsylvania, which are recovering from an underground coalmine fire - Coalmine... | ecosystem: Environmental > Terrestrial > Soil > Unclassified ...
CCCCGTGCCGTGCCCAAAACCTCGGATGCACCGCATCGCGAGAACGATGGCGCTTGCTCTTTCCGCTCCCGCGATAGCGGGAGCGGAAGCGGCATTAAGGTTCCTTAACCATCGTCGCCTAATACTGAGCCGACCGGTGCTGTGTCGAAAGCGATACCAAGAGTACGCCAGAGGGGCCGGCTCGCGCCCGGCGCGGAGCCGGCCGCAGCGCGTGGCCAGGAGTGCGTGATGAGTGCCAGAGGTACGCTTGTCCTGGCTGTGCTGGCAGCGTGCCTTGGCGGGCTCTCCGCCTGCTCGTCGTGGAAAAATCTGAACGAGCTCGACAAAGCTGGCCAGCCGGCCGCGGCGGCGGAGGCCACCGAGACCACCGGCTCAATCGTCACCCAGCCGGCCGAAGTCGACCACACCCTGCCGCCCGGGCCGCTGGCGGTGCCGGGCCATCCCGGCGACGATCCGAACGACGACGTGCGGCACGGCAAGCGCTATTTCCGCAACAACGATTTCGGCAACGCCGAAAAGAGCTTCCGCGCCGCCGCCGAAAAGTATCCGCGCGACCCCGAAGCCTGGGTCGGCCTCGCCTCGTCGTACGACCGGCTGCGCCGTTTCGATCTCGCCGACCGCGCCTACGCCGAGGCGATCCGCCTGGTCGGCCCGACGCCGGAAATTCTCAACGACCAGGGCTTCTCCTACATGCTGCGCGGCGACTATGATCGCGCGGCGCGCACGCTGCATCTGGCGCAGACCAAGGATCCGGGCAATCCGTACATCCAAGCCAATCTGCAGCTGCTCGAGGAGAGCTACCACACCGGCAAGCCGCCCAAATAAGATCGCGGTCGGTGGCAGCGCCGCGCTGCACCGAAATCACTTTAGTAGATCAATTGCTCGCCGATCAGAGAAAGCCGTCGATTGCAATGGCGGCCGTGTGTTTCGAAAGGAAACTTTTTTCTGCCATTGCGATCGACGGCGGAATGCGATCACAAACAACTTGAATTGATGAATTGCATCTGGACTTCGCCCGCGCCAGGTGCCACCTGACAATGGACGCGTGGAGAAGCGCATGTTCCAGGCTTTCAAGAATTTCGTTGCCGATTTCGCCGCCGGCGGCAAGCCGCCGAGCGCATTCGGCGAGGACGATTACCGGCTCGCCGCCGCGGCGCTGCTGGTCCATGCCGCGGCGATCGACGGCGAGATGTCGCGGCCCGAGCGCGACACGCTGGGCGCCGTCATCAAGCAGCATTTTCAGCTCGACGACGCGGCGACCGCCGAGCTGATCGAAAAGGCGACCGCGGCCGAGCATGAAGCGGTCGACCTCTACCATTTCACCCATCAGCTCAATCGCACGCTCGATGAGCCCGGTCGCGCCAAGATGATCGAGATGATGTGGGAGATCGTCTATGCCGACGGCAGGCGCGACGAGCTCGAGGACAATCTGTTGTGGCGCGCCGCCGACCTGCTCGGCGTGTCACCGCGCGAACGCATCGAGCTGCGGCAGCGCGTCGGCGGCGAAAGCGCTACGCCGGCCGCCGACGGCGCAGGCGACGACTCATGACGCCGGTCACGCTGATCACCGGCGCCTCCTCGGGCATCGGCGCCGACCTGGCGCGGGTGTTCGCCGCGCACGGCCACGAACTCGTCATCACCGCGCGCCGCGAAGCCGCCCTCACGGCTCTGGCCGACGAGATCGCCGCGTCCGGCCGGCCGCGGCCCACGATCGTGGTCGCCGATCTCGCCGCCCGCGATGCCGTCGCCACGATCGCCGCCGAACTCGCTGCGCGGGGCTTCGAACCGCAGCACGTCGTCAACAATGCGGGTTTTGGGCTTGCCGGCATTGCCGCCTCGCTCGATCGCGCCGACCAGCTCGCCATGGTGGACGTCAACATCCGCGCCCTCACCGATTTGTCGCTGGCGTTCGTCGACAGCCTCGCGCGCCATCGCGGCGGCATCCTCAACGTCGCCTCGATCGCTGGCTTTTTGCCGGGGCCCGGCATGGCGGTCTACTACGCCAGCAAGGCCTACGTGATCTCGTTCAGCGAAGCGCTCAGCGCCGAGCTGGCGGATCGCGGCGTGCGGGTCACGGCTTTGTGTCCGGGCCCGGTGGCGACCGGCTTTCAAGCGCGCGCCGGCTTGCGTCCCGGCGGCATCGGCGAGGCCAGCCCGCTGGCGCTGCCGGCGCGGCGCGTCGCCGAAATCGGTTATGCGGGCTTTATGCGCGGCCAGCGCGTGGTGATCGCCGGCGCCGGCAACCGGATCGCGATGGCGTTCGCCCGGCTCGTTCCTCACGGATTGTTGCTGCCGATGATCGAGCGGCGCATGCGCAGTGCCGGCAACTCGCCACAAAAGGCGCTATAGGTTTCCACCACACGTTTGCGATTCGCCTGATCCATGCAGCCGGTTCTGATCGTTCTTCATCAGGAGCACTCGACGCCGGGCCGTATCGGCAATGCGCTGCGGCAGCTCGGCTATCCGCTCGACGTGCGCCGGCCGCGCTTCGGCGAGCCGCTGCCGGACACCATGGCGCACCACGCCGCCGCGATCATCTTCGGCGGACCCATGAGCGCCAACGACGAGGACGAGTTCATCCGCCGCGAGACCGGCTGGATCGGCGTGCCGCTTCGGGAGCAAAAGCCGTTTCTCGGCATCTGCCTCGGCGCGCAAATGTGCGCCCGGCACCTCGGCGGCCGCGTGTTCCGCCACCCCGAAGGCCACGCCGAAATCGGCTATTACCCGATCCGGCCGACCGACGCCGGCCTCGCTGCCGTCAGCGTCTGGCCGGAATGCGTCTATCAATGGCACCGCGAAGGTTTTGACCTGCCGCCCGGCGCCGAATTGCTCGCCGAGGGCGACACCTTCGAGGTGCAGGCGATCCGTTACGATCGCGCCTTCGCGCTGCAGTTCCACCCCGACGTGACGCACGCCATGATCTGCAAATGGACCGCGCGCGGCCATGAGCGCATGCAGCTCCCCGGCGCCAAGCCGCGCGAGACGCATTTCGCCGACCGCGCCGTCTACGACTACAGCGCGCGAGCGTGGCTGAACCTGTTCCTGCAGCGCTGGTTGGCGAACGGGAACAGCGACGTTCTGACGACGTTCGACACGGAAGCGGTCGGCTGACCTAGCGCTCTGAATCTCTCGCCGTATCGCCAGCGAGTTGCTGAGCAAAATAGGCGACGGTCTTGGTGTAGACCTGCGACGCGTTCCACTGCAGCAGCACGTCGAAATTGGGCGTGCCTTCGCCCCACGGCTCGCCGCGGTGCCAGCCGTAACCTTTTAGATAATTCGCCGTCGAGGCGAGCACGTCGGGCACGCTGTGAATGAGATCGCGGCGGCCGTTGCCGTCGTAATCGACGGCGAATTTCAGATACGACGAAGGCAGGAACTGGGTCTGGCCGATTTCGCCGGCCCAGGCGCCGTGCATCTGCGCCGCATTCATGTCGCCGCGGTCGATGATGCGCAGCGCCGCCAGTAGTTCGCCGCGAAATTTTTCGGCGCGCCGGCAATCGTAAGCCAGCGTGGCGAGCGCGCGGATGGTGGGATACTTGCCGTTGTCGGCGCCGAAGTCGGTTTCCAGGCCCCAGATCGCGACGATGACCGCGCTAGGCACGCCGAACTGGCGCTCGATGCGAGACAGCAGTGCGCCGTGTTGCTGCATCATGCGGCGGCCGCGGCCGAGCCGCGGCGGCACCATGCGGCCGGAAAATTGCTCAAAGCTCTGGTGGAACACGCCCTGTGCATGGTCGCGGGCGATAATGCTGCGATCGTAGGCGATGCCGCCGAGCGCGGACTGGACCGTTCCGGCGGAGATGCCCTGTCCTGCCGCCTCCTGTTTGACGCCGGCAAGCCAGCTGTCGAAATCGCCGTCGCAAGGCGCGGCAGCCATGGCCGCGCCCGGAATGGCGGTCAGGGCAAGCCCGATCAGGAGCCAACGCAATCGGCGTGAAAGTGACATTGGTTCATCCTCGCGTGAGGCGGGAATGAACGGCCGCATTGCGACCGCAATATGATGGACCGGCAAGGCCAAAAGCCCGGGCACAGTTCCCTAGACCTTTGTCGGCTCATAGCGGTCGGCCCGGAACAGATCGCGAAAAACAGCGGCGGCGATCAGTACCACCGCGATGGTGCTGAGCCCGCCGAGCATGACCGCAGGCACCGTGCCGAGCAAGGCCGCGGCCGTGCCGGCCCGGAATGTGCCGAGCTGATTGGAAGTGGCGGTGAACATCGAGTTCACGGCAAACACCCGGCCGCGCATTTCATCCGGGGTGTAGAGCTGCACCAGGCTTTGCCGGATCACCACGCTGACCAGATCGGCGGCGCCGACCACCGCCAGGGCGAGCGTCGCGATCACGAAGTTCGGCGACAGCGCGAACAGCACCGTTGCTGCGCCGTAAACCGCGACGGAGCCGAACATCGCGTGGCCGATCCGCCGCGCGATCGGCCGGCGCGTCAGAATGAGCGCGGCGACGATCGCGCCGACCGCGGGCGCGGCGCGCAACGCCCCGAAGCCGAGCGGCCCGGTCGGAAAAATATCGCTGGCGAACACCGGCAGGAGCGCCGTGGTGCTGCCGAGCAGCACCGCGAACAGGTCGAGCGTGATGGCGCCGAGCACGGCCTTGTTGCGGCCGATGAAGACAAAACCCGAGAACAGCGTCTTCAGATCGAGCGGCTCGCGTTCGGCAAACGCCTGCGTCACGGCAACGCCCAGCATCACCGCGGCGGCGGTCAGCCACAGCAATGCGCAGACCGCGAAAGTTAGCGCCGGACTGACGGCGAGCAACAGGCCGCCGAGCGCCGGGCCGGCGACCACCGCGGTCTGCGCCGCCGAGTTCGCCGCCGCGATGGCGCGCGGCAGCGCCTGCGCAGGCACGATATTGGGCAGGACCGATTGCAGGCTCGGCTGCTCGAAGGCGCGCCCGGCGCCGATCACGAACGCCATGCCGAGCAGGAGCCCGGGCGTGAGCAGTCCGACCGCCGTGGTCACGGCCAGCACCGCGATGGCGAGCGCCTCGAGGCTCTGGGCCGAGGCAGCGACGACGCGGCGGTCGAAGCGGTCGGCGACGTGGCCCGTCACCAGAAACAGGCCGAGCGTCGGAATGAACTGGACGAGGCCGACCAAGCCGAGATTAAACGAGCTGCCGGTCAGCACATACATCTGCCAGCCGACCGCGAGCGCCTGCAGCTGCAGCGCCACGGACGCCGCCACGCGCACGTAGAGAAAGCGCACGAACGGACCATGCCGCAACAGCGACGTCACCGCGGATGCGTTATCCATCGCGGCCGACGCACAGCCGATTCAACGTTGGCTGGATTGCCAGCCGTAGCTCGCTTCGCGAGCGAAGGCTGGTGGAGCCGAGGGGATTTGAACCCCTGACCTCCGCAGTGCGATTGCGGCGCTCTCCCAACTGAGCTACGGCCCCGTTACGGCCTCCCCACGAGACGATCCCCTGCGGGAGAGGCGGGATCGGGGTCTGCCGGTCTTTTGGCGAATTGCGGCCATTTAGGGTTCGGCAGGGAGGCTGTCAAGGACGCGCCGTCCTCATACCGCCTCGCGGGCACTGCGCCGCAGTTTATCCGTCCCCAGAGCCCCTTTTCGGCCGCCGCGCAAGCCTGTATGCGTGTTCCCCGCCGCGGCATCGGAGATATCGATGGAAAACCCGTTTCTTTGGCTCATCGATACCATCATCACGCTGTACATCTGGATCCTGATTGCGTCGGCGATCCTGTCGTGGCTGATCGCGTTCAACGTGGTCAACACCCGCCACCACTTTGTCGCCTCGGTAGCGAACTTCCTTTATAACATCACCGAGCCGGCGCTGCGGCCGATCCGCGCGATCTTGCCCAATCTCGGCGGCATCGATATTTCGCCGGTCATCCTGATCATCGCCCTGTTGTTTCTCGAGCGCATCATTTTCTGGGCGTATCTTCGCGTCTTGTCCTGAGTACGCACGACCGGCGTCGTGACGCGGCGTGTGCTAAACTTGACTCATGACCGCCCGGATCATCGACGGCAAAGCCATTGCGGCTGAGCTGCGCGCAGCCGTCGCCGCCGAGACGCGGCGCCTTGCGGCGGCGCACGGCTTGCAGCCGGGCCTTGCCGTCGTCCTGGTCGGCGACAATGCAGCGAGCCGAAGCTACATCGCCGGCAAATCGCGCGCCGTGATCGAAGCCGGCATGCGGCCGGTCGATCATCAACTCGGCGCCGACGCCGACGAACAAGCGCTGATCGCGCTCGTGCAAAAACTCAACGCCGATCCCGCCGTGCATGGCATTTTGGTGCAAATGCCGCTGCCGCCGTCGATTGACGCGGCACGCGTGATCGCCAGCATCGATCCGGCAAAAGACGTCGACGGCTTTCATCCGCTCAATGTCGGGAGGCTCGCCTCAGGCCTTCCGGCCCTGGTGCCGTGCACACCGATGGGCTGCATCACGCTGGCCAAGACCGTGCACGCCTCGCTGGCCGGCCTCGAAGCCGTGGTGATCGGCCGCTCCGGCATTGTCGGCAGGCCGCTGGTTCAGCTGCTGCTCGCCGAGGATGCCACCGTCACGATCGCGCACTCGCGCAGCCGCGATCTGCCCGCGCTCTGCCGCCGCGCCGATTTACTGTGCGCCGCGATGGGCCGCGCCGAAATGGTGCGCGGCGATTGGATCAAGCCGGGCGCGACCGTGATCGACGTCGGCATCAATCGCATGCCGGCCGGCGGCGATGGCAAATCGCGCCTCGTCGGCGACGTCTGCTTTGCCGAAGCCGTTGCGGTGGCCGGCGCCATCACGCCGGTGCCGGGCGGCGTCGGGCCGATGACCATCGCCTACCTTCTGGTCAACACGCTGCGCGCGGCCTGCGCGCAGGCCGGCCTGCCGGAGCCGTCGGTTTGAGAGCGTGACTTTCAGCAGCTCCGACTATTCCGCCTGCAGGAACGGCAATATGTGGGGCGCATAAAGGCCAAGTCCCATCAGGAATAGCCCGAGGATGCCGAGCGCGCCGGACAGCCAGGCGAGCGGCATCATGGCGGTGATGACGGTCGCCGAGGCGAGCACGATACCAATCTGAAAGGCCGCCGAGGCCAGCTCGTAATGATGATACTTCGTCAGCGAGAGTATCTGACTCTTCTCGTAGCGCTCGGCTTTTACGGCCAGTTCTTTGCGGCCGGTGCCGGTCTGCGGATCCGATTCATAGCGCTCGGCGGTCTTGCGCCAGGTGGCAATCTGCTTCTCGACGGCCGCTTTGGCGGCGGCATCGCTGAGACCCGACGACAACAGGATGGTCTGATCGGCGGCAGTGAGCAGCGTGGTCTTGCGGATATCCTTGGCCTGAAAGAACGACCAGGTATCCGCCATCTTCACATTGGCGTCGATCGCTTCGGTCTGCGCACTCTTGCCGAGCGTTTCCGAGAACGAGAGAAACAACGCCAGCACCGCGATCAACAGCGCGATCCTCTTGTTCTCGGCATGCTGCGCGTGCTCGGCATGCTCCATGTGTTCGGTTGCTTCGGACATATTTGGTCGCCCCTCGTCATCGTGGACTGGCCGCGGCGCGGCGCCCCAGGGTCACCGAATAGCACGAAATCCGGCTAGGCGCGCGGGTGCGCGGCGCGGTAGGCCTCGATCAATCGCTCAGAATCCACAGCAGTGTAAATCTGCGTGGTCGAAAGCGAGGCATGGCCGAGCAATTCCTGGATCGAGCGCAGGTCGCCGCCGCGGGCCAGCAGATGGGTGGCGAACGAATGGCGCAGCGCGTGCGGTGTTGCCGTGTCGGGCAGGCCGAGCGCGCCGCGCAGCCGCGCCATGGCGAGTTGCACCAGACGCGGCGACAGCGGGCCGCCCTTGGCGCCGACGAACAGCGGTTCATCGCCCGCCCCCTCGTAAGGATTGAGCGCCAGATAATCGGCGATGAGCTTTTGCACCTGCGGCAGCACCGGCACCATGCGCTGCTTGCTGCCTTTGCCGGTTACGGTGATGACGTCGCCGCGGCCGATATCGCCGCGCTTCAAGCCCAGCGCTTCGGACACGCGCAAGCCGCTGCCGTAGAGCAGGCCGAGCACGGCGGCGTCGCGGGCGTGTATCCACGGCTCGTGGCCGTCCCCGGCCGGCAGATCGGCATCGGCCATGCGCCTCGCGGCAGACACCGACAGCGGCCGCGGCAAATTCTTGGCGATCTTCGGCCCGCGCACGGCGGACAGCGCGCCGACCCGGCCCTTGCCGCTGCGCTCCAGATAGCGGGCGAAGGCGCGCGTGCCCGCGAGCGTGCGCATCAACGAGCGGCTGCCGATGCCTTGCGCCCGCCGCGCCGCCATGAAGGCACGCACGTCGGCCGGCTGCAGCGCGGCGAGCTGCTTGAGCGATGGCGCACCGCCCAGATGCTCGGCCAAAAACTCCAGGAATTGCAGAACGTCGCGCCGATAGGCCTCGACCGTCTTCGCCGCCATGCGCCGCTCGGCGGCCAGATAGGCGAGCCAGCCGTCGATCGCGGCCGCGACCCCGCGCGCCAGGAAGTCTGCTTTGTCCGTAGACTGCATTGGCCGCTCGTCCCCGCGGAAGCGGGCACCCAGTTACTGGATTCCCGCTTCGGCGGGAATGAGCGGATTATGTACGGCCCCGCCTTTACTCTTCCTTAACCTGCCGGAATCGGCCCAAAATCCCCCCAATGCCGCGGCGTGTCGTCGATGTTCTGGTCCCGGTCGCCCTCGATCGCGAATATTCGTATCGGGTGCCGGACAAGCTCGACCTCGCGCCCGGCGATATCGTGTCGGTGCCGCTCGGCGCCCGCGACGCTACCGCCGTGGTGTGGGCCGAGAACCCAAAACCCAATCCGCGGCTCGACAACCGGCTCAAGGACGTCGAGGACAAGCTCGATGCGCCGCCGCTCAAGCCCGAGCTGCGCAGCTTCGTCGACTGGGTGGCGAATTACACCTTGAGCTCGCGCGGCATGGTGCTGCGCATGTGCCTGCGCATGGGCGAGCACCTTGGCGCCGAGCGCGAGCGCGTCGGCGTGCGGTTGGCCGGCAATCCGCCGCAGCGCATGACCGCCGCGCGCGCCCGCGCGCTCGAGCTGCTCGCCGACGGCATGGCGCGCGGCAAAGGCGAAGCCGCGCGCGAAGCCGGCGTCACCACGGGCGTCATCGACGGCCTGATAGACGAAGGCACGCTGGAGGCGGTGGTGCTGCCACCGGAGCCGGTGGCGCAACAGCCCGATCCGGATTTCCAGCAACCCGATTTTACCGCCGCGCAAACCGCTGCGGCCAGCTCGCTGAAAGCCACGCTCGCCAAAGGCGGCTATGCGGTGACGCTGCTCGACGGCGTCACCGGCTCGGGCAAGACCGAGGTCTATTTCGAAGCGGTCGCGGATGCGATCCGCAGCGGCCGCCAGAGTCTGATCCTGATGCCGGAGATCGCGCTCACCGCGCAGTTTCTGGACCGCTTCGCCGCGCGCTTCGGCACCCGCCCGGCGGAATGGCATTCGGAGCTGTCGCCGCGGCGGCGCGCCCGCACCTGGCGCGCGGTGGCCGACGGCGAGGTTTTGGTCGTGGTCGGCGCACGCTCGGCGCTGTTTCTGCCCTACGCCGATCTCGGCTTGATCATCGTCGATGAAGAACACGACCCGGCCTACAAACAAGAAGACGGCGTGCGCTATCACGCCCGCGACATGGCGGTGGTGCGCGGCCACATCGCGCGCATTCCAGTCGTGCTCGCCTCGGCGACGCCGTCGCTCGAGACCGAAGTCAACGCCCGGCGCGGCCGCTACGCCCGCATCGCGCTGCCCGAGCGCTTCGGCGGCCAGCGCCTGCCCAGCGTCGAGGCGATCGATCTGCGCCGCGATCCGCCGCCGCCGCGCCGCTTCATCTCGCCGGTGCTCGCCGAGGCGGTCAAAACGTCGCTGGAGCGCAGCGAGCAGGCTTTGCTGTTTCTCAATCGCCGCGGCTACGCGCCGCTGACCTTGTGCCGCGCCTGCGGCTTTCGCTTCGCCTGCCCGAACTGCGACGCCTGGCTGGTCGATCACCGTTTTCGCCGCCAGCTTGTCTGCCACCATTGCGGCTACGCCATGCCGCATCCGGCCAATTGTCCGCACTGCCAGGCGGCGAATTCGTTCGTTGCCATCGGCCCCGGCGTCGAGCGCCTCGAAGAGGAAGTGCGCGAATTATTTCCCGGTGCCCGCGTGCTGGTGCTCTCAAGCGATCTGGTCGCCACGGTGGAGCGCATGCGCGAGGAACTGGCCGACGTCGCCGCCGGCCGCTTCGACATCGTCATCGGCACCCAGTTGGTCGCCAAGGGACACCATTTTCCGATGCTCAATCTGGTCGGCATCGTCGACGCCGATCTCGGCCTCGCCAACGGCGACCCGCGCGCCGCCGAGCGCACCTTTCAGCTGCTGCATCAGGTGGTCGGCCGCGCCGGCCGCGAAGCCGGCATCGGCTATGGCTATCTGCAGACCCACCAGCCCGATCATCCGGTGCTGCGCGCGCTGATCGCCCAGGATCGCGACGCGTTCTACGACGCCGAGATCGAGCAGCGCGAAAAGACGCACTATCCGCCGTTCGGCCGGCTCGCGAGCCTCGTCGTCTCCGGCCCCGACAAGCATGAGACCGAAGCGTTCGCGCGCGCGCTGGTGCGCGCCGCGCCCAAAATCACCGGCGCGACTGCCGACGAGGTGCGCGTGCTCGGCCCCGCCGAAGCACCGCTCGCTTTGGTCCGCGGCCGCCACCGCCTGCGCCTGTTGGCCAAATCGCCGCGCGCCTTCGACCTCTCGGCCTACCTGCGCCAATGGCTATCCGGCGGCCCGCAGCCGAAAGGCAATGTCAAGATCGAGATCGACGTCGACCCGCAGAGTTTTTTGTAGGGCGAGGAGAGTTGGATCGTTTTCGTTTGACACGTTTGCGCGGTGCGAATTTCTTGCGCTCCGCGGCCGCGAATGAGCGCCGCGCCCAGACGGCAAGCTCGTCGGGATCGTCGTAGAGCCGCTCGGGCAGGCGCCAATACGGCAGCGCGTGCTCGCTCGGGCGGCCGGATTTTTTGCCGCGCGTATAGCTGAACGGCGCGCAGCCTTCGCGCTCGAAATCGGCGCGGTTGGCGTCGTCGGCTTTCAGATAGATCACGTCGCGGACCACGAGGCCGAACATCAGGCCGTCGGCAAAGATGCCGGCGCCCGAGAACATGCGCTTCACCATCACCGGGCCGAATGGCGCGAACAGGTCGCGGATGAAGTCCTGGTCCACGCGAGGCTTACATCGGCCGCTGCGAGGCGTGGACGGATTTGCGTAAGAGCGCGTAGAGCGAGCCGCCGGTGAATGCGCCGAGCACGTACATGATGGCGGCGACGATCGCCAGCGGCGCGCGCAGGCTGAAGCCGAGGAAGGCCATCCGCACCACGCCGAAATTTTGGAACACGAAAATCAGGATGATGGCCACGAATAGGACGATGACGGTCACGTAGACCCAGCGCATGGCGGCCTCCGCTTTCAAATTCGGCAACGACGACGCAGCGTAACCCGGATCGGATGCAAACAAAATCGGGTTCGCACCAACCTTGGCGGGCTACAAAACTACATCTAATAAGGCCGTCCCTGGCCATAGCGCGGCGGCACCTCATCGGCCTCGACGATCATCTTGCCGATCGGCCACAGTGCGATGCCGGCGAGCTTGAGATGCGCCCAGGCGAACGGGATGCCGATGATGGTGATGGCGAGCAGCAACGCGGCGACCAGATGCCCGAGCGCCAGCCACCAGCCGGCAAACACGAGCCAGATGATATTGCCGAGCAGACCGAACGGACCGGTGCCGACATCCTCGGTGCCGAGAAACTCGGCGCGCGACACCGCCATGCGGCCGAACGGCAGCAGCGCATAGGAGGCGATGTTGAAGGCGGCGCGCGCCCACGGGATGCCGACGATGGTGATCGCCATGATCAGCGCGGCAAAGAGCCAGCCGATGGCCATCTCGAGACCGCCGAAGATCATCCAGAGGACGTTAAGCAGCAGCGAAAGCGGGGACATGACACACCTGGACAATGCCGCGGCGTTACCGCGCCGCAGCCGCCATGTAGGTACGGGAGCGCCGGCGCGCTACCCGAAAAGTGCAGCCAGCCGTTACGCAAACCGCTCCTTGGCCCGGGCGCGGGCCTTGATGGCCTCGGCTTCGCGGTTCTTGGCCGGGCTCGCGGTTTGCAGCGCTCCTAACAGCCGATGCGCGGCGGCGCTGACTTCGTCGACTGCGCGGGCAAACGCGGCCTCGTTGGCGCGCGACGGCTGGGTGAAGCCGCTGAGCTTGCGCACGAATTGCAGCGACGCGGCGCGGATTTCGTCCTCGTTCGCCGGCGGCTCGAAATTGAACAAGGTGCGGATGCTGCGGCACATGATGCGCTCCAATTACGAATTCGCTGCCTTCGCGGGCTGCGCGCCGGCCGGCTGCCGGTGCGCGATGGCGTCGGCGATCTCCACCGTGCGGCGCGCCATCTCGGCATGCAGCCGCTCGACCATGCGGCCCTCGATCTGGATGACGCCCTTGTCGCGGTTCTCCGGCAGGTCGAACGCGGCGATGATCTTGCGCGCCGCCTCGACCTCGTCGGGCGCCGGCGAGAACGCTTCGTTGCAGGCCTCGATCTGTTTGGGATGGATCAGCGTCTTGCCGTCGAAGCCGAGATCGCGGGCCTGCCGGCATTCGGCGGCAAAGCCCTCGGCGTTGCCGAGATCGTTGTAGACGCCGTCCAAAATGTCGAGGCCGTGGGCGCGCGCCGCGGCGACGCAACTCATCAGCCACGGCAGCATCGGCGCGCGGCCGGGCACGATGCGGGCGCGCGTGTCCTTGGCGAGATCGTTGGTGCCCATGACGAAGCCGGTGAGCCGCGTCTCGGAATCGTGCGCCGCCGCCGCGATGGCGGCGACGTTGAGCATGGCGAGCGGCGTCTCCATCATGGCCCAGACGCGGATATGCGGATCGGTACCCATGTCGACGATGCGCGCCGCCAGATCCTGCAGCTGATGCGGATCGGAAATCTTCGGCACCAGCACCGCGTCGGGCCGGCACTCGGCGACGGCGTGCAGATCGTCGACCCACCAGCGGGTATCGAGGCCGTTGATGCGGATCAGAACCTCGCGGTCGCCAAAACCCTGCTGCACCGCCTTCTGGATCAGGCCGCGCGCCGTGGACTTGGCCTCAGGCGCCACCGCGTCTTCGAGATCGAGGATCAAAACGTCGGCCGGCAGGTCGCGCGCCTTCTCGAGCGCGCGGGCGTTCGAACCCGGCATGTAGAGCACGCTGCGCCGCGGACGGACTGTCATCGTTTGATCCTTCTCCCGGCCGCCAAATTAGCGGCCTTGCGCCCGCTATGCCACTGCGGCGCGGCGGCGCTTCTCCACAACGGGCGGCCAGGCTTGGTCTAGGGGCGTCTGGATTTGTCGCAAAAAAGCGCGGCATTATGCGAACGGGGACGTATTCAATGGGCTGGAGGAAAAGATGCTCAAATTGGCAAAACAGGCTGCGTTGTTAACACCGGCTTTTGCAATTCTATTGCCGCTCGCGGCGCAAGCGGCTCCGCCTCCGTTTTGCCGCGACTATGCGGCGGCCGCCGTCAGGCAGGTCGAGCTGGCGCGAGCGATTCCCGCCTGTAATCGCGGCGCCGGCCCGCGCTGGACCACCGATTACCGCGTGCATTTCGACTGGTGCCTGGGCGCGGCGCCGGGCGTCGTCGCCGCCGAGCGCGAGACGCGCACCAACTGGCTGCGCAGGTGCCGCGGGCGGTGAGGCTGAGCATAAAGTCCGCTCATTCCCGCGAAAGCGGGAATCCAAAACTTTGAGAGACGAACTGGGTCCCCGCTTTCGCGGGGACGAGCGGCTTTCGTATCACGCCGCCTTGCGTTTGGCGGTGATCAGCTTGCGGTTCACCAGGCACTCGGCGATCTGAATGGCGTTGAGCGCCGCGCCCTTGCGCAGGTTGTCGGACACCACCCACATCGACAGGCCGTTCTCCACGGTGGCGTCCTCGCGGATGCGGCTGATGTAGGTCGCGTCCTCGCCGGCGGCCTCGTAGGGCGTGACGTAGCCGCCCGGCTCCTGCGAATCGATGACCAGGCAGCCCGGCGCGCTGCGCAGGATGTCGCGCGCTTCGTCGGCGGTGATCTCGTTCTCGAACTCGACGTTGACCGCCTCGGAATGGCTGATGAAGACCGGCACGCGCACGCAGGTCGCGGTGAGCTTGATCTTGGGATCGAGCATCTTCTTGATCTCGACCACCATTTTCCACTCTTCCTTGGTGCTGCCGTCTTCCATGAACACGTCGCACTGCGGAATGACGTTGAACGCGATGCGCTTGGCAAATTTTTTCGGCGCAACCTCGTCGAGCGTGAACACCGCCTTGCTCTGGGAAAACAATTCGTCCATCGCGTCCTTGCCGGCGCCCGACACCGACTGATAGGTGGCGACCACGACGCGCTTGATCCGGGCGCGGTCGTGCAGCGGCTTGAGCGCGACAACGAGCTGCGCGGTCGAGCAGTTCGGATTGGCGATGATGCCGCGCTTGCGGAAGCCGTCGATGGCGTCGGCGTTGACCTCCGGCACGATCAGCGGCACGTCGGAATCGTAGCGCCAGCACGACGAATTATCGATCACCACGGCGCCGGCGGCGGCGATCTTCGGCGAAAATTGCTTGGACACCGTCGCGCCCGCCGACATCAGGCAGATGTCGGTGCCGGCAAAATCGTGGTGCTCGAGCGCTTTGACCTTGAGCGTCCGGTCCCCATAGGAGACTTCGAGGCCCTGGCTCCTGCGCGAGGCGAGTGCCACCACCTCGTCGGCCGGGAACGACCGCTCGGCCAGGATGCCAAGCATCTCGCGGCCCACATTGCCGGTCGCGCCGACGACGGCGACGCTGTAACCCATGATCAAGTCTCCATCGCATTTTCACTGGCGGCGCCGCGCCGCGCCGGCCGAGCGCAAGCGCTTCTAGGCGAGAACCGCGCCTGGCACAACGCCGCCGGGACGTTCTGGCGGGACCTTCTGTCTGAGCGGCCTTGCCATCGGCTTAATGGGCGCGATCCTCGCGTAGCCTATATGGGCAGGTTTGCGCCTCTTACCACCGCGCTCGGGAATTCATCCGCGACTGGAACGCCGCAACGGCTAAGTGCCGTAGTTCTTCGCCAGATAGTCGACGATCGCCTTGGCGTCCTCATCGCCGATCGGCGCGCCCATGGCCTTGATCATTTTGGTGACTTCGGCTTGCCAGCCGGCAGCGTTGAGGAACGGCGAATTGATCTGGATGTAGTCGAGGCTGTGGCAGGCGCTGCAATTGGCCTGCACCTTGTCGAGGCCCGGCCCGGGTTTGAGCGTGATGGTCTGCTCCTGGGCGGCAGCGGCCGATAGCGTGACGGCGAAGGCGGCGATCATTGTCACGGCAGAGACGCGCATAAGAAACCTCCCTCAGCCGGCGTTGAGCGTGATGGTCTGCATCACGTTGTTGTGGTAGCCGGCCGGATTCCAGATCAGCGAGGCGACCTGGCTCTGGCCGATGGCGTTGGCGGCATTGGCCATGACGGTGTTCTTGCCGGGCTTGGCGTTGAACTCGAAACTCCACGGCCGGAACGCATAGGGGCCGAGATCGTCGCCCAGTTTGGCGCCCGACCAGGTCTTGCCGGCGTCGATCGACACCTCGACGCTGCGGATGCCGTAGCCGCCGTCCCAGGCGAGCCCGCTGACGGTGACTTTGCCGGGCTGCACCGTGGCGCCGTCGCTATGGCTCGTGATCAGCGAGTTCACCACCATCTCGGTGATCGGCGTCGAGGTGGCGTTCTCCTGGGAGACGAACCGCGCCACCACCGGAAACTTGCCGACCGGAATGCGGTAGCCCGGGTTCATCCAGAAGCTGCCCAACGGCTTGGTCAGCGCCGTGATCGAGATCAAATGCTTCATCCAATAGGTGCCGGTCCAGCCGGGCACGACCAGCCGCGCCGGAAAGCCGTTGAAGTGCGGCAGCGGCGCGCCGTTCATCTCGTAGGCGATCAAGGTCGACTCGTCGGTCGCCTTCCACACCGGCAGGCTCTTGACGAAATCCGGCGTGGCGTCGAGCACCGGGCCGTCGGCGCCGTTGAAGGCGATCTCGATGGCTTCTTTCTTGAGGCCGACTTTGTCGAGCACGTCCTTGAGCCGCGCACCCTTCCAGCGGGCGCAGCCCATGGCGCCGTAGCCCCACTCGACCCCGGCGACGTGCGGATTCGACAAGCCGCGCCGATTGCCGGAGCATTGATTGACGGCGACAAGCTCCGATGCCGGCATCGCCTTGAGGTCGTCGAGCGTCAGCGTGGCCTGGCCGCTGGCCCCTTCGCCGCCGATTGTGATCTTGTAGGTCTTGGCGTCCACCTGCGGGATGTTCGACAGATGGTAACGGACGAAGAACTCGTCGTTCGGCGTGATCGGCGTGCGGAAGTAGTCGAGCGGCGCCTCGTAGTTCGGCGCCCGGTAGGCGAGCTTGATGAGCGGCTTCTTGCCGGGCAGCGTCTCCATCCGGGCGGAAGCGCCGACGCCGGCCGGCAATCCGGGCGACAGCGGCGCGCCGGCGGCCTCGGCCTCGAACAGTCTGGGTAGGCCTAGTCCGCTGCCGGCCAGCGCAGCGCCGGCACCAGCCGTGCTCAACAGCGTTCGGCGTGTGAACATTGCGATCCTCCAGTGGCGTCTAAGTCGCGCCTGTGCCGGCGCTTCAACTTCAGATCGTTATAGCAGGGCCGCGATGGAGAATAATTTGGCATAAAGTAGTACGATCGTAGCATGCGGTTCCTTAAGACCGTTGGCTCACTGCTAGTCTGAAAACGAATGTCGGGCGCAGTGGTTCAGACAGCGCACTGTCGGCGGCGAGCAAATCGCGCTAGACTGGCGGAGAGGGAAAGCGAGGCCTTATGCGAAAACTTGCTGCTATTGCTGCGATTTTAGCTCTGGCTGCGGCTCAGATTGGTCCCGCCAATGCGGCCGTGAAGAAGCGCTACCCGCGCGTCGCGCGCTCGGCAGGCGGTACCGTCATCCAGCCGACCCGCACCATCATCCACCATCCCGACGGCAGCACCACCATCTACGTGACGCCGCGCCGTTCCTATCTCGACACCGGGACCGAAGTGTCGGTCGGTGACCGCCACTTCCGCGATTACGCGTTCCCGCCGAGCGGCGATCCCGGCCGAGTCGGCTTCTGGTTCTACGGCTTCGACCAAACCGGGAGCAACGGCTTGCCGCTGCCGCGGCCGTTCGACATCCCGGGCTTCAACCCAGCGATCCCGTGACTGACGCGCCGCGGCCTCAGGCCGCGAGCTTTTGCATCTCGCCGACGATCGCCGCACCCATCTCGGCGGTGCTGACGATCGTCGCGCCCTCGGATTTGATGTCGGCGGTGCGAAGCCCCTTGGCGAGGGTCGCGGCGATCGCGGCCTCGAGCATGTCGGCCTGTTTGCTCATGGCGAACGAATAACGCATCGCCATGGCGAACGAGGCCAGCATGGCGATCGGATTGGCCATGCCCTTGCCGGCGATGTCGGGCGCCGAACCGTGCACCGGCTCGTACATCGCCTTGCGCCGTTTGGTCTTGGCATCGACCTCGCCGAGCGACGCCGACGGCAGCATGCCGAGCGAGCCGGTCAGCATCGCCGCCACGTCGGACAGCATGTCGCCGAACAGATTGTCGGTGACGATGACGTCGAACTGCTTCGGCCAGCG
>Ga0070741_10010342_pt1 | contig 17670 bp, 11 predicted proteins | sample Coa_R1_4_FD_66440 | JGI IMG/M metagenome (GOLD analysis project Ga0070741, IMG submission 66440) | Surface soil microbial communities from Centralia Pennsylvania, which are recovering from an underground coalmine fire - Coalmine... | ecosystem: Environmental > Terrestrial > Soil > Unclassified ...
CCCGCGATTGACTTCCACCGCGGCCTCGACCACATGGTTCCTCAAACCGAAATCTTCAAATGTTTTTAAGAAGGCGCGCGTGTCTTTTGGCAAACAGGATCCGCCGAATCCGGGGCCGGGATGAAGAAACTTGGCGCCGATCCTGCCGTCGAGTCCGAGCGCTTTGGCGATGAGGTGAACATCGGAACCGACGCGATCGCACAAGCGCGCGATTTCGTTGATGTAGGAAATTTTCACCGCAAGAAAAGCGTTGGTCGCGTACTTCACCAGTTCGGCAGATCGGTTGTCGGTCACTACGAACGGGGTCTCGAGCAGATAAAGCGGGCGATAGATATCTTTGATGATCGCGAGTGCACGTGGATTGTTGCAGCCCAGCAACACGCGGTTCGGGTGCATGAAATCCTCGACCGCCGCACCCTCACGGAGAAACTCCGGGTTGGAAACAACGTCAAAATCCTGAGGCTGCGATTGTGCCCCGCGAATCCATTCCGTCACCTGCTCCGCCGTGCCCACGGGCACCGTGCTCTTCATTACCACGACTTTGTAATCGTTCATGTGGCGGCCGATGGTCTTGCTGACATCACGCACGTGGTCGAGATTGGCGCGGCCGTCGGGGCGCGGCTCAGTCCCCACGGCAATGAAAATGACCAGGCAGTCCTGCACACTTTTCTTCAGGTCGTGGCTGAAAGTGAGGCGCTTCTGGCTGAGGCCGCGATGGATAAGCTCCTCGAGGCCGGGTTCGTAGATCGGAACCTTGCCGCTCTGAAGCTGGCGGATCTTGGGTTCATCGATGTCGGCGCAGGTGACCTGCATTCCAAAGTCGGCCAGGCAGGCGCCCGCGACCAGCCCAACGAAACCGGAACCGATGACCGTAATGTGCATGCAGAGCTCTCCGCAAACAGGGATATCCTCCTTAGGTGGTGCAATTTGGGCACCAGCACCAGGGTGGACAAGCGGCTTTGGAATCAGCGGCTTTGGCCCTGTACGGCGTCAGACAAAGAGGGTGCTGAAAGGCGAATGCGCAAATCTTTGCATATTGCCCGGATAACGGATGTTCACCGAGCCCTAGCGCAGGTCCGAGCTAGGGCAGATCGACTGCCGCATAGTCATGCAAGTGACTGCTGCTGTGCGAGTTAGAAACGTGCTTCTTTTACTATTCCGAGCCGTGTTTACCCTCCCGAACAGTGGCCGGTGGTGGCTGAATTGCACCGATTTGAGCGTCCGGCCAGCGATCCGGGAAGAAAATCCAAGCTGCTTTATACTGGCAACTTCCCATCGCCGCGAGGTGTGCTGGGGCGCCGCGCTCGGCAGGACAGGGCTGAATCCATGGAAACGTTCAAATCTGCACATTGTCTGGTGACCGGGGTGGCCGGTTTTGTAGGCTCGCATCTGGCCGAAAAACTCCTAGCCCAAGGCCACTCGGTGACGGGAATCGATTGCTTCACCGACTACTATTCGCCTTCGCTAAAGAGGCAGAACGTGGAGCGCATCGGCCAAGAGCGCTTCAATTTTCTCTCGGCGGATTTGCTGGAAACTGATTTGCCGGGCCTGCTGGCGGGCGAGAAGAGCGGTGGACGAAAAGTTGACTACGTTTTCCACCTCGCCGCGCAAGCAGGGGTGCGGGCATCGTGGGGCAAGAGTTTCGAGATCTACACGCGGAACAATATTCTGGCGACGCAGACGTTGCTCGAGGCGGCGCGCAAGGTTCCGTTGACCAAATTTGTTTATGCGTCCTCCTCGTCCGTGTACGGCGACGCAGAAACTTATCCCACAGCCGAGGACCTCACGCCTCATCCCATTTCTCCTTATGGAGTTTCCAAGCTGGCGGGCGAGCACCTGTGCATCCTGTACTGGCGCAACTACAAGGTGCCGACGGTGGCGCTGCGTTACTTCACCGTCTATGGACCGCGGCAGCGACCGGACATGGGCTTCAACAAATTCATTCGCGCCATGGTCGACGGATCGGAATTCGAAATCTACGGTGACGGCGAGCAGACTCGGGACTTTACCTTCGTCGAGGATGCGGTCCAGGGCACGATCGCTGGCGCGATGACCGAAGCCAAGGGCGAAGTCTTCAACCTTGGTGGCGGCTCACGGGTCACGGTGAACGAGGTGTTGCGCGTGCTGGAGTCGATTCTGAATACGCGCGCGAAAGTGAAGTACATCGAGGCGCAGAAGGGCGATGTTCGTCACACGGCGGCCGACATTCGTAAAGCGCAACGCATGCTGAACTATCAGCCTCACACCCCGCTCAAACAGGGACTGGCGCAGGAAGCGGCCTGGCTGCAAGGCACGATGGCTGCGGTGCAGGGAAGGTAAGCTGAAATGTGCGGAATTTGCGGCATCGTTGATTTCGAGCGCCAGGAGCGGATGTCGCCCGACATCGTGAGCCGGATGAATGACACGATAAAGCATCGTGGTCCGGATGATGCCGGCATTTACGTGGCGTCGAGCGTCGGGCTGGGGCACCGGCGGCTCAGCATCATCGACGTTGCGGGGGGCCATCAGCCGCTCTCGAACGAGGACGGCACCGTCTGGGTGCTGCTGAATGGCGAGATTTACAACTACCAGGAAATCCGCGAGCGCTTGCTCGGCCACGGTCACCGGTTCACGACGAAGTCCGACACTGAGGCCATCGCTCACCTCTACGAGCAAGACGGCGAAGAATGCTTCAAGCAGTTGCGCGGCATGTTTTCCATCGCGATCTGGGATGCACGCCAGCGCAAGCTGGTACTGGCGCGCGACCGCGTCGGTAAGAAGCCGCTCTTCTATTACAGCAACGGCAAACGCATTTTGTTCGGGTCCGAGCTGAAGGCGCTGCTCGCCGGCGAGAATTTTTCGCGCGAACTCGATCCTTACGCGGTTTCCGATTATTTTTCCTTCGGCTACATTCCTTCGCCTCGTACCATTTACCGCCGCGTTCGCAAGGTGATGCCAGGTCATTACCTGGTGGCCACCGCCAAGGGCATTCACGAGAGAAAGTACTGGGATCTTTCGTTCGCCAAGGTGGAGAACCGCAGCGAAGAGCAGTGGTGCGAGCTGTTGCGCGAGAAACTTTGCGAAGCGACCCGCATTCGCCTGATGAGCGAAGTTCCTCTGGGCGCATTCCTGAGCGGCGGTGTGGATTCATCTTCGGTGGTGGCCATGATGAGCAAGGTCATGGACCAACCGGTGACGACCTGCTCCATCGGTTTTGAAGAAGAGGAATACAACGAAGCGGAGTTTGCGCGGAAAATTGCGCAGCAGTTCCACACCGATCACCATGAGCAGATCGTGCATCCCAGCGCGCTCGAAATCATGGACAAGCTGGCCTGGCATTACGACGAGCCGTTCGCCGATTCGTCTGCGATTCCGACCTACTACGTTTCTGCCGTGGCCCGGCAGCAGGTGACGGTGGCGCTGGGCGGAGATGGCGGCGACGAAAATTTTGCCGGGTACCGCCGCTATTACTTTGACCAGTTCGAAAACCGGCTGCGCGGTTACGTGCCTGCCGGATTGCGGCGCAGCGTGTTTGGGCCCTTGGGCCGTTACTATCCGGCGCTCGCCTGGGCGCCCCGCGTCTTCCGCGGCAAAGCGACATTCCAGAGCCTGGCGCGCACTCCGCTCGAAGGCTACTTCAATTCGATTTCGATTTTCCGGCCCGACGAGAAGCCGCGCCTGCTGAGCCGCGATTTCCAGGATTCGCTGCGCGGATACGATTCCATCGAAGTGCTGCGCCAGTATTACGACCGCGCTGACACCGACGACCTGCTGTCGAGAATCCAGTACGTCGATATCAAGACGTACCTGACCGACGACATCCTGGCGAAGGTTGACCGGGCGAGCATGGCGGTTTCGCTCGAAGTCCGCGCTCCGATTCTCGACCACCAATTCATGGAGATGGCGGCATCGATCCCGTCCTCTTTGAAGCTGCGCGGCACCAATGGCAAGTACATTTTCAAGAAGGCGCTGGAACCGGTGCTGCCGAAGGACATTTTGTATCGCAGGAAGCAAGGGTTTGCTATCCCGCTGGACCGCTGGTTCCGGAAAGAACTGCGCGAAGTGGCGCATGACACAATTTTCGGAAAAGATGACGGCATCCTCGATCGCTCGTACCTGAAGAGAATATGGGAGCAGCACCAGCAGAATCGGTTCGACCGCTCCGCTTACCTGTGGTCGGTGCTGATGTTCCGCAAGTGGCAGGCGACGTTTGCCAGCGATGGCGCCCTGCAATTCGCAATGCCCGAACATTCCCGGGAGTATGCTGCCAGGACTTGATGAGCCCCCGGCAATCCCAGCCTCGAGCTAACCAGAGCCGCAAGCGGCACTCGCACGCCTGACGATGGGAAATTTTCTCGTCATCGTTCCCACCAGCCCTGATGGGATGCGCTGCTTCGATGCGGGCGTCGATGCGGCGCGCAGACTGAAGCAACAGATTCCACGCGATACAGTTAACCTTCCGTGGGCCTCCGCAGCGGCGTTCCCTAGGCAGAATGGATCCGGTGGGCGAATCGTTTGCGATCCGCAGACAGGAAGCTGGCTGCTCGCCTCGGGCACGTGGTTCCATTCAGCAAATCCAGGCGTGGGCGATGATTCCGTCCTGTTGAAACGGTACCTCGAAGCAGGCGCGAAACAGCTCGCCGCGGAACTCGAAGGCTTCTTCGCAATCGTGATCGGCGACGGGCGCAGCCGCGAGGTGAACGTCATCACCGATGTGGCCGGAAGCTGTCACTGTTTCGTCCGCAAACTACCTGACGCAATCGCGATCTCGGGTTCTTCCCTGCTGCTGGCCGGAATCGGCGATTTCACACTCGACATCACTGCCTGCCAGGAATACCTGCGCACTGGAATCATTTACCAGGACCGGACGCTGTTCAAAGAAGTGCGGAAGCTGGGGCCGGCGCGCATTTTTCGTTTTGCAAGTGGCGAGCTGAAAAGCGAAGAACAGTATTGGAGCGCACGGCAACTCGAGCCGGACTCGCTGGCGGGCGATACGGCGGTCCAAAAAGTGTGGGACGCACTCAACGGGGCTGCGGGTGCGGTTGCGAAGCGTTTCGGACGTCCCGTCTGCGATCTGACCGGGGGCTACGATTCGCGCGCCATGCTGTCGGCATTTCTTCCCACGGGCGCGAAACTTGGAACCACGGTTTCGGGACGCGACGAAGATGCCGATGTGATCGTGTCGCGCACCATCGCGCAGGCGTACAACCTGCCACACCAGCAGTTTGTTCCCACTACGCCCGCGTTTGAGAAGGTCGCACACGCCGCGGAGTTTACTGACGGCGAGTACGATCCGATGGACTATGCGCGGACGATGCTGGTCCATCGGGCGCTGGCCAAGCAGTTCGACATCAGCATCAACGGCTCCTACGGCGAAATCGCTCGCGGATACTGGTGGGAACTGCTGGTGCCTCATACCGGGCAGCGCGGGAAGTTGGATTCGCGCAAGCTCGCGCAGGCTCGATACGGCGCCAGTGATGCCGTCGGTCTGCTGTTTCTCCCGGACCAGCGGCTGGACATCGTGACTCATTTTTCGCAGGTGGTGGACGAGAGCAACGCCGGGCTGTACGACACCCCCAACACTTTCCAGATGGATCACGCGTACCTGACCATGCGCATGCAGCGCTGGCAGGGGCGCATTGCCAGCAGCACCAACCAGCTGTGGCCGTGCCTTTCGCCGTTCATGTTCCGTCCGGTGCTGGCGGCCATGATGGAAACGCGGCCGGAGTTGCGAAAACGCAGCCTGATGATTCGCAAGATGCTGGCGCGCTTTCAGCCGAAGCTGGCGAATTTCCCGCTGGAACATGGATACCCGGCGGTACCCGCGACCCTGGCGAACCTGCCGCGATTTCTGCCTCTGCTTCACTATTACGCGGAACGCGCCAAGAGCCGATTGGGAATTCACGCGAAAGCGAACGCATCGTCCCGGCCGGCGCGGCTCGAACTGTGGAAGGCACCCGAGGTCATTGAACTGCTGCGGCCCGAGAGGATGAAGACGTCGGGCCTGCTCGACCCCGCCGCGCTGAGCGACTTCCTCGCGCGATCAAGGGAGGAAAGTTTTCCCCACAGCGCCGAATGGCAACGACTGCTGGGCTTGGAATACATCTTAAAACGCTTATCCTCCTAGATCCCCCTCCCCCCCTGGCGATCCATGTCTTAAGACGGTTTACGGCACGGATGGCCGTGAGCTATAGAAAACAAGGTAGTTACACCTAACATCAAGAAAACATTGCTGTTAATACCAAACAGTCCCTTCACGCCCGCATTTCGCTGCCAGCAGCCACAAGCCCCCAGAGAAAGTTGCTTCTCGCAATCATCGACGAGACACAATCGTTTCATTGTTTTCTTTTAGATATAGTAGCAACGTGATATGTTGTCAATAGATAATATCTCTCCCGGATCTGGGCCTGACGCCTCGGCTAAGTGGAGGGGTGAGTGTGTTACTCCTGCATCCAGCTGATATCGACGAGGCGGTTGGCGAAGGGGATGTTGGATTTGGACCAGAGGCGGGTAGAGAAATAGGAACGGTAGAGAGCGCGCATCTTCTTTAAGGCAAGGGTGTGCTTGATGTCTTTTTCAGGAGTTGCTAGCTTGTAGCCCGTCGCCTGCAGAAAGCCGCCAATCATGCCTTCGAGCTTCGCCAGCATCTCGGGAGTATAGGATTTTTTCCAGCGGCCCACGGGATTGAAAGGCTGGCCGGACGCGGCGTCGAAGGAAGTGTTAGGCTCCCGCACCGAACCGATACCGACCTCGAGAATGCGATCGTAATCGAGATCGTGCTGGATGAACTGGCCGATGCGACCTAAGGTTTCGCGAGGATTCACTATTAAATCCTCGTAGTGAAGTTCCATGTAGTCGGCGCCGAAGCTGGGCCCGACTTTCCTGCCTGCCTCGACAATCCATTCCCAGTAAATGCCGCACACCAGAGGACCGACATTTCGGTCCCATGGAAAGGGCTTCACCCAGGCTTGCTTGTCGAGGGAAAGGGCGACGTCGCGGCCATCGCGAATGATGTGGACAAAGAGCGCGTTGGGGATGGTGCGCTTGATCTCCTCGAGATAAAGAATGTGCTCGGGAGTGTTCTCCGCCCAGCGCTCGACGTGCTGCGCGCGGGCCATGTTTTCCATGACGATGCGGAGAAAATCGCCGCCGTTGCGGGAGTCGGAGACGATCTGGCGGCGAATGTCGGCCGCGTCGAGTCCGGACAGGCGGAAGTACTTACTCTTGAGCCACTGATCGGCCATGTGCTCGCGATTTTTTTGCACGCGCAGGTCGCCGTAGCGCGCGGCAATCATGGTGAAGACATGGCTTTCGGTGCGATAGACGGCGAAATTGCCGGCCGAGAGAATCATGTGATAAAGCAGCGTAGTGCCGGAGCGGGGGCTGCCAATCACAAATACGGGCGCCTTCGCGCGGGAACCAGCTCCCGAAGCGGTATTCGCCGATCCGAGTTGTGCGGTTGTGCTCATCTAAGAAGCCGCGTGCGCCTTGGAGCGCTCACTGGAATTCTCCGAGTGTCTGCCGGACATCTTCTTATACAGTTTTCGTACGCCTGCAATCTGACCCGGCGATAAAAACGTCGCCAGATAAAATGCCCAGTACTGCGGGCCGGAACGCCGGTAGTGCAACGCCCCGGAGAACAACTTGCGCGCGTTCGCGTAGTCCTGCAACTGAAATTGCGTGTGCGCGAGGTCAGCATAGACCTTGGCGATGCGGCGATTCACAGTGGACTGTCCCAATTCTTGCACAGCCTCGGGATGGTTGCGGAGTGTCTTGGTGAGAGCCGCCACTTCCCAGGGCACACCGTTCCACAGCGCGCGGCCAAGGCCGCGGGTGGACATGTTTGGGTGCTGCCGGTACATGAGGAGCGGGCGGTCAACGACGCCGAACTCGAACTGGCGCGACATACGCAGCCACATTTCGTAATCGCAACCGATCAGGAACTCTTCGTCAAAATATCCGACCTGGTCCAGGCAGATCTTTCGAAACACAACCGAGCCCGAGCCAAAGAGCGTTTCGCGAAACAGAGGTGCAAATATCATGCCGCTGGGGAAGGTGATGTTGAATCGAACCTTGACGCTTGGGTCGACGACACCGGTGTCATCGAAAGTGCCCATATCGGTGTAGATAACCGCGCAGTTAGGGTGTGAGGCAAAATATTCCATCTGCAATTCGAGTTTGTCCGGAAGCCACAGATCGTCGGCGTCGAGAAAAGCCACGTATTCGCCGTGAGCGTGGCGCAGGCCGAGATTGCGGGCGGCCGGCTCACCCCGGTTGTCCTGATGCAGATAGCGAACAGAGTTGCCAAAGCCCTGCACCACCCGCGCGGTACCGTCGCTCGACCCGTCGTCCACGACAATGACCTCCGTGGGGCGGTAACTCTGAGCCAGGACGCTCTTAATGGCGTCGGCGACGTAGCGCTCACTGTTGTAGGCGGGAATGATGACACTCACCGTGGGCTGTGGCATCAGATCATCTCCCCGAGGCCGCGGCTGCGCGCAGGCGATAACGGCTCCACAATCCGAGGGCAAGCTCTTTGGCCTTGTCTTTTTCGTCTTTGTTGAAGAAACCCACGACGAAGAGTCCGACCGGGAACAGCACCACCAGAACGATCTTGACCAGTACGGCCAGGGGCACCGATGAAATCGGAATCATGATGGAGGCGAGATAGAAGACAGCCGCCAAAGCGAGAAGCGCGATCACCCGGCCGAAAACGTAGGGGATGGAATACACCTTTTGCGAGACCAGGAAGGAAAGAGCGGCCATGGCGAAGAAGCTGAGGGCGGTGGACCAGGCGGCGCCCATCATGCCAAATCGCGAAATCAGCACGAAGTTCAGGCCGATGTTGATGAGGGCGCTCAGAGCCCCGATGCCGGCGAGGTAGAGAGTTTTCTTGGCGACGTAGGTGCCGGTCAGGAAGAAACGATTCATCCCCTGGAAGATGTAGGCGAGAGCAACAACGGGTACAACTTTGTAGGCGGAATGGAAATCCGGCGCAGAGACAACATTGATGACCTCCTTAATAATGATGGAGAGTCCGAGCGCCGCGGTTACGAGCACCAGGGTGTAGTACTCGAAAATCCTGGAGAAAACTTTCCCTCCGTCTTTCTGCTTGGCAATCTCATACATGCGCGCGCTCCAGATCATGTCGAAGGGCTGCACGACGAGAAAGCTGAGCATGAATCCAAACTTGTAGCCGAGGGCATAGATTCCGACGATGGAAATGGTGCTGAAATGGCGGAGGAAGAAGCGATCAGAAAAGTTGACGGTAAAGGCGGCGACGCTGGTGAGAATCAGCGGAGCGCCGAAGACCACGATGGCCCGCAGCTTGTGGAGCGAAAATGACAGGCTCACCTCGTGCACGGTGTAGATGGTCAGGGCGGCGGCGATCAAGGAGTTCGCGATCAGGCTACTGTAGAGCACGCCGATCACACCCGTGTGGCGGATGGCAATGAAGTAAATGTTCAGCGAAAGGGTGAGGACCAGGTTCACCAGTTCAGAACTGACCACAAAACCGGAGCGCTGGCGGGCACGCAGATAGCTCACCGAAACTACGTTCAAGCAGGTGACCAGGAAAGAAAGCGAAATCAGAACGACGTAGGAACCCAGGTCCGGAGTCTTGAGAATCAGACTGGAGAGCGGGCGCGACCAATGAATTCCGGCTGCCGCAACCATCACCCCAATGCCAAACGCGAGAAGGAGAATGGTGCTGACCACCTGATTGCGGTCCTTGCGCTCCTCGTAGTCGTAGTAATGGCGGATGATGGATGCGTTCATCCACATGGTCATGACCAGGCCCATGAGCGCCAAGCTCAGGTCGAGCAACTCCAGCGTGCCGTAATCCGCGGTCGTGAGATAGTGGGTATAAAACGGGATCATGAAAAATCCCACCATCTTGCCGAGGATGTTGCCCATCCCGTAGATGCCGGTGTGCTTGGTCAGCTTTTTGATTTCATCCAGCATGAGTGATCTTTTCGCGACACGCGCGTTGAGGGAGGCGATTACTCCAGGTATCCCAGGCCCTTGAGACGCTGTTCAATGAGTTCGGCTTCCTCGCCGGTGTAGTCCTGCGCCTGGTGCGAGAGGCTGTTGTCCACCTCTTCGTAGCGCACCGAGGGTTCAAGGGGAAGAATCTCTTCCAGAACTCGCCCATCCATGTCGGTGGGAACCGCGAGACCCGCCAGGTGAAGGATAGTGGGAGCCATATCGATGAGGTTCGGAGTAAGCCCCGGTACGCGCGCAATATTCGGCCCGTCCATCAGGACCACGCCATTGTGACGATGCGTGCCTTCCTCGGAAATTTCCGGGGGGGCATCAGAAACGGTGAACGAAAAATTGTAACCGTCTACCGGAACGAGGATGAGGTCGGGCAGCGGAATTCCATCAGCGGCAGGATAAACATCCGAACCGCGGACCACGTCCTGCAGCAAGTTTTTCCCGGTGATGGGGTGACGAACATCGCGAAAACGCTTGACCAGATCGGAGATCAACTGCTCGTACTCCGCGCCCTCTTCGACGATGCCCTGCGGGCCGCGGCCGACGAGGTTCACGAATAAAAAGCCCATCTGATAGGCGTATACGGTCGCGACTTTGGTCCGGCTCCAGTCGAGAGCTTGCCCGCGCCCACTCAAAACGTCGCCGGCATTATCAACCCAGGACTGGTGTTTGCGATCGTGTCCGTTGGCGCCCAGGCTGTTCTTAGCATCCGCCATGGTGCGGTAGAGCTTGCGCAGGCTGCTGTGTTTGGATTTGCGCAACAGGTCTTTTACGCCGCGCAGTTTGTCCTGCGCTTCCACTTTCTTCGCCAGATAGCCCCACTGGTTCAAGTAATGGTTGGCGTAAATGTTGCCCATCAGTCGTCCGAAGCCATGGTCGGAGAGCACGATGCGGGTGGCTTTCGTGGCGGGCACCTGCTTCAACAACACACCCACCCACTCGTCAAACTGCCTGTAACAATTGCGCGTTGCTTCGACCTTCGCACTGTGGTCGGCGGCATCATGGCAACCCTGCTCGATGTATTTCCAGAGCTTGTGCTGGATCCAGTCGGTCTGCTGGAAGTGCACCATGAAGACGTCCCAGGGCTCCCGCTCCAGCATATGCAAAGCGATTTTCGCCTGCTGCTCGAAACCGGCTTTCAACTTGTGCGTGAACTCGTTGAACTGCTCGTCCGACTGCAGGGGCATGATCTCGCTGACCCACAGATTGCTCTTGTAGTCGGGAAACATGCGCAGGATTTCGGCGCTTACTTCGGCAGGGTAGGAGAAGGTAGCGTCGTTGGCAGGCGCATCCCACCCGGCCACCATCACCCCGTTGATCTCGTAAGTGGGGTAGGTGTACGGGAGATTGAGCACGACTACGCGCTTGCCTTTCTCGCTCAGGATCTGCCAAAGCGTCTTGCTGCGGATGTGCTGAGCGTTGTTGATGGACCAGCTATAGGTCACGGGGTCGAAGCGCGTGAAGTCGAAGATGCCGTGCTTGCTGGGATGCTTCCCGGTCATGAAGGAAGTCCAGGCCGGGGCGGTCACGGGGGGCACCACCGACTCGAGTTCGGCGGCAATGCCCTGCTCCTGCTTGATCATTGCGCCCACATTGGGCATGTAGCCTTGGGCCACCAGCGGGCGGAGAACGTCGAAGGTCGCACCGTCGAGGCTGATGATGAAAACCTTGTTCTCGTTGGAGTGGGCTCCCATCAGAAACGTCTCCCGGATTGTTTGCCGCCACTACTCCACATAACCTAAACCTTTCAGACGCTGCTCAATCAGTTCCGCCTCTTCCCCGGTGTATTCCTGGGCTTCTTTGACGACAGAATTGTCAACGTCCTCGTAGCGCACGTCGGGCGGCTGAACGAAAATTTCTTCCAGAACGCGGCCATCCATGTCGGCGGGAACGGGCAGGCCGATGAGATGCAATACTGTGGGCGTGATGTCGATCAGGTTGGGCCGGAAATTTTTCACTTCGCGCATCAATTCCGGGCCCTGGAGGAAGACCACGCCATTGTGGCGATGGCAACCCTCTTCTCCACTCTCCTGAACAAAAATATCAGAGAGCATTGAGGAAAAACCGTAGCCTTCGACCGGGACGAGCACGATGTCAGGGAGGAGAACGCCGTCGGCGACATCGAAATAAATGTCGCTGCCACGAGCGGCCTTCACGATTAATTTTTCGCGGGTGCGGGGGTGCCTGATTTCCAGGAACTTGGCAATCAGCTCGGAGACCAGGCGCTCGTATTCTTCTCCGGGCTGCACGCAACCGAGCGGTCCGCGCCCGATAAGGTTCACATAGATGAAGGCATTCTCGCTGCCCGCGGCGAGCACGGCCTTGGTGCGGCTCCAGTCGATCGGCACCTTCTGACGGGGGATGGTGTCGTTGGCCATGTCGGCCCAGCTCTTGAATTTCTTGACGGCTTCCCGACCCTGAAGCGAGTTTTTCGTGTTGCGCATGGAGCGGTAAAGCTTGCGCATGAAGCCGAACCGCGAGTGCTTGAACAGGCTCTTGAGCGGATTGTCAGCCTGCTGCTCGAGCTGGTAGTAGCCGAGTTCATTCAGGAGATGGTTGGGGCAGATGCTGCCGCGTGAGGCACCGAAGCCATGATCGGAAAGGATGATAGTGGTCGGCTTAAGGGGAGCGACTTCGCCCAGCAACTCACCCACATGCCGATCGAAGGTGCGGTAGCATTCGCGGACGCGTTCCAATCGCGGACTCTTGTCGTTGCCATTGGCGCAGGCACGCTCGATGTAACCCCAGAGCTTGTGCTGGATCCAGTCGGTTTGCTGGAAGTGCACCATGAAGACATCCCACTGCTCGTGGTTCAGGAAGTGAGTGGCCAGTTTCTTTCCCTGCTCGAAACTACGAAGAAGCTTGTCGGTGAAGCGATCGAATTCCGTGTCGGAATCGGCAGGAAGATAGTTCCACAGCGACAAATCGAGGGTGGAACCGTAATCGGGGATAATTTCGAAAATCTTCTTGCCCAGCTCCTCAGGATAAGTAAAGGAACTCATGGTGGGCGCATCCCAGCCCGAGACCATCACGCCGTTCACGGGGTATGTGGGATAGGTGTATGGCAGGTTCAGGACGACGACGCGCTTGCCTTTTTCACTCAGGATCTGCCACACCGTCTTGCTGCGAATGTGCTGCGAGTTGTTGAGCTTCCACTGATAGTCCTGACCATCGAAGCGGGTGAAATCGAAAATACCGTGCTTGCTGGGATTCTTGCCGGTCATGAAGGAGGTCCATGCCGGGGCGGTTACTGGAGGAACCACCGATTCGAGTTCGGCGGTAAGGCTGGACTGGAGCATGTGGCGGAGATTGGGCAAACAGCCCTGCGCCATCAAGGGACGCAAGACGTCCCAGGTAGCGCCGTCGAGGCTGATCACAAAAACTTTATTGGCCTGATTCTCCACTAATTCCCTTTCCTGACTTTATGCCGGGCCGTAGCGAAGTCGTACACCGACTCGTACTGCTGGGCCACAACCTTCCAGTCGCGTTCGCGCTGCATAGTTTCGCGCGCAGTGACGCCCAACTGGCGGCGTAATGGCTGCTGCTCGGCGAGACGCTTGGCCTGCAAGCAAAAATCGTCCACATCTTCAGGCTTGAACAGAAGCCCGGTCTTCTCGTGCTCCACAAGTTCGGCAATGCCACCGACGCGGCTGCCGAGGACAGCTTTGCCCTGGGACATGGTTTCCAGCGGCTTGAGCGGTGTGACCAGTTCGGTGAGGCGAATGCTCTTGCGGGGATAGACCGCCACGTCAATGACCGAGTAATAGCGCTGCATCTGATCGTGAGGCACGCGGCCGAGATATTGAATGTAGTCGCCAGCGGCAGTCTGCTCGATCGCCGCCTTGATCGCGGGTACATCCTCTCCATCTCCGAGGATGAGCAAGCGGCAGGGAGTATTGCGACGCCGCAGTTCCGCGACGGCCCCGACCAGCCAGGAAATACCCTCGTACTTGTAGAGCGAACCGGCGAATCCAAAGGTGATGTCGTCGTTCAGGCCGAGTTCGGAGGCAAGACGAGAATCGCGCGCCAGCGGCAGGAATTGTTCCGTGTCCACGCCGTTGGAGACATGGAAAAGTTTGTCACGGGGAATTCCGCGGCCCTCCAGATCGACAAGAATGTGGCGGGCGATGCCAACCACCGCATCGGCGTTCTCGACCACATGGGTCTCCATACGGCGACTGACCTTGTAGCGAAGCGCACGCTGTTGAGTTTTGTCCTGGTCAACGGCAGCGTCTTCCCAGAAGGCGCGAATCTCATAAACAAAAGCTAGACCTGCCGCGTGCGCTGCCTGGCGGGCTGCCAAGCCACACAGGGCAGGCGAATGAGCGTGCACGATATCGAACGATTGGGATTTCAGAATTTCGAGAATGCGCTGCCGGAAAGTTCTGACAATGGCGGCTTCCCGCAGCACCGGCCAGCGGCCCGCGATCGCGCGGGCCGATAGCCCCGCCTGAAGAGGTGTGCGCAGGTAACGCAACTCATCCACGACGCTGTCGGCCGACTGTGCGTCATCCAGTTCATGAAGCGGACCGGTGACCACTTGCGGCGCGAAGCCGAGCTGATGCTGCGCGCGCACCAGGCTGCGGCTGCGCACGCTGTACCCGCTCATCACCGGCCAGGAATGATCGAGCACATGCAACACACGATAGCTTCTGGCTGCTGTTTTGGCCGGTGTTTCGGTGATGGTTTTCGTCGCCATTCGCTCGCTTATGCGGTCATCTAGTTCTTCTTTTCTGGGGCCGGGCTTGCCTGGTTCGCGGCCGCCGCCGGTGCAGGCGGGGTTGCCGATTTGTCGAAGAAGGCCAGCTTCAAACCATGATTGGTGACGTCGTAGTAGGAGATGTAGGGAACCCCCCTTGGATCCAGGTACAGAGAGGGCGTCATGCCAACGTTGCCATCCTTGTCCACGATGGTCACATCCCACTTGGCTTCATCCCGATCCTGCTGATCCTGGAGTTGCTGTTCGCGGCCTCCCACGGTCAGCATCTTCTTGGGATCTAAGGCCGACACTGTAGGGGCTTTGGTATCGGCCGGTTTATCGGCGGATTTGGTTCCGTTGTTCGCGGACACAGTATCGGCTTTGGTGTCGGCCGTCTTGTCGGCGGGTTTGGCGCTATTGTTCGCGGTCGCGGTATCGGCCGGCTTGTCGGCCGGTTTATCGGCGGATTTGACATCGTTACCAGTTGTAGTGGTGGCTTGGTCCGAGGCTGGTGGTTCCGCCGGAACGTCCTTACGAACCGCATACTTGAGCACACCTGTGCCGCCATCGTAGAAGGCGATGTGCGGCCGGTCATTCGCGTCCACCTGGATGGAAACGTGATCCAGTTCGGAACGGCTGGACAGGCTCCGCACCACTTCGGTCGTCCAAGTCTTCCCATCCCAGTACGCGTACTTTACGGTTTCGCGGCTGGCGTCGAAGTAGGCAATGTGGGGATTGCCCTTGGAGTCAACGGCAATGCTGTTGCCGATTCCGACATAGCTATTGTGCTTGCGACGTGAATCAGCATCGCTGAACTTCCAGCTCTTTCCATCCCAATAAGCGTAAAGCAGGTCACCCAGGCCAACGTGGGTATAAGCGATGTGTGGGTTACCGGCTGCATCGAGCGCGAGCGAGTTAAATTTTCCTGTATCGAAACGGCGGTCCACCGTCTGGATGTACCACTGGTTGCCGTCAAAATAGGCGTACTTGAGGTGCAGAAGGTTTGTCCCGCTGGCGCTGTGGTACAGGTAGTAGCTGATCCGCGGGTGGTCATGAGAATCGAGTTGGATGGAGTTGAAGTAGTCAATGCGGGAGGAGTCGACGATCTGCGCGTGCCAATTTTTTCCGTCGTAGTAGGCATAGTGCAGCCCGTCTTCCTTGGGCGAAATCCAGGTAATGTGTGGATGCCCCTGGCTGTCCACCGCCAGAGAATTGAAGGCGCCTACTCCCTTGTTATCCACCATCATGTTAAACCAGTGTTGTTTGTCGCTCACCGGCTGAAAGGCATACAGGAGTGCTTTGTGGCTGGCGTCGTAGTAGACGATGTGAATGTTACCGAAGCGGTCCACTACGAGAGACGAGTTGCGGCCGACGTCGGCGGCCGAGTTGCCAGTAATGGATAGCGTTCTCCATGCGCCCTGCGCAACTGCCGGCAGGGTTAGCCCGGCGAGCACGACAGTCACCAGGGCAACGATGCATAGGACGCGGCGGGAACTAGATAAAATTTCACGACTGATCATGGTGTGCTTCATACGACTAAAACTCCCCTCGGAACTTTTTTAAAACTCCTCGAACAAGGTTGGGAAAAACAACAGTGACGAAATAGCGGCACGCAGGCATGGGATCGTTCCATGCGGAGATCCCGTACATGCGTGGCCGCGATAATTTTTTCCATAAATTCGGGGTGCGCTGCTGCGGACGAACCAGGCTGCCGAGCACATGCAGCAACAGCGTATCCTCAGCGACCCACTGCGTTCGCTGGATGGGCTTCACCATGCTTTCTACGGGTCTTCCGGTGACGTGGCAGTAAGCCGCCCAAGTCAGATTGATTCCACTGGCGCGGCCCAATTGGTGCTGATCCCAGTGGCGGGTGTTGATTTCGATCAACTTGTACTGGCTATCGCGCGGATCGTACTTGTATTCGACCTCGGCCATGCCCTGATATTCCAGAGCCCGCCAAAGCTTTAACGTGGAATCGACGATCTCCGGGATAGGTTCGCTCTGGACCACGCACCCCGTGCCAAAATCGTCGGGCGCCTGCACCAGCTTGCGCGCCGTGAAGTAACCGACAGGCTGCGAATTCCGGTCCACATAACCGCCCAACACGACGATCTGGTCGGCGGGCCCGGGAATCATTTCCTGAATCAGCAACTCGTGGGAGACCTCCTCCAGCCGCGCGCATTCACGTTGTAACTGTTCCAGACTATCCACACGAAACGCCTTGCGGCCGCCCACCTTGCTCCAGTTATCACCCATGCGCCACTGGACCGAACTGATGGGCTTAACGACACAAGGGAAACCGACACGGTCAGCGACATGAGAGAGATGTTCGCCACGTGTAATTACTGCCGTGCGCGGCACCGGCACCCCTGCCTGCATGGCCACGCGGACCAAGGAATATTTATCCACGGTCCGCAGGAACGTGTCGTGAGGCGGGATGGACAGGCGGTAGTACGGCTCCAGTTCGGAGCGGAAGCGGTCCAGAAACACCACGTCGGCGTCGCAGGTGGGAAAGATCACCGCCCCATGCAGCTCGCCGCCGGCCTGCAGCAAGTACTCCAGCAACTTCTCCGGTTCCTGCTGGGAATTGGGACAAAAGCGCACTTCGCAGAAGCGGGTGTAGTTGCCATAGATTTTACGGTGAGCGGAGAGACCGACGACGCGCAAGCCGCGGCCGGCGAGATCGCGCGCGATCCCCAGCCCGGTATAAAAGAGGTTCAGAATAATGACCGGCGGCCGCCCTGGGCCGCTGTCGCTCCTTACCTCGCGTTCGATTTCAACTGCTACGCCGCCATGTGCCACGATTATTTCAACTCCACGGCAATCTGCCCTTTTGGCCAATTCTCGCCGGCTTCCACACCCTTTGCCCCGGCCTTGCGGAAAATCAGAATCGCCGACCAACAGTACTTTTGCAGGAACGGCAAATGAATCAGGGTCGGCTCCTCGAGCTTACGCATCAGGCGGCGGCTGCCGGCAAACAAGCCGCGTGACCCGGT
>Ga0070741_10010343_pt1 | contig 17670 bp, 19 predicted proteins | sample Coa_R1_4_FD_66440 | JGI IMG/M metagenome (GOLD analysis project Ga0070741, IMG submission 66440) | Surface soil microbial communities from Centralia Pennsylvania, which are recovering from an underground coalmine fire - Coalmine... | ecosystem: Environmental > Terrestrial > Soil > Unclassified ...
GCAGGTACTCGAGCGAGCGGCTGATGCGTCCGAGCGGGCGGTCGTCGGCAGAGGCGAGCCTCGTCTCCTGCTCGAGCGTGTACCAACCGCGATAGCCGGTCCGTTTCAATGCCTCGACCAGGTGCGCGACTCCGGCACCGCCTTCACCCAGTGGCTTGAAGAGGCCATGATCGACCGCGTCCGCGTAGGTGAGAGACCCGCCGCGCACCTCGCGGACCACGTCCATGTCCACGTCGTTCAGCTGGACGTGCTGGATGCGGCCCGCGGCCAGCTCGACGACGTCGACCGGGTCGGCGCCGGCCAGGACGAGATGTCCGACGTCGATGCAAAGCCCCGCCTCCGATCCGACCAGCACCCTCTCGATGTCATCGGGGCCCTGGATCGTGCTGCCGAAGAGCGGCTGCACCGCGACACGCAGGTGGTGGCGCGCGCACACGTGCTCAACCGAGCCGACGAGGTTCAGGAGGTGCGCCCACTCCGGGTTCGAAAGCGCCGGAGCCGGCCCCGCCGATGGCGCGCGCTCCGGAATCGCCGACAGGACGAGCGTCGACGCACCGAGGGCGCCGAGCCAGTGAGCGTGTCCGTCGATGTGGGCCAGCTCCGGTCCCCGCGTGTCGTGATGGTGCAGGATCCCGTGCACCTTGCCCGCCACCAGCTCGATCCTGTGCCGGCGCAGCATCGTCTTCGCCAGGTCGCTGCGGTCCGGCAGGAAGCCCGGCGGACCCGCAGTGATCGCGCCTTCCCCCACGGCGGCCGCCTCGGAGATGACACGATCCGCGTCGATCTGGTGGCCCCAGTCCTTGACGTCGCTGATGCCCCAGCACGCAGGCGAAAGGGCGAGGCGGTGCACGGAGGTGCGCCGCGCCCCCAGGCCGCCGAAGCCACGCACCCCACGGGACGTCACCGCGCAGAGATTAACCTTCTAGGCGGGGGATGCCGGTGGCCAGCTTCGATCTCGACCTCGAACCCGCTTCGCTCGACGACGCGGCCCTGGTGGCCGACCTCGACCTCCGCCGCAACCCGGACGCCGACGCCGACCCGGCACGAATGCGCCACTGGTGGGCGCGCTCCCTCGCCCATGGGCCCGCGAGGCGCCTGGTCGCGAAGCGCGACGGGAAGGCCATCGCCTTCGCGGGGGTCGGCCACGACCACTGGACTGATGGGTCGAAGCGTTACGGCTGGACGCGTGTCGCGATCGATCCACAACTGTGGACGGAGCAGCGGTTCCGCGAGCTGCTGGCGGGCTCGGAGGACTGGCTGCGCAGCGAAGGCGCCGAGGCCGTGCTGCTGCGCGTCGACGATCGTTTCACGCGGGAGGTCGAGCTCGCCAACCGTCTCGGATATACCGAAGGACGTCGGGCTCGCGTCTCGGAGCTGGACATCGCCGGGGGTCGAGAACAGCTGATGGCCACGCGCGAGCGCTGCCGCAAGGAGATGGCGGCCCAACGAGTGACGATGCACACCCTGGTCGACGACGCGGACCCCGACCTGTACAAGAAGCTGTACGCGATGACCGTGGAAACGGAGCAGGACATCCCGACCACCGTTCCGCTCGTGGTGCTTCCGTTCGAGCAGTGGATGGGATCCTGGTTCGACGACCCCGGTGTGCACAGGGATCGCTTCTGGATCGCGCGGGAGGGCGACGACGTCATCGGAGTCTCGGTGCTGGACTACCCGGTCGCCAGGGGCTTTCCCTTCACGAACTACACGGCCACGGCACGCAAGGCGCGTGGCAGGGGAATCGCCAAGGCTCTGAAGTACGAAACGATCGCGCAGGCCGCAGACCTTGGATTCACGCGTATCCGCACCCAGAACGACGGCGACAATGCACCCATGCTCCACATCAACGACGCGATGGGCTACAAGCCGGTGCATTACATGCTCGAGCTGAAGAGGGATCTGACATGAGCGAAGAGCACTGGGGCGTCAGGACGCTGGTGGAGATGTACAGGGTGTGGTCGAAGAGCGGCATGGTCGCGAACATCGGCACGCAGATCGTGGACGTGGGTTACGGCACGCTGACCCTTGAGGGCAACATGACCGCCGAGGGGCACGGGTTCGCGACCTCGCGCGGCCCGATCATTCACGGCGGCGCGGTGGCCACGCTGGCCGACGAGGCGCTCGCATCTGTCGCCTTCACTGTGGCGGAGGAAGGCGAGACCACGGTCACGGCCGACCTGAAGGTCGACTTCCTCCGCCCGGCGCGGCCGGGTCGCCTGGTCGCGCGCGCCACCGTACGCCACCGGACGCGACGCCTCGCCTTCTGCGAGGCGGTGGTGGAGCAGGGGCAGGGCCAGATCGTGGCCGAGGCCCGCGCCGTGATCGCCTACGTCAAGGCGTGATGCGGCCCGACATCTGCGGCAGGATCACCATCTCCCAGTGAACGCCGCCGTCGGCGGTCGATTCGAGCAGCGAGCGCGACCCGGCCACCGCGGCAAACCATGCATGTTGCCCGTCCAGGACCTGGAGCGAACCGGGTAGAGCCAGCGGCACCCCGATGTTGCGGGGGGACGTCCACGTCGCGCCGCCGTCTGAGCTGCGCGCCCAGCTGCCCTGGCCGAGCCACCACCAGTCCAAAGGGTTCGCGTATCCGATCGCGCCGCCGCTCGATGGAAGCTGGAGCGTGGACCACGTCGCGCCGTCGTCGAGCGAGCCGAGCTCGACCTCGTTGGGCACCTTCACCGATGCCCCGGCCCCCGGCGCCGCAAGGCCGGCCCCGGCCATCGAGTCGATCGAGGTTCCGTACACGTAAGTAACCGGGCTGCCTCCGTCGAACGTTCGGACCGTGAGCGGCGGATACACCAGGATCGTTCCTCCCGATGCCGAGCGGCCCGAGGGCGGCGCGAAGTTGACCACCGACGCGACGACGCCGGTCAGCACGGTGGGCTGTGCGGCGACCAGGTACTGGCCGGTGCGCGGCCAGCCCGCGGCCGGCGGGGGAAGGACCGCTTTGGTCCAGGTGCGGCCGAGGTCGCTCGAGTGATAGAGGTAAGGCCCCGCCGAGAGGCTGTCGATCCAGCCCGACGCCGCCCCCGCAAACGAGACGCGATAGGCCTGGTCAGGCAGCGGGACCGGGGTGCCCAGGTCGAGCCACGTGGAACCGCCGTCGGGTGTGCGGTACAGGTGGTTGGACCTCGCGCCGCGGACCAGGAGCCAACCGTGCGCCGCGTCGGGGAAAGACCACGAGAGCGCGTACGCGGCGGGGTTGAGCGCGGGGTCCGCTTCCCACGTGAGACCGCCGTCGAACGTGCGGTAGAGGATCGGCCGGGGCCCCGTGAGGGCGAAGTAGCCTGTCACGCCGTCGAAGAACTTGAGAAACACGGACTGGCCCCCGCTCGGGCCCGACAGCTCCCGCGTCCAGGAATGCCCGGCGTCCTCGGTGCGCATGACCTGGAAGTCGCCGTCGTCGAAGTCCGCCACGACCCAGCCTGTCGTCGGATCGACGAAATCGACGGCGGCCAGGCTGTACGAGCTCGATGCTCCGGGGATGGAGCGCACTGCGTTCCGCTGAGTGAGGCCGAATGAAGGGTGGAGGTAGGCGACGGCGGTGATGCCCAGCGCAAGCAACGCGACGCCAATGATCGCGACGGCGCGACGCGCTCGGCCGCGCGGGAAGTCCGATTCGACGCCTAGCTGTGGCTCCGGGATCTCCATCGCGGCCCTCGGCTCAGCTTAGCCCGGCTGGGGCAGGTTGACCGTGTGCCAGCTCGCGCCGCCGTCCGAGGTCATGGATAGCGCGAATCCGCCGGCGACGCCGAGGCCAGACGAGAACATGGTCGACCAGGCGTGCGTCTGGTCGATGACTCGAACTGGCTGATACCTCCAGTTCTCGAGGAGCGGCGCGACCCTCGTCTCCTTCCAGGTGAGCCCCGAATCCGACGTCTTGAACAGGGAGCCGAATCGGAACGCCCACCAGTGCTTGGAGTCGAGAAAGGCGATGTCGCTGTACTGGGCGGGATTCGGAGGCAGGCTGACCGACCGCCACGTCGAGCCGAGATCGAACGTGAGGTACGCGGTCTGATTCCCGGCCGCATCCGTGACGAACGCGATCGCGCCGCTTCGAGGAAGGAGCTGGACTTCGGTGAAGATCTGGTCCGGAGGCTGCTGCTTCACCCCGGGCGGCTGCGGGCTCGAGGTGGGCGCTCCGGGGATTGTCAACGAGGTCCACGTGCGTCCGTTGTCCGTGGTCAGCAACACCATCGCGCGCACGTCCAACCCGCCGAGCCAGCCCTCGCCGTCAGGTCTGAAGGTGGGTGCGCCGGGGCCTTTCCCTCCGACCTGGCCGCCTGCCGGCCAGCTGGCCGCCTCCCACGTCGTCCCCCCGTCGTTCGACGTCGTCAGGCGGTCGTCGGTGCCGGACGGGTCGGTCGCGGTGACCGCCCAGACATGGCGGGGATCCGCGAACGAGTACATGACGGTCGTCGGCGGCAGCTCGAGATGCGTCCAGGTGGTGCCGCCATCGGCCGTACGAAGGGCCGAAGCCGGCCCGGTCATGACGATCCCATTGGACCGGTCGAAGAATCGGAACGTCGGGGCCTGGTCAGCCGCCGATTCGCCGAGCTGCTTCTGCCAGTGCCGGGCCCCATCCGTGGTCCGGTAGACCCAGAAGTCGCTCGACGTTGGAAGCGCCTGTGAGATCAAGGCCCAGCCGAGAGACGGCGTGACGAAATCGAAGTCCACCGAGTACTGGGCGGAGAGCGTGGGCACGGCGGAGGGAGATGGATACGCGACCGGTGCCCCCGGGCTGCTCGGACGCAGGTAGAGCACACCCGCGACGACGATCGCGGTAATCGCCACCGCGAAGACCGGGATGGCATGCCGGAAACGGAGGCTCAGCCCGCTGTCTTCTGGTGTCTCCAAGGCTCCAGGGATAGATTGTGGGTGGATGGTCAGCCTCGTGCGCCCCGCCGGCACACGTGACGCGAGCGCGATCGCGCGCGTCCACGTCGCGAGCTGGCGGACGACCTATCGCGGGCTGCTGCCAGACGAATTCCTGGCGTCGCTGACAGAGTCCGGATACACGGACCGGTGGCGGCGCAGCATCGAGGAGGGCTCGAGCAGGGTCTATGTCGCCGAGGAGGGCGGCAGCGTGGTCGGGTTTGCCTCAGGAGGCCGCGAGCGCGCGGGCGAGCTCGGCTACGGCGGCGAGCTTTACGCGATCTACGTCCTGGACGTCGCCCAGCGCCGCGGTCACGGCCGGGAGCTGGTGCGCGCCGTGGCGGGCGGCCTTCGCGAACTCGGCTACACGGACATGATCGTGTGGGTGCTCCGCGACAACGCCCCTGCGCGGGCCTTTTACGAGCGGCTCGGCGGCGTCTTCCTGCGTGGCCAGCCGATCACCATCGGCTCGGCGGTGCTGCCCGAAGTCTCGTACGGCTGGCGCTCGTTCGACGACATCCGTTACTGAGGCGGTGGCAGCGGCTGCTGGCCGAAGTCGAAGCAATCGTCCATGCCATCCGCGGCGGACGTTCTCGCGTTGAGCGAGGGCAGGCCGAAGACCTGCTCGCAGAAGCGGACCAGGCTCACGTGCGAATGCAGCGCCTTCGACACATAACCCTTCTTCGCGTAAGGGCTCAGGACGAGACATCCGACGCGGCCGCCATATCGGAACTGCGTGCCGTCCGTCCACTTCTCGACCTCGGGCGGCGTCACGTGGTCCCACCAGCCACCCCAGTCGTCCCACGTCACGAAGATCGCGGTCTGCGGCCAGAGCCCCGCGTCCACGACGGCCTGGACCTGGCTGACGGTCCACAGGCTGCCCTTGCTCACGTCGCCGGCGCCGGCGGCACGGTCCGCGGCGGTGTCGGCCGGGTGCTCGCTCTGCGGACCGTCGGAGTAGAGCCATGAGACCGACGGAAGCTTTCCGGCCGCTGCATCGGCGGCGAACTGCTGCCACGTCTTCTTCTTGCCGGCGGTGTACTTGATGAACTCGAACGCGTAGCCGTTGTAGTTGCCCCAGCTCAAGCCCGCCGCGTCGAGCTGGGCGGGCAGCGAAGGCTGGTCGTAGAGGGGTGGGCCGGGTTTCTTCCGGTAGTTGCTCGAGGGATTGTTGATCAAAGGCGAGTCGGCCATGACGAGCATGAGGTGGTTGGGCGTCGACGGCCCCGCCACGTCCGTGAAGTAGTTGTCGCAGAGGGTGAACTCCCTGGCGTAGCCCCAGTAGTGCGGGATGTCGGCCTGAGGAAACGACACCCTGGGCGCGGTCGTGTCCCGCGTCAGCCACGCCGCATGGCGGTGGTCAGGGTCTCTGGGCGGCGGGTTCGGGCTGGGCGGCAGGGTCGCGCCGTTGCCGCCGGGGAACGCGCCGAAGTAGTTGTCGTAGCCGTGGTTCTCCTTGACGATGATCACGACGTGCTTGATGGGGCTGGTCCCGGCCATCCTCAGACACACTTCCCGGCGCTGTTCGACCATTCGAGCTGAACCGTGTAAGCACCGAGCTTCTTGGTCTGCCACGCGCAGATGTCGCCGATCTCGCCGTTGGCGTCGTCGTACCAGCCCTGGCCAGGCACGGGATCGGTGACCGCCTCGCAAAGCTCATGTGAGCTCGTCGACGTGAGTGCGTCGACGACGGCCAGCGAGCCGGCGCATCCCTGGCAGTCCGGGTAGGGCATCACGGCGTAGAAGACCTGGCTGTTGATGTCGCTGTGATAGCCGCAGAAGGTCGTGCACGATGCGCCGCCCGACATGCTGACCGACACACCTGGAGGGAGGAAGACGAAGTAGAGCGATGACGGCGACGGCTTCGGCACCGCCGGGTCGGATGCGATCTCCTGCTGGATCAAGGACTGGATGTCGGTGTCGGTCACGGACGCGGGCGGCGCCGTCGTGAGCGCGAGGCTGCCGGTCCGGGCGCCGTGCCCGATGGTGAAACCGGACACGCTGTACTCGGCGAGCTGATCCATGAGCGGGCTCGTCAGCACGAAGTCGAAAAAGCCGTTGAGCTGGCTCACGACCTGGGACAGCGGGTCCTGCGACCACGCGTCACCCCAGAAGAGAAGGAAAACCTGCACCGACGCGAGCAGCGGGCCACCTCGGTACGTGAGCTTTGGAGTGCCCACAGGCGCCGCCGCCTCGGTCCGCAACGGAACGACCTGGATCGGGTTCGCAGCCATCGGACCCTCCTCCTATCGAGTTTCGCTCACCCGCCGCGCCAGGCCGGTGCGCGGCACGAAAGCGGTTCCCGCCGACAACAAACATACGGCGACGATGGCAAGGAAGGCGAACGTCGGGCTCAGCGTGAACAGGGCACCCCCGAGCAGGGCACCCGCGATCTGAACCACCGTCTGGACCGACTGGTACACGCCCTGCGTGCGCGAAAGCTGTCCCGCGCCGGAGAGCCGGCTGACCTCCGCCATGACGGCGGGCAGCCCGGCGATGCTGACCGCCCCCTCCAACAGGCCGAGCCCGATGAGCCACGGCACGGACGCGACGAATGGATAGAGTGCCGAGAAGAAGGCCGAGCACAGGGTGGCCGAGACGATCAGCCTGCGCGGGCCGAGGCGGTCGGCAAGCGACCCGGCATAGCCGCTGAGCAGCATCGCCGGCAGTGCGAACGCGACGAACGAGAGCCCGACCGCAAGAGTCGATCCGCCTCGATAGGTCAGGTAAAGCGGCCATATCGTGTCGAACGTCCCGATCATGTAAGCGGTGCCTGCGCTCATCAGGATGAGCGGGGCGAGGAGGCGCGCGATCCGAATCGGATGCGACGGAACCTCAGCAGCCGAGCGCGCGTGCACGTTCGGCAGCGTGCCCAGCGCGGCCATCGTCAGCAGCGCGAGGGCTGCTGAGACGCCGAACACGATCCCCAGGTTGAACAGCGCGATGAAGCCGCCGATGCCAGGGCCTATCAGCATCCCGGCCATGTTCGTGGACTGCATGTAGCCGAATGCGCGTCCACGCTCCTCGCGGGGCGTGACATCGGCCAGCAGGCCGTTGGCGGCGGGCCAGTAGCCGCCCTGGGCCGCGCCCTGCAGAAACCTCACGCCGACGTAGGCCGCCGCCGGCAGGGGCAGGAGGTATGCCAGGAACAGCACGGCCGTCGCCAGCATCGCGCCGAGCATCACCGCCCTGGTCCCGATGCGGTCGGCCAGCCAGCCTGCCGGATATCGGACCAGCGCGCTCGCCAGCAGGCCTGCCGCGAACACCGCACCGACGAGCGCGGCCGAGCTGCCCTTGCGGCCCAGGAATATGGGCAGCAGCGGCAGGAAGAACCACATCCCGATCGCGTTCAGGAAGTTGGTGGAGTAAAGAGTCCACAGCGTCCGCCGGTGAGCCATGTCGTTCAGGAATACTGGCAGAGCGTTGACGATCGACCGGCTGCACGCGCTCGAATGGCATGTGATGCCCGCCTCACCGCTCACGGCCCACATGCACATGGCGCTCGACGAGGTGCTGCTCGGCGAGGTCGTCGCCGGCCGCAGGCCGCCCACCGTCCGCTTTTGGGAGTGGGTCCAGAACGCGCTCGTCATCGGCTCGCACCAGTCGGTCTTGAACGAGGTCGACCTGAAGGCCGCCGACGAGCTGCGCTTCACCGTCACGAGGCGCATGAGCGGGGGCGGCACGATGCTCTGCGAAGCGGGCCGCACCATCACGTATTCGATGTACCTTCCGGCATCCGCGGTCGAAGGCGTCAGCTTCCGCGAGTCGTACGCGCTTCTCGACGGGTGGGCTGTCAGGTCGCTGAACGAGATCGGCGTGCCCGCGGGCTACAGGGAGATCAACGACATCATCTCGCCACGAGGCAAGATCGCCGGCGCCGCCCAGGCACGGCGCCGAGGCTTCGTGCTGCACCACACGACGATGGCGCACTCGATGGACGTCGCCCTCCTCCCGCGGCTCATTCGCATCGGACGTGACCGCCTCGCACAGACAGGGGTGCGCAGCGCCGAGAAGAACGTCTCACCGCTGTCGTGGTTCACGGACCTTTCGTGTGCCCAGGTTGCGGAGCGAATTACGGGTCATTTCGCCCGCGAGTTCGGGGCGCGCGACACGGAACCATCGCCCGCGGAGATCGCGGACGCGACAAGGCTCGTCGAGGAGAAGTACTCGACGGACGCCTGGATCAACCGGCTGCCTTAGCCGCCCTCCATTCCTCGGTGAGGTCCGCCGCCTGCTGGACGTGTTCGCGGTAGTGGCCCGTCAGCCAGTCGATGAGGTCGGCGGGGCTCGTCGGATATGGCTCCTGCCCGGCGACGTAGACGACCGGAGCCTTGCGATCCCAATCGGCCGCCGAAACCTTGTTCAAAGTGCGCAGGACCCCTTCGTGATGACCCGCCATCTCGTCGAGCGCATGCCTGCGGCCGGCGCCGTCGAGGCCTTGCCGGGCCGCTTCGCGCGAGGCCGCCTCTTCGCCGGGACGATCCTGCGGCTCGAGGCGCTCGAACTTCCTCGCCACGATCCCTTCGAGGACGCGCCGGTAATGCAGCAGGACCCAGTTGACGTGGACCTGGAGCCCACCGAGCGCGTAGTCGTCGCCGGGCTTCAGGTACGCAAGAGCGTCGTCGGGCACGCGCTCCAGCGCGTTCGCCCACTCGCCTCTGGCCACCTCGAAGCCGGCGAGCGCCGCCTCACGATCCATCGACGGCGCCGTCAGCTGAAGTAGTTGTGGGCCTGCAGGTAGCTCTTGGCCACAGCGTCGGCATCCATATGCTGCAGCGAGACCTCTCCGTTCATGGTGAACAGATCATTCGTCGACAGCCCGGCGGAGATCTTGTTGAGTATGCCGGTCACGTCATTCGTCGCGGCCTTCGTGCGGATGACGGGAACGACGTTGTCCGCGGCGATCATGTGCTTGTCGTCCTGGAGCACTACAAGACCGAGCTGTTGCAGGTCCGCGTCGGTGCTGAAGACCAGGCCCACCTGGATCGTCCCGTTCTTGAACGCCGCCCGGGTCGCCGGGCCGTCCGTGTCCAGGACGAGCGTGTTCTTGAAGTGAAGACCATAAACACTCGTGAGCCCCGGCAGGCAGAACTTGTACGTCTTGCACTCCGGCCCAGCACCGAACACCAGCTTGTCTGCGACGCCGGTGAGGTCGGACAGCGTCTTCAAGTTGTACTGGTCCGCGGTCGCCTTGGTCACGGCGTACGCGTTGCCGTCGAAGGCGGCCGACGGCGTCAGTGCCTCGGCGCCGATCGCCGAAAGATAGGTGTTGAGCTTGCTGGTGGTTTCGGCTGGGTCCGCAGTCGCTTCACCTTTGCCATGATTGAGGTACTCGAGCTCACTCGCCGCGTAACCCGGGTAGAGGTCGATCTGGCCGCTTTGCAGCGCCGGTACCACGATGGACCTCGCCCCGAGCTCGAGCTTGTAGTTCACCGTATACCCGTCGTGCGCCAGTGTCTGGCCGTACACCTGGGCGAGGATGTCGCTCTCAGGAAAGTTGAATCCGCCAACAGTGATCGTGCCCTTGCTGGTGGTGCCGCTTGGTGAGCTCGAAGCGCCGCATGCCACGGCGACCAAAGCGATCGCCGCGACGGCGGCGGCCGACCACACCGTTCTTCGGATACCGTTCATCTAATCCCTCCCAGCCCGTGGCGGGCCTTGCCGATCCAACGCCGGGCACGCCAAGTTTCTTCCATTTCAGACAATCTTGAGCGGCTGATATACCGGATGCCGCCGAAGCCGAACGCCGCGCGGCGAGATCAGACGCTCGAGCGCGGACAGGGAGAACTCGGTCGCCAAGGCCAGCCCGGCGACGAGCAGAGCGCCTGCCACAAGGCGCGGGTTGTCGTTGCGCGCCAGGCCGTCGACGATGTACCGGCCAAGGCCACCTCCTGCCACCAGGGCAGCCAGCGTAGCCGTGGCGACAACCTGCACGGCGGAAGTACGGACGCCGGCCATGATCAGGGGCACCGCCAGCGGCAGTTCGATTCGAATCACCTGTGCGAGCTCGCGGTAACCCATTCCGCGCGCCGCGTCCCTGACGTCCGCGTCGACCTCGCGAAGTGCGACGTACGCATTCGTCACCATGGGCGGGATCGCGAGCAGCGTCAAGGCGAACACGATAGGGCCGCCGCCAAGGCCAAATGCCTGGAAAGCGAGGACGATCACCGCGAACGAGGGAATGGCTCGGCCCGCATTGGACAGATTGATCGCAAGGTTGCCGAAACGGCCGTAGTGCCCGAGCACAACCCCGATCGGCAGTGCGATAAGCGCGCCGATGATGATCGCCTCGACCGAGAGCTGAACGTGCTCCCCGAGACGCGTGGGGATGCCATCAGAACCCTGTCGGTTGGCAGGATCGGCGAACCACTGCCAGAGGTGCTCCAGAAGACTCATTGTTTCCGTGACCATGGGAGCGCGATCCGCTGGGTCCCCGCGAGCGAGAGGTCCAGGAACAGTGCCAGCGCGATCGACAGGATGGTCGCCACAACAAGCGGTGTGTGAAAGTTCTCAATCAACCCCTTGAGGATGAGCTGCCCCAGGCCCCCGATGCCGATCACGGCGGCGATCGTGACGATGCCAATCGTCGATACGGTGGCGATGCGGAGGCCCGCAAACATCGCAGGCAACGCGAGCGGGAGCTCGATGCGAACCAGGCGCGCGAACCTGCGGTAGCCCATTCCGTCGGCGGCGTCCAGCACGTCCGGCGGCACCGATTCCAGTCCAACGACCACGTTCCGGACGAGGACCAACAGGTTGTAACCGATCAGTGGGATTTCGGCCGTCGTGCCGGTAAGACCTGTGTACGGGATAAGCAGCGCGAAGAGAGCAATCGATGGGATCGTGTAGAACACGCCAAGTGCGCCCAGCGTCGGGACTCGTACCGCCGGCCAGAGGTGAGCGACCACACCGATCGGTATCGACAGGACGAGGGCGGTGGCGACCGCGATCGCTGTCAGCATGACGTGCTGCTGCAGCGCAGCGAGCACGGTCGGGATGTGCGTGGACAGCCAGTTCCAGTTGATCCAGGGGTCGACGATGTCCAGGAATACCCCGCCGGCCATTCGGATACGGTAAATGACGCGGTGATCCGCCTGGAGAACGTAAGCAAGCACTTCCCTGGCGGTTCCAACGCCGTACGCGACTTCACGCTCGACATCCCGACCGGCAAGACCTGCGTGCTCATCGGACCGTCGGGTTGCGGCAAGACCACGACCCTTCGCATGATCAACCGCCTCATCGAGCCCGACGCCGGTCGCATCCTGATCGACGGCCAGGACACCCGCGGCACGGATCGGGCCGCCCTCCGCCTGAAGATGGGCTACGTCATCCAGCAGACGGGGCTGTTTCCGCACATGACGGTTGGCGACAACGTCGGCACGGTCCCCAGGCTGTGGAAGTGGGACAAGAAGCGGATCGAGTCACGTGTCGAGGAGCTGCTGCAGCTCGTGGGTCTCGACCCTGCGGAATATCGCGACAGGTACCCACACCAGCTGTCTGGCGGCCAGCGGCAGCGTGTCGGCTTCGCGCGCGCGCTCGGCGCGGACCCTCCCATCCTTTTGATGGACGAGCCGTTCGGGGCTGTAGACCGCATCACGCGCGAGCGTCTGCAGAACGAGTTCATCAACATCCAGCGCTCGATGCGCAAGACCGTTGTGTTCGTCACCCACGACATCGATGAGGCGGTGATGGTCGGAGACCGGATCTGCCTGCTCAAGATGCAGGCGGAGATAGCGCAGTACGACAGCCCGGAGAGAATCCTCACGCGCCCGGCGAGCGAGTACGTCGCGGAATTCCTCGGGCGGGAGCGCCTGGTGCGGCGGATGTCAGTCGTGGGCATCGACCCATCCACCCTGGAGAAGAGCGCAGGCACGCAGGACGGGCAGGAGCCCCGGGTCGCGCTGTCGAGCACGCTGACCGAGGCGTTTGCCGCGGCACTGCGCAGCCCGACCGAACGAGCGGCCGTTTACGACGGCGACCGCTACGTGGGCGCGTTCACGGCGACGTCGCTTCTGGAATCGCTCAGGCGCGCGAGCGCCGACGGAGGTGAGGAGAATGGCCCGCGAGTTTGACGTCCTGTGCCTCGGAGGCGGGGTTGCGGGCGAGGCGATAGCCGGCGGACTGCAGGGCAGCGGGATGAGCCTGGCCGTCGTCGAGCGCGAGCTCGTCGGCGGGGAGTGCCCTTACTGGGGATGCATTCCGTCCAAGACCCTGCTGCGTTCGGCGGAGACCCTGACGGAAGCCCTGCGGGCCCGCACCCTTGCCGCCTCTCACATCGACTGGGATGTCGACTTCGCCAAGATTTCGAAGCGCGTGCTGTGGATGGCGCGCGACCTCGACGACACCAGGCCCGCGGCGGCGCTCGAGGCGACGGGCGCGACCCTCATCCGAGGCGCGGGCACCCTTGTCGACCGAAGGACCGTCGAGGTGGGCGGCGAGCAGCTCGTCGCGCGGCGCGCGGTCGTGGTCGCCAATGGCGGCACCGCCGCCATCCCGCCGATACCCGGCCTCGACACGGTGGACTACTGGACAAACCGGCAGGCCGCCGTGCCGACCACTCTGCCGCGATCTCTCGCCGTGCTCGGCGGCGGGGCGATCGGCCTCGAGCTCGGGCAGGCGTTCGCGAGGCTGGGCTCGAAGGTCACGGTCATCGAGGCGGGGCCGCGGATCCTCGGTCTCGAGGAGGCGGAGGCTGCCGCCGCGCTGCGCCTGCATCTCGAGGCCGACGGCATCACGGTGATCGCGGGCGACGGCGCGACGAAGGTGGAGAAAACCGCCACCGGCGTGCGGGTGAGCCTCAAATCCGGCGCGAGCGTGGAGGCCGAGCGATTGCTGGTCGCGACGGGCCGCCGGCCGAATTCCGAGGCGTGGAAGGGCGCGGGCCTCACCACGACCGAGCGAGGATGGCTGAAGGTCGACCCAGCGACGCTCGAGGAGGGCGACGGCGTGTACGGCGCCGGCGACGTCACCGGACTTGGCGGTTTCACCCACCTGGCTTACTATCACGGGCAGGTCGTGGCCAGGCGGCTGCGCGGCGAGGACGCCAGGGCCGACCACAGCGCGGTGCCGCGCGTCACGTTCACGGACCCGGAGGTCGCCTCGGTCGGTCTCTCCGAAGCTCAGGCGCGCGAGCGCGGCATGGAGGTCGTGGTGGCGTCCGCCGACCCGGCCGAGACGGCGCGTGGCTACATCCACGACTTCCACGGCGGCGCCCTGAAGCTCGTCGGAGACAGGAAGAGCGGCGTCCTGGTCGGCGCGACCCTGGTCACGCCGCGCGCCGGCGAGATCCTCGGCGAGCTCGTGCTGGCGGTCAGGACCCGGACGCCCTTGGTCGCCCTGGCGGATGTCATCCACCCGTTTCCGGCCTTCAACCGCGTGCTCGGGGCAGCCCTCGGCGAGCTCACCGCAAGGCCTGCCTGAGCCGGACGTGGCGGATCCCGACGCAACAGCGGTCACCCGCCCCACGCCAGGCGGAAAGGCCAACCGCGCTGGCCGGCGGCCGGCCGAGAGTCGCGCGGAGGTCCTGGTCGCGCTGAGGCGCGCGCGTGAGCTGACCGATCGCGATTCGCCAGGCTGTACGGCTAAACCTCGGCCGGGTTGCCGGCCCTTAACAAGCGTTATCCCTGTGTACTTTCAATCGCTTGTAAGGGGGCGTAAATCCAAATGGTCATCACGATCAACGGTTCGGCGTTCACCCTGGACCTCGACACGATCCTGATCTGGGCCCTCGTCGGCCTGGTGGCCGGCTTTCTCGCGAGCCACCTCGCCCTTGGTCACGGCCTCGGCCTGCTCGGCGACATCGTGATCGGGATCATCGGCGCATTCATCGGTGGCTTCCTGTTGCTCGGCGTCTTTCACATCAGCATCGGAGTCGCCGGCCACCCGATTCTCACCGAGATGCTCATGGCGTTCATCGGGGCGGCGATCCTGCTGATCATCGTCCGGCTGCTCGGCGGCGGCCGCGCCGGCTACCGGCGCCGCGCCTTCTGAGCAACCACCACAGAATTCTCTGACACGACCCGCCTGGGAGCCGTCAGCTCCCAGGCGTTTTTCAGCACTCTTCCGGCCAGCTCCCTGCGCATGCCTTCGAGCCGCGCGCTCACCCAGCCGTAGCGGCCCGTGTACGCGGCGACCGTGAACGTCTTCGGGTCAAGGGCGATCAGGCCGGCCTGGTCGTCCGGCGTCGCCTTGATCGACACCCGATCCCCGTCGGCAGAACCCATGGCGAAGATCCGACCCCGGACCCGGAATGTCGCCTCGCCCCATGTCTCGCGCTCTTCGACCTCCGGCAGTGCCAGGCACAGGCGCCTGAAGTCGTCGAACTTCAAGCCGGTAAGACCTCGAACGTCATGCGGGCGCGCAGGCGTGAGAACGCCGCCAGCACCGGCGCGCCAAGCACGAGGACCATCGCGACGTTGCCCACCGCGCGAAACGTGTCGTAGGCGAATGACGTGAGCGCGTAGAAGCGTCCGAAGTGCACGAGCGCGGTCGTGGCCGCCATGCCTGGCGCCCACCCGAGCACGGGGTTGCCGCGGTATCCCGGCACCCAGTCGGTCACGTCGAGAAGCGCGCCGAACACGTAACCCATGATGCCGCCGGCGGCGGCGAGCACCAGCACGTCGCGGAATCCCGGCGTGGCCTGGCCCCATCTTCCTGCGAGCCCCGCCGCGACCCCGACCCAGCCGACGGCGAAGACCTGGTAGGGCACCCACGGCCCGACGCCGCCACCGAGCACCGCCGAGACGAGGATGGACAGGGCGCCGGCCATGAAGCCGAACGACGCGCCAAACGAATAGCCCGCGCACAGGACCAGGAAGTAGATCGGGTTGAATCCGCCGATTCCGACGATCACGGCGAGACGGAGCGCGGTGTCGACGGCGGCGATCGCCGCGAGGAGCGCGAATCCGCGCGCGTCGAGCTGGCGTGTGCCCGCCTCGACGAGGAGCAGCCCCCCAACGCACGCCGCCATTAGCGCCCACGCCGGCGTGTCGGCCGGCAGGCCGCTGCCGGCAAACGGCCATGCGAAGAGCACGACGCCCGCCAGCGAGACGAGACCAACGGGCAGGGCGCGCGTCATGCCGTGGCCAGCCTTGGCGACCGCTCAACAGCCCGGCCACCGCCGACGCGCACGGTGCGGTCGGCCAGGGCGTGCTCGAGGTCGGAGTCGTGGGTGGCCAGCACCACGGCCGAGCCGGCGTCCCGCAGCCGGGCGACGAGCTTGATGAGCGCGTCGCGCGCCGTCGCGTCCATGCCTCGCGTCGGCTCGTCCAGGAGAACGAGGTCCGGCCTGCCGGCGAGGACGGCCGCGATCGCGGCGCGCTGCCGCTCACCGCAGGAGAGGTCGCGCGGATAGCGGTCCGCGACAGCCGACAGGCCGAGCGCCTCGAGGATCCCGGCAGGCGACTCCGGCTCGCCGGAGCGCGCGAGGGTCAGCTCGACCTCGGAACGCACGGACGGCCGGTGCAGGAGGGCGACGGGGTTCTGCGGGAGGTAGGCGACCCGGCCCGGTGCCCGCTCGACCCGGCCTGCGATGGGGGCGAGGGCGCCCGCGATGAGCCTCAGGAGGGTGGACTTGCCGCCGCCGTTGGGCCCCGTGAGCAGCACGACCTCGCCGGCGCGACCGCAGAGGTCCACGCCCTCGAGGACCGCCTCGCCGCCGAAACCCGCGGCGGCATTGGACACGGACCATGCGACAGGACCGGGCGTGCCGGCCCGCGTCGCCCGTGGCGAACGCGGCGGCCGCCGGTACGCGTCGCGGCCGACGACCGTTTCGGCGCGGCCGCCGGCGACGTCCACGAGGGCGTCGGCGCGGCCCACGAGGTTCTCGACCCTGTGCTCCGAGATCACGACGGTGCGGCCCTGGTCCACGACCATCCCCACCGCGTCGGCGACCAGCGCGGCGCCCTCGGGATCGAGCTGCGAGGTGGGCTCGTCGAGTACGAGCAGGCGCGGCCGCATCACCAGGGCGGAGGCGATGGCCACGCGCTGCCGCTCCCCGCCGCTGAGCGTTTTGATCCGGCGCTCGGCTAGCTCGGCAACTCCGGCCGCGTGGAGCGCGTCGTCCACCAGGCCGGCCATCTCGGCCGGTGGCACGCCCAGGTTTTCCAGCCCGAACGCGACCTCGCGCCGGACGGTGTCGTAGACGGTCTGGAGCTCGGGGTCCTGGAAGACGAAGCCGACGTCGCGCGCGAGGCGGCGCGTCGGAGTCGTCACCACGTCCATGCCACGCACCTCCGCCGAGCCCTTGATCCGGCCGCCGTGGAAGTGCGGCACGAGGCCGTTCAGGACGCGCAGGAGCGTCGATTTGCCGCCGCCCGACGGGCCGACCACGAGGGTCAGGCCGTCGCCGAGCTCGAGGTCGACGTGGTCGAGCGCGGGACGCCCCTGCCCCGGGTACCAGTACGTCAGGCGAGTCAGGCGCGCCGCCGCCATGCCACCACCGGGACAAGGAGGAAGAGGCAGGAGAGCAGGGCGCGCGGATCGACGGCGGGCATGCCGAGCGTCGGGTAGGGCTGCCAGTCCGCGGCCCATCCTGCCAGCCGCGCGAGCGCGAACGACGCCGCGGCCAGGGCCGCCCCCCCGATCACAAGCCAGTCGGCCGCACCGAGGGGCGAGGCCTCCGCCGACGTGCGAGAGCCCGACGCGAAACCGCGAGCTTCCATCGACTCGGCCAGCTGCAGCGAGCTCTCGACGCTCGTCAGCACGACCGGAACGACGACCTCGGCCCACGAGCGGGGACCGCGCGCCTTCCAGCCCCGAAACCGCTGCGCCTCGCTGACCTGGACGAATGAC
>Ga0070741_10010344_pt1 | contig 17670 bp, 16 predicted proteins | sample Coa_R1_4_FD_66440 | JGI IMG/M metagenome (GOLD analysis project Ga0070741, IMG submission 66440) | Surface soil microbial communities from Centralia Pennsylvania, which are recovering from an underground coalmine fire - Coalmine... | ecosystem: Environmental > Terrestrial > Soil > Unclassified ...
CACGCCCGACAGCACCGCGGCACCGAGCGCCGCCGCCGCCGGCGGCGTGAGCGGCCCGTGCGTCAGGACGGTCGAGAGGGGAGTGCCCTCGTTCGGTTCGACGGCAACCCACAGCCCGGACTGGTCGGAGCCCCACGCGAGCACGGGCGACAGGGCCGGATGGCGGTGGTCGTACAGCCGCTGCAGGCGAGGCACGGCGGCCTGGGCCTCGGCGGGGGGCACGGGGATCTCGTGCACCACCGCGGCCTTGCCGCTCTTCAGCACGGCTTTCCAGCCCTGCCCGGAGCCCGGCCCGGCGAGTTCGATCAGCTTCGGTTTAGGCTCGCTTTCGGCCATTTACCGGTGCATGGTACCCTTGCGGACCGTGGCATACGTCATCGCACAGCCATGTATCGACGTCAAGGACGCCTCCTGCGTCGAGGTGTGCCCCGTCGACTGCATCCACTCCGACGACGCGGCGAACATGTACTACATCGACCCCGACGAGTGCATCGACTGCGGTGCGTGCGTCGATCCTTGCCCTGTGGACGCGATCTTTCCCGAGGACGAAGTGCCGGAGCAGTGGCGCAACTTCATCCAGATCAACGCCGATTACTTCAAAAACCGGTAGGGCGTGGCGCGTCATCCAGTAACCCTCATCCCCGGAGACGGCGTAGGCCCTGAGATCTGCGACGCGACGGTTCGCGTGCTCGAGGCGACCGGGGTCAAGTTCGACTGGGACGTCCAGCAGGCCGGTGAGGCCGCGATAGCGAACTTCGGCACTCCGCTTCCGGACGCCGTGCTCGACTCCGTGCGCAAGAACAAGGTGGCTCTCAAGGGGCCGATCACGACCCCGATCGGGAGCGGTTTCCGAAGCGTCAACGTAGCCCTGCGCCAGGCCCTGGACCTGTTCGCCCTGGTGCGCCCGGTCAAGGCTTACAAGGGCGCGCGGAACCTGCGCGACGACCTCGACTTCGTCATCGTCCGTGAGAACACGGAGGACATCTACGCCGGCATCGAGTTCGAAAAGGGGACGCCCGACTGTGACCACCTGATCGAGGAGATCTCAAGCCTCGCGAAGAAGAAGATCCGGCCTGACAGCGGCCTGTCGATCAAGCCGATATCGGTGAGCGGCACACAGCGGATCGTCGAGTATGCGTTCGACTACGCCCGCAAGAACAAGCGGCGCAAGGTCACCGCCGTGCACAAGGCGAACATCATGAAGCACACCGACGGCCTGTTCCTCGCCGTCGCTCGGCAGGTTGCGGAGCGCAACCCCGACATCGAGTTCGAGGACCGCATCGTCGACAACATGTGCATGCAGCTCGTCCTGCGGCCCAAGGAATACGACGTCTTGTGCTGCCCCAACCTGTATGGCGACATCATCTCGGACCTCGGCGCCGGCATGATCGGCGGCCTGGGTCTCGCGCCGGGCGCGAACATCGGCGCCAGCGGTGCGGTGTTCGAGGCGACCCACGGCAGCGCTCCCAAGTACGCGGGCAAGAACAAGGTCAACCCGATGGCGGTGATGCTGTCGGGCGTCTTGATGCTGAGGCATCTCGAAGAGGCCGCCGCGGCCGACGCGATGGAGAAGGCGATCGCCAACGTGATCGCCCTCGGCGAGAACGTCACCTACGACCTCAAGGAAAAGCGCGACGACCCGACCTCCGTCGGCACGAGCCAGGTGGCCGATGCCGTGGTGGCGCAGCTCAAAGCCGGAGCTTGAACCCGGAGACCGAACAGCTCCGCCGGCTCCGCACGCTCTGGGACGATCACGTGCACAGGCCCTTCCCCCAGGCGCCCGACCGCGATCCCCGCTACCAGGAGGTCGCTCTGTACTCCTCATGGGTCGGCAGCATCGTCGAGGTGGCGCTGGCACGGGGTTCGCTCGATTCGAACCTCGCCAAGATGCTCGAAACCAGGCGGGCTGAGGGCAACGCCTGGCTCTTTCGAGCGGGCGGCGAGCTCGGCGAGCCCATCCGCTCTCATGTGGCCAGGCTGATCGCGATCGAGGATCTGCTGGCACAATTGCCGGTCAGGTGAAGCCCTCAGCCCTGGTTGCCCTCGCCGTCCTCGTCCTGACCGCCTGCAGCAACGCCGCCGCGACGATCCCGGCCCCGAAGCCGGTCGCGGCCATCCCGGGCCCTCTCGTGGCGGCTCCTGACGCCCAGGATCAGCCGTCCTTCGCCAACCGCACGGGCCAGCTGCCGGCGTTGAGCCTTCAGGGCCTGTTTCACCCCAGCTACACCGTGCCCAACGACCCGAGCCGGATCCGCACGCTGCTCGTGACCGGGGACATCATCCCGGCACGCGGGGTCGACTACTTCGCCACGCAGCGCAACGACTTCCTGTGGCCGTTCCGCCGGACCGCGGACTACACGAAGAACGCGGACATCACGTACATCAACCTCGAGTCGCCACTGTTCGCGGGTTGCGCGGTGAATCCCAACCCGAGCTTCACGTTCTGCGGCGACGCGCGCTTCGTCAACGGACTGACCTACATGGGCGCTGACGTGGCGAACCTCGCCAACAACCACCTGTCGAACTACGGGGCCCAGGGCATCAACCTGACCCAGCAGCTGCTGAACTCCCATGGCATCCTCACCTCGGGACTCGGTCCGGTTGCGGTGATCGACGTGCGCGGGATCAAGTTCGGGTTCATCGGCTTCAACGGCGTGGGCAAGGCGATCGACAAGGTGGCGCTCAAAGAAGGCATCGCCCGCGCGCGCCAGCTCGCCGACATCGTGGTCGTGCAGTTCCACTGGGGGAAGGAGTACGAGCGTCAGCCCATGGCGGCGCCCTCGGTGCCGACCCCCGACGACCCCGTTGTCATCGGCCACGACGCGATCGACTGGGGCGCGGACATCGTGATCGGCAACCACCCGCACTGGTACCAGGGCATCGAGATCTACAAGGGCAAGCTCATCACGTACGCGCACGGCAATTTCGTCTTTGACCAGATGTGGTCCGAGGAGACGCGCGAGGGAGTCATCGGCACCTATACCTTCTACGGCACGCAGCTCGTCTCCGCGACGTGGAAGCCGTACCGCATCTACGACTACGGGCAGCCGGTGTTCATGAACCAGAAGGACTCGGCGACGGCGCTGCAGACCATGGAGGCGGCCAGCGACGAGCTCGCGACCCGCCTGCACGAACCGGTGACGTCGCCTATTCCCGCATACCCGCCCGCACCCGTCTACGCACCGGAGCACGCACCCGCCGGATAGAATCTGTCCACTAACCCAGGGGGTTCCTACCGTCCCAGCATACGTCTCACGAGGGAACGCATACACACGCGGCCGCCGGCGCCGCAACCGAGACCGTTTGACGTTCTTCACGTCGATCGGGGTGCTCGCGCTTGCCGTGCTGGCGACCGTGTACGTCGCCCGCACGCGCGCCGGTTCCATCGACCTGACGCTGCAGAGCGCAACCGTTCACGTGCGGGCGCCGGCGCCGAAGACGTTCGATCATTTCGACTTCTCGACCTACTGGCTCGCGACGCATGGCCAGCCGGACCTGCCGATACGCGGACAGGCCGTCTATCTCGTCGACCTCGACACGCGACAGGTGCTGTGGGAGCGCGATCCGGACACGATGCGCGCTCCAGCGAGCCTCACCAAGCTGATCACCGCGATGGTCGCGGTCGACGACGCCGGGTCCTTTGACAAGATGATCACGGTCACTCCGCAGGCGACCGACGTGATTCCGAGCGTGATGGGTCTCAGCGCGGGCGAGAAGCTGCCGCTGCGCGACCTTCTCTACGGTTTGTTCCTCGACTCGGGCAACGACGCCGCCGAGGCGCTGGCCACGGGCATCGTGCCGCGCGACCGGTTCCTCAGGCAGATGAACCTGAAGGCGAAGAGCATCGGACTGACTGCGAGCCACTTCGTCAACCCGAGCGGGCTGGACGCGCCCGGCCACGGCATGTCGGCCCACGACCTCGTGCACGCGGCCGCCTACCTCGACACGTACTACCCGCAGCTTGCCGCCATCGCGGGCACGAAAGACGTCGCGATCCCGGCGACGCCCACGCACAAGGCGTTCTACCCGCACAACGTCAACTCGTTCCTGTGGAGCTATCCCGGCGCGACGGGCTTGAAAACCGGCCTGACCGACAACGCTGGTGGCTGCGAGCTCGCGACGGCCACGCGAGACGGCAGGCATCTGATCGTCGTGGTGATGAACGACACGGGTCGTTCGGCCGCCGATGCGGCCACGCTCCTCAACTACGGCTTCAGCGTGCACCCCGACCGCGCCTTCGGCCCCTGGTCGTAGCGCGGCCCGCCGCGCCGGTGACGCGGCGCGGGCTTGGCTAGACTTCGAGGTCGTGGCGAAGCTGACCGGTCTCTTCGCGCTCGAGGTGCTCGATTCTCGAGGCAACCCGACCGTCGCCGTGACGGTGCACACGGATCACGGCGACGGCCACGCCGTGGTGCCCTCAGGCGCCTCCACGGGCGTCCACGAGGCCGTGGAGCTGAGGGACGGCGATCCCAAACGGTACGGCGGCAAGGGCGTCACCAAAGCGGTGTCCCATGTGACCGGTGAGATCGCGAAGCGGCTCGAGGGATTCGACATCACGGACCAGAAGGCCCTCGACTATGCCCTCATCGAGCTCGACGGAACGCCCAACAAGGGCAGGCTCGGCGCGAACGCGATCCTCGGCGTCTCCCTCGCGGCCGCGCACGCGGCGGCAAACGCCGCCGGCGTATCGCTTCACCGGCACCTTGGCGGCGCCGGCGCCTCGCTGCTCCCGCTGCCGATGGCGAACATCCTCAACGGCGGCGCCCATGCCGACACGTCGGTCGACCTGCAGGAGTTCATGGTATGCGCGGTCGGGGCGCGCACCTTCAGTGAGGCGATCCGCGCCACCTCCGAGGTGTACCACGCGCTCCGTGGCGTGCTGAAGGCGCAGGGTCTTGCCACCGGAGTGGGGGACGAGGGCGGGTTTGCTCCCGACCTGCGCTCCAACGAGGACGCGCTGAAGCTCATCGTGCAGGCGATCGAGAAGGCGGGCTACGAGCCCGGCCGCGACGTCGCGATCGCGCTCGACCCCGCGGCGAGCGAGTTCTTCAAGGACGGCCGCTACGACCTGAAGGGTGAAGGTCGCTCGCTCGACTCGGCGGCCCTCATCGACCTGTACCGCGACTGGATCGCGCGCTACCCCATCGTGTCGATCGAGGACGGCATGGCGGAGGACGACTGGGACGGATGGCGGGCGCTTACCGATGCGATCGGCGACAAGGTCCAGCTCGTCGGGGACGACCTCTTCGTGACCAACGTGCGCCGGCTCAAAGAAGGCATCGACCGGCACGTCGCGAACTCGATCCTGATCAAGGTCAACCAGATCGGCACGCTGACCGAGACCCTGGACGCGATCCAGATGGCGCGCGAGGCCGGCTACAGCTCGGTCATCTCGCACCGCTCCGGCGAGACCGAGGACACGACCATCGCGGACCTTGTCGTGGCGACCGGCTCGGGCATGATCAAGACCGGGGCGCCCGCACGCTCGGAGCGCGTCGCCAAGTACAACCGGCTGATCGAGATCGAAGCAGAGCTCGGCGGCTCGGCGCGGTACGCCGGGCGCAGCCGGCTTCGATGACCCCTCGCGCGAGCTCGGCGCCGGCCGGGTGAGCACGCAAGACCCACTCGGGGCGGCATCCAGGGCCGTCCACGCCGGTCGCACGCTGGGGGCGAGGAGCCCGCTGGCCCCCGACCTCAGCCCGGCGGCGGTCCACGTGTACACGGATCTCGACGACTACGACGCCGTCGCCAGGGGCGAGCGCGCCGGGCACTACTACGGGCGGAACAGCAACGCCAATCGCGACATGCTGGAGCGGGCGGTCGCCGAGCTGGAAGGTGCGGCGGCGGCCGTGGCCACCTCGTCGGGCATGGCGGCGATGCACGCCGCGATCCTGGCGCTTTGCCCGCGGCCGGCCACCATCCTGGCCACGCGCGAGCTTTACGGCGGCACGGCCGCCCTGCTGCGCCAGGACCTCGAGCCGGCGGGGTACGAAGTGAGCTTCATCGACCTGACGGATCTCGAGCTGGTGAGCCGTTCGATCGACGGCGCGGGCCTGCTGATCGCCGAGACCATCACCAACCCGCTCTGCACGGTGCCGGACCTCGAGGCGATTGGGGAGATGTGCCGGACCCGCAACGTGCCGTTCCTGGTCGACAACACGTTCGCGACGCCGATCCTGTGCCGCCCGCTAGCGTTCGGAGCGACGGCGGTGATGCACAGCGCGACCAAGTTCATCGGCGGGCACTCCGACCTCGTCGCCGGCGTCATCGCCGGCGACGCGGAGACGATGGGCGCGGCGAGGGCGCGCACCGTACGCACGGGAACGACGCTCGGCGCGTTCGACGCGTGGCTCGCTCTGCGTGGGCTCCGCACGCTCGACGTGCGAATGCGACGGCACACCGAAAACGCGCTTGCGCTCGCGGCGGCGTTGCCTGACATGCCAGGGGTGGCTCGCGTCCACCACCCGATGCTGCAGGGCTCGCGCTTCGCGCCCGTCGCCAAGCGCCTGATGCCGTCGGGCACGGGCGGGATGATGGCGTTCGACCTCGACGGCGGGCGCGCCGCGGTGCAGCGCATGATGGACCGCTTCAAGCTCGTCACCTTCGCCGCAAGCCTCGGCGGCGTCGAGACGACGATCTCGTACCCGGAGATCACCTCCCATCGAGGCATGAGCCCGCGGGAGCGCGCCGACCTTGGCGTCGGACCGGGCACGGTGCGCGTCTCGGTCGGGATCGAAGACGCCCGCGACATAATCGCCGACTTCGCGCAGGCGGTCGCGCCCTGACCTTTGGCCGCCTACACGCTGCTGCAGCTGCTCGAGGTGGCGCTGGCGTGCGCCGTGCTCCTGTTCGGCGTCCTGTCGCATTCCGCGCCCGTCACCCTGCTTGGCGGGGGCTTCTTGATGGGCAAGGCGATCCTGAACATCCTCTGGCCGGAGGGCGGGACCGTTTACCGCCGCTCGTTGATCGCGTACTCGGTCGCGGGCCTGTTCGTGCTCGGCGCGATAATCGTCGTGCACTTCGCCGGCTGACTCCGCTTCCTATCCTTGTTGGAGCATGCGTAGCCTAGTCAGTCCCGGCATCACAAGGCTCATCGGCAACACGCCGCTGGTTCGCGTGCGGGTCTTCGAGTCCGAATTCCCGGGCCTCGAGGTGTACGCGAAGGCGGAGTGGTTCAACCCCGGCGGCTCCGTGAAGGACCGGGCGGCGCTGGCGATGGTGGAGGACGGGGAGCGGCGTGGCGCGCTCGGACCAGGCAAGGTTCTCGTCGACTCGACCTCGGGCAACACGGGGATCGCCTACGCCCTGGTTGGGGCGGCCAAGGGTTACCCCGTGAAGCTGGTCATGCCGGGCAACGTCAGCAGCGAGCGCAAGGCGCTCGTCACCGCGTACGGCGCGGAGATCGTCTACAGCGACGCGGGTGAAGGCTCGGACGGTGCGATCCGGATGGTGCGCGACCTGGTTTCGCTCGACCCCGACCGCTACTTCTACCCCGACCAGTACTCCAACCCCGCCAACGCGCGGGCCCATTACGACGGCACCGGCGTCGAGATCCTGGAGCAGACGCAGGGCCGCATCACGCACTTCGTCGCGGGCCTGGGCACGACCGGCACGTTCACCGGCACCGCTCGCCGCCTCAAGGAGCACGACCCGTCGATCAAGACGATCGCTGTCCAGCCGGAGGATGCGTTTCACGGCCTCGAGGGACTGAAGCACCTGCCGACCTCGATCGTGCCGAAGATCTGGGACGCGGCCCTCGCCGACGAGGTGTGGGGCTGCCCCACGGAGCCGGCGTACGACCTGGCGAGGAAGCTGGCCCGGACCGAGGGCCTGCTCGTCGGCCACTCGAGCGGCGCGGCCCTCTGGGCCGTACGCCGCCTGGCGGAGACCGTGAAGGAGGGGGTTGTCGTGACCGTGTTTCCCGACTCTGGAGACCGCTACCTGTCCACCGGCCTTTACGGCGCAAAGCCCCGATGAGGATCGACGGCGCGGCCATGGAGGCGATTCGGGCACACGGATCCGAGGGCTACCCGCACGAGATCTGCGGCGTGATGATCGGCCCGCGCGGCGACCGCACCGTCACCGAGGTCAAGCGTGCGCGCAACATCGTGGTGGAGCGCGCCCGCGACCGCTACGAGATCGACCCGCGCGACCACATACGCATCCAGCGCGACGCGGACGCCGCGGGCCTCGACATCATCGGCTACTACCACAGCCATCCCGACCATCCGGCGCAGGCCTCGCGCTTCGACACGGAGCGCGCCTGGGCGGGATACGTCTACCTGATCGTCGCCATCCACGACGGCAAGCCCGTCGACGCCAACTGTTTCGTCGCGGACCGCGACGGGGGTCCCTTCCGCTCCGAGCCGCTGGAGGTTTTCTGAAACCCGCTCGGGACGGCGCCGCGGCGCCCGCGACGAGGTGGCTCAACCGCAACGTGGCCGGCATCGGCCTGGCGGATCTCGCGGCTGACTCCAACTACGAGATGGTGCTCGCCGTGCTGCCGCTGTTCATCACAGGTGGCCTTGGCGCGCCCGTGTTCACGGTGGGGCTGGTCGAGGGCGTCGCAGACGGCTCGTCCGCGCTCATCAAGGTCTGGAGCGGCTGGTACAGCGACCGAATCGCCTGGCGCAAGCGCCTGGCCGTCGGTGGTTACGGTGCGACGGGCCTCGGCTTTGCGCTGCTCGTCGCCGTGGCGAGCTGGCCCCAGGTTCTCGTCTCGCGAGCGTTTGCCTGGGTCGGCCGCGGCCTCCGCCAGCCCATCCGCCAGGCGATGCTCGCGGGCTCGGTCGACAAGCGGGACCTGGGGAAGGCGTTCGGATTCCACGAGGCGATGGACACCGCGGGGGCGATCATCGGGCCGGCGACCGCCTTCATCCTGCTGGCGACGCAGCACGGTTTCCGCACCGTGTTCGCGGTGGCGATCGTCCCCGCGGTGCTTGCGGTCGTCCTCTTTGCCGTCATCACGCGCGACCCGCGCCGCGGAGCCAAGCCCGCAGCGCCACCGGACTTCAAGCTGCCCCGCCCGTTCTGGCGGCTCATGGTGCCGGTCGCCGTCTTCGGCGCGGGCAACTTCGCCACGGCGTTCTTCACGCTCCGCGTGGTCCAGATGCTGCAGCCCGAGCTCGGCCACACGGCTGCCGTGGCCGCGGCGGTCGGCTTCTACCTGGCGCACAACGTGGTCGGGACGCTGGTGTCGTTTCCGGCGGGCTGGATGGCCGACCGCGTGGGCAAGTCGCCCGTGCTGGCGATGGCGTACGCGACGTTCGCCGCGGCATGCATCGTCGGCATGGCGGGCCACGGCTGGATCGCCGTCGGCTTGCTCGCCGTCCTCGTCGGGGCCGAAACCCCCATAGTGACTGCCATGGAAAGCTCACTTTCGGGCTCGCTGGTCGACGAGCCCCGATATGGCACCGCGTATGGCGTCCTCAACGGCGTCAACGGCGCGGGGGATCTCGCCTCGAGCGTCCTGGCCGGCATCCTGTGGATGTCGAGCCCCGCCCTCGCCATGGGCTTTGGCGCCGGGATGAGCGTCGCCGCCTCGGCCATCCTGTGGGCTCGGCCGCCAGGAGATGCGGCCTGATGCCCCGCCCCATCGTCGCCATCGTGGGCCGGCCCAACGTGGGCAAGTCGACGCTGTTCAACCGCATCATCGGTTGGCGAAAGGCGATCGTCGACCCTCAGTCCGGGCTGACCCGAGATCGCCTGTACGGAATCGCCGAGTGGCGAGGCCGCGACTTCAGCGTCGTCGACACCGCGGGCCTGGACCTCGAGACGCGCAACGATGAGTCGCGCGCCGCGATCGAGGCCCAGACGCGCGTGGCGATCGACGAGGCCGACGTCATCGTCTTCCTGCTGGACGTCCGCCAGGGCCTGACACCGATCGACAGCGACATCGCGCAGCTGCTGCGCCGGTCCAAGCGCCGAGTCCTCGTCGCGGGTAACAAGGCGGAGTCCTCCGCGGACCGCAGCTTCGCCCACGAGATCTCCGAGCTCGGCTTCGACGAGCCCTCGCTCATCTCCGCGCAGCACGGGTTGGGCGTGGGCGACCTGCTCGACCGGATCGTGGAAGCGCTGCCGCCCGCGGAGGTCGAGCCCGAAGGCGCGGAGAAGCCCGACCGCCTCGCGATCATGGGCCGGCCGAATGTCGGCAAGTCCTCGCTGCTGAACGCCCTGCTCGGCGACGAGCGGGCGCTGGTCAGTCCGGTCCCGGGGACGACGCGCGACCCTGTCGACACCGAGCTCCTTTACGACGGCGTGCCGGTGGTCCTCGTCGACACGGCGGGCATCCGGCGCAAGTCGTCGAGCCGCGACCGCCTGGAGCGCTACAGCCTGCTGCGGGGCATAAGCGCCATGGAGCGTTCCGACGCCGTACTACTGGTGATCGACGCGTCCGCCGGCGTGCTGGCCCAGGACCAGCACGTCGCGGGCTACGCGCTCGAGGCGGGGAAGGGCCTGGTGATCGTGGTGAACAAGATCGACCTGGTCGAGCCCGCGATGCGCAAGCCGGCCCACTGGCGCAAGGCGCTTGCCCCGGAGTTCAAGTTCGCCACGTTCGCGCCCGTCGTCGTCGTGTCGGCCAAGACCAAGGAGGGCATCGGCACCGTGATCCCCGCCGCTCTCGAGGTGGTGGGCCAGCGCCGGATCAAGATGCCGCCCAACGAGCTCAACCGGCTGCTTCGCGACGCGTTCGAGGAGCACCCGCCGCCTTCGTTCAAGGGCCGGCGCCTGAAGGTCACCTTCGCCACCCAGGCGTCTGACGAGGCCCCGACCGTGGTCCTGTTCGTGAACGACACCGGTCTGCTGCATTTCTCGTACCGGCGGTACCTGGAGCACAAGATCCGCGACCGCTTCGGCCTCCATGGCAACCCGCTCAAGCTCGTCCTCCGCTCGGAGGAGAGCAGGCGTCCGAAGGCGAAAGCAAAGCGCTGACCGGCGTTTACATTTCCCTCATGTCCCGCCCACATCCCCATGACGGTCTGGTGATGTATTGACCGTATGGGCAACGCCGTGACGTCGAAGATCCTGGTCGTGGACGACGAGAAGCACATCATCGAGCTCGCGCGCCTCTATCTGTCCCGCGAGGGCTACGAGGTCGAGGGGGTGGGGGATGGGGCGCAGGCGGTGAGCCGCTTCGGCCAGCTGAAGCCCGACCTCGTGATCCTCGACATCATGCTGCCCGGCTCCGACGGCCTGACGATCTGCAAGGAGATCCGCAAGCAGAGCCAGGTCCCGATCATCATGCTGACCGCCCGCGACGACGTGACGGACAAGGTCGTGGGCCTCGAGGTCGGCGCCGACGACTACCTGACCAAGCCTTTCCACCCCCAGGAGCTGGTGGCGCGCGCCAAGGCGCTGCTGCGCCGGGCACGCACGGAGCCTGACCAGCCCAAGCTCATCCGCGCCGGGAAGCTCGAGGTCGACATCGAGCGCCACGAGGTCCGCCACGGCGCGGCGCGCGTGCAGCTGCGGCCGAAGGAGTTCGACCTGCTCGCGCTCCTCGCGCGCTACCCGGGCCGCGTCTTTCAGCGCAGCGAGCTTCTCGACCTGGTGTGGGGCTACGACTTTCCGGGCTATACGCGCACGGTGGACGTGCACGTGCAGCAGGTGCGGGAGAAGCTCGCCGCGGCCAAGATCACCGATCCGAGCATCGAGACCGTCTGGGGGGTCGGGTATCGTCTGGAGCTGGCGGGCAGCTGACACTCCGTTTCCGGCTCCTCGCCGCCGCCGCTGGCATCGTGGCCACGAGCCTGTTGCTCGCCGGCGCGCTGACGTGGTTCTTCGTCCGCGACCTCGAGTTCCAGACGGTGCAGGAGCAGATGGACCGCCAGGTCACGCCGACCACGGCGGCGGTCCGCCACCAGGAGTGCCTGAACCGGCCGCTGCTGCCCGCCAGCCCAGGCGCGGCGGGCTGCCGCCTCGCCGCGCAGGCCGACTTCACCGACCGGCTGAACGCGCTCGTGCCGCAGCTCGCCGGCAACCGCCTGCTCCTCCTCGACGCGAATCGGCGCGTGGTGTACGACAGCGGGGGCGCGGCCTCCTTCGGGTTCCAACTGCAGATCACGGCCTCCAAACGCATCGCCAACGTCGGCGAGGCCACGACCACGCTGGACGGCCAGACCTATCTCGCGGCCGCGATCAAGATCCCGCCCGCGCGTGATCCGCTCGGCGCCTCCTACGTGGTTCTCGCCCAGCCGGAGTCGCTCGCCGCATCCGCCGCCGCCGGCGAGCTCGCATCGCGGCTCTTGCTCGCGGGTGGGGCGGCCCTCCTGGCCGCCATGGCCCTCACCCTCCTGGTCAGCCAGTCTCTGGCCCGGCCCCTGACGCAGCTTGCGGCGGCCGCGCAAGACATCGCCGCGGGCAACTACTCGCGCCGCGTGGGCATACGTGGAGGCGACGAGATCGGCAAGCTCGGGCTGGCGTTCGACCACATGGCCGAGGCGGTCGAGCGAGCCCGCAAGGTGCAGAGGGACTTCCTCGCCAATGTCTCCCACGAGCTCAAGACGCCGCTGACGAGCCTGATCGGCTTCAGCCAGGCGCTGGTCGACGGCAGCCTCACCACGGAGTCGGAGAAGGCCCGGGCGGCCACGATCGTGCACGAGGAGTCGGAACGCGTGCTGCGCATGGCGCAGGAGCTGCTGGACCTCGCGCGCGTTGAGGCCGGTTCGATCTCCATGCACATCTCGGCGGTGGACCTGGCGGCGCAGCTGCAGCAGGAGCTCGAGATGGTGAAGCCACGCGCCGCGACGCGGGGACTCACGATGGAGGTGCTGGTGCCGGCAAACCTTCCGCCGATCGCGGCCGACCCGGAGCGCCTTCACCAGGTGATCGGAAACCTGCTCGACAACGCGGTCAAGTACGCGCCCGACGGCTCGACCGTCAGGACCGAGGCACGACTCAACGTCAGCGGGGTCGAGACGGTCGTGGCCAACCCCGCCGGTGACCACCGGCCCGATCCGGAGCGCATGTTCGAGCGCTTTTACCGAGCCGACCCGTCGCGCTCCGCGGCGGCGGGAGGGGTGGGTCTCGGCCTCGCCATCTCGAAGCAGCTGGTCGCGGCGATGCGGGGCAGGCTGTGGGCCGAGATCGATCCGTCAGGCAGCCTCAACGTGCACCTTCTCCTGCCCGCGTCAGGCGAGCTCGCACCGCGCCAGGCGACGCCAGAGGCGTCATCGGGGGCCGGCTAGCGCCGACCTGCGCTCAGCTCTGCGGGACGAGCAGGGTCACCGGGTTCTCCAGCAGGCGCTTGAGCTCGGCCATGAACTGTGCCGCCGTCGCGCCGTAGAACACCCGATGGTCGACCGAGAGCGTCATGCGCATGACCTTCCCGGGAAGGATCTGGCCACCCTCGACCACCGGCACGTCCTTGATCGCGCCCACCGCGAGGATGGCGGCCTCCGGCGGGTTGATGATCGCGGTGAACTCGTCGACTCCGAACATCCCGAGGTTGGAGATGGAGAAGGTGGCGCCCGAGAGGTCGCCCTCGTTGACGCGCCCTGAGCGTGCGCGTTCGATGACCTGACGCGATTCGATGGAGATCTGGATGATGTCCTTCAGGTCGGCGTCGTGCACGACCGGCACGAGCAGGCCCATGCCCTGCGACGGCGCCACCGCCAGGCCGATGTTGATCGATCGCTTGCGCTGGAAGCGGCCGTCCGCCCACGACGAGTTGACCTCGGGGAACTTGCGCAATGCGAGCGCGCACGCACGGACCAGGAAGTCCGTCATCGTCACCTTCTCGGCGCCGGGCACGGAGTCCTTCAGCTGCTGGCGCATGCTCACCGCATGGTCGACGCGGGCTTCGACCGTGACCTGGAACTCCGGCACGGTGGACTTCGCTTCGACCATGCGTCGGGCGATCGTCGCCTGCATGCGGTTGGGCTCGACCTCCTCGACGTCGGGCGCCGACGGTTTGCCGGCGGACGGCTGGTTGCGGCGGCGGTCCGCCTTGGGGCGGACGCTTGCGGCGGCCTGGACGTCCTCCTTCACGATTCGCCCCTCGGGACCGCTGCCCTTCAGGGACGCGAGGTCGACGCCCATCTCGTCCGCGAGGCGGCGCGCGATCGGAGACGCCTTGAGCGCCGTCCCGCCGTTCTGGCGGCCGCCGTCCTCGTCGCGCGCGGGGGCGGGGCGCTGCGTGGCGGGCGAGCTCTTTTCGGCCGGCGCCTGCTTCGGCGCCGCGCTCGCCTGCGCGGGCTCGCGCTCCTCCGCGACCTGGGCCGGCGCCTCGGGTTCCTTCTGCCTGGGCTGCGCCGCCCCGCCCTGATCGGCGGGCGCCTTCGGTCCGGCGGGCTGCGCGCCCGCATCGCCGATGCGAGCGATCGGGGCGCCGATCTTGGCCGGTACACCCTGGTCGACCAGGATGTGGAGCACGCCGTCGGCCTCCGCCTCGAGGTCGAAGGTCGCCTTGTCGGACTCGACCTCGGCGAGCACGTCCCCGGAGTGGACCTCGTCTCCGCTCTGCTTCTTCCAGACGACGACCGTGCCCTCCTCCATCGTGTCGGAGAGCTTCGGCATGTTGACGTCAGGCATCTCTGGAGCTCAGGCCTCGATCTTTCTGCCGACCGTGGCGCGGACGATGCGCTTGATGTCCTCGCTGGTCGGGATGGCCGCCTTCTCGAGCGGGAGGCTGTACGGCATCGGGACCTGCGCGCCGCCAAGCCTTCGGATCGGAGCGTCGAGGTAGTCGAAGCACCGCTCCTGCACCCCGGCCGCGATCTCCGCGGTGACCCCGTACGTCGACCAGCCCTCCTCGACCACGACGCAGCGGTTGGTCTTCTGGACGGACTTCGTGATCGGCTCCCAGTCGATCGGGCGGATCGAGCGGAGGTCGATGACCTCGGCGTCGATGTCCTCCTCCTCGAGCTGCTTGGCGGCCTCGTTGGCCAGCACCGCCATCCTCGAGACGCCGACGATCGTGACGTCGGATCCGGTGCGCCGCACGGCGGCCTTGCCGATCGGGGTCGTGTAGTCGCCGGCCGGGACCGGGCCGCGGACGTTGTAGAGGCTCATCGACTCCAGGAACATCACCGGGTTGTCGGAGCGGATCGCGGACTTGAGCATTCCCTTGGCGTCCTCGGGCGTGGTGGGTGCCACCACCAGCAGGCCGGGGATGAGGCCGTAGAGGACCTCGAGGCTGTGCGAATGCTGCGCCGACAGCTGGTGGCCCGCCCCTCCCGGCATGCGGATGACCATGGGCACGGTGGCCTCGCCTCCGAACATGTAGCGGATCTTCGCGGCGTTGTTCACGATCTGGTCGTAGGCGACCAGGGAGAAGTTGATCGTCATCAGCTCCACGACCGGGCGCAGGCCGAGCATCGCCGAGCCGATTGCTGTGCCGACGATGACCTCTTCGGCGATCGGTGCATCGACCACGCGCTGCGCGCCGAACCTGTCGAGCAGCCCTTCCGTGACGCGGTACGCGCCGCCGAACTTGCCGATGTCCTCGCCGATCAGATAGACGCTGTCGTCGCGCTCCATCTCCTCGGTGAGCGCTTCGCGCAGCGCGACGCGGTAGAGCTTCTCGTCGGTCGCGGGCGCCGCCTGGGCGCGCGTGGCCGCCATCACGCAGGCTCCGCGCCGAGCTCGGGCCGGTTCTCCCACTGCCCCGCGTACGTGTACCTGTAAAGGTCCTCCGTCTTGGGGTCGGGGCTCTCGTCCGCGAACTGGATGATGTCGCGCACCTCGGCATCGACCTCCTGGCGCACGTTCTTGAAGTACTCCTCGTCCGCCAGGCCCGCTTTCTCGAGCTCGTGCTCGAACGCGACGATCGGGTCGGCCTTGCGCCACTTCACCTTGTCCTCTTCCGACCGGTACTTGTCCGGGTCGACGACGGAGTGGCCCTTGAAGCGATAGCACAGGGCCTCCACCAGGCGGGGCTCGGAGTCCGCCCGGGTCTTCTCGACGATCTCACTCGTCCGCAGCAGCACCTCGCGCAGGTTCATGCCGTCTACCTGGATCGCCTCCATGTCGTACGCGCACGCCTTCTTGTAGATGTCCGGCACCGCGGACGCGGCTTCCACAGGCGTGCCCATGCCGTAGCGGTTGTTGACGCAGAACCAAACGACCGGTAGGTGGAACACCTTGGCCATGTTCAGCGACTCGTGGAACGCGCCGATGTTCGTCGCGCCGTCGCCGAACATGCAGAAGACGACGTCCTTGGCCTTGTGGTACTTGACTGCGAACGCGCCGCCCACAGCGAGCGGAAGGTGGCCGCCGACGATGCCGTAGCCACCCATGAAGCGCAGCTCCGAATCGAACATGTGCATCGATCCGCCGCGGCCGTGCGAGGTGCCCGTCTCCTTGCCGAACAGTTCGGCCATGACGGCCTTAGGGTCGACACCGCGAGCGATAGCGTGGCCATGCTCGCGGTAGCTCGTGAAGATGTAGTCGTTCGGCTTGAGCGCGAGCACGCCGCCGACCACGGTGGCCTCCTCGCCGATGTTGAGGTGGCAGTAGCCGCCGATCTTCGCCTTGGTGTACTGCTCCTGGGCGCGCTCCTCGAACCGGCGGATGAGCTGCATGCGGCGGTGGAGGTCGAGCATGAAATCGCGGTTGCCCTTGGTCATGTCGAGCGCTTTTGCGTCGACGCTCACCGGGGCGGGGGGCGGGGAGGAGGTCTTGACGGGTGCTGTCATCTCTTGCTCTCGATTCTGGCGGGCGGGCGCTTGCGTCTTCACCTGTGCGTTCTCCGTGTTCGTACTACTCGGTGCGCTGCTCCTTCGATTCGGGATGTGGATGGCGCGGCCCTGCGCCGCCAGCGCGGCCTCCATCAGCGACTCGGGGAGGGTGGGGTGGGCGTGCATGGTCAGGTCGAGCTGCTCGAGCGTGAGGCCGTTCTGGACCGCGAGAGTCGCCTCGGCGATCAGGTCCGTGGCGCGTGGTCCGATGATGTGCGTGCCGAGGATTCGCCCGGATTTCGCGTCGGCGATGACCTTGACGAAGCCTTCCGACTGACCAAGGGTGAGCGCGCGGCCCGAGGCGGCGAAAGGGAAGCGGCCGATCTTCACGTCCAGTCCACCGTCCATGGCCTCTTTCTCGCCGAGCCCGACATGGGCGATCTCGGGTTCCGTGTACACGCAGTTGGGCGCGGCGTGGTAGTCGGGAACGCGGTCGCCGTGGCCCGTGATGTTCTCCACGGCGCAGATGCCCTCGTAGGACGCGACGTGCGCGAGCATGATGCCGCCGATCACGTCGCCGACAGCCCATATCCCGTCGGCCGTCGTGCGCAGGTGGTCGTCCACCACGACGCGCCCGCGGTCGAGCTTGACGCCGGCCTTTTCGGCCTCGAGCCCCTGCGTGTAAGGCACGCGTCCGACGGCCAGCAGGACCTTGTCGGCGTCGACGACCCCGCCTTCGCCACCGGTCGAGAACCGAACCTGGAGCGCGCCTCCGTTCTTGACGACCTCCGACACCTTGCTGCTGGTGTGGATCTCGCCGCCAAGCGACGCGAGGTGCTTCGCGTAGACGCTGACGAGGTCTGCGTCGACCATGGCAAGGACCTGGGGCAGCATCTCGAGCACCGTGACCTTGCTGCCGAGGGCCGCGAACATGGCGGCGAACTCCATCCCGACAACGCCGCCGCCGATCACCGCGAGGCGGCGGGGGACCTCTTTCAGCTCGAGGATCTGGTCCGAGTCGATCGTGAGCTCGGCTCCCGGCAGCGGGATC
>Ga0070741_10010345_pt1 | contig 17669 bp, 7 predicted proteins | sample Coa_R1_4_FD_66440 | JGI IMG/M metagenome (GOLD analysis project Ga0070741, IMG submission 66440) | Surface soil microbial communities from Centralia Pennsylvania, which are recovering from an underground coalmine fire - Coalmine... | ecosystem: Environmental > Terrestrial > Soil > Unclassified ...
CTGCGCGCCCGGTTTCGCGGAAGATTCGCGTAATGGTCGCAGATAGCTCCCGAATCCATACGCAGTTACTGTCCGCCATCCTGGAGCGCGATCCCGACCTCGATGTTGTGCCTTGGGATTGCGAAGCTCCGACACTGATTCCGACCGCGCTGGAGCACGATATCGATGTCCTTGCGGTGAGTTCCACCTGGAACGGCACCTTGGGCGATGGCCTCCAGCTAGTTCGGGAAATGTCTTCCGCCAAGCCTGGAACCAAGGTAGTCGTTTTACTTGATTCCCAGCAGAATGAACTGGTGCTGCATTGCCTTCGCGCGGGCGCGCGCGGGATTTTCAAGAAAGACAGCTCCTTAGAAATGCTTCGCAAGTGTTTACATGCGGTCCATCACGGAGAGATTTGGATCGACAGTGGTGACCTTGCTCACGTCATCGAGGCCTTGGCATCCACTCCGAGCACATCTGTGATTAAGTCCAAGCGCCTTGAGAACCTGTCCAAGCGCGAGTGCGAAGTGGTGGAGTGGCTGGTGCAAGGTCTTTCGAATCGTGAAATCTCGGAGCGAATGGGACTTAGCCAACACACCATCAAGAATTATGTTTTTCGAATTTTCGACAAAATGGATGTTTCGAGCCGCGTGGAACTGCTCTTCTTTGTCTTGAGTGAAAGTAAGGGATCCAATCCCGAGGTCACAAACGATGCTCATTCACAGGATCAACTCGGCGGAGGCAGACTGCCGGTGCTGATTGAGCAGGCGAATAACGGGTCCTTAATGGCGCAAGTTGCTTTGGCGGAAACGTACTCAAAGATGCGCCTCTCGGCGCACGATGCTGCCAATGCATGTAAGTGGTACCTGATCGCATCAGAGCGAATAGCGGAAGCTCAAAGCGCAATCGCGAAAACACTGACCGCAAGCGAATTCGAACAATGTGAAAAGGAGGCGAGAGCTTGGCTGGGCAAACTGACACACAAAACCCGATCCGGGAAGGATCGCGAGGCCAAGGTTCTGCCATTAAAATCAGTCGGAAACGCTCGAGCGCGCTGAACGCCAAAAGGTCCTGCCTCGTTTTTCCCAGTGCACCGTTTGCACTTTCCGTCCGAAAGCCTCGCATCTGGCAAACTATTAGCCTTCGCGGGAAAACGTTGATACACGCAAGGTTTACCGCAGCGTCGAAGGAAGTGGCTTTGACGGCGTCACGGCTGGCTGCGCTTAGTGGGGGCGAATGCACCGCCCCTGTGCTTGGGCAAAGGTTGTCTTTGCGACAAGCGACTAGTCAGTTCACACTGGCAGCGATGCAAGAACTTAAGTAACCTCTTCCATCCCGAGCCCCAGCCTCGATATCCCGAGATAAACCCCAGGAAACCTCGGTTTACAGCTCTTTAAGCCCGGGCTAAATTTTTGCATAATATGCTGCTACCTTCGCACGTAGCGCACACCGGTCGCATGTACTTTGGGTATCTCCCGTTTCTTTAGGCGGAGGCTTAATACTAGATGGTAAGCATGAATCGCTTATCCCAGCATCGAGATCCGTTTCAACCGGTTCAGGCCACTTCAGCGGGTCGGAACTCGCACCCTTATGCCCCAGGGGTCTTCACATCCCTTTTGCTGCTGGCTGGTTTATCGGTTTTAGTCGCCTGCCAAGGGGTCAGCAACGGGTCATCGGCAAGCTCAAGCCCTCAGCTTAGCGTCAGTCCCGCCACTCTGGGACTGGGAAGCGTTGTCGCTGGATCCAGCGCCACGGGTTCGGGAACACTGACTGCCAGCGGTGGAAGCGTCACCGTCACGGGAGCCACTTCCAGTAGCACCACCTTCACCGTGGGCGGGATCTCCTTACCATTAATCATTGCCGCGGGCCAGAGCGTGCCTTTTACGGTAACCTTCAGCCCTCAGGTCGCTGGTAATGCGAGCGCTACGCTGACCTTCACGAGCAATGCGCAACCATCCGCCCTCACCCAGGCACTCAACGGAAGCGGAATAGCGGCAGGAACGCACTCGGTAAGCCTCTCCTGGAGCCCAAGTACTTCGTCGGGCATTTCGGGGTACAACATCTATCGCGCTGCGTACTCAGGAAGCTGCGGTTCGTTCAGCAAGGTCAATGCAGTCGTGAACACCGGCACACTGTACACCGATGCTGGGGTGGCCAACGGCACCTCTTATTGCTATGCTGCGACGGCAGTGGATGCGAGCAGTCAGGAAAGTGGCTACTCGAATATAGTCTCCCATGTGCAAATCCCGGCACAGTAGCGCGATCGCTTCTGCTGGGTCAGCACGAAAATGATCGCCGCCAACCCACCGAAATTCTTCTTCTAAAACTCTTGTAATGGACCGGAGGCGGTATGCCCTGGGCCCAGGCTCACTGCTTCTCCGACCGGATGACCTTCACCGGACCCAGCAATCCGGATGGCACCAGCTTCGAGTCCGCTTTGTAATACTGCGGTGAGGTGAACGAGTACGTCTTGGCAACGTTCGGTTGACGATCTCCGATGATGCGATTCACCCAGGGATTCGTCACCTTGATCACTATGCTGTTGGTCCCCGGCTTCAGCGCGCTGCTGACGTCGACCCGGTAAGGCGGTTTCCACAGAATTCCGAGCGGCTTCTCATTCACAAAGACTTCCGCAAGATTCTTAACTTCTCCCAGGTCGATGGATAAGTTGGCCCCCTGCACAAACCAATCCGCCGGAGCCTGGATCGTCTTGGTGTACGTACCCGTACCGGAAAAATACTTTACTCCTTCGTCGGTGCTTTCACTCCAGGAAGACAGGTTTGGGAGAGTGACCTTCGGCGGAGCTCCGCGATCGGGCTGGAAGGTGAGGTCCCAAGGTCCCTCTATTGTCATCAGCGTCGAGTCGGCCAGCGTCGGCAAACTGCGCGACGAGGCTTTCGCTGCTTTGCGGAATACAACGAAGACTGTCCCCCAGGGCTCGAGGTGCAATGGGACGGTTGTGCGACCGTTGGCGATTTGGAACCCGGCCGGCTCAACAGTTCCGCTGTCCGCATGCCACAGCTCAGCTTCCTTTCCGCCTACGCGGAACGTGGCCTGGAGGGATTCGTCACGATCATTGCGATTGTCGACAAAATATAGATCGCCGTCGGCGAGCTTGCGATGGACAAACAGCAGGTTCGTGTCTGGTTCCGGCTTGGTGTAGTCGAAGTCAGGAGCTACGCCGATTGCTATAAGAACATCTCCCACACTCTTGCCTCCGTACACCCTGCCTTTTCCCACCGAATTACCGCTTCCGGAACCCCATAGCTGGTTCACGATACTCTGGAATTCTTTGGGATCGTCGCTGAGGCTGGGCGTGTCAGCCGGTTTCGGGCCGGCTACGACCGCCCCCGCCTGCACCAGGTCCCGAATCTTGCGCAGCACCGGCAGCGACATCGACTGGCTGTGAGGATCGAGCGCCAGCACGCGGTATCTCATGCCGCTCGGGGTAGCCAGCTGGCCATCGGTGACGGTCAGGACGTGAATCAGGGCATCGCTGTTGATGTAATCGAAGTTGTAGCCGGCGGGGATGTCCGGGCCCTTCTTTCCAAACAATGCAGTCAGATTCGAATCTTCCCCGTAAAAATAAGCAATATCAGCGTCGAAGCGCCCTTGCTGCAGAAGATAGGAACTGCGCGCCAGATAGGAGATCCAGGGCTTGGCTTGTTCCGCCCAGGTCTCGTTGCGGGTAAACCATTGTCCAAAGGGTCCAAGCGCGAGGCCCGGCTTTTTATCTAGCAGCGGCTGGTGAACCGAGGTGTGAATCACAAACCGGTTCAGTCCCATGGCCAATTCTTTATCTGCGGTCGGCTTCAGGGTGGCGGGAGACCACGCCCAGGCACCCGAGGAGGCAGTCAGCGATTCTGCGGCCACCAGGTTCTGCCCGTAAATGTGTGCCACCGACGCCGATTCGCGGATGTCGGCGTTGTAGCCATACTGCTCGTTGTTCACGCCAGGCTTTTGCGTCCACATGGCCGACATGGGAACATCGTTGTGGCGCTTCACTTCCATGCCGTCGCCGATGAACGCCCGCCCTTCCTCGTGCGACTCTCCGTAGTGCCCCATGCCACGCTCATGCAGTATGTCGTTGATCTGGTCATAGTGATACTCCGCCAGCAAGTCGCCGAGGGTCTTGCGGAAGTCCCATAGGAAGCGCTCGCTGTCCTGAGAGCTTTGGATCACACGGCCTGCCAGCACTGGCATCCAGGGGCGAGGGTCGTAGCCACGGCGCTTGGTGAACTCAGCCACCATGTCGTCGGTCCAGTTCGCGGTGCCGGCCTCCCAGCTGTCACTGATCATGAAGCGCAAGCCGCGCTTGCCCATGAGGGAACCGACGGCGCTCTTGTAGCTGTCGAGATACGTGTTCATGTACTCCTTCACGTCCTCGCGGCTGAGCTTGTCGACCTCCAGGCCGGTGCCCTCAGGGGAGGCGGGATGGTTTGTAATTCCCGTGAGGGAGTATCCGAAGCGAAGAACTACCCAGTTGCCCGCAGGAGGAGTCCAGTCGAGGGTTCCATCAGGCTGCATTTTGGCAGTCAGGTCCACCACATCGGACTTGCGAATCGCATCGCCGGCATCCACGGGCGGAGTGGGATACTGCTCAAGGCCGATCAGGTTGGCGAAGCCGGCCTTCTCCTCAAAACGGCTGACCCGTGCGCCGGGGTGAAGCACCAGTTCCGCAATCTCGAAGTTAGGATTGGGCTTTACGTTACTGAAGTCGCCGAACGGATTTTCCACGTCAAAGGTCATCTCGCTGAATCCGGATGGGGGCTTGTCGGTAAAGGCAATGCGGAAGAATCGCGCAGACGTGGCGGAAAACGCGATCGTGTGCTCGTCCCCGCCATCGTTGGGAATGTCGGCCAATTTGCGGAACGATTGGCCATCATCGCTGGCCTGGACCTCGGCAATCGATGGGGCAGCGCCAAACATATTGGCCGCCGCAGCTGTCGGATCGTTCAGAACCAGCGTCACCGCATGCATCACCTGGGGACTGGCGAATTCATACTGCACCCATGCCTGATTGCCGGCGGAAGCCTTGGGTAGTTGTGTCGTCTTGACCAGGTCGCCGTCGGTCAGCAGAGCGGGATTGAGGTTTCCGCCGCTAGTCGTGATCTTCGGCTGCAAAGACTCGACCGGAACGTCTTTTTCGGGAGAGCGGTAGGCGATAACTGCGGTGTCGGCGTAGAACGATGGGCTTGCGGTCGGGGCTTGCCCACTGATCATGGCGAGAAAGTCGAAGAGTGGGACGTTCTGGAATGGCCCACTCACCTGCGGAGGATGGGCCAACACGGCGTGAAAGGGCTTCCCGCCCTCCAGCCGCGTCTCGCTCCAGACAACTTTCTTCATACCCTGGCTTGGCTTCACCCACGGGCCACCCGACTCGCTCCACCCCGGAGACCCTGCGATGGCTTCTTCCAGGCCCAGTTGATCCGCCAATGTCGTGGCGTACAGGAACGCGTCCTTCCACTCCGGAGTCATGTACGTCAGACGCTTTTCCACCAGCTTGGGCGTGCCCAGCGAGGCATCGAAGTTCTGAAATCCTCCGATCCCAACGCGGTTCATCCATTCCAGATCGAGCTTGATTCCTTCCTTAGTAATGTTGCCGTTCATCCAATGCCACCACACGCGCGGGCGGGCGGAGTTGGGCGGATTCTTGAAACCGTCTTCCAGGGAAACCGCGGGATTCTGACCGAAGGTGGATGGGAATGTACCGACGACAATCGCCAGAAATGCGAGGCTGATCCTGCTCAGAATTCGATTGTGGCTCACGATTCGCTCCCTGCCGTCAGGTTCCGAGCCGCGATGGCCGGGTGTTCTTACCCGCAGCGCGGTGGCAACCGTCATAGTGAATTGTTCCTTGCAATCTTGCCCAATATGGCCGCGCTTGGTTTCGGAGTGCGCTTCTGCGTCTCACGATCCACGGCAATCAGCCCAAACTTCGGCACGAAGCCGAAAATCCATTCGAAGTTGTCGACCAGCGACCAGTGAATGTAGCCGCGCACATCGATCCCCTGATCCAGGCAGCGCTTTACCCCCGCCAGCGCGCGCTGAATGTACTCCACTCGTCGCGCATCATTCTCGGTGGCCACGCCGTTTTCAGTGACGATGACCGGCACTCCCGTTTCTTTGCTCGCGAGGCGGATAGTGTGCTCGAGCGACTCAGGGTAGAACTCGTAGCCCATCTGAGTCCGTTCGGCGTTCTCCGGGGGAGGAATCGTCTTGTCAGCAATTCGCGAGCGACTGTAAGTCTGCACGCCGATGAAATCGTCGTTCTTCGCCAGCTTGAACCACGGGCTGTAGACCTCCGCCTGCTTCTCGGCGAAGCGGCTGTTCGGGCCTGCCGGCTGATCATCCTCGATGGCTAGAGTGAGGCCAACGGGAATGGCACTTCGGACGGATTTGATCGCGGCCTTTCCTTTGGTGTGCGCCGCCATGATGTTCTCTGGCGTCTTCCGAGCGTCCCCAATCAGAAAACCGCTGAACTCCGGGGCGTTGAGTGCCTGGCGAAGCCCGGCTTTTTGCGCCGCCATGGTGGATGCCAGATCAGAGCCTGCGGGCAGGTCGGGAAGATTGATCCAGTGGAAGAGAGACGAGAGGTCCGGCTCATTGAATGTCGCCGCATATGCGATCAGATCCCCGAGGTGCTTGGTTGACCGCTCACAGTAGCGGGCGAACAGATCGGAAGATTCTGGATTTTCCCACGCGCCTTGAAAAGCGAACCAGCGCGGCAGAGTGAAATGAGAGTAGGTGACGAGCGGGGTCAGAGCGCGCCGGTGGCAGGCGTCCAGCATGCGCCGGTAGTGATCGAGTTCGGCGCGGGAGAAATAGCCCTTCTCCGGCTCGATCCGCGCCCACTCGATGGAGAAGCGGTAAGCATTCAAACCTAAATCCGCCAGCAGGTTGATGTCTTGCTCGTAAAGGTGGTAATGATCGCAAGCATCGCCCGACGGTTCGCGGTACATGCTCTTCGGCAGATGCTCGAGCAGCCAGGCATCGCTGTTGATATTGTTGCCCTCAACCTGGTGCGCTGCTGTCGCCGCACCCCACAAGAACCTTGCGGGAAAGCTTTTGCTGTCTGCAGGCGATCCGGTGCCGGCGGCGATCAGCTCAGTCCTGCCCGCGGCCAGTAAGCCGGAGCCCATACCAATTCCAAGCGCAATCTGCGCTCCCTTCTGCAACAACTCTCTGCGGTTCAAGGTCATATCGAACCTGAAGTTCCGCCTACTTGACTTCGAAGTTGTAAGTGCCGGAGCCCACCTGCACGAGGTACGATCCCGATTCCGCTTGCCCTTCAACGGGATTTCCGCTTTCAGTAACCCGCGCTCCAGAGACAACCGGCAGGAAAATTTTGGCCGTCGTATTGGGAGGAATGGTCACACGCAAGGCAAACGGACCGGATGCGCTGCCCCGCCAATCGCTGACGATCTTCCCGTAAACCGAGTCGTACTCCGCGCGCGCGGAGGGCATGCGGGAGTCAAGATGCGGATGAATAATGATTTCCCGGAAACCGGGCGCGTCCGGAGTGGCGTCGATTCCGGCAACATAGCGATACACCCATGCGATGACCGAGCCAAACGCGTAGTGGTTATACGAGTTCATCGCGGGATCACCGGTATCGCCGTTCCAGCGCTCCCACCAGGTGGTTGCCCCTTTGGAGAGCATGTAGCCCCATGAGGGGTAAGTTTCGTTGAGCAAAAGGCGGTACGCCACGTCGGGGCGGCCGTGATCCGCCAGGGTGAATAACAAGAACGGTGTGCCCAGAAACCCGGTAGACAGGTGCCAGTCGCGCTGTTCGATGTCTTTCACCAGCTTTTCAACCAATGACGGTTCGAGCGCCGCGGGAGCCATTTTGGTATAGAGCGCTACGACGTACGAGGTCTGAGTTCCACTTCCGACCTGCCCGTCCGGCGTAATGTAGGCCTTTTGAAAAGCGGCGCGTATGTTGTTCAGGAGTTCGTCGTAGCGCCGGGCATCGGCCTCTTTCCCCACTGCGTGCGCCATCTGGGACATCATGTGGGCCATCAGCGCCCAGTAAGCCGTCGCCAGCAGATCCTTGTTGGTATTTTCGTCGGGCGCCAGCCAGTCCGCGAAGTTCGGCCCGACTCCATTCTTCCGGATGAAGTCGGGGTTGCGGCTAAGGATGAAATCCATCCACCGGCCCATGGCGTCCCAGTTCTGCGCAATGGCGGATTTGTCTCCGTACTGCAGCCAGGTTGTCCAGGGCACGATCACGCCGGCGTCGCCCCATCCGGGAGCGCCCACCATCCCTTCCTGCCAGGCCGACGTTCCTTCCGTCCCGCCTCCGCCAAAGGGAAGCGTGTTAGGGGACACATTGGTGAATGCTCCCTGGCTGGTCTGCGCATCAACGATGTCCTGAATGAATTTCTGTGAGAAGGCGGCGATGTCGAAGTTGTAGCTGCCGGTTCGCCAGAAGACGCCAGCATCGCCCATCCAGCCCAGGCGCTCGTCGCGCTGCGGACAGTCGGTCGGAATGCTCAGGAAATTTCCCCGCTGGCCCCAGATGCCGATGCCCCACATGCGATTTACAAGATCGCTGGCAGTGGTCAGTTTCCCGGTAGGCTCGCCGCTCACGCTGCTGAGAACGTCCCCTCGAATCGCATCGGCAGGCGGCGCCCCGCCGGGATAGCCCGTCACTTCGACATAGCGAAAACCGTGGAAAGTAAAATGCGGAGAGAAACTCTCGTCCCCCTGGCCGCGAAGGAAGTAGACATCGGTGGCATCCGCATTGCGCAGATTGGCGGTGTAGATCGTGCCGTCAGGATTCAGGATCTCGGCGAATCGAAGTTGAACCCTGGTGCCCGCAATGCCCTTCACCTTCAGGGTTACCCATCCCACCATGTTCTGACCCATGTCAAAGATGTAGGCGCCGTTGGGTGCGGGTGTTACCTGCTTCGCAGTCAGGCTGGAGACGACGCGCACCGGGTCGGTATCCTGGCTGGAAACCGCTACGGAAGGCGCATCTCCGACCACTGCCCGCTTCCATCCGGAATCGTCAAACCCGGCTCCTTCCCACCCGGCCGCTTCCAGTCTCGCGTCGTAGACTTCCCCGCCGTAAATATCTGATCTACGAATTGCGGACGGGGCCGCCTTCCACGAATCATCGGTAAGAATTGCTTCATGGCTGCCATCGGCGTAGTCGATCTCGAGCTGGGCCACAAAGCGATCCGGCGGTGAAAAGAAGTGCATTCCCACCCAGGTCAGTCCGCTGCCATACCAACCGTCCCCCAGCAACGCACCGATAGCGTTCTTGCCATTCACCAGCAAATTGGTCACATCGTAGGTCTGATAAAGGACCCGCTTGCGGTAGTCGGTGAAATCAGGAGTCAAGACATCATTGCCCACCCGCGCTCCATTGAGAAACACGCGGTAGCTTCCCAGGGCTGTAACGTAAAGCCGGGCGCGCTGCACGACTTTGGAGAGGGTCAGGACCCGGCGTAGTTGCGCCGCGGGCTGAGGGAGCGCTCCTGGATCCCCCATTCTCTTGTTGGACAAATCAGCGACGACCTGGGCGGCCGGCCAGTTCGAGCCGCTCTCCACGCCGGCCTTCCAGTGTTCGTTTGACGGAAAGCGCAGCGTGCGCCCATTGGCGGTGGTGATCTTCACCAGGGCGGCCAAACCCGCTATCGTGGTTTTGGCCCCAGCTTCTGGTCCGTATTGCGGGGATTCCGGCGCTGTGACCGTCACCTCAACGAGGTTGTCGCCCCGGACGAGCTCGTCGGAAATATCTCTCCAATCGAAGGTGCCCCACCCGTGCTTGCGGTCGACTTCGTGACCGTTAACCTTTGCCACGAAGCTTCCACGCACCGCGAGGTCAAGAACCGCAGTTTTCGGCTTCTCCGGCAATTGGAAGGTGACGCGAAAGGTCGTAACTTTTTTGGGTTCAACCGCAAAGGCATCCTGCCCCGGCGCCCAGATCCAGCGCATCCCCGCGCGATCAGCTTCGTCGTCCGGATTCTTCCACAGGATCCATTTGGCCTGCCAGTCGCTGGGACGCAGCAGGCCCATTTCCCACCAGGCTTCTTCACTGGACTGGGACATCTGCCCGGCCGCATCCCAGACCCGAACCGCCCAGTAATATCGCTTGCGGGACTCCAGCGCGGGACCTTGGTAAGCAATTCCAACCGATTCGCCAGAAGCCGTATTGCCACTGTCCCATACATCCGCCTGCCCTGAACGCAATCTCTCCGCACTGCTGGCGATCACGATCTGGTAGGCAGATTGCTTCCAGTTCCGCTCAGTGTTGTCACTTTGCCACGATAAATGCGGGGCGAGGGCGTCAATCCCGAGGGGGTTCTCCCGGTATTCACAGCGCAGGTGAACTGGCCTGGCGGCAGCGGCGGTCGCCAGGAATACGATGGCGATCAATACGCGTCCAAATCTCAAACGGTTAATCCGGTTCTCTTCCATGGGGTATCGCATAGTGGCGTAAACAACAACCGTCGGGGCGCACGCAACGCACCGGACAGGCTGGCAAGGATGCGCGGGGATAGTTTCACTTGCCGGAGTCTGGTGTCAACCGAGACGGCGGGAACGGGCACGATTTCGCAATGTGAAAGGCTAGATGATAGCGGAGTATCGCGAGAATGTGGCTGCAACACTTTCAAACTGTCAGGAAACAGTTCTGCAGTTCCGACATTAAGCGCTTAGCCCGAGGATTTCGTTTCGCAATGCAGAACAGGGGGCTGGAGGAGGCCTCACCCGACTCGCACGCACTCCATGCTCAGCAAGGCGCCCAACTTCTGCAGTTTGGTTGAGATGTGGCCGATCCCGACAGCACAGTGATGGGCCGGGCCGTGCCGGTTCCATTCATTCTGAAAATTCCTGGCGCCGAGCGGAAAACGGTAACGGCTGTTGGTATTTCCGATTTCCAGAATCGGCCCGGGGACGGACTCGCCTTCGGCAGTCAGCAGCTTCAGTTGTCCATTCACTGTCTGTACCACTGCCAGCAATGTGACAGGCCCATGCTTGACCGACATTTCCACAGAAAGACCGCGTCCGGTCTTGCCGTGATACACCTGGAGGGGACGAACTTTAGTTTTGCCTTGCGCGATGGCGATATGCCCAGGGCCATCGTGCCCCATCAGCAGCACGTCATCGTTGTAGTCCGCGGCATAGTATTCGGTGAACGAACCGCCGGCTCCGAACAGGTCCATGATTTTCATGGCTTGGACGTTCTTGATCTCGTATTCGCCGGCCACGGGGATGCCGCGCGCCGTCAAGAGACTGGTTCCGAGGATGATGGAACTTATCGCCTCTTCGTTTTCGGGACTGCCAATCCCCTGGTGGTAGTACGCCAGCGAGCCCAGTTTGTGCCTTTCGACCATGCGATCGAGCGCGATGGAGGTGCGCGCCGCGCGAGCCAGTTCCTCGTCCGGACAATCCTGTTGCACATCGAAGGCAGACCTGAACTCGGCAACCCTTCGCCCCGCCTCCGCGTCGCTGACCTCGTTCAGCAATGCCACCAGTTCTTCCACCTCAAGAATCTCGATGTGGCCTCCAAAATAGGCGCACTGCTGGGTCAGGTCGGAATAGATGTCGAGCATTCCTCCGTAGTAATTACCCATCACTCCGCAGCGGTTGTGCTCCATCGCATGGGCGACTCGAACGGCCTCTATCCACTCGCCGATTTCGGCCCATGCCGCCGGATCGTCCTCAAGCATGCCGGTCACCTGAAAGAACGGAATCCGACAACGATGGAAGACATTCGCGATCTCAGGAACGGGACAAGCCTGGCAGTGCGCCAGCCATTCTCCGGTCATTTTGCTGCGGTCTCCAAGCCGGTTAAAGGATTGGTAGTCGATGGCAGGCGAAGGAGACAGGTTAAGAATGATGACCGGTACTTTGGCGCGGCGGACCGCCGGTAGCACGGTTGAGGACAATGCGTAGGTAGTTACGTAGAGAAAAATCAGGTCGACGTCGGCTTGGCGGAATTCATGTCCTGCGGAAACGGACTTTTCCGGGGTATCGACCAGCCCCAGATTAACCACCTGCACGCCGAATCTCTCCAGCTTTCCAGCGACTCTCTGCGTGAATCCGGCCAGCCTGTCCTGGAGGCCAGGAAACTGGGCCCAGTAGGCTTCCAGGCCGATGCCGAACAGCCCAATCTTGAGTGAATGCTTCATGGCGTCTGTGAACGGGCACCGCTGTCAGAATCGTTCGCCAGCATAGCCGTTGTTGATCCCGGCCACAACCATGTCCCCTCTCTGCCCGGTCATTTTAAGATGCGAAACGCAGGGAATATCCCTTCTTGCACCCGACCGCACACCCAGAACCAGGCGAGAGCCGATGCAGCAATTGGCGAAGGAAACCTTGCATACATCGCCGCGCCCACCGCCCGGCCATTTCTTATGGCGAAATCACATGATGTCCTGCCTGCGCCATTGACGTCTTCCACGTCCTGGTGCCAACATTCGAGTCCCCGCGTGAAGCGGCGCCTGCCGGAGCGCGCTGGGTTAATGGTGGAGGATGGGCATGAAGATTCGGCTGGAACCAAGGATGCCGGCGGTAGTGGCGGTGCTGTTCTGTAGTTTGGCTTATGCCGCGGCGCAGGACCGTGTCAGCAAGGTCACAGTCAACTGGGATAAAGTCGTCCGGGTCACACAGACTACGCCGACGTTGCAGGTCGTAGTCAATCCTCCTTTGCAGCGCGGCACACCCGTGCATGACAACGCATTCCAGGCCTTGCGCGACCTGGGCGCGGACTACGTGCGGTACGTTCCGTGGCTTCCATATCCCAAGCTTGGAGTGGCCGAACTGGAGCCGCCAAAAGACGGCAAAACGTCGTGGGACTTCACCCCGATCGATCCCATGACCATCGATTTTCTGGAGGCGACCAAGGGACACTCCACGATCCTCAACTTCAGCACCATCCCGCAGTGGATGTACAAAACTGACAAGCCCGTCCCGTACCCGGCTGATCCGAACCAGGTGACGTGGGAGTATGAACAGGGCACCGAATTGCGCGATCCCAGCATGAAAGAAGTGGCGGGGTACTATGCTCGGCTGCTCTCCTGGTACACCAACGGTGGATTTACCGACGAATTAGGCAAACGCCACGAATCCGGATATCACTATTCGATCCCGTACTGGGAAGTCCTGAATGAGATCGATTTCGAGCACCACATCAGCCCGGAAACATATACCAAGCTCTACGACGAGGTGGTGCTGGCGATGAAGAAGGTCCAGCCGCGGACCGAGTTCGTCGGGTTGGCTCTAGCGATGGAAACCAATCCGCAATATTTCGAATATTTTCTCGATCATAAGAACCACAAACCGGGCGTGCCGCTGGATTTCATCTCGTACCATTTTTATGCGGTTCCCACCGTGGACGAAACGCCGGAGGTGGAGCAGTTCACCTATTTCGCGCAGGCGGACGGATTCCTCAAATCGGTTCGCTACATCGAAGCGATCCGCAAGCGTTTATCTCCGGAAACCAAGACCACCGTCGACGAACTGGGAGTGATTTCAGCGGACGATCTCGCACAAGGTGAGCCGGGGCACGTGGTTCAGCCCATTCCCAATTCCTACTGGAACCTGGCCGGGGCAATGTACGCGTATGTCTTCGGAGAGCTCGCGCAAATCGGGATCGATGTGGCGGGCGAGTCCCAGTTAGTGGGCTTCCCTACGCAGTTCCCCAGCGTCTCCATGGTGGATTGGAACAATGGCAAGCCGAACGCACGCTTTTGGGTGCTGAAGCTGCTGCACGACAATTTCGGACCGGGCGACAAGCAGGTGGAGATTGAACCGGCCGCTCCCTCCGCGCCTAACAATCCTTATCTGTACTCTCTGGCCTTCGCGACGCACGCGGGCAAGCGCAAGTTACTTCTGGTGAATAAGCGGGACCGCGCGGCGGAAGTGTCCGTTGCCGGCGGAGCCGGGGGACGGGTGGACTACGTGGATCAGACGACTGCGTTCAACCCTCCCGCAACCGCGAGGCTGACCGGCGATGTCGTGAAGTTGGGAGGCTTCTCGGTGGCGGTCCTCACCTTGCCATAGCCGCTTATTGGGGCAAATTAGGATCGACTTCCTGCTTGGTGACCTCGTGTGGGGAGAAGACCGGATCGAGTTCGCGGAGCTGGCTGGTCTCGTCATGCCAGCGGCGGTATTCAGCCAGCGCTTTTTGCTGCTCCGCGATATGGCCCAAAGCCTTCTCCGCCTGCCCCAGGCGGTACCAGGCGACCTCGTTTCGCGGGTTCACTTCGATGGCCTCTTGCAGGTGAGGCAAGGCCAGTTCAGGCTTGTGCAGCGACAAGCACACGCTTGCCAGCCCGAGATGGGCCTCTTCGAACTTCGGGTAGCTCTTGAGAGCCGACTCGAAGAGTCTCTGCGCCTCTTCGAATTGCCCCGCTTTGCGCCGAAGTTCTCCCAGTTCGTAGGCAGCGTTGGCGTTGGCCGGATCGTGCTGCAGTTCCTGCTCGAATTCCCTGGCGGCCTCCGCGGTATCCTGAGCTGACGTGACTTGAAACGACCGTTCCAGCAGGGTTCGGCCGAGGCGGTAGTGTACGCCGGGACGGTCCGGTTCCATGCCCAGCACCTGTCGGTACTCGGTAATGGCAAGGCTGTAGGAGCCTTGGCTCTCATAAGCCTCGGCGGCGGCCTCATGCCTCCATACCGACGATGGAGCAACTTGTGCCAGCTTCTGCATGGTCAAGAAAGCAAAGTTCCCGTAGACCTTCCCGGTTTGGTAGAGAATTTCCGGATCATCGGGATAAAGCCGATTCAACTCCATTGCGGTTTCTACCGCTTTGCTGTCGCGCTTAAGCCCGATATAGGCGCGTTGCAGTTGCAAACCGCACATACGCCTGATCTCCGTATCAGCGGAATGCCGGAAACATTTTTCCAGCCCCGGCAAGGCATTGTTGTACTGTCCCAATTCGGATAAGGACATGGCCAGCAGACTTTCCGTCTTGGTCAAGCTCGGCTTCAGCTTTAACGCGCGGCGCAGCGCCGGTACGGCCTGATCGAATTTTCTCTCCTCAAAATAGATCAGGCCCAGGTTGGCGTGGACCTCGGCCATTCCTGGTTCCAACTGTTGCAGCTTTTCAAACGCTTGCTCCGCTTCCTGATAGCGGCCGGCCGCCAGCGCTGCTTGTCCTTCTGCCGCATACTTTTCGCTCGCGCTGTCCTGACCGGGCAGAGCAAACACTCGCAAGCTCACAAAGCACAAGAAAGCGGTATTTCTGAGCCGGATCATCCCATCTCGACATCGCATTTGGCGAGTGTAACTCAACTAAATCCGTGAATTGGCAGATGCGCCAAAGCCCCTGAGCTCGCATCCGGCACCGATAAAAAGGGAAGCCGCCAGGCTGTGGCTGACCTGACGGCTCTTCTGCAGGCGATTCGCGACAAATCAGAAAATGATCTTGCCCCCAAGCTGGACAATCCGGCCAGGGCGGGCGCTGACTACGTCGCCGTAGGTGGGACTGTTAATGTTCCCATCCACGGCACTCTGGCCCGGCCCTCCCGCCGCAGCTGCGGTCGGGTCCACTCCGTATTGCGTGTGGTTGAAGGTATTGAAGGTTTCGATCCGGAATTGGAAGCCAACCCTTTCCGTGAACTGGAAGGTCTTGGCCAAACCAATATCCCAGTTGTTAATCCCGGGCTGCGTCAGGATGTTCCGCCTCGAGGTTCCAAAGGTTCCAAATGCCGGCTGAGTAAAGGCTGCGGTATTGAACCACTGGCTGATGCTCTTGTTGCTGACGCTCGGGCTCCCCACCTGGTCGGCGCGCTGATTCCCCAGCTGTCCATTTGCCAGCCCCAAGTCGGTGGCTGTAACGGAGAAGGGGAATCCTGTCTGGAAGGTGGTAATCACGCTCAGCTGCCATCCTCCGACGGCAAGGTCAGCCGCCCGATTGGTGCCGCCCAGCAGGCGCTTGCCGCGGCCGATGGGCAGGCTATAGACCAGGCTATTTACGAAGCGATGTTTGACGCTGAAATCGGAGGGGCCGTAATCCAGACGCGGATTCCGGTCATCCAGATGTCCCTGGAACCCTCCGCCCGCAGACCCAATGCCGGCTGGCGCAGACTTGTCGTCCATGCTCTTGGCCCAGGTGTAAACCGTGAGAAGGGCAAAGTCGGCTGCGCGATGCTCCAGCTTCACGTTGCCCGCGTTGTAGTTGGAGTATCCCGTCCAGGAGCTGTTGAGGGGCCCGGGGAAGGAAAAGTTGGGCAAGGGGAAGCGCTGAAAGAAATTGCAGTTGTTCGCGGTGAGCGTCGCGCTATCGTTGGCCGCAAACGCTGCCTGGCAAGTGGGAAGGGTAGCCGCCGGAATCGGGTCCGGCTCGTTCAGGTAGATGCGGTTCAGCAGATGCAGAGCGCGATTACCCACATAGTTCACTTCCAGATTGGTCCGTCTGAATAACTCGCGCTGCACCGACAACGTGTACTGTTGCACGTAAGGGTTACGCGGGTGATCGGAGATGATGACCGCAACGAACTGGCTGTTGGGCGCGGTTACGGGCACAATCGCGGTCTGCGGGACGAACAGTTGATCGGTGGTCTTGGGAGCTACCGAGACTGGCTGGCTCGTAGTATCCAACTGAGTCCGCTCCACGTACGGGTAGAGATCCCCGGAATCGTCGATCTCCCGGCTAAGCGAGGAGTCCCAGAAGATTCCATAGCCGCCGCGGACCACGGTTTTTTCTCCTCCAAAGGGCCGCCAGGCAAAGCCGAAGCGCGGAGCGAAGGGGGTCTTGGAACCGTCGGCCGGGTTGCGCCTCCCGCAGTAGTTGTAGAAACCGTTGCCCGGTGGGGCCACGCCATTGGTGGCGAGCGCCGGATTGGCGAAGCACAGTCCGCCGCCGGTGAATCGCGAGCCTCCCGGCTTGTTCTGGTCATCGATCCAGAACATCTTGTTGTCCTGCTCGTAAGGAACGGCGCGGTAATCCCAGCGCAGGCCAAGATTCAACGTAAGGCGGTTGCTTACCTTCCAGTCATCCTGCACGTAAGGAGCAAAATACAGGAAGTGGTACTGGTTCAAGTTTCCCGCTACGTTCGGTTTGCTGAATGGGCCGGGTTGAAACGTGTTCGCGCTGCCGTAAAAACCGAGCAGGAAATCAGCCACGGCATTGCCCGTCCCGCAAGTGACGTAGGGCGCGGGGCAACCATTGCTCGTGTCGAGCACGACCGTATTGTTGTTGTAGCTGTATCCTCCCAGAAAGTTCGTGGATAGATCTCTTTTCTGAATAAACCGGCGGTAGTCGAACCCCACTCCAATCGTGTGCTTCCCCCGGACCATGCTGATCGAATCGGCGAATTCCCAAGTGGGGAGATCGCTGGTCGTGGGGTTGTTTCCGGGACTTCCGTAGGAGTCGTTCAGATTGGAGTTAGTCACAGTGAGCGTGATCGTCGGAAAGCCCCTGGCGTAAGCAGGAAGATTGGTGAATACCCCCGTCAAGCCCAATGCGCTGACCTGGTCTGGAGACAGCGGAGGCGCACCCTGAATCGCCGTGGGGTGCAGGAAGCCGAAGCGGAAATTATTGACGGTGGAGTGCCCCAGCGTGATGGTGTGAGAAAACATCCAGCTGGTCGTGTCTTCGGTGAAGTTGTTAATGCTGAAGGCCGGGCTCAGGTTCTGTGGATTCTCATTGGTAAAGCTGGACTTGGTATACCGGAAGAACAGGGATCCCCAGCGCCCCAAAGCCTGGTCAACTTTGTAAGTCTGCTGGTTA
>Ga0070741_10010346_pt1 | contig 17669 bp, 17 predicted proteins | sample Coa_R1_4_FD_66440 | JGI IMG/M metagenome (GOLD analysis project Ga0070741, IMG submission 66440) | Surface soil microbial communities from Centralia Pennsylvania, which are recovering from an underground coalmine fire - Coalmine... | ecosystem: Environmental > Terrestrial > Soil > Unclassified ...
AGCAGTCGCTTCTGAAGGAAGAGATGTCAAAAAAGCGCGCGCTGCTTTCTGAACTTGCGCAAGATCAGCACGAACTTCAAAGCGAACTGGACGATTTGGAGCAAGACAGCGCGGAAGTCGAACGGATGCTCGAGCGTTATTACAGCGCGGGGGGCGGCGGTGTGCGTGCGTTCCGCGGCAGGCTGATCAAGCCCACAAACGGCGCTTACGGCAGCGGATTCGGCATGCGGTTTCATCCGATTTTGCATTACCGAAGGATGCACACGGGCGTGGATATCGGGGCGGCTTACGGCTCCAGGATTTGGGCGGCAGGCGATGGAAGGGTGATTTTCGCCGGATATCGCGGCGGCTACGGCAACTGCGTGATGATTGATCACGGCGGCGGGCTGGCGACGCTTTACGGCCACTGCTCACGCTTGGCGGTTCACGAAGGGCAGTATGTTCGGCAGGGCGAACTGATCGCTTGGGTCGGCTCGACCGGTTTATCTACGGGGCCGCATCTTCATTGGGAAGTTAGGGTGAACGGAAAGCCGGTGAACCCTGTGGGGCGGTAGCCCGAAAACCGTCATAATTCTTGTTGCATGAGTTTTCTCGATGCGCTTCGCGAGCGCATTCTCCTTTTGGATGGCGCAATCGGCAGCACGCTTTCTGCGCGCGGCTATGCGCGCACGCCACAGTGTTTGGCGAATTTAGACGAGCCGGAACTGGTGAAATCGGTGCACAGAGCGTTCATCGAAGCGGGAGCCGATGTCATCGAAACCAACAGTTTCACGGCCAACCGTTTCAAACTTAAGGAAGCTGACCCTGCGGAAGTTACATACCGCGCGGCGGTTTTGGCTCGGGAAGCGGCAGGCGATAAGTTTGTTCTTGGCGCGATCGGGCCGTGCGGCAAGCCGCTTGCGCCGCTTGGAAACATCGAAATCCAGATGGCAGAAGAGCAGTTCCGCCTTCAAGCCGAAGCGCTTAAAGAAGGCGGAGTGGACGGAATTATTTTGGAATCGTTCACCGATTTGGCGGAGTTGGAAGCGGCGGCCAACGTTGTGAAGGGGGCGTATTCCGGGCCGCTTGTTGCGTGCAAAAGTTTTATCGAAGACGGCGAAACGCTCTCGGAAGGGTTTCCGCTGCGCGCCGCAAACCGAATGATCGAAATGGGCTTCGATGTGATCGGCGCAAACTGCGTTGTGGGCCCGCAAAGAATGTTCGATATTATCCGCTGGATGTCCGAAGCGGGCGACGCTCTGATTTGCGCTTTGCCGACGCCTGGCATGCCTCAACTTTTGAAAGGCACTTATGTTTACGATGTAGTGCCGGAATACTTTGGCAAGGCTGCGGCGCGGCTTGCGGAAGCGGGAGCCAACATGATCGGCGGATGCTGCGGAACGACGCCGGAATTCATCGCTGCGCTGCGCGAGGCGCTGCCCGATCGAAAACCGCGGGCTCGAAAAAGCGTGAAGACTGCGCAGAAGGCTTCCGGCAAAGTTGTTGAACAAAGCGAGCCGAGCGAACTGAGCAGAAAACTTGGCAAAAAGTTCGTAAGCACGGTGGAACTCGATCTGCCCCGCGGTTTGGACTGTTCGAAAGTTCTGGAAGGTGCGCGCGAGCTGAAGCAGCGGGGCGTGGATCTGATTGATATTTCGGACGGCGCGCGCGCTCGGCTTCGGATGACGCCAAGCGCCATCTGCTCGATCATTCAGCGCGAAGCGGGAATTGAAACGATGATGCACGTGGCATGCCGCGACCGCAATCTTTTGGCTTTGCAAGCCGACATGCTCGGCGCGCACGCCCTGGGCATCCGCAACGTGCTTGCGATCACCGGCGATCCTGCCAATATCGGCGATTTTCCGAGCGCGACGAGCGTATTCGACATTGATGCGATCGGGCTGGTGCGGGTTTTATCCCGGTTCAACGAGGGCCGCGATTTGGCAGGAAACAGCGTGGGCAAAAAGTGCGCGTTTACGATCGGAGTTGCGTTCAATCCGGCTGCGCCCGATCGCGAATTCGAGCTGGAACGGCTGCGCCGAAAAGTGGATGCCGGAGCGCACGTGATTTATACGCAGCCGCTTTTTGAAATGGCTCATGCGGAGTTCGCGTGCGCGCAGGCGGCAAGTTTCGGTCTGCCGATTCTCATCGGAGTGATGCCGCTTCGCAGTCAACGGCATGCGGAGTTTATGCACAACGAAGTGCCGGGAATTTCGGTGCCTGCGTGGCTGATGCAGAAGTTTGCATCTTTAGGGGATGAAGACGCTTTGCAGTTGGGAGTCTCGGTTGCGCAGGAGTTCGCCGCGTGCCTTCCTAAGATGGCGCAGGGAATCTATCTGATGCCTCCTGCTGGAAATTGGCGGATTGCCGACCAGGTTTTGGATGCGGTGCGCAAATGAACGTGATGCGCGAAGCCGTTCGTTTTTATGATCAGAACGATCCGTTCTGCCTGGCGTTGATCGTCGCAAAAAGCGGCAGCGCGCCCCAAACCCCAGGCGCAAAAGGGTTGTTTTTGCGCGACGGAAGGATTGTGGGCACGATCGGAGGCGGATGCCTGGAGATGGAAGCAAGAAGGATCGGCCTGCAGGCTCTCGCGGCGGGCGAACCGATTTTGCGGGAGTTCAAACTGGATGATGATTTCGGCTGGGATGACGGCCTGATCTGCGGAGGGCGCGTGCAGGTTTTGCTGCTTCCCAATCCGAAGGCGTATGTGGATGCGCTCCGGGCGGCTTGTGAGCCTTCGGCAAAAGGGGTGGTGGAGTTCTGGCTGACGACCGGACGCGCGGAATTCATCCCGTTTGAAGCGCTCGATGCCGTGCAGCTGAAGGCGCTTTCAACCCGGCGCGAAACGCTTTTTGAAGAGCGATTCATTCTTCCCGTTGCGCCTGCAGAAAAACTCGTTGTGTTCGGTGCGGGTCATATCGGAGCGCAGATTGCGAACATGGCTTCGGGATTAGGGTTTTCGGTAACGATTGTTGATGATCGAGCGGAGTTTCTTGCAGAAAGCAGGCTTCCCAATGTGAACGCAAGGGTTGAGATGAAACCTTCTCAGTTTGCAGCATCCTTGCAAACCGATGACGATACGTATCTTTGCATCGTAACGCGGGGTCATCGCAACGATGCGCTCGTGCTGCGAGAACTGATCAACAAACCGCACGCTTATATCGGCATGATCGGAAGCAAGAGGAAGCGTGAAGTGGTGCGGGCCCAGATGCTGAGAGAAAACCTCTGCACGGAAAGCCAGTTCGAAAAGGTGCGAAGCCCGATGGGATTGGACATAGGAGCAGAAACCGTCGAGGAGATCGCCGTGAGCGTTTTGGCCGAGATCGTTCGTGTGAGGGCCGAAAAACGGGGCCCGGTTGCGGCGCGGTGCGGCCAGCGGCCTATGGCTGTTCGTTCAACAAAACCGGCTGAATGAGCGGCTGAACTGCGCAGAAAGCATCCACCGCGTCTGCGTCGAACTGCGTTCCCGAGCCCGCGCGCAGCTGCTGAATCGCTGCGGCTTCATCTATCGGCTGTTTCCACGGCTGGCGGATTGTCATCACGTCGAACGCAATGCACACGAGCAGGATGCGCGAACCTGTCGGCGGAGCAGCCTCGGCCCAGTCGTATTGATGTTCGATCCAATCCGCGGCAGCGTGGAACCGCGAATCGAGGAGTTTCCGCACGGCGTGCGCGCCCTGTTTTGTTGAGTCTCTGACAAGTGCAAGTTCCTCTTCCGTGAGCGGGTGTGGCGATTCCAGGATGTCGGGGCTTACCGCGAATTTTCCGATTTCGTGAAGCGCGGCGGCGCATCGCATGGCGATCAGTTCATCCCCTTTCAATCCGATTTGATGAGCGGCGGCGACCGCGAAACTGCTCACGCGTTCGGCATGGCCGCGGCGCGATGGGTTGTGGGATTCGATGGCTGCAACCGCGCTTCGCAAAACCGTTTGAACCGTTTGCATCATGCGCGCGCAGCCTGCACAATCCGCTCGATGTCGGGCTCGTCAACCGTTCGCATGTCAAGGTGAAACTGAGATTGAGAGATATATCCGATCACTCCGGCAAGGCGCATCTTGCGCGCGAAACCGTCGGCATCGGCTGCGGCGAAACTCACCCGCCATGATGGCAGCTGCACTCCCGGCAGCGCCCCGCCGCCGGGCTCGCAAACGCCGGGAGTAACGTGCGGCTTGGGCTGGGTGTCTTGCAGTTCGCGGCATACTCGATTGGCGAGCTGTTCGATTTCTGCCGTGCTGCGGGCGAGGTATCTCAATGTGGGAATCTGCATCAGGTCGCCTCGAACGTAATCCAGAAGCGTGGCTTCGAGTGCGGCGGCTGTAAGTTTGTCAATGCGAAGCGCACGCGCCAAAGGGTTTTTCGCGATGCGTTCGATGAGCTTTTTTGCGCCGCAAATGATTCCGGCTTGCGGCCCGCCAAGCAGTTTGTCGCCGCTTGCCGTAACGATGTCGGCACCGGCTTTCAGCGAATCGGCGATTGTGGGTTCATGCGGAAGGCCGAACATCTCGGTGTTGATCAGGCACCCGCTGCCCACATCGTCAATCAGCAGCAGGTGGTGCCGATGCGCCGACTGGGCGAGATCAAACGCCGTGGGTTCATGGGTGAAGCCTTGAATCCTGAAGTTGCTTGGGTGGCACCGGACGTAGGCGGCGGTGTGTTCAGTGATCGCGTTTTCGTAGTCATCCACGTACGTTTTGTTGGTGCAGCCGACATCTATCAGCGCGGCTCCCGCAGAGCGGATCACGTCGGGCATCCGGAACGATCCGCCGATTTCGACGCTTTGTCCCCGAGAAAGAAGCACGCTTTTATTGGCGCAAAACGTGTTGAGCGTAAGGAACACCGCGGCGGCGTTGTTGTTCACGACCAGTGCGCTCTCGCAGCCTGTGAGTTTGTTCAAAACGGGTTGCAGCGGGCGCTGACGATCTCCTCGATCACCCGTCTCAAGGTTGATTTCCAGTGCGACGCTGCCTGCGGCGTCCCTCACCGCCTCCACGGCGCTCGGCGAGAGTTTGGCCCTTCCCAAGCCCGTGTTGAGGATGGTTCCGGAACAGTTCACCAACGGCCGGCACGAACGCTGGATCGCGGCGCCTGCCAGTTGGGCGGCTTCAAGGGCGATCGCGTCCAACGTGGGGCGTGAACCTTTCGCTCGGGCACGCGAAACGGCTTCACGGGCGGCGTCAGCCGCGGCGGCGTGAGGCATCCCCTTCAAAAGCGGGTGCTCGAGAACCGAGTGGACGCTTGGCAGTTGATGGCGGGATTCGTCGCCCACGCCTCGATTTTAGCGGATACCGATCAGGGCAGTCGCCCGCGCCCGCCTCCAAGGGATTTGCGGGAAAACAGTCCGATCAGCAGGATTCCGGCTCCGGCGATAAGGGCCAGCGGCACAAGAATGCTCGAGAGGAACTTAACGATGGCCGCGATGATCGCTATTGCGACTGCTCCAAGCAGAATCGCGGCACCGATTTTTACAGGGTCTTTCATCTCAACCTCCAGACGTGCGCGTGGAACCAAAAGTCCAGCCGCACACGGTATCCATATCGGCTGCGGGCGCCGAAGGGTTGCAAAAAGGGGCCGATGGGCTCATTCACATCACCTGTTCCAGGCCGACCAGCAGCCCTTTTTTGCCGCGGCACCGCCGGAGCGCAAGCAGCACCCCATTCATAAAAGAGCTGCGATCCATGCTGTCGTGGCGGATGGTGAGGAGTTCTCCCTGGCCGCCGAAGATCACGATCTGGTGAGCGACCAGGCCGGGCAGGCGGACCGAGTGGACGTGGGTTTGACCGACAACCGCGCCGGCTGCGCCTTCGTGTTTCAGGAGTTCGGTGGGAGAAGGGTTGGGCGGGTTTTTTCGTGCGGCCTCGATGAGCTCGGCTGTTCGGATTGCTGTGCCGCTCGGCGCATCCTTCTTTTTGTCGTGATGCATTTCGATCACTTCGACGTTCGGGAAAAACTCAGCCGCTTGCTTAGCGAACTGCATCATCAGAACGGCGCCGATGGCGAAGTTGGGAATATAGAGCGCTGCAAGGCCGGTTTGGTCGCAAACCTGGGCGATCTGTTCGAGAGATTGCTGCGAAAGGCCGCTCGTGCCGATGATCGGGATCGCGCCAGCGCGAAGGCATTGCACGGCGCTCTTCTCGGCGGCTGCTGCGTGTGTGAAATCCACCACGGCATCCGGTTTTGTTTGCAGAGCGGCAGGGAGGTCGGTCTGAATCTGATAGCCTTCGGCTGCGCCGGGATTGATGTCCACCGCGAAGACCAGCTGCATGTCGTCCGCGGCGAGCACGGTTTTGCAAACCTCGCGGCCCATCCTTCCGGCGGCACCGATCACGCCTACGTTCATTTCCGCTCCAGCACCAGGTTGGAATCTTTGATTCTCAGAGGGACTCCTTTGTCGTCGAGCCAGCTGTCGTACTGATTGGTTTTCACGTGGTGTGCCGACAGCCTGTTGCCGGCGATGGTGATCCGCTCGACGCCCAGATATTGGCACGTAACTGACTTCCATTGAAGCGTTTTGAAATCGAGCTGCGCGCAGTTGTAAATCTGTCCTTCGGCAGGGCGGGACGAAATGAACCAGAATTCATCTTTGCGACGCAACTCGAGGCGCTCATCCGCTGGGACGGTTTTTGATGTGCGCGTTCCGTCTTTCACGCTCGTGATTTTGGCCGATCGGCCAGCAAAATTCACCTCGATGTATTCCGAACTCGAGGCTGTTTTGCTCGCGGAAACCGTTCGAATCGAAGCGCGGATGGGCGATCCATCTTGGGCGTATTCGCTTTCCTGCGCGACTTTCAGCGTGACGCCGTTCACGCTGATTTCCAAACGGGTTTGATTGAGTTTGGTGCGCTTGTCGGTGAATTTGTAGGAGACTTTCGCCGTTCCGGCAGGGCTGCCCGAATAGTAAACCGTCATCTCTGCCGATCCGGAGAGGTTTTGCGCGGCAATCGCGGCGGCGAGCAGAGCGCACATAGGCTGGGGTGTACCCTATCGGCTCGTGTAGAATCTGCCAATTCGCGGGACACTGGTCAATACGGGGTCTGTTTTAGTCGGTGCGGGAATCGGCGCGGCAGCGCATGCGGCAATTCCTTCCGATTTGGAGCCGCTTGCCAAGGCGGCAATCGGCATCGGAACTGTCGCCTTGGGGATGAAGATGTTTTTCGCGACGCGCAATGTGCTGATTCCCATCGGCGCGCTGATCATCGGTGGTGTGGTGGGGCATTTGTGCCGAATCCAAACGGGGATAGACATCGTTTCGGCGTGGCTTCAAACGCGGTTTGGCGGCGGGACAGGATTTCAAGAGTCGTTCGTAACCAGCAGCATTCTGTTTTGCGCGGGGCCGATGACGTTCATCGGGTGTTTGGAAGACGGTCTGGAAGGCAAGCCGAGGCTTTTGTATCTGAAATCGCTGCTCGACGGCGTGTCGGCGGTGTTTTTTGCGGCTGCGGTCGGATACGGTGTTTTCTTTTCTGCCGCGTCGGTTCTGGTTGTGCAGGGAACGCTCACGCTGGGAGCCAGGGCGTTTCGGAGCGTCGCAGCCGATCGGGCGGTTTTGGATGAGATTTCGGCTGCGGGCGGGCTGATTCTCTGCCTGATCGGGCTGAATCTGCTGGGGCTGGTGTACCCCGAAGTTTCAAAGTTTCTTGCCGACTATCTTCCCGCCTTGGTTTTTGCGGGTCTGGCCGCAGCCCTGACCTCGAAACGGACGCCGCCTAATCAACAAACGCCTGACCTGCCCGGACCATCTTCCGAGCAAGATCGGCGATAGATTCCGGCGTTATCCCCACATCGGCAAGCAGTTCGGACTGAGTGCCGTGTTCGACAAACGCATCGGGCAGGCTCAATGTCAGGACTTCAATGCCGGGCGCGTTGGATTCGCGTATCGCTCTGACCACGGCCTCCCCGAAACCGCCGGATGCGACGTTTTCCTCGACCGTGATCAGCTTTGATGTTTCCTTCGCCGCTGATAGGATCGTCTGCACGTCGAGCGGTTTGGCAAACCGCGCATTGATGACGGTGGCTTCGATGGCTTGCTGTTCGAGCAGCGCGGCGGCCTTGCAACAGGCTGCAACGGTCGAGCCGATTCCCACGAGAGTGATCTGCGTGCCGGTGCGCAGCACCTCGGCGCGCCCAAAGCGGATGCGCGTTCGAGATTCGGGCAGCGATGTATCGGCTGAGCCTCTGGGATAACGAACCGCGATCGGGCCCGCGTTGTGCTTCATCGCAAACCGGATCATTTCGGCAAGTTCAGTGGTGTCGCGCGGAGCCATGATCACCATGTTGGGAATCATCGAAAGATAGCTGAGATCGAACGCTCCGTGATGCGTGGCGCCATCTGCGCCGACGAGACCGGCACGATCCAAGAAAAACCTTACGGGTAGATTTTGAATCGCCACATCGTGGATCACCTGGTCGAATCCTCGTTGCAGGAACGTCGAATAGATTGCACATGCCGGCTTTGCACCCCCTGCGGCAAGTCCGGCGGCGAACGTCACCGCGTGCTGCTCACAAATCCCCACATCCACATAACGTTCGGGAAGTTCTTTTGCGAACTTGGTGAGACCGGTTCCGTCGGGCATCGCGGCAGTGATCGCGACGATCGCAGGGTCTTTCTTTGCGAGTTCAAGGAGCGTATCGCCGAACTGCTGGGTATATGAAATCGGCCCTCCGCTCTTGGGCATTTCGCATTTTTCAGGATCGAACGGCACGACGCCGTGCCACTTTCTTGCGTCCTGTTCTGCAACCTCGTAACCTTTGCCTTTCACGGTGATGCAGTGCAAAAGCACCGGCCCCTTGAGTTGTTTGGCGTTGGCAAAAAGGTCGAGCATCATATCGAGGTTGTGGCCGTCTACGGGGCCGTAATACTGAAACCCGAGCTCTTCGTAAATCGCGCCGACATCTTCGGGAGCGAAGTAGTGGGTTACGCCGTGCTTGAGTCCTGCCGCTGCCCGCGCGACCGGCTTCGGCAGTTTTTCAACCACGCTTTTCGCGCGCTGCTCGATGTTCTGAAACCATCTTCGGGATCGAAGTCTTGCGAAATGGTGCGTGAGCGCACCGACGTTTTCGGCGATGGACATCTTGTTGTCGTTCAGCACAACGGTGATGTCGGTGTTGAGCTGCGCTGCGTTGTTGACGGCTTCCCACGCCATTCCGCCCGCCATTGCGGCGTCTCCGGAAATCGCAACGATCCGTTCGCCGGATTTTCGAAGGTCGCGGGCCATGGCGTAGCCAAGCGCTGCGGAAACGGCGGTGCAAGCGTGTCCTGCTCCCCAATGATCGTGTTCGCTTTCGGCCATCCGCAGAAACCCGCTGATGCCGCCGTGCTGTCGAAGCGTGTCGAATTCGGCGAGGCGTCCGGTGAGCAGTTTGTGAGGATAGGCTTGATGTCCGGTGTCCCAGCACACCTTGTCGGGCGGGATGTCATAGGTTGCGTAAAGCGCGACCGTGAGTTCGACGGTGCCGAGGTTGCTGGCGAAGTGGCCTCCGGTTTTGCTGACGTTGTCCAAAATCGCGAGCCTGATTTCGGCGCAAACTTTGTGCAGGCTCTGCCGGTCGAGGGTTTTCAGATCGCGGGGTTCGCGGATCGCGCTCAGCAGCGGATAACGAGACAGATCGGGCATCGGCGTGGCTATTCTTGCTTAACGCATAGGTTTTTCGGAAACTCCCTGTTTTTTGGAATCAGGACTGTTTGCCAGGGCGGCAAGCCGCAGGGCGTACTTTTTGGCCGATCCTCGGTGCTGTTCCACCAGGCGGCGCCCCGCCTCTCCCATCGCGCGCTGCCGGGCCGGATCGGCAAGGAGCTGTTGAACGTGCCGGGCGATCTGGGCGGAATCGGCCGCGGCAAGAACGGCTCCGGTTCGAACGCCCTCTTCGAAAGGCTGGCGGAAGTTGTGCATGTGGGGGCCGCAGATGACCGGACAGCCCGCCGAGAGCGGCTCGATGATGTTTTGGCCACCGAGAGGCGCGAACCCGCCCCCGATCACGGCGGCCGATGCGCGGGAGTAGGCCGAACTGAGGAGCCCGATCTGATCGAGAATCACCAGCCGGGCATCGGTTTCGCCCAAAGAGAACCTTCCCGCGCTCAGGTTTCTTGCCTGGGCTTTTGAAAGAATCTGCTCCGCCCTTTCGATGTGCCGAGGAGCGAACAGAACTTTGCACTGGATGTTCGCGATCGCGTCGAGGGTTAAGTTTTCTTCTTCTTCTCCCCTGATGCTGCCAAAGACCACAAGCGGTTCGCCCTCTTTCAAATCAAGGGCGGCATTCCAATCCAGTTCGCCTTGTTGGGGGAGTTGAACGTCGTATTTGCTGTTGCCGATGATTTCGGCTTTCGCTCCGAAAAACCGGGCGCGCTTGGCGTCGGTTTCGGTCTGCATCAGGCATGCATCGAGCAGGCGGAAAACTTTTTTGTAAAACCATCGAACCCTAACCGCATCGGCAAAGCTGCGATCCGAGATTCTCCCGTTGACGATTGCGGCGGCGGCAAACTGTTTTTTGGCATAGTGCAGAAAGTTGAACCAGATTTCGGTTTCCAAAATCGCCACGATGTCGGGCTGGACGGTTTTCATCGCGCGTTTGCAAACGTGCGGAAGATCTATTGGGAAATAGATGAGAATATCGGCGTGTTTGGATTGATCGGCAAGGCAGAAGCCTGTGGTGGTGGTGCACGAAACGACGATTTCAAAATTCGGTTTGAGTTGACGAAACTGTTCGATGATCGGCTTTGCCGCCATCACCTCGCCCACCGAAACGGCATGAAACCAGATTCTTGGTTTGGTTTTTGCGGGAATGTTGTCGTAATGTCCGAACCGCTGTCGCCAATCGGGCTGTTGGTTTCGGGCTTTGGCGCGGCGCAGCATCCAGACGGCCCAAATGGGGAACGTTAGATACAACGTTAGGCTGTAAAGAACTCTAAGCATCGAAACCCAGTTCGCGTTCGGCTTCGGTTTGAAGTTGGTTGAGTTGATGTTCGAGCAGCTCTCCAATCTGTTGGAGTTCGTTTTCATTGGCGTTCGGCGGCACACGGATCGGTTCTCCAATCAGGATGAGCCCTTTTGCAAAAGGGAACGGCACGAGATAGCGGTCCCAACTGTTGAAAAGTTTTCTGGGTTTTGCACTTGCAGCCGCAGGAAAGATCGCTGCGCTGCCTTTTTGCGCCAGCCACAAAATTCCGCGCTGCACTTTTTGCGAAGGGCCGCGTGGGCCGTCGGGAGTGAACACGAACGTTTCGCCTTGACGCAGAATGCGCGCACATTCTATGGCAGCGCGGGCTCCTCCTCTTCCGGTGCTGCCGCGCACAACGCGAAAACCGAGCAGATTGAAAATCGTGTTTTGGATTTCTCCATCGCGGGAGTGGCTGATGAGCGCCCACCATTTTCGATTGCGGTATTTCAGGGCGGCAAGCATGGTTCTTCCGTGCCATCCCGCCAGAATTCGGCCAGTGGATTCGGCATCGAACCGTTCTTGTCCGCGGACTTCGATGCGGAGCGTCATGCCGATACATCGCGCCAAAAAGTAAGCGAGCAGCGCGGCCATTTTTCTTTTGACTCGACCCCACCAATGGCGCATTGCGAAAAGTTTAGCGTATGGCTCGTGCGGCAGATCATTTTTCGGCTGAAGAGCGGATCGCGCCTAAGTCATAGGGCGGGGCGAAAACCCCTCGCTCGGTAACGATGTGCGAGATCAGGCGGGCTGGTGTAACGTCGAATGCGGGGTTCCAAACGCGCACGTTTTCCGGTGCGATTCGAGTCTGAGCGATTTCGACGATCTCACTGGCCGCGCGCTGTTCAATCGGAATCTGTTCACCCGATGGGATTTTTGAATCAATGGTGGAAGTGGGGGCGGCAATCACAAACGGGATTTTGAAAGTGTCGGAAACAATGGCAAGCATCAGGGTGCCGATTTTGTTTGCGGTGTCTCCATTGGCGGCGATGCGATCGGCTCCTGCTGCGACCATGTCAACCGAATGGGCACTCATAAACGCAGCCGCTGCGCCGTCGGCGATCACGCGGAAAGGGATGTTTTCTTGTGAAAGTTCCCACGCGTTGAGTTTCAGGCCTTGCAGTCGGGGCCGGGTTTCCAAAAGAATCGCTTCTTTGAGCAGGTTTTTTTGAAAAGCGGTTTTGATGATTCCGAGCGCCGTTCCGATGCCCGGCGTGGCGAGCGACCCTGTGCTGCAGATGGTGATGATGGTCGAAGGTTTTGCAAGCAGCGACGCGCCGAAGTTTCCGATGGCTTGGTTGGCTGCGATCTCCTCGTTTTTGATCGCGTGAGCTTCGGCGAGCGGATCGGGTGCATTTTCTACGCGCCGAATGGCGTGAAACAGGTTGACCGCCGTGGGGCGTGTGCGTTCGAGCGCGCGGGCCGCTTCGTTTATCTCACCGGTTTTGTGGGCCATCGCAAGCGCATATGCGGCTGCGACTCCGATGAGCGGCGCGCCGCGCACGGCCATCGTTTCGATCGCTTCGGCGGCCTGCTGCCAGGTGGAAAGGTCGAGCCAAATCTGTTGGTTGGGCAGAGCGCGTTGATCCAATACGCGCAGCCGGCCTTCGACATAAGCCACAGGATCGAGATGCACGCAGGCAGGATACACTCCCTCCGGTGCCTTTGATTTCGCGTGTAGGAAGACGCACGCGCCGCGCGAGGCTCGCGATGGCGGCGCTTTATCTTGTTTTGATCGCGGGCTCGATCACGATGGTGTATCCGTTCTTGATGATGATCAGCACGGGAATGAAGGGCCCTACGGATCAGAACGACAACAGACTCGTGCCCGCATTTTTGTCCGATGAGTTTGAGATGTTTCGGAAGTTTGTGGATGACAAATACAGCGGCAACCCGGAGCGGATCGCGCTCATTTATGGCGATGCGGCATCGTTTCAACTGATTTCGACTTCGCCGCCCGATGAAGTTGTGCAGGTGAACGTCCTGGCTGATTCCGAATACGTGCGCTATGAAACGTTTTTGAAAAGTTTGGCGCCCGACGAATGGGAAGCGGGTTTTCGGGATGCTCAAGGAAGGTGGGGTTCGCGGCTTTCGAGTTTGTATCAAGATTTTTTGCGAAAACAGTATGGAAGCGTTGATGCGGTGAACCGTGCGTATTTGGAACAGCACGTGGTTTTTCAAACGATTCAGCCGCCGGTAGAGCGTTTCGAAGTGAACCGGTGGGAGCCGAAGCCTGGGGCCAAATGGTCGGATTGGCTGAGGTTTCGCGAAACGCTTCCGCTTTATTTTCGCATTCCGATTACGGTGCGGGGAATGTATCAGGCGTTTTTCCGCTCCAAATACAAAAACCGAATCCAGGCGGTGCCATCCGACGTTAGGGGAAACGCGATGGATTTCTGCGATTTGGAGCCAGCAATCGGGTCGCGCGCGTTTCGGGAGTTTGAGGCGGGGGCGCTTCCCGATCGGTATCGGTTTCACAGCGCGGATGAAAAATGGCTTGAGGCCGGTGGAACCGGCGCGCCGCCGATTGCCGAATATGAAAGCAGTTTTGTGCGCCGGAACTTGGCCGAGCTGCGGCGCGATTATTCGGCCCGGAATTACGATCAAGTTTTGGATTATGTTTTGCTGCACGGCCGCGCGGTTTGGAACACGGCGTTGTTCTGCTTCTTGGCTGTGGCGACGCAGCTTATTGTGAACCCGCTGGCGGCATATGCGCTTTCGCGGTATCCGATGAAAATGACGGGAAAGATCTTGCTGTTCCTGTTGGCGGCGATGGCGTTTCCTGCGGAAGTTACGATGATTCCAAGTTTTCTGCTGTTGCGCGATCTTGGATTGTTGAACACGTTTGCCGCGCTGGTGCTTCCGACGGCGGCCAGCGGCTACACGATCTATCTTCTGAAAGGGTTTTTTGACAGTCAGCCCCGCGAGCTTTTTGAAAGCGGCGCGATGGATGGTGCGAAGGAGTGGCAGATGTTTCGCAAAATCGCGATTCCGCTCAGCAAGCCGGTGTTGGCTGTCGCGGCGCTCGGGGCGTTTGCGGGCGCGTATGGCGCGTTTATGTATGCGTTCGTTGTGGCGCAGGACCAGCGGATGTGGACGCTGATGGTGTGGGTGTACCAACTTCAGGCGCGCGCGCCAAAAGCCACGACGATGGCGGCGCTCACCCTTGCTGCGCTCCCAACGGTGGTGGTGTTTCTGTTTGCCCAACGGGTGATCCTCCGGGGGATCATTCTTCCGGGCGAGAAGTAGACAACATTTGGCAGAAATCTTGCATTTTGTTTTCAAAATGTGCGATAAACTGCCATGCCCACAACAACCGATGCGGCCCGAATCCTTATCGCGGTCGGGCTGGGAATCTGCCTGCTGGGGGTTGGATTGCTGTTGTGGCCGAGCGTGTTCGGCAAGTTGGGAAAACTGCCCGGCGATGTGGCGATCCAAAAAAACGGCGCAGCGTTTTATTTTCCGATTGTTACGTGCCTTTTGCTGAGCGCGCTGCTTACGCTGGTGATGTGGATCATAAGGTGGCGGGGCCGATGATCCGCGCGATAAGTTTCGATGCTGCCGGAACGCTGATTGATCATCGCTGGAACGGCGGGCGCGCACTCTGCCATGGCCTGCGTGAACTTGGCATGGCGGCACCGGACGAGCGAAGCGCAATCGAAGCGTATGATCGCGTGAGCGCACGTTTGAGAGCGTTGCATGAAGAAGTGGAACGGCGGCGTGACGCTGGTGAAATCAAACGGTATTGGCGGACGGCGGCCGAGCAGTGGCTGATCGAAATCGGCGGCGACCCGTGCCTTGCCACGGAACTGCAAGATGTGTGCGAGCGGAACGTTTTTTCTGCCGAGAACCAGATCTGGTCGCTGTATCCAGATGTGATGCCTGCGCTCGAGGGGTTGAAGGCGAGGGGGCTGATCATCGGAATCGTCAGCAATTGGGATTCATCGCTGCACAAAGTGTTGGATGCGCTTCGGGTTGCGGACCGGTTCGATTTTGTGATCGCCTCGTTGGAACACGGCTGCGAAAAGCCAGAGAGACGGCTGTTCGAGATCGCCGAGAAACAGGGCGGGTTTTCGGCATCGGAAGCGCTGCATGTGGGAGATTCGCTCGAGGATGACTATTGGGGCGCGCTGGGGGCCGGGTGGAAGGCGGTTTTGTTGGATCGTTTGGGGGCGGGGTTTGGCGAAGCCAGGACGATTTCCCGGCTGGATGAACTGCTCCGGGAGGATGCGCTTTGCGCGTAGCGGATTTTGATTACTGCCTTCCTGCCGAGGCGATTGCGCAATCGCCGATTGAGCCTCGCGATGCGAGCAGGCTGATGCTTTTAGATGCGAAGAGGCAAAGCGTGGCGCATCATGTTTTTCGCGATCTGCCCAGGCTGCTGCGTCCGGGTGATGTGTTGGTCATCAACAATACGCGCGTTACTGCGCGAAGGCTGAGAAGCAGACAGAAAAACTTGGAGCTGCTGGTGATTCGCGATGTGGGGGATGGAGTTTTTGAATGTTTGGCAAAACCCGCAAAGCGGTTCCGCACGGGCGAGAAAGTTGAATTCGAAGGCGGCGTATCGGGCGAGGTGGTTGGAGAGACCCCATTTGGCGGAAGGCTGATGCGGCTTTCGGGTGCACCTGACTGGCAGAGTGTGGGACAGATTCCGCTCCCGCCTTATTTTCATGGGAGTCTGAGCGATGAATCGCGGTATCAAACGGTGTTTGGCACGACGCCGGGGAGCGCAGCCGCGCCGACTGCCGGCTTGCATTTTACGCATGCGCTGTTGAACGAGATTGCAGCGGTTGGCGTGGAGTTTGCGCAAATAACGCTGGATGTGAGCATTGACACTTTCAGGCCGGTGAGAAGCGAAACCGCCGAAGAGCACGTGATGCACGGAGAGCGGTTTGCAATCACCAGCGATGCGGCTTCGAAGATCAACAATGCGAAAGGCAGGGTGATCGCGGTGGGCACGACGGCGGCGCGAAGTTTGGAATCTGCCGCAGCGGGCAAAACGCGCGTGGAGCCGACGGTTCGGGAAACCAAACTGTTTATTACTCCGGGCTATCAGTTCCAGGTTTTGGATGGACTGATCACGAATTTTCATATGCCGCGCACTACGATGTTGATGATGGCTGCGGCGCTTTGCGGAACCGAAACGCTTATGCGCGCCTATGAAGAAGCGCTGAGTTGCGGTTATCGCTTTTTGAGTTTTGGAGATGCGATGATGATATTGGAGGAAACCGAATGAGAAAAGATGAGATTGATCCCCTGGCTTATATTGAAGGCGCGTTCATTGATACCTCGAAAGCGCAAAAGGAGCATTCAGGGAACGGCCATTCGACGCTGAGCACGGCAAAGCCGATGGTTGAGCCCAAAGCCGCGAAACCGGTGGAAGAGCTTGGCGAACCGATCGAGGCGCCGTCGAAACTAAAAAAGACCGGGATGCGCGCGCCGCGCCCCCGAAGAGCGGCAAAGGATTCTGCGCGCTCGCCGATTCCCAAAAACATCGCGCACCTGATTCAGCGCGCGCCGCACAACCTTACGTTCTTGGCAAGCCTTTATGATGACAGCATCACACAGCGATATTACAGTTCAAAATTCAAGGAATCGCGCGAGGAGCTGATTCGCCGGATGCTTGATCCGGAACTTAATTTGGAAGATACGGCGCGGCTTTTGGGAGTTTGTCCGGCGACGGTCAGAAGGTATACGAACCGAGGCTGGCTGAAGCATCATCGAACGAATGGGAATCAGAGAAGGTTTACGCTTTCGGGGATTGTGGAGTTTGTGGAAGCGTATGGCCGCAACCCGGAGTAATCAAACTTGCGGATTGCGATGTTTTCGGACAGTTATACGCCGATTGTGAACGGCGTTTCGGTGAGCATTCAGCTGCTCATCGAGGAGCTTCGCGCGCGGGGACATTCGGTACACCCTTATACGGCGGCGTACCCCGGCTACCGCGACGACGATCCGAACGTCGTGCGGTTTCGTTCCATCAGAACCCCATATACCGGCGATTATCCTTTGGCGATTCCGCCGTTTTATCAATATGTGCGCGGATTTCGGTCGCAGGCGTTCGATCTGGTTCATACGCACACGCCGTATACGGTGGGGTATGTGGGCATGCGCTGGGCCGAGTCGGAACATCTGCCTTTGGTAAGCACCTATCACACGCTGTATGAAAAGTATGTGCATTACATTCCGATGTTTCCAAAATGGTATGTGCTTTACAAGATTTGGAAACACACGAACTACTATTACAACCAGTGCCAACAGGTGATTGCGCCAAGCGAGGCAGCCAAAAAATCGCTGGCGAGGCATTATGTAACCAAGCCGATTACGGTGATACCCACCGGCTGCAAAGTGAACAGAGGTTTGGACCGGCCGGAGGCAAGGCGCGCAGCGGGGGTTCGTGATAACGAAAAACTCGCGCTGTATGTAGGGCGGATCGCGCGGGAAAAGAACATCGGTTTTTTGCTGGAGGCCGCAGCCATCGCGATGAGACAGAACAGCGCGCTTCGTCTGATTTTTGTGGGCGACGGGCCGTTTCGGGCTCGGAGCGAAGCGTATGCGCGGGCGCTTGGAATCGGGGATCGAACGAAGTTCGTGGGCGCCGTTCCGCGCGAAAGCGTGGAAACGTTTTTTGCGGCCGCCGACCTGTTTGTTTTTGCAAGTCAAACCGAAACGCAGGGGTTGGTGATCGGCGAGGCGATGCTGCATGGCGTGCCTGCGATTGCGGTGCAAGGAGGAGGCGCCGCGGCTGCAGTTGAAGA
>Ga0070741_10010347_pt1 | contig 17667 bp, 15 predicted proteins | sample Coa_R1_4_FD_66440 | JGI IMG/M metagenome (GOLD analysis project Ga0070741, IMG submission 66440) | Surface soil microbial communities from Centralia Pennsylvania, which are recovering from an underground coalmine fire - Coalmine... | ecosystem: Environmental > Terrestrial > Soil > Unclassified ...
GCCGGCCGCCGAGACGTGACCTACTCCAGCTGTGAATCACATGACACCCCCAGCGCGGCGGCGAGCGCCGCCGCTCTCGCGAAATTCGAACCCTGAGTCAGGGTCCTGGTCCAGTGTTGACGATAAGGAAACGCCGGTGTCACAACCAGGCGGAAACGGGGGCGCGCGAGAAGTACGCCATGGCCTGTGACGTGCGTGGAAGTGCGCTCGAAACGGTTATTCGAGAGAAACCCGGCTTTGTAGAAGGCTGATGCGAAGTTTCCGCGGATTCAGAATTCCAGCCGGTACGCGCGCGCGGCGGCGCCGCCGAAGACCTGCGCGCGCTCGTCCTCGGACAGCTGCGCGGTCAGCTCCCGCGCCGCCCCGGCGACGTCATCGTACGAGGCCGCGAGCAGGCATACCGGCCAGTCCGAGCCGAACATCAACCGGTCGGGGCCGAACGCGTCGAGCGCGATGTCCGCGTAGGGCCGCAGGTCGGATACAGTCCACGAGCCCTGATTCGCCTCGGTGACCATACCCGACAGTTTGCAGAACACGTTCGGTTCGCCGGCCAGCTCGCGCAACGCCGTGGCCCACGGCTCCAAGGCGCCCGAGGCGATCGGCGGCTTGGACAGGTGGTCGAGCACGAAGGTCAGCTGCGGCAGCGCCCGCACCGTCTCGATCGCGGCCGGCAGCTGGTGCGGGTACGTCAGCAGGTCGTAGCAGAGCCCTGCCTCGCCGATCGCGGTGAGCGCGCGGCTCACGTCGGCGCGGCACAACCATCGCGGGTCGGCCTCACCCTGCACCAGGTGCCGGATGCCGACCAGCCGATCGCCGCCCGGGCCTTCGCGCAGCGCCGCCAACGCCTCCGCCACGTCCGGCGCGGTCAGGTCCGTCCAGCCGACGACGCCGGCCACCAGCCGCGAGTCCGCGGCCAGCGCGAGAAACTCGCGCGTCTCGTCGGCGTCAGGCAGCACCTGGACCAGAACGCTGCGTTCGATCCCGGCGGCCGCGGCCACCGCCGCGAAGTCGGCCACCGTAAAGGTCCGATGGATCGACGCCAGCTTGGGACCGTCGAGCCAGGCCTGCTCGCGCCGCGCCAGATCCCAAAGGTGGTGGTGCGCGTCAATTCTGGTCACGGATGCACCTGCTCGGACCGGCAACCTGGAGTAGGAAAGGCCATGGGCAGGACTGTACCGGCTGTCTGCGCCTGCGGGGAGCAGAGATCGGATTACTGCCGGGTCGCACTGAGTCAGCCACGCGGCGCCGGGACGCTCCCGCTCTGCAGAACCTCCACGTGCTCCGCGCCGCTGATCCCCTCAGTCACGGTCACCGTCGGCTCCATCACGCGGTCGAAGCCGACCTCGCGGCGCGCCCCGGTCATCGTCAGTCGCAGGGTGCTGCGAATGTCCGCGCTCGACGCGCCTACGCGCAACTCCACCTCGCCCGGGTCCACCTGACGCGCGCCGGCCCGGCCGGTGTATGCCGTCAGATCCGCGTGCAGCTCGATGGTCACTGTCCGCTCCGCACCGGGGGCCAAGTCGACGCGCGGCGCCGCGATCAGCTTCTGCACCGGCCGCGCCACCTCCGCCACCGGGTCGTGCAGGTAGACCTGTACGACCTCTGAGGTCGGCACCGGATGGTCGTTGCGCAGCGCGACCGTCACCCGGTACGTCCCGTCCGTGGCCCAGGTCCGCTGCGGCGCGGCCCCCTGGACGCCGACCCAGGTCGCCGGGGCGTAGGACAGGCCGTGCCCGAACGGGTACAGCGGCGTCTGGTCGATGTTGCTGACCCCGCTGGCGTGGCCGAGCGGCGCGGCCAGATAGGTCGAGGGTTGGTTCACCTCGGCCGTCGGGAAGGTGAGCGGCAGCCGGCCGGACGGGTTGACCCGCCCCGACAGCACGTCCGCGAGCGCGTGCGCGCCCTCCTCGCCGGGGAAGAAGCCGCACACCGCCGCCGCCAGCCGGTCCGCCTGCCGGGACAGCTCGTACGGCCGCCCCGCCAACAGCACCAGCACCACCGGGGTGCCGGTCTCCAGCAGCGCCCCGAGCAGCTCCTCCTGCCGGCCCGGCAGCCGCAGGTCGGTCGCGTCGCAGCCCTCGCCCGACGTGCCGCCGCCGAACAGGCCGGCCTTGTCGCCCAGGACCACGACGCACACTTCCGCGGCGCGCGCCGCGCGGACCGCTTCCGCGATGCCCTCGTCGCTCCCGCCGAGCACCGGAACGCCCTGCGCGTACGAGATCTGATACCCGGCGGTGTCCTCGCGCAGCGCGCCGAGCAGGGTCGCGACCTCGATGCCCATCGGCACTTCGGGGTGGTGCACGCCGACATGCATCGGGAACGAGTAGCAGCCCATCAGCGCGCCCGCCTCGTCCGCGCGCGGACCGACCACCGCGATCCGCTTCCCGGCCGCCAGCGGCAGCGCGCCCTCGTTGCGCAGCAGCACGATCGAGCGCTCGGCCAGCTCGCGGGCCAGCGCGCGCGACTCGTCGTCGTCGAGCCGCACCGACTCGGCGTCGGCCACCTGCGGCGACCAGTCCGCGTCCAGCAGCCCGAGCTCGCACTTCTGCCGCAGCACCCGCTCCAGCGCCCGGTCGATCAGCGCGACGTCGACCTCGCCCGCCTCGATCGCGTCGAGCAGCGGCTGCCCGAAGCACCGGACCGTCGGCAGCTCGACGTCGATCCCGGCGTGCAGCGCCAGACCCGCCGCGTCGCCCTCCGATCCGGCGACGTTGTGCTCGATCTGCAGGAACGTCACCGCGAAGTAGTCGGACACCAGGGTCCCGGTGAAGCCGTAGGTGCCGCGCAGCAGGTCGGTGAGGAGCTCCGGATCGGCCGCGGCCGGCAGGCCGTCCATGTCCGTGTACGCATTCATCACCGAGCGCGCGCCGGCCCGCAGCGCCATCTCGAACGGCGGCAGCAGCACGTCGGCTATCTCGCGCCGGCCGATCGACACCGGGGCGTGGTTCCGGCCGCCGCGCGAGGCCGAGTATCCGACGAAGTGCTTGAGCGTGGAGATGATCCCGGCCGACTCGACTCCGCGCACGTAGGCGCTGCCGATGGTGCCGACCAGGTACGGATCCTCGCCGATGGTCTCCTCGGTGCGGCCCCAGCGCGGATCGCGGCTCACGTCGAGCACCGGGGCGAGCCCCTGGTGCACGCCGAGCGCGCGCATCGTACGGCCGATCTGGGCGCCCATCCGCTCCACCAGCCGCGGGTCGAAGCTCGCCCCCCAGCACAGCGGCGACGGGAAAACGGTTGCCTGCCAGGCCGCGAGGCCGGTCAGGCACTCCTCGTGCACGAGGGCCGGGATGCCGAAGCGCCCGGCCGCCATGATCTGCCGCTGGCTGCGGGCCAGGGCCGCGGCCCCGGCCGGCGGCTCCACCGGCTTGGTGCCGAACGGCCGGGTGAGCTGGCCGATCCCGTCCCGGATCAGCTCCTCCCAGGCGGCCGGCGCGGTGGCCAGCTCGTGCTGGTGCGGGGCCACGTCGCCCCCGGCGCTGTCTATCCCCACCCACACGCCGTAGAGCTGGGCCACCTTCTCCCGGAGCGTCATCCGGGCCATCAGGTCGCCGACGCGCGCGCCGGCCTCGGCCGCGGGGTCGCGCCAAACCTCAGCGGTCAGTTGATCGTCGATAGCCACGTACGGTCCGTCCGTCCTTCACGCGCACAGAGCGATGGTCCGAGCAAGAGCTTTTACTTTTGGGTTGTGCCGCCGGCCGGCGAAGGGGTCACAGCGCACGCGTGGACTGGCGCACGACCAGCCGCGTCGCGAGCGTGATGTGGGTCTCCTGCGGGCTCTCCCCCCGGATCAGCTTGACCAGGACCTCGATCGCGCGCTGACCCATCGTGCGGATCGGCTGCTCGACCGTGGTCAGCGGGGGAGTGCTCAGCACCGATTCGGGGATGTTGTCGAAGCCGACGATCGAAAGGTCCTCGGGAACGCGCAGCCCGAGCTCCTCGGCCACCTCGATGGTCGCGATCGCCGACAGGTCGTTCGCCGCGAACACCGCGGTAGGCCGATCGGGGGAACTCAGCAACTCCCTGGCCGGCTTGACCGAGACCTCCGGATCATAGGCGCCGATCTGCACCAGCCGCTCGTCCACCGGCACCCCGGCCGCGGTGAGCGCCTCGCGGTAGCCCTGTTCGCGCAGCTGGGCGGACTGCAGGTCCGGCCGGCCGGCGAGCAGCGCGATGCGCCGGTGCCCGAGTGCGAGCAGGTGTTCGGTGGCCAGGCGCGCGCCGTGCAGGTTGTCCGAGTCGATGGTCGGCAGGTCGGAGGGGCCGGTGTGCGGGTCGACCGCGACCACCGGCGCTCCGTACTGCACGTCCACCACGGTCGGGGTGACCAGCACCGCGCCGTCCACCAGGGTGCCGCTGAGCCGGGAGAGGTACCGCCGCTCCCAGCCGACGTGGTCGCTGGTGCGCCCGCCGGCCGAGTAGACGACCAGTTCGAAGCCGGTCCCGCGGATGGCGTCGCCCGCCCCCTTGAGCAGTTCGGTGCTGAACGGCTCCAGGTCCGCCACCAGGATCCCGATGACGTTGGTGCGGTGATTGCGCAGGCTCTGCGCCACGAGGCTGGCCTCGTAGCCGAGCTCGTTGATCACGGCCTGGACCCGCGCGAAGGTGTCCGCCGACACGCCGTAGCGCTGGTTGATGACTTTGGACACGGTCGCGACCGACACGCCGGCTGCTGCGGCGACGTCGCGAATGGTCACGCGGGAGCTTGGCTGCACCGGGCCAGAATAGCGTTGTAAATCGTTATCGACAACGATTGACACGATCACGAGTTGCGCGCAAACTCTCTGCCATCCTGGGCTCACTTCGCCCGGTCCAGTTCGGCCGACGTCGTCAGGAATGGACCAGTCATGCGCAGAATCCGCACAGTCAGCCTTGTCGCCGCCGCGGCGGCGTTGGCGCTCACCGCCTCGGCCTGCAGCAGCAGCAGCGGCGCGAAGAGCAGTTCCAGCACCGGGCCGGTCAACCTGACCTGGTGGCACAACGGCACCACGGATCCGGTCAAGTCGCTGTGGGCGCAGGCCGCCGCCGACTACACCGCGGCCCACCCGAACGTGAAGTTCACCGTCGATCCGATCCAGAACGAGCAGTTCACCACGAAGGTCCCGGCCGCGCTGGCCGGCGGCAACCCGCCGGACATCTACCAGCAGTGGGGCGGCGGCCAGCTGACCAGCCAGATCACCTCGGGCAAGGTCATGGACCTGACCTCGGCGGTCGCCAGCTGGATCGGCCAGCTCGGGCCCACCGCGGCCGGCTGGCAGGCGAACGGCAAGCAGTACGGCATCCCCTATGACCTGCACGTGGTCGGGTTCTGGTACCGCAAGGACCTGTTCGCGCAGGCCGGTATCACCACCCCGCCGGCCACCATGGACGACCTGAACGCCGACGTTGCCAAGCTCAAGGCGCACAACATCGCGCCGATCGCCATCGGCAGCAAGGACCGCTGGCCCGACGCGTTCTACTGGGACTACTTCGCGGTGCGCGAATGCTCCACGGACGTGCTGAAGCAGGCCTCCAAGGACCTCAAGCTGGACGACCCGTGCTGGACCAAGGCGGGCAACGACGTCAAGGCCTTCCTGGCCACCAACCCGTTCCAGACCGGCTTCCTCGGCACCCCGGCCCAGCAGGGCGTGGGCAGCTCGGCCGGCCTGGTGGCCTCCGGCAAGGCGGCCATGGAGCTGCAGGGCGACTGGGAGCTGCCGACCATGGAGGGCCTGCTGCCCAACGGAACCTTCAAGTCGCAGATGGGCTGGTTCCCGTTCCCGTCGGTGAACGGCGGGCAGGGCGACCCGGCCGTGGCGCTCGGCGGCGGCGACGGCTTCTCCTGCACCACCGGGGCGAGCGCGGCCTGCCCGGACTTCCTGAAGTACCTGGCCAGCACCGCGGTCCAGGACAAGATCGCCTCGCAGGGCATCGCGCTGCCGGCCAACCCGGCCTCGGCCTCCAAGCTGACGGACCCGAACCTGCAGCAGATCTCGTCGTACGCGTCCAAGGCGCCGTACATCCAGATGTACTTCGACATCGCCTTCCCGACCAACGTCGGGCAGTCGCTCGACAACGCGGTGGCGGACTTCTTCGCCGGTAAGGGCACGCCGCAGACGATCGTCCAGAGCGTCACGAACGCCGGTTCGGGCGGCAAGTAATGAGCGAGGCACGGGTCACGGCGGGGATGGCCGACACCATCCCCGCCGTGGCGGGTGACAAGACGCCCGGACGCTCCGGCCGCGCCGCCAAGGCGCGGCCGGCCCGTCCGGGCGGGCGGCGCAAGCGGCTCGAACTCGTCCTGCTGCTGACGCCCGCGACGCTGCTGTTCGCGGGCTTCGTGCTGGCGCCGATGGCGCTGGCCGCCTACTACAGCTTCTACAACTGGAACGGCTACGGGACGCTCACCTCGGCCGGGCTGTCGAACTACACCAGCGCGATCAAGGGCACGAACTTCCAGCACTCGATCTGGCACAACCTGATCATCGTCGGGCTCTCGCTGGTCATCCAGCTGCCGCTGAGCATCGGCCTGGCGATGCTGCTCAACCGCAACCTCAAGGGCCGGGCCTTCCTGCGCCTCGTGGTCTTCGCGCCCTATGTGCTGTCCGAGGCGATCACCGCCGTGATCTGGTACCAGATGCTCCAGCCGAGCGGCTTCGTCGACCAGATACTCACCTCGGTCGGTCTCGGCAGCCAGGTGCACGACTGGCTGGGCAGCACCAGCCTGGTGCTCTACACCCTGTTCGTGGTGATCACCTGGAAGTACATCGGGTTCGGCATCATTCTGCTGCTCGCGGGACTGCAGGGGGTCCCGGCCGAGCTGCGGGAGGCGGCCGCGCTCGACGGCGCCAGCTCCTGGCAGATCACCCGGCACGTGGTGCTGCCGCTGCTGGGCCCGACCATCCGGATCTGGATCTTCCTGTCCGTGATCGGCTCGCTCCAGCTGTTCGACCTGGTGTGGATCATGACCCGCGGCGGCCCGGCCGAGGCGTCGAACACGATGGTGACGTACATCTACAACTTCGGCATCAGCCAGCAGCAGTACGGCTTCGCCAGCGCGGTCGCCGTGATCCTGTTCATCATCTGCTTCGCTTTCGCGCTGGTCTACCAGCGCTTCGTGCTGCGCCGCGACACCGAGGGCGCACTGACCAGGGTGGTGGGGTGACGGCATGTCAGCGACCGTGAACACTCCGGCGGTCAGGCCGGCCGCCCCCCGGCGCCGCGGACGCGGTGGTCCCGGCGAGGGCCGCACCTGGGTGGCCTATCTGGTGGGGATCCTCGTCGTCGGGCTCACCGTGGTGCCGCTGCTGTTCGTGGTCCTCGGCGGCTTCCGCACCAACGCGGAGCTCAACTCGGATCCCGCGGCCCTGGTGCCGCACCACTGGGTGTGGTCGAACTACACCAGCGTCCTGGGCAACGCGCAGTTCTGGCGCAACATCTACAACAGCCTCCTGATCGCGGTGGTGGCCACCGCGATCGCGGTCGGAGTCGGCTCGATGGCGGCCTACGCGCTCTCGCGCTACCACTTCCGGGGCCGCGAGGCGTTCTACAGCTTCTTCACGATCGGCCTGCTGTTCCCGATCGGCGTCGCGGCGCTGCCGCTGTTCCTGCTGCTGCACGACCTGCACATGCTGGAGCACTGGTGGGGCGTGGCGATCCCGGAGTCCGCCTTCTCGCTGCCGGCCACGATCGTGATCCTGCGGCCGTTCATGCGGGCCATCCCCGCGGAGATCGAGGACGCCGCGATGATCGACGGTACGAGCCGGCTCGGCTTCTACTGGCGCATCCTGCTGCCGCTCTCCCGGCCGGCGCTGATCACGGTCGGCATCCTGGCGTTCGTGACCAGCTGGAACGCGTACCTGCTGCCGCTGCTGGCGTTCAACGACCAGAACAACTTCACCCTGCCGCTGGGTGTGGCGAACTTCCAGACCCAGTACACGCAGGACACCGCGAAGATCCTGGCGTTCACCGGCCTGTCCATGGTGCCCGCCCTCGCCTTCCTGGCGATCGCGGAACGGCGCATCGTCGGCGGCCTGACCGGAGCCGTGAAGGGATAAGGGCGGTGAAGGGGTAGCGGCCGGGTGATCGAGACAGCCGGGTGATACAGATAACGGTGTGACCGAGACCGCGAAGAAGACCCCGGCGAAGGCGAGCGCCGCACCGGGTCCGATGGCCGACCCGCTGGACCTGCTGGACATCTCCTCCCTGCTGGGGGAGGAGGAGCGGGCCATCCAGCGGTCGGTGCGCGAGCTGCTGGCCGATCGGGTGCGGCCGCACATCGGGGGCTGGTTCGAGCGCGGGCACTTCCCGCGCGACCTGGTCCCCGAGCTGGGCGAGCTGGGCCTGCTCGGCATGCACCTTGAGGGCTACGGCTGCGCGGGCACGAGCGCGACGGCGTACGGTCTGGCCTGCCTTGAACTGGAGGCGGCCGACTCCGGGCTGCGCAGCTTCGTGTCCGTGCAGGGTTCGCTCTCGATGTACTCGATCCGCCGCTACGGCACCGAGGAGCAGCGCCAGCAGTGGCTCCCGCGGCTGGCCGCGGGCGAGGCGATCGGCTGCTTCGGCCTGACCGAACCGGACTTCGGCTCGGACCCGGCCAACATGCGCACCCGCGCGGTACAGCAGGGCGGCGCGGGCGGCGACTGGATCCTCAACGGCGCGAAGATGTGGATCACCAGCGGCGGCATCGCCGACGTGGCCACGGTCTGGGCCGGCACCGAGGACGGCATCCGCGGCTTCCTGGTGCCCCGCGGCACGCCCGGTTTCAGCACCCGCGACATCGAGAACAAGCAGTCGCTGCGCGCGTCGGTCACCTCCGAGCTGGTCTTCGAGGACGTGCGCCTCCCGGACGCGGCGCGGCTGCCGGAAGCCCGCGGCCTCGGCGCGCCGCTGTCCTGCCTGAACGAGGCGCGCTTCGGCATCCTGTTCGGCGCGGTGGGCGCGGCCCGCGACTGCCTCCAGACCGCCCTTGAGTACGCCGATCAGCGAGTGCAGTTCGGCAGGCCGATCAGCGCCTTCCAGCTCACCCAGCGCAAGCTCGCCGGCATGGCCGTGTCGCTGAACACCGCGATGCTGCTCGCGCTGCACCTCGGCCGGCTCAAGGACGCCGGCCGGATCCGGCCCGAGCAGGTCAGCGCGGGCAAGCTGAACAACGTGCGCCAGGCGATCGAGATCGCCCGCGAGTGCCGGACCATCCTCGGCGCGAACGGCGTCTCGCTCGACTACTCGCCGATCCGCCACGCCAACAACCTCGAATCAGTGCTCACCTATGAGGGCACCGAGGAGATCCACACCCTGGTGGTCGGCCAGGCGCTCACCGGCCAGTCCGCGTACCGATAAGACCGGGCGTCACCAGGTCACAGGTCACCAGGTCACCGGCAGGCACACCAGTCGGCGCATGGCCACCCCCTCGTCCCACGGCAGCTGGTCGTGCGGGATGGCCACGCGCAGGTTCGGTATCCGGGCCACCAGCACTTCGAGCGCGACCTCGAGCTCCGCGGTGCCGAGCGGGGCGCCGACGCAGCGGTGCGGGCCGTGGCCGTAGCCCAGGTGCGGGCTCTCCAGCTTGCGGGTCACGTCGAAGCGCTCCGGCTCGCGGTAAGCGTCGGCGTCGAAGTTCGCGGAGGCCAGCAGCGGGATGAGCACCGAACCCTTGGGCAGCGCCGTGCCGCTCAGCTCGACCGGCTCGGTGGTGATCCGCTCGAAGCTGGTCGTGGCGGCGGCGACGTACCGCAGCACCTCCTCGACCGCGTTGGGGATCAGCTCAGGGCGCTGCTTCAACAGCTCCCACTGGTCCGGGTGCCGGCTGAAGGTCGCGATCATGTTCGGCAGGATGTTGGACGAGGCGACCGTGCCGCCGCTGACGTTGACCCAGATGTTGGAGACCAGCTCCTCGTCGGTGAACTTGTCGTCCCCGTCGCGGGCCTGGATCAGCGCGCTGGTCAGGTCGTCGCCGGGCTCGGCCCGCTTGCGCGCGACCAGCGCGGCGAAGTACCCGGTCACCTCCTGGAAGGCCTGGCCCTGCTCCTCGGGGGTGAACCTGCCGAAGGAGAGGATCTTGGTCAGCCAGTCCATCAGGCGGCCGATGTCGGTGGTCGGCACGCCGAAGATCTCGAAGATCAGCTGCGCCGGGAACGGGGTGCCGAAGGAGGTGACGAAGTCGGCCGGCGGACCCTGCTCCAGCATCGCGTCCACCAGCGCGTTGGCGATCTGCTCGATGCGCGGGCGGAACTGCGCCACCTTGCCGGGAGTGAATGCCCTGACGGTCAGCTTGCGCTGGCGCAGGTGTTCCCTGCCCTCGATGTTGACCAGCAGGCCGGGAATCCGCGAGCCCTCCAGCAGCAGCGGGACCGAGGGGTCCATGCAGCCTTCGCGGTCGAACACCGGCTCGGCGAGGACCCGCCGGGTGTCGGCGTGCCGCATCACGACGTAGGCTTCGCCGCCGTTGGCGAGCCGCACCTTCGGCACCGGGCACTGCTGCCGGTACGTCTTGTACTGCGCGACATAGTCGTCGCCAGGGGAGACGCCCTCGAAGGGGAAGAGCGGCAGCTGCGCTCCGGCGTCGGTGGCCGGGTCGGCTGTGTCAATAATCGTCGTTTCGGCCATTGCGTGCTTCCTCCCGTGTGAGACGACAGGAGAGTGCGCGCGGACGCTAAAGCGGCGGAAAAGGGGAGTGTGCGCTAGCTCTGCGCGGTCGCGAGGCGGTGCAGGCCCTGGATGGCGAGCGGATAGCCCTCGACGCCGAAGCCGACCATGATGCCGGCGGCGACCGGCGAGATGTACGAGTGGTGCCGGAAGCTCTCGCGTGCGTGGACGTTGGAGATGTGCAGCTCGATGACGCGCAGGTGCGCGCCCTTGATCGCGTCGTGCAGAGCGATCGACGTGTGCGTATACGCCCCCGCGTTCAGTACCGCACCGATCAGCCGCCCCGCCTGCTGCTCCGCCCCGGCCTCCTGAAGCCAGTCGACCAGCTGGCCCTCGTGGTTGGACTGGCGGCACTCCGCCTGCAAGCCGAGCGCGGCCGCGGCCTTGTGGCACATCGCCTCGACGTCCGCGAGCGTGTGCGCGCCGTAGATCCCGAGCTCGCGGGTGCCCAGCAGGTTGAGGTTCGGGCCGTTGACGATCAGAACGGAAGGCATGGGTAGATCTTCCCGCCTGCGCCGCCGGTTCGCACGCGCCCCCGCCCGGTTGACGCGAAGCCGTCGCCGGTCGAGCCTACGGGCATGGACTCGGAGAGCTGGATCGGCCGCAGCGCACAGCAGATCGCTGACGCCGTACGCCGCGGCGAAGCGCAGCCGCGGCGCGTGGTACAGCAGCACCTTGACCGGATCGAGCGGCTGAACCCGCAGCTTGGCGCGTTCCGCAAGGTGCGGCACGAGGAGGCGCTGGCCGAGGCCGACGCGCTCGCCGCGCGTTCGGACCTGGGGGAGCTGCCGCTGGCCGGGGTGCCCGTCGCGATCAAGGACAACGTCCCGGTGGCCGGGGAGCAGACCCGCAACGGCTCGTCCGCGAGTTCTGAGGCGACCAACGAGTCGGACCATCCGGTCGTGGCGCGGCTGCGCGCGGCCGGCGCGATCGTGGTCGGGCTGACCAACGTGCCCGAACTGTGCCTCATGCCGATGTCGGACAGCGTCTACGGCATCGCCAGGAATCCGTGGAACCGCCAGACCACCTCCGGCGGCTCGTCCGGCGGCAGCGCGACCGCCGTCTCTGCGGCCCTGGTCCCCATCGCGCACGGAAACGACGGGCTGGGCTCGATCCGGATTCCGGCGTCCTTGTGCGGGCTGGTCGGGATCAAGCCGGGGGCCGGGGTGGTGCCGCCGCTGCTCAACGAGGACGGCAGCGTGCCCTGGTACGGGCTCTCCGAGAACGGACCACTGGCCACGACGGTGCGCGACGCCGCGCTCGCGTTGTCGGTGATGGCGGACGACCCGGAGCTGGCGGAACTCGACGATGCCGCCTCGAACGGCGCGGATTCAAGTGGCTTGGATTCAAAGGGCGCGGATTCAAAGACTGTGCGGGTCGGCGTGTCAGTGCGTCCTACGCAGCTCGGTCTGCCCATCGATCATCGCTGTGAGGCGGCCGTCATCGAGACCGGCGACCTGCTCGCGAGCGTCGGACACACCGTCAGCCGGCACACCGCCCGTTACCCGATGTGGCTCGGACCCGCGGCGCTGCGCACCTGGTTTTCCTGCGCGCACGAGGACGCGCGCAAGCTCGACCATACGAAGCTGGACCGCTCCACGCGCCAGATGGCCGCCATCGGACGCGTGCTGAACGCGGCGCACTTCGGCGGCGGCGGAGCGCGCGAGCGTTGGCGCAGCGGCGCCGCCGACGCGTTCCTCGGCGACGTTGACGTGCTCGTTCTCCCGGCAGTCGCGGTGCCGCCGCCGTTCGCGCGCCGCTACGGCGAGCGCGCGGCCGTGCGCAACGCGATCACCAGCGTCCTGGTCGGTCAGCTGCTCGGGCCGTGGAACATCGCCGGATGGCCCGCGATGAACGTGCCGGCCGGTGTACACGACCCGGGAGGCTGGCCGCTGGGCGTCCAGCTGGTCGCGCGGCCGGGCGGCGAGCAGCGGCTACTCGCGTTGGCGGCGCAGCTCGAAGCGGCGCGGCCGTGGGCGAGGCACGCGCCGGAATACGCCGTTTAGCGCAGGCCGCGCGCCGCTGCCCGCGCGGTTACCACGCCGGGAACAATTCATCGACGGGAGTCGTTCATTCGCGTCATAGGGCAGTGAGCCGCGTGTCGGGGGCGGCGGAGCGGGAAGCTGATTTTCGTGATCTGTGTCTTGTTCGCGGTGCTGACGGCGCTCAGCAATGCCTCGGCCTCGGTGTTTCAACGCCGGGCCGCGAGCGAGGCACCCTCGGACGGCGCCTTCCGGCTGTCCCTCTTCGCCTATCTGGTGCGCCGGCGGATCTGGCTGGCCGGGATCGGCATGGTCGGCGCGGCGGCGCTGTTCCAGGCCGCGGCGCTGGGCACCGGACCGGTCGCGCTGGTACAGCCCATCTTCATCATCGAACTGCCGCTGGCGCTGCTGATCGCCGGCATGCTCTTCCGGCACCGGCTGCCGCGCCGCACGTGGGCCGCGGTCGCCGCGGTCACCGTCGGCCTCGCCGTTGCCCTGGCCGCGGCGGCTCCGTCCGGTGGCATCGACCGGCCGTCCAACCAGCTCTGGGTCCTGGCGCTGATCGCCACCGGCGGCTTCGAGGCGGTGCTGCTGGTCTCGGCGCTGCGGGCGCGCGGCGAGCCTCGGGCCGCTCTCCTGGGCCTGGCCGCGGCCTGCGGATACGCGCTGACCGCGGCGCTGATGAAGCAGGCCATGTCCGCGCTCGCGGACGGTCCGGCCGCGTTCTTCAGCACCTGGCAGCTCTACGCGACCGCGGCGGCCGGAGTCGGCTCGCTGTTCCTGCTGCAGAACGCGCTGCAAGCGGGCACCCTGGTCGCCTCGCAGCCGATGCTGACGATCGGCGACGCGCTGATCAGCTCGTGCTACGGCGTCCTGCTGTTCGCGGAGGACATGCGCTTCGGCTGGTGGCTGGTGCCGGAGATGCTGGGCCTGATCGCGATCGCGATCGGCTATATCGAGCTGGCGCGCTCGCCGCTGGCCTCCGGCCAGAGCCCGGCGCAGGACAAGGCCGGAGACGAGCCATCGGACCGGCTCCAGCACAGCTCTACGACGGCGTAGCCGCTTCCGTCACGCCCTCGCCTCGTGCCTCGATCGCGACCTCGGCCTCGGCTCCGTCCTCGGACCCGGCGTCGGCTCCGGCCTCGGTAGCGGCATCCGCCTTGCCGCCGTCGCGCGTGGCCGGGGCGCGGAAGGGGTCCAGCTGCCCGGCCTGCTCCGAATAAGGGCTTGAAGTCAAGCCTCCGGCCAGCGTCCACATGCTGCGCTCGGCCGCCAGCGACCCCGGCAGCTCCAGCCCCAACGCCTCGGCCAGCGGCTTGCGTCCGAGGTCGACCAGGGCCTTCACCGAGCCGGTCCAGTCGTCTGTGGCCACCACCGCGGTCCGGTACCAGACCGGAATGAGCGCGAGGAGCACGCCCGCGAGCGCCCACAGCTTCCAGGCCGGATGCGGACTGCCGAAGCCGAGCCGCAGGAACGCGGCCGCCGCCACGAGCAGGTGGCCGTAGAGCAGGCAGACGAAGAAGTCGACCCCGGTGCGCGAGTCCTCGGCCTGCTTCCGGGCCTGCTCCGGCGCCACGGCGATCAGCTCGTGCCAGACCACTTGGGTGTCCAGGCGGAAGCGGTCGTATCCGTACTCTTCCAAGCGCCGGATCGCGTTGCCGAGGCGGGTCGCGGCGAATTGGCGATCGTCCACCGGGTACCGATTCAGCCTTTCCTCCAGGATCGCCAGCCACACCGGTCCGCGCCGCGCGTCCCGATCGACATACCGGCCGGTCACCGGGTGGGCACGAGAGGCGGCAAGAGCGGCGGCGTACTCGGCGGAAAGCGGTCCGGCGGCCTCCGCCTGCACGAGCATCGCCGCCTGTAAGCGGTTCTGCAGCAGGTGCTTACGCGACAAATGTCTGCGGACTACCGCGCGAAACAGGCTGTCCGGCCAAGCGAGGTAGCCTTCAAGCAGCCGGTACAGCTGAGTTTGCAGCGATGCGAGCAGCAGGCCGAGCACAAGGGTCCCGGTGAGCGCGTACAGCGCCGGCCGCGCGGCATCACCGCTTCCTCCGCTCAATGCGTCGAAGCCGCTGTGCCGCGGGTCGACCAGTGCTCCGTACAGCAGGATATTGATAGCACTGGGCAGGAACCAGCCGAGCAGCAGCGCCCGGCTGCCGCCCAGGGCGCCCTGAAGGATCCCGCTCACCAGTGCTCCCTCCGTTACGCCACCGCGTCGGCAATGACTGCCGTGCCTGCCGTGACGCCGCACACAATTAACGCCGCACACAATTAACGCCGCACGCAACTGACGCCGCGACAGCTTAGGCCGTGTGCAGCGTCGTGGTGAAGAAGAGCGCTGTTAACGAATGCGCTGCGGAGAAAATGTCGCGGTGAAGGAAATCGCGTACCGGGACGGCGAGCGGCGTCAATCGGACGTGTCGTCGTTGTCTGAGCTCAGGATTCTGCTGTACGCGTCGCGGTCGATGTTGCCGCCGCTCAGCACCGCGACGTAGTTGCGACCCGCCGGAAGCTCGTCACGCCGCGCGAGATAGGCCGCGACCGCCACCGCCCCGCCCGGCTCGGCCACCAGGCGCGCACCGGCCGCCAGCGTGCGGACCGCGTCGAGAATGGCCTGCTCCGGAACGGTGATGACGCCGTCGACCAGTTCCCTGATATGCAGCCAGGTCAGCTCGCCGACGCTGGACGAGCGCAACGCGTCGGCGACGGTGCGCCAGGTGTCCTCCACCGGCCAAGCCGTACGCTCGCCGCGGCGAAGTGACTCGTGTGCGTCGGCCGCCAGCTCCGGCTCCACGCCGAACACCGAGACGCCCGGTATCAGCTCTTTGGCCGCGACCGCGACCCCGGAGACGAGGCCGCCTCCGCTGACCGGCGCGAGGATCGTGTCGACCGAGATGCCGAGCTCCTGAGCCTGCTCGGCGATCTCCACGCCGATGGTGCCCTGGCCCGCGATCACCCGCGGATCGTCGAAGGGGTGAATCAGGGTCCGACCGGTCTCGGCCGCGAGCCTGCGGGCCGCCTCCTCGCGCTCGGCCGCGGGCACGCGCACGACCGTCGCGCCGAGCGCCTGCGTCGCGGCCACCTTGTTCTGCGCCGAGCCGTGCGGGATCACGATCAGCGCGTCCACGCCGAACCGCGCCGCCGCATAGGCCACCGCCTGCGCGTGGTTGCCGCTGGACACCGCTATCACGCCGGCCTCGCGCGCCGGGGCGTCGAGCGCCGCGAGGGCGTTCACGGCGCCACGGATCTTGAATGCGCCGATCGGCTGGAGCGACTCCGCCTTGATCCACAGCGGCCGGTCAGGGTCCGCCCACGGGCAAGGCAGCAGCGGAGTACGGGTCGCTATGCCGGCGATCCGCTTCGCCGCCGCCAACACCTCGTCGAGCCGCACGAGCTCGGCCATGGCACCGTCTCCCCTCCGAGACCGACTTTTCTCGATCATAAAGGACCACTCGGACACAGCCCGGGGGAGAAGGTCCGCAAAGCCGCGGTGCGCCTGTGGTCTACTGTGCGATGCGACGAGACAGCGACGGGTTCGTAACGGGGAGTAGGCGATGAGGCGGATAACCTATTTTCAGGGGGCTGTCGTGCTCGCCGACGTCGGCACCGGAGCGCAGGCGTTGGCGTTGCCGCAGGACGAGCTGACCGCCGCGGTGCGGATCGGGGCGATTCTCGCGCGCAACTACGGCACGCTGATGCCGGGCGAATACCAGGCCGTCGTCGAGGCCGGCGACGGCGGGGACGCCGCCGCGCGCGTCGTGGTCAGGGAGGCCGATCCACGAGTGGTTCAGGCGCGTGACCTGCTGGCCGCGATCGCCACGGACCGCGAGTACACCGCCGCGGAGCTCGACGAGGTGCGGCGCCGGCTCTGAGTAGCGCGGCGGCTGATACGCCAAGTGCATGGTTTGCCGCCCGCCGAAGCCCGTTGCGCGGCGCGATCCGTGAGAATCGAAGTATGTTGAGCATCGGAACCGTAGTCGTGGGCGTGTCCGACATGCGCCGCGCCGTCGAATTCTGGACCAAGGCGCTTGGCTACGCGCCGCGCGACGAGGTGACGGACGGCTGGACGTTCCTCATCCCGCCGGACGGTAAATCAGGACCCGGTCTCGGACTTCAGCCGAGCGACGCGCCGGTGGAGCACCACCCGCGCATCCACCTCGACCTCTACGCGGGCGACGCGGCCGACCAGGCGGCCGAGGTCGAGCGGCTGGTCTCGCTCGGCGCGCAGCGCGTCGACTGGGACATGTATCCGCAGGACCCGGACTTCGTCGTGCTGGCGGACCCCGACGGCAACCGGTTCTGCGTCATCGACACCAGCCGCGGATAGGGTCGGCCACTTTCCGTGTGACGCTGCATGCTGACTTATTGGATGCGCTCAATCCCGCAGCGGCGCGCCGAAGCTGACCGGAACGCCGGGGGAGTACAGCACGCTGTCCGGCGGGCGGACCGGCGCGGGGAGTCCGGCCGCCGCGACCAGGCTCTCCTGCAGGTCCAGCACCTCGGCGCGATGCAGCGACCAGCGCGGGTGCTCGTTCGGCAGGTACAGCGTGCGGCGAAGCGGTGCGTAGTGCAGACCCCAGCGTGCGGTCATGAAGTGCTCAGCGGCAGAGGGTTCCTCGATCCGCTCGCCGATGCGTACCCTGATATGCGAGCGTGCCGACGACTTGCCCGGCCAGTGCCTGCGGCTTGTGTACTCGAACACGTCGTCCCCCTGCCGCCGCACCGACATGCGTGACCAGACGTACGGCAGCTTGAAGCCGATTCGCGCGGTGAGAACAGGCAGCAACCGGGCCGCGTCCAGCGACAGGAATACGACCGCTCGCCGCCCGGCCTCATCCACCGAGTACAGGCGCACATTCGTCTCCGGGAAGGTGCCGATCCACGGCATGCCCGGTAATCCAAGCCAGCCGATCCGATACATCCGAAATGCGATGAGACCGATATACGTCTGACCGTCGATTACGTCCGGCTGCGTGCCTTTAGGCAAAAACGGCTGCACAACCTCCGGCGCCACGGACCAATGCAGGAAAGTCAGATCCAGCCACGACTGCGTTAACAA
>Ga0070741_10010348_pt1 | contig 17665 bp, 15 predicted proteins | sample Coa_R1_4_FD_66440 | JGI IMG/M metagenome (GOLD analysis project Ga0070741, IMG submission 66440) | Surface soil microbial communities from Centralia Pennsylvania, which are recovering from an underground coalmine fire - Coalmine... | ecosystem: Environmental > Terrestrial > Soil > Unclassified ...
GAGCTGGCGTGCGCGGCGGTGACACGCTGTCGCGAATCCAGGAAACGCAGGCCAAGCTCGATGACATGCTGCTGCGCTTCACCGACAAGCACCCGGATGTCATCGCCTTGCGCCAGACTCTGGCTGACCTGAAGCAACGGCGGGCAGCCGAGGTCGAGGCCCTCAAGCGCGGGGATGCGGGCGCGGCCGCGGCGAGCGGCGCGAGCGCCAACCCGGTTTACCAGAGTATCCAACTGGCACTGAACCAGGCCGACGTGGAGATTGCCGGACTGCGCGGCGAGCTCGCCGATCACCAGACGAGAATCGCCGACCTGCGCCGCATGGTCGACACCCAGCCGCAAGTGGAAGCCGAGTTCGCGCGCCTCAATCGCGATTACAACGTCAACAAGGCCCAGTACACCGCGCTGGTGGAGCGCCTCGAGAAGGCGCGTCTGGGCGGTGAGGCCGAGGCAACCGGCTCGGTGCGCTTCGACATCATCGATCCGCCGACGGCGGATCCCAACCCCGTCTCGCCAAAGCGCTCGGTGCTGTTGGCGACGGTCCTGCTCGCGGCTCTCGGCGCCGGCATCGGCATTGCTTATCTCATCACACTGATCAAGCCGGTATTCCACTCCGCGAAGCAACTCATGGAGCGTACCGGAGTAGCCGTGCTGGGCGTGATCAGCGCCACCCGCGTCACGGGCGCTCAGGTGTCCCACCGCCGGCAGTACGTGTTGTATTCGTTGGCCTGTAGTACGTTCCTCGTCGGCCTCGTCGTGGTGGTATTCGTCGGTCGAAACTACGCACCGCTCGCCCTTGGCTTCGGTCATCACTAGGCCCGGTTTTCATTAGGAAGTCGAACCATGAGTCTCGTTGAGAAGGCGCTGAAGAAACTGCAGGACTCGCGCAGTGCGGCCGCCACCGGCGGCGCGGCGCCCGCGAGCCCCCCGGTGAGCTTCCGCAGCGAGGCTCCGGCCGTCGCGGTGCCTCAGAGCGGAAAATTCGTCACGGTGAACCTCAGTGCACTCCGGTCCGCCGGCTTGCTGGCGGTCCACGATGAGGAGCGCCGGATTGCGGCCGAGTATCGGCAGATCAAGCGTCCGTTGATTGCCGGGGCGCTCGGCCGCGGCACACCGGTTGTGCCCAATGGGCGCACGATCATGGTTGCCAGCGCGCTGCCCGGGGAGGGCAAGACCTTTACGAGCGTGAATCTTGCCTTCGCGATGGCGCTGGAGAAAGACACCAGCGTACTGTTGGTCGACGCGGACCTCCCCAAGCCCCAGATCAGCCGCGTGTTCGGGGTTGCCCGGGAGCCCGGACTGGTGGACGCGCTCGTGGACGAGGCGCAGGTCGAGTCTTTCGTCATTCCAACCAGTGTGCGCGGCCTGAGCGTACTGCCCTGCGGCCGGCCCGAGGCCACCGCGACCGAGCTCCTGGCCAGCAATCGGATGGAGCGGCTGATCTCGAGCTTGCTGACGGCCGATCCACGCCGCATCGTCCTGTTTGACTCGCCGCCCTTGCTACTCACCACGGAGTCACGCGCGCTGGCGGCCGCGGTGGGTCAGATCGTGATTGTCGTACGCGCCGAGGCGACGACACACCAGGCGGTCCAGGAAGCGGTTGCGTGTATACCCGAGGGCAAGTCCGTCGGGTTGATTCTGAATCAGAGCCGGACAGCCCCAGCGCACGTGTATTACGGGTACGGCGACTACGGCGATCGCAGCCTATCAGACGACTGACAAAAAAGTTTCGGGGGATACATGACTGAACGGAGCGCGCGGGGCGTGAAGCGCTGGCGACGGACCGCTTGCGGCTCGTCGGCTGCGCTGCTGATGCTCGCGGGAATGCCGGAGAGCAGGGCAGATATCGGCTATGACGTGCTGGCTGGCATGGGCTACACGGACAACGTGCGCCTCACCCAGACAGATCGCCGCAGCGACACCATCGCCACGGCGGGCTTCGATCTCGCCTGGCACGAGCAGCAGCGTATGTTCGATGCGGACGTCACCGCTGACATCGAGTACCTGCATTACCTGCGGCACAGCTACGGTGGCCTCGTGATCGGCAATCTCATGGGAGATGCGCACATCACGCTGGTCCCGGAGGTGTTGCGCTGGAGTATCAGCGACAACTTCGGCCAGGGTACCGTCGACCCCGCGGCCGCGGTGACGCCGACGAACCGGGAGAATATCAATTTCTTCAGCACCGGCCCGGATCTGACCCTGCCGCTCGGATCGAGCAACGAGCTGTTGGCGGACCTGCGTTACTCGAAGGTGAGCTACCAGAAAGACCCGCTCAGCAGCAATCGCTACTCGGCGGGGCTGGGAGTACGACACGAGCTGTCGCCCTCGAGCGGTGTATCGTTGAATGTCCAGGACGAGACGATCCGGTTCGATTCGGTGGAAAATCCCAACTACGACCAGCAGGAGATCTTTGGCCGCCTCGACGCCAAAGGCGTGCGGACGCGTGTGAGCTTCGATGCCGGTTACGACAGGTTGAAACTGCAAACGGAAACCGTGAGCGGGCCCTTCGCGCGCCTGGAGCTGACCCGGCAGCTCACCCCATTCCAGTCGGCGATCCTGACGGCCGGCCACGATTTTTCCGACGCCGGCAACGAGTTCCTGCTGTTGCAGAGCCTGGGCGGCGCCAACCTCTCCGCCCAGCCGGTCGGGGCCAACAGCAGCCCGTTCAAGCAAAACTATGTGACCCTGGGCTGGGGCTACCAGGGACCCCGCACGAGCTTCGGGTTCAGCGGCGGTTACTTCAAGCTGACCTACCAGGAAAACAACAGCCTGGATGAGCAGCGGACCAACGCCACCGCACATATCAACCGCCGCTTCACGCCGCGCCTGGATGGTGGCATCTACTTGATCTACACCAAGGACCAGTTCGCCAATCTCGTCGCCAGCAACTACAGGCAGGTCGACGCCAACGCGCAACTGCTCTATCACGTCAACGCCCGATTCACGGTCGATGTCGAATATGCCCACACCCGTCGCGATAGCGCCACGGACGTGACGACCTACACGGACAATCGCGTGTGGCTCAAATTCAAGTACGGTCGCGCTCTGCCGCCACCGCCTCCTGCCGCCGCACCGGCACTGCCTGGGTTGCACCGGCAGCCGCGGTATTGACTGCGCATGACACCTACACTCGCCACACTGTCGCGGCCGTCGCCCGAGTGGGACGGTTTTGTGCGCTCGCGCCCCACGGCCAGCATCTACCTGCTGAGCGGTTGGTCCTCATTGTTGCACGAGGTATTCGGTCATGAGGCGTACTACATCGAGGCCCGGGATGCCTCCGGTACGCTGGTCGGCGTTCTCCCGTTGGTCCTGCAAAAGAGCCGGGTTTTCGGCCACTTCCTCACCTCCATGCCGTTTTTCAACTACGGCGGCGCCCTGGCGGATGAGTCCCCGGTGATCGAGTCGTTGATGGAGCATGGGCGTACCCTGGCCCAGCAGCTACGCTGCCGTTATGTCGAGTTTCGCGACGCGCAGCCGCGGCCGGGGAATTGGCGCGTGCGCACCGACAAAGCGAGCCTGCTGCTCGAGCTCCCGGCGGACGTACCCACGCTTTCGAAGCAACTGGGCTCCAAGTTGCGCTCGCAGGTGAAGCGCGCGGAACGCGAGAGCCCGTCGGTGCGCGTCGGGGGTGGCGAGCTGTTGAATGACTTCTACGGCATTTTCTGCCGGACCATGCGCGACCTGGGCACGCCGGTCTACCCGCGACGGTTTCTCGCCGCCATTCTCGAGCGTTTCCGGGACGAATGCCTGCTGGTGATCGTGGATCGGGCTGGAGTGCCTGCCGCAGGTGGCTTTTTGATCATGGCCAACGGACGCGCGGAGATCCCGTGGGCGGCTTGTCGCGACGATGCGAAACCGGCGGGATTCAACATGCGGCTGTATTGGGAAGTGCTGAGCGCCGTCATCGAGCGCGGCGCTCGACAATTCGACTTCGGTCGCTCCACGATCGATAGCGGAACCTACAAGTTCAAGCGGCAATGGGGCGCCCAACCCGTGCAGTTGTATTGGCATCGCTGGGAGCAGGAATCAGCAGCGGAGCGCGAGTCCGCGCCCGCCGCGGCGCAGGGGCAGGGACGAGTGATGCGTTATGCCACTGCCGTCTGGAAGCGGTTACCGCTGAGTATGGCCAACACGTTGGGGCCGCTGGTGAGCCCGAGTCTGCCTTGGTAAGGGACGCTCGTCCTCGTGAAGCAATCCCTCAAGCGGCTGGCACAAGGTGTGATCGCCCCGTTCGGCCCGATCCTGTGGCGGGCGCGCCCGACCCCCCGACTGTTGGTGCTCATGTACCATCGGGTACTGCCCGCGAGCCACCCGGATCGCCCGCGCGAGCAACCGGGAATGTTTGTCTCACCCGAGACGCTGGCGCTTCATGTCGAGATCGTGCAGCGGCACTTCGAGTTGGTGCACCTGGAGGACTGGGCGCGGGATGTGACGAGCGGTCGGCCCGTGCCTCGCCTGGCGTGCGCGCTCACCTTCGACGACGGCTGGCGCGATAACTTCGAGTACGCCTTCCCCATTTTGCGCTCAGGCGCGGTGCCGGCGACCGTCTATCTGTTGCCTGACCTGGTCGGAACCCGATATAGCTTCTGGCCCAACAGGCTGGCGCGCCTGCTCGGTGACCCTTGCAACAACGAGCATCGCGCCGGCTGGCCAGACTGGCTGCTGCGCGCACTGGCGGCTGTGGGTGTCGGGCGCACGGCCCCTTTGCCACTGTCGATGGTGGAGATCGACGCCGTCATCGGCTGTTTGAAGAATGCTTACACCGATGATGCGATACTGCGCCTGTTGGATGATCTTGCCGTGATGGACGATGGGGTTGGCGATCGCGACCTGATGAACTGGGATGAGATCCGGCAGATGGCCGCCGGAGGCAAGATCCGATTCGGCTCGCACACCCGGCGGCACATCCGGCTCGACTCGCGAGTGCCCCTGGATGTGCTGCAGAACGAGATCCGGGCTTCGCGTGAGTTGATCGAACAGCAAGTGCGGTCGCCGGTCAGCTCATTCTGTTATCCGAACGGCGATCACTGTCCCGCGGCGGTCGAGCTGGTGCGCGGTTCCTATAGCACCGCCGTGACCACCCGCCGCGGTTGGAATTCGACCGTCACCGATGCCTACCTGCTGAATCGAGTTGGAGTGCACGAGGACGTGTCCAACAGCGCGGCGGCTTTCCTGTCGCGCCTAGCGTTGGCGGGTTAGGAGCGTTTCGTAGAGCGCCGCGTACTCGCGCAGCACCGACTCGAGGCTGAACGAGGCGACCACTCTTGCGCGCGCCGCCACTCCCAACCGGCTGCGCAACCCCGCATCCGTCAGGGCCCGTTGCAGCCCTTGCGCCAGAGCAGCGGGATCTTCCGTGGGGACCAGAATGCCGGAAATATCCGGCTCGACCACTTCCTGCGGGCCGCCGCTGCGCGTCGCGACGACCGGCAAGCCGCTCGCCATCGCCTCCAGGAACGCTAACGATAGCCCCTCGCTGCGCGAGCTCGAGACGAATACATCGAAATTCCGATACAGGGCCGGACTGCTCTGGCGGAAGCCCAGGAATGAGCACCGGTCCCTCAAGCCGAGGGAATCCCGCAAGTGCAGCAGTGCGCTTGCGTCGCCTTCTCCGATAATGGCGAAGTGGCAACGAGGCACGTTCGCGGCGACCACGGCAGCAGCCTTGAGCAGCACCTCGTAGGACTTCGGCGCGCGGATGTTACCGACCGCGCCCACCAGCAGATCGTCGGGTCCCAGGCCGAGCTCATTGCGCAGATCGTCGGCGCGGCCGGGCGAGTATTTTTCGGTATCCACCCCGTTGTGGATCAGGGTGATGGACTCGGCGGGCACCCCAAACGCGATGAGGGCTTCCCGGGTGCTGGTGGAGACCGCGACCAGTCTCGAGCAGCCGTGCAGCAGCAGCCACCGCTTGACGGAGACGAGCTTCCCCACCGATCGCAGGTCTGTCGGTCCATGCAGGACGGAGATCACAGCGGTACGCGTGAGGAGTCCCACCAACGCGCCGTAAACCGCCGAGCCGAGGAGATGGGTATGAATGAGCCGTACGCGGTTACGACGCGCCGTGGTCACCAGCGCCCAGAGATACTTGATGTTCAGCGAGCCCTTGGCTGCGAGGAACAGTGGCTGCAGCTGCAACGTGTGGAGCTGCCGCGAAAGCCAGCCTTCCCGCGGCACGATGGTCAAGGACCGCGTACCCCGCTGGCCCATTCTCCAGGCGAGTTGCGAGAACACGGTCTCCGCGCCTCCGGGGCCGCCGGTGTCGATGAGGTGCATGACGGTGGGTGCCTGATCCAGGCTCGGAGTGGAGGTGTTCATCGACCGCGAAGCGTGCTTGCCAGGTACTGCCGAAGAGCGGCGAAGGACGGCGCCGGATCGCTCCAGCGTAGGAATTCATAGCGTGTGCGGGGCTGCCAAGGAGGCAGGAACTCCGCCAGAGCGCCTAGCTTATGCCACAGGGTCGGAGTCCACCTACGATCCTTGAGCCGCGCATAGAGGTTGTCCAGGTCTCCTAGCCACCACCGGAGGCGGTTTCCGATGGTGTACCCGTTCGGCGCCTCGACGCGGCCGTCCCGAGCGAGCTGATACAGCAGCCACGGAAAATCCGCGCCACTGTCCACGGCAAGCTGCAGAGAGCCCCAGAAGCGAGCGTTGATCTCGATGAGCCACGGTCGGCCAGCGCTATCGACCTTGAATTCCACCATGGCCACGCCGTGCCATTTCAACGGGTCCAGGATCCTGCGCGCATTGCGGAGGGCTTCCTCCGGCAGCGGGACGCTCTCGCAGAGCACGCTAACTCCACCACTGGGCGGTTTCTCCCGTATCCGCCGATGGGCGAAGAAGAACAGGGGCTCGCCGTGACGGTAGAGGCCAAAGACGCCGGCTCCCTGTCCCGCCACGAATTCCTGCAGGAGGAGCTCATCGGTTTCATCGATGAGCATCTGGCCCACGATCCTTTCCAGCTCGGCCGCGTCGCGCGCGTAGCGGACTGTCCGCTTGGTGGTTTCACCGCCCACCTGCATCGCTGACCGGCGCGGTTTCACCACCACGGGATAAGAAAACGCGTGACTCTCGAGCTCGCCGCGGGACGCTCGAGAGACGATCGCGGTTCGCGGCACGTGCACGTCCGCCTGGCGGGCCAAAAGATACAAACCATATTTGTCGCTGACGGTCTCATAAGCTTGGAGACTCGGCAGCGCGGTTTGCAGTCGAGTCAGGCGCGGCGCCGCTTGCAGGACCAGCGGTACCGTGATGTCGGTCATGGGTAGAAGCACGGCATTGGGATACTTCCCGTCGAGGCTCGCGAGCCAGGCGGTAAAGTCTTCCGGGGAGCGAGCGGGATCGGGGTAGACGAGCGTGGCTTTACAGAATCTCGAGGCCGCCGCGAGCGGCGCCGAACACGACTCGGCGACCACGACATTGACACCGTTTCGCCCCAGGGAGCGTACAGTGCTGAGCGCGGATCGTTGATTGCCGTCCAGAACGACCGCGGGGGCTACGGCCTGCACGCAAATACTCTCCCAATGACGATACCCGGTGCGACGGAGTTCACAATGCGCTCTGAGGCGTGCGAAGCCCGTCCCACTTACGGCTTAAAAGAAGCGTCTATAATCAAGCTCGTGAACTTATAACTCAAAACTCGATGCTTCGCGTTCGTGCAAGGCTCAACTCTTTCCTGGAGCGTGGCGTATTGGCGCTCGGCTGGCTCAGAGCCGATCGCCTGCGGCAGTGGCAGCGGTGTCGGCGCCTGATTTTCGTTTGCTCGGGAAATATCTGCCGCAGCCCCTATGCACAGGAGGCGGCCCGGCGACACGGAATCGCCGCGGTTTCCTGTGGTACACACACGAACAATGGTCTGCCGGCAGAGGCTGCTGCCATCCGGGAGGCCGCCCGTCGCGGCGTGGATCTGAGCGCCCATAGGACGACGAAATGGGAGGACGTTGTGGTTGAGGAGGGAGACGTCATTGTGGCGATGCAGCTCCGACATGCGCTGAGCGTGTTGCCTCGCGCGCGAGCGCAGGCCTATCCGGTCGTCATGTTCAGCTCACTGCTGCCTGGTTTCACGACGGTCCGGGACCCCTATGGCAGGCCGGACGAGCACTTTCGCGAGGTGTTCGACCTCATCGATGCCGGGATCGCCCAGTTCGCGCGCTTGCAGGGAGGGCGCTTACCAACGCCCCCGCTCGTCGAGAGGAACTGATGTCTCACGCACTCCCCCCGAAGCGACGCAGCATGGTCGGTCAGCTGGTGAAGGAGGTGATCGGTCGCGTGTTGGTCACCGCCGGTCTGCACCGGCGCTTCTTGCGAGGCGGCGCAATTGTCGTGGCCTTCCACTCCGTCACGCGCGAGCCCTCCGATGGCGCGCTTCGCTGTAGCGTCGGCGATTTCGAGCGTTACTGCCGCTTCTTCGCGCAGCACTTGCCGGTCGAAACGTTTTCACGCACCGTCGAGCGGCTGCAACGGCTGGAGCCGCTGAACGGCGAGTTGAGCATCACGTTCGACGACGGTTATGCGGATAACGCCGAACTGGCGCTCGATGTGCTCGAGCGTTGGAAATTGCCCGCGACCTTCTTCGTCTCCACCGGTTTCATGGAAACCAACGAGCAGACGGCCTGGGACAGCGCAGCCAACGTCCGCAGTCGGTGGATGTCCTGGGAGCAGGTGGCGCGGTTGGCCAAACGAGGGCATGAGATCGGCTCCCATACCGTGACTCACGCGAATCTGGGCGAGCTGGGCAGCTCGGAGATCGCCTCCGAGCTGCAGCGCTCCATCGAACATCTATTTCAGCGAATTGGCATCGTGCCCGCGCACTTCGCCATTCCTTACGGTCGGGCGTTCAGCTCGCTGGACGATGCCATTGCGATTGCGCAGCGACTTGGATTCCGGAGCGTATCGCTCTGTCGCGGAGGCGTCGCCGATCACGCCAACAGCCGCAGGTGGATCGAGCGGTGGCCCATCGACCCGACCGGCTATCTGTCGCCTTACGGCTGGCTCGTGGACGTGATACGCGAGTGCCGCGCGCTGCGCCGCCGGCAGGCTAGCTCGGCGGCAGCAGATTGAGTGTCTTTACTGCACCGTAACGCCGGTGGGTGGGTCGGGAGTCACCGTTGTGGTGGTTCCGCCGCCCGAGCTGCCGCTATACACTGCACCCCCGATGAAAGGGTTGCCGGCTGCATCTTTGTTCGCGGGTGTGTCGGTCGTAACCGTGACGCTGTTGACGTAGACGTGCTGGCTCGCCGGGGCCATGCCGTTCCAATAGGTGAACAGGAAGAACGACTCGGCGTAGGTGGTGGAGTCCTTGAGCAGGAACTGATCCGTCAGGTCGGCGAGCAGGACGTTGTTCTTCCAGATCTTCACCTCACCCAGGCCGCCTTGATTCTTGGGTTTGGTATCCATCGTGTAATGGATCTCGTACGTTTCCCACTGCCCATAGGCGATCTTGTTAGCGGTGCTACCGACCCCGCGAACATTGCCCTGGCTCTCGTAATAGTACGCAAAGGGGGTCGCGACGTCCTTCGAGAGAGTGTGGTCCCAGATGGTGCCGCCGGACGGGATGATGTACAGGTCGTTGTACCCATTGTTGGCGGCACTGGGGCTTGCGGTGTGCACACGCATGAACTTCAGCATGGGGTTCGCCGTGTAGTTGAACCCAACGGGCACGTACAGGGCGAGTCGGATCCACAGGTTCGCGCCGGGGCCGAGGTGCGTGGGGAACGAGTAGATGCCGCCCCACTGGTCCCAGCCATCCGTCCCGGCGGTGACACCCATCTGGCAGCTCTGGCTGGCTCCCGAGGGAACCACGGAGGTGGAATACACGGTCTGCGCGAATGCGTTGGTCCACTGGCCCGCGCCACCTTGGGCGACCTGGGTTCCGGTGGTGCCACCTTGGCAGCTGACGTTGGTGGTCCAGGCGCTGGCGGCCTGCGGCAGTGCAAGGGAAAGCACCGGCACGGCGAGCGCGGCGATCAGGTTGACGGTTGTCTTCATGGAATAGCCTCTGAATTGTGCGACAGTGAACGGCGCGTGCCTGTATTCAACTTCAGTCAGTTTGTTCGACCCGCAGGTTCCCGACGCGGACGTGGGTCATGAAATCGCTGATCCGGCGCATGTGGCAAACACGTAGCGGACGTAACATGCCGGTCAGGACTGTATAAATCATAACGGCCCAAACGTCGCAAAATCCAGTGTCTCCAAAGGCATACGCCCCTTGGTCTGTCGGTGATTTGCGACCACGAGCGCGGCAGTTCGCGCCGTTCGTCGGCCCTGGTGGAGTGTTTTGGCAGTGACGATGACGATACCTGGAATGCGGCAACCGCCGGTCTCTCCAACAGTCCCGGGACTGGCTGGCGAGGATATGTTGGCATTGCGGCCCAAGGCGCTGTGGCGCGCGTTCCGCGCCGAGCATTTCAGTTTCATCTGCATCTGGTTCTACCTGATCCTGGAGTATGTCAAGCCGGAGCAGGCCTACCCGATCTTCGGCGTGCTGCCGTTTCTGCGCTTCGCCTTGATCGGCGCGATCCTGGGCTTTTTCGCCGACCCGACGGTGAAGCTCAATCGCTCGCCGCTCAACTGGCTGTTGTGTCTGTTCGTGCTCGAGTGTTTGCTGTCGGCCTGCTTCGCGTACGACTCGGCCTACTCGTTCAGCAAATTCAACATCGTGACGACCTGGGCCATCGTGTTCTTTCTCCTCAGCAGCATCGTCAACACCGAGCGCCGGCTGCTGTTGTTCCTGGTCGCGTACTTCCTGGCCAACTTCAAGATGGCCCAGTTCGGCTTCATCACCTGGGCGAGTCGCGGCTTCGGCTTCGCGAGCTGGGGGCTCACGGGGGCCGGTTGGTTCCGCAACTCCGGCGAGCTGGGCATGGAGATGTCATTATTCCTCGCCTACCTCGTCTGTGTCATCTTCTACCTGCGCCAGTATTGGGGGCGTTGGACGAAGTGGCTCATGTATTTCGCTGCCCTCAGCGCGGCGGGAACCGTGATCGGCTCCAGCTCACGGGGGGCCATCATCGGCAGCGTCGGCATGCTCCTTTACCTCTCCTTGTTCAGTAAAAGGAAGTTGCGCGGCTGGATGATCCTGGCGGTGGTGCTGTTCCTGGCCTATCTGGTGATGCCGCCGCAGCTGCTGGCGCGCTTTCACACCGCGGGCAACGATCAAACCTCCCTCACCCGTATCGCCTATTGGACGCATGCGCGCGAGATTCTCCACCAGTATCCCTTCCTCGGCGCCGGGTATTACAACTGGATCCCCTATTATCGCGATCACTTTTTCGACCGCGCGCTCACCTGGCGAGTCGAGGAGGCGCATAACACCTATCTGCAGATGGGAGCGGAGCTCGGTTATAGCGGGCTGATCATCTTCATCGCCATGGTTCTGACCAGCTTCTACATCAATGCGCGCTCGGCGCGGCTGGCCAAGCGCGAGGGATTCGAGTTTCTGCGCGCCGTCTCCATGGCGATGAATGTCGCCGCCGTGTCGCTGGTGTTGGCGAGTAACTTCCTGACCGCGTTCTTTCTACCGAACTACTGGATCCATTTCGCCATGACCATCTGCGTCGCGACGGCGGTCCGAAAGAAGATCGCGGTGGTGGAGGGTGCGGCGGATAGGGCGGCGACGCAGGAGGGCGCGACACCTTCCGCAAATGGTGAGCCGCTTGCGGCAAACGACCCCGGATTGCCGGTGCGCCCCGGGCGCCTGACCGTCATCCGGCGTGCGAAACGAGCCTGACCAGGTCGGCGAGAGTACGGCGCTCGCTGCTCGCGAGCTCGCCCTCGAGCTCGCTCACCTCGCGTGCCAGGCGTGCATGCTGGTCGCGCGCCCGCAGAATCAAATCCGCGATATTCTGGGCCGAATTGTCCGTAAAGAGCGCGCCCTTGTGGAAATACCGCCGGGTGGGCTCATTGTTCGACAGAATCATCGGCACGCCAGCGCTGACCGCCTCATAAGCACCGCACACCATGCAGTCCGCGCGCGTGGTGAGATCCAGGACGACCGAGGAGCTGGCGAGGCGTCGCTCGAACTCGTCGTCCGCCAGAAAGCCCGTCAGCTCCACGTTCGGCGGCACTTCACCGACCCAGCCGATGGCGGCGAGTTTCGCTCGCCCCGTGATCGCCACTTTGATGTCCGGGGCGGTCCTCCCCACCAGGCGGGCCGCTTCCAACACCGCGCCGATCGGCTCGTCGGCTGCCCAGCTACACACGAAAAACACGCTAAATGGGCCTGTCGAGGCGGCCTGGGCGGTGTGCGCCATGTGCGGCAGGGGGTCAGGCACCGCGAGACACCTTCCGCCGTGCGCCTCGATCGCCGGCGCCAGGTTGCTGTTGGATACCAGCACGAGGTCACAATGCCGGACGATCCAGGGGACGAGAAAGGAGGCGATGGGAGGATGTACGCCGGCGTTATGGAAGTCACCCACGGTTTTGCCGCGGATCACGCGGAGCGTTTTCAACGCGGCGATCAGCGCCGCAAGCACCAACGAGGGGTTCTGAAAGAAAACCACATCCGGCTGCTGTGATCTCACCAACCGCACGGTGCGCGAGATCAGCACGCAATAACGGGCAATCGCGCCACCGCGATATTCCAGCTCGTGGAGTGTCGCTCCCACTCGCGCCGCCATGCTCCGGTTGCGCCGCTGCCTCTCCCAGGTGATCCAGATCGCACGCCCGGCGAGCGCCGTTGAAGCTTCCATTGTGGACGGGGTTGAGGACATGGTTCAGGCGCGATGGCCGGATCGAGCTAGCAGATCACGGTACAGGGTTGCATACGCCTGCGCGGTGCGGGATATCTCAAAGTGGGGCGGCAACAGGCCTTGCCGAGCGGGCGGGGGTGCTCCGGTCGATTCCGCCAATTCCGCGATCGCCCGTGCGTATCCCTCGGGAGTGTGATCGGTGACCAGCCGTTGGCCTGCGATCCCCTCGAGTACCTCGGGTAGGCCTCCCACGGCGTGGGCCACGATCGGCACTCCCAGGGCCAGGGCCTCCAGGACCACCATCGGCAGGCCCTCGTGATCGGAGGTCAGCGCCAGGCAGTCCATCTGCCGGAGGATGGCCAGGCTGTTGCCCTGAAATCCCAGGAAGTCCACGTGCGGCGCTATACCGAGCTGGTCGGCCAACTCGCGCATCCGCGGCAGTAGCGGCCCATCACCGATGACCACGAACCGGTATCGATCCGGCTGCCTCCTGGACAATAGCGCGGCGGTCTCCAGAAACAGGTCCGCTCTCTTCACGGGCACGACCCGGCCGACCAGGGCTACCGTCCACCGCGGCGGCTTCTGGTATCGGCACGGCTCCGCGGCGGCTCGCGCCAGCGCGCTCGAATCGATGCCGTTCGGCACGAAAAAGACCTCATCACGGGGCGATTGCGCGCGCAAGTACTCACACAGCTCCCGCGAGACGCCCACCATCCCGACCTGCAAATGCAGGGTGGCGGAATCGAGCAGACGCGCGATTGCGTGGCGCAGCGTCTTGCCGCGCGAGTGCTCGGACCGACCATGCACGGTACGCACCGACAAGGTGCGGCCGGAAAGCCGGGCGGCAATGGACCCCAGGATGTTCTCCTTGAATCGGTGGGTGTGCACGATCTGGGCCTGGGTCAGGCGGATCTGCCGGCGGATGCCTCGTAGCAGCTCCAAGGGAGAGGCCGTCTTTTCGTCAATGACGGTGACCGCTACGCCGGCTTCGCGCAGGCGCTTGGCCAGCTCGCCGGAATTCAACAGCACGGCGCTGACCTGGATGTCCGGGCGGGCGTGCAGCGCGCGCAACAGGTGATAGATCTGCACCTCGGCCCCGGCCCACAGATCTCCGGAGGCGAGGTGGAGCACGCGGCTGGGCGTCACGACTGGGGCAGGAGGCGCAGCTTGCGCATGAGCGGGTATACCAGGCTGTCGAGCAACTTCATGACCTGCACCCTGTTGGGCGCCGACAGCAACACGACTCCGAACAGCAGCCCTATCGTGACACCACACACCAGCACCTTCCAGAGCAGGTCGAGAGGTAACCACGCGATGTGCACCAGGCGATTGGCCACCAGATAGCCGGCGGTGCAGAGCGCCAACATGGCCAGGATCGGGGTCAGGCGCAGCCCCATGTCGTAGTGGGGGCGCGCCGCCGCGCGCACCAGCAGGAATTGCAGGAACAGGGCCAGGAACTGGGCGCACCCGGCGCCCATGTAGCCGAACCTCGGGATCAACACGAAGTTGAGCGCGGTGATGACGGCCACGGTGATGTAGTTGTTGCGGCTGATCAGCCCGGTCTTCTCCGTGACCAGGAAGCTGAAATTGGTGAATAGCGTCAGATAGCCGAACAACCAGCCCAAGGCGAGTAGCGGCACCAGCCGCGTCGACTCATGGAAGGCGGGCGCCGACATGAAGCGGATCACCGGGTCGGAGAAAATGCTGATGCCGAGCGCGCCGATGAACAGGACCATGCTGGAGAAGTCGAACACGCTGGAGAACACGGCGCGGCCGTTCGGCTGTTGGTAGTAGCGGAAACGCTCGGTTTCCCAGAATTGCGCGATCGGCTGCCAGATCACGACGCCGAGCAAGGTGGCGAAACGAGCGGCCAGCTCGTAGTAGCCCACCTGGTCCATGGACCCGAACAGCCGGATGTAGTAGCGATTCGAGGAGTAGATATACAGGGAGGCGAGACTCGAGAACCACAGGGGCCAGCTGAACGCGAGCATGCGCCGTGCGATGCGCGGGTCGCACTGCAGGCCGTTGTAATAGACCGAGTAGATGCTCAGCCCGAGCGCGTACGCGGCGGAGGAGATGACGCCGCTCAATACCGCGCCGGTCACGCCCAACTGGAGGTAGACGATGAACCAGATGTTGAGGGTCAACTGAATCGCCAGCTTCGAGAGGTTGACACTGACGAACAAGACCGGGCGGCGCTGCATCCGCACCCAGGTCAGACCGTAGGACTCCAGCGCCTGGGTGACGAAGACATACGACATCAGCCCTACCGCGAGAGCCCATTTGTCGGTTCCAAAGATGAGCTCGGAAGCCTGGGCCCGCAACAGAAAGGCAGTCGTGGAGACGATGACGCTCACCCCGCCGGTGATGATCAGGGACGTGGAGATCACGCGCCGCCGCTGTGCTTCATCCTGTATCTCGTAGTAGAACTTCAGCATCGCATCGCCGAGGCGCGCGCCGAAGAAGGGCTCGAGGAGCGCCAGGGCGAACGTGAGCAGCCCCACGACGCCATAGTCCGCCGGCGTCAGATAGTGGGTGTACAACGGCAACATGAGGAAGCCGACGAGCTGCCTCGAAATGTTGCCGATCGCGTAGATCGTGGAATGTTTTACGAGACGACCGGCGCTCGAGTCGGGCTTTGCCATGGGTCCGTTCGATCGGTCAACGCTGCGAGGGATTCCAGGTCACGATGCGAACACCGCGGAGGAAATCCCACATCGCGGCGGCAGTGGCGATGTTGGCCACGAAGAAGAACAAAGCGATACGTAGCGGCATCATACGTCGAGCGGTCACCGAGAGGTAGGCACAGCCGGCGGCGGCGTACGCCGCGAGCTGCGCGATGAGCAACGCGCGATACAACAGGTCGTCGCGAGCGAGAGCTGCACTGGCGGCCAGCGCAAGCAACATTCCCACCGGAACCAGCCAGCGAAAGATCTTGTGGCTCCACACCTGGAAGGCGAACAGCCCACGGGCGGGGTGCAGGGACTCGCGCAGCTCCCAGACCGCCGTCATGCCACGAATGATGGTGCGCTTCTTGCGCTCGAACTCCTTCGACTCGTCCTTCAGATCCTGGTACATCCCCTTGACACGCCCATCGCTGATCGCTCGCAAGCCCGCCTGCGCGCACAACAAGGCAACAGTAATGTCACTGGGCGTGTCGGTTCGCCAACGCTCAGACACCACGCTCTTGCGCACCGCGAAGCACGACCCGCTCAAGCCCACGAGGCCCCCGGCGTCGCTTTCGAGGCGCCGCAGCCACATCTCGTAACGAACATAGGCCCCTTCACCACGCACTTCACCCTCTGCCGATACGAGCTCGTCCTCGCTCGAGATCGCACCCACCTCGGGCTTAGAGAAATCTTCGGCGAGGAGCCGTAGGGCGTCCGGTCGTAGACGGGTGGCGGTGTCGGTGAAGACGAGCAGCTCGGTCCGCGCGGCCTGGATCGCCAGTCCCTGGGCGTGCTCCTTGCCTTTGCGCTCAGCGGAGCGCACGAGCCGCACATTACGGGCGGCGAAACGCCCCACGATCTCGTCGGTAGCGTCCGTCGATGCGTCGGATGCGACAATGATTTCGAGGAGGTCAGGGGGATAGTCGAGCGCGAGCGTGTTTTCAATTTTCTCCTGAATACGGCGCTCTTCGTTCCGTGCGGTGACGATCACGGTCAGTGGGGGCAAACCGCTCGGGCTTTGTGTGGCGCGTCCCCCGCGCCGCCGTAGCAAGGTAAGCAGCAGCGGGTAAAGGAAGTAGCTGTAAAGGGCCAGGAAAACACCTAGCCAGAACAGTGTGCGCAGAGTCTGTGTCATGGGACGAGCGGGCCTGATTCGGCAGTCGGGGCGGATTCTACTCGGAGTCCCCCACCTCGGTGCTCTGCGCGTTGTCTCTAATTTTCCACTCACCGGTGACCCGGGCGGAGGGGCGGTCACTTAGAATGCGCGTTTTGTTCGAGAGCGTGACGTACCTCCAATGCTGCCCCCGGTTCGACGGCCAGTCCCCCTGGGCTCGCGAGCATCGCATGGGCCCATGGAGGCGTTGTTTGCGCCCTATGCTGTGAGGATCTGCGGCTCCGGCACGCAGGCGCTCGCATTGGCGATAGGGGATGCCCGGCAGCGCTCACAGAGCGCACAGCCGGAGGTCATCCTGCCCGCCTACGGCTGCCCTGATCTCATCACGGCGAGCGTTCACGCCGGCGTTCATCCCAGGCTGGTGGATACGGTCCCAGGGCAGTGGGGTTATGACCTCCCTCGGCTGGAATCGGCAATCTCGAGCGATACCGTGGCTATTGTGGCGGTGAACTTTCTCGGGGCGGGTGACCAGGCGCATGCCCTCCGTCAGATCGCCACTGCGTGTGACGCCCTTCTCATTCAGGATAGCGCTCAACATCTGCCGGCGAAGCTGCCGGCCGCGTGGTCAGGGGACTACGTGGTGCTGAGTTTCGGTCGGGGCAAACCGCTGAACCTGCTGCGTGGGGGGGCGCTGCTCCATCCACGGGATCGGACTGAAGCGCTTGCTGCTCGGGTTCAGGAGCCCGTCGGCGGCGCACGGGAGCGCTTTCTGGGGAGCCGGCTGGCCGGTCTGGCTTTCAACATGGCGACTTCCGCGACCCTTTACGGGCTTTCCGCCCGACTCCTCGGTCACTCATTGGGGAGCACTCGTTACAAAACTCTCGAAGGGATCCGAGGGGCGTCGGAGGCGCTCATGGCGCAGGTCGCTTCCGGCCTCGCCGACTATCAAAACGAGCCCGGGTACGACGCCTCGGTCTGGCGTGAGACCTGCAAGGCTTGGTCGTCCGGCGGGCTCGAGCCCCTGCGTTGCGATGGACAGCACACTGTTGATTCGATCCGGCTACGTCTGCCTTGGATCGCGCCTGACGAACGCCTGCGTGATGAGCTCGTCAGAGCGCTCAACGAGCGGGGCCTCGGGGCGTCATGTATGTATGGCGCGAGCCTGGACCGGATTGCCGGCATCCCTGGCAACGT
>Ga0070741_10010349_pt1 | contig 17662 bp, 16 predicted proteins | sample Coa_R1_4_FD_66440 | JGI IMG/M metagenome (GOLD analysis project Ga0070741, IMG submission 66440) | Surface soil microbial communities from Centralia Pennsylvania, which are recovering from an underground coalmine fire - Coalmine... | ecosystem: Environmental > Terrestrial > Soil > Unclassified ...
CACGCCGGATTTTTCAAAATGCGGATCCACCAGAGTCCCGTCTTCGGCCAAAATGCCAGCACGACAAACAAAAACGCACCGGTGAAAATCCAGATCGTGATTGCGTGAGCGAGCGCGAGCAGACCGAAGCCGAGGCCGGTGAGAATCAGCCAAAGCAGCGGATTGCGGTTTTCGACGCGGGCCTCGACTGCGCGGACAAGCGCGTAAGTGCAGAGGCTGAAAAGAAACAGCATCAACATTTGCGGCAAGCCCGAGAGCGAGAACTGCCAGAAGACATCCGAAACCAAAATCAGCCCCATCCCGAGCAGCGCGAGCCGACGATCGAAGAGGCGTTTCGCCGTGGTGAAATTGACGCCGACCGATGCGAGGAAAAAGAGCATCGACACGGCGGCGATGACGCGGTCGCTCGTGTAGACGATCTCTTTCGGTGTCATTTTCCAGCTATCTTTCGTCAGCCGCAGCACGAACGAATTGATGAGCGGATTCAGCGGTGCGTGATACGTGTCCGGCGTGTGATCGATCGGGAAGCCGCCTTTGTTTTGCTCGAATTGCCAGAGCGCAGCGGGCCGGATGAATTTCGTCGAAAACCCGTTGCCGCTCGCGATTTCGCGCGCGATCTGCGCCTGGTCGATCGCCTGCGGATGCGCGAGTCCGCGAAACCGCGCGAAGATGAATAGGCAATAGACAGCAGCAATCGCCGCGATCAGCAGCGCAAGGCGCATCCGGCTGACCCAGCCGCCTTCTTCGAGTGCGTGAACGAATGCCTGGACTTTGGTTTCAGTGGCCATGAGGGAGGAAAATGAGCAATGGTAAGCGCGCTTGATCTAAAAATGCGTCGTTGGTCATTGCTCTTCGCTTTCGCGCATGATCTTTAGCTTTCGATGCAACGTGCGGCGGCTGATGCCGAGCTTTTGTGCGGCTTTGGAGATGTTGCCTTTGGTTTCATCGAGGGCGCGCATGATGAGGCGATGTTCGGTTTCGTGCAAATTCAAATGCTGTCCCTGCTGCACGAGAAACTTCGCGGCGCTCGCGGAGTTCGGCGGTGCCGCCTGCCGCAGCGTCATCGGCAGATCGCGCAGCGAAATCTTCGGCCCGCCCGCCATCACCACGCCGTGCTCGATCGCCGTGCGCAGCTCGCGCACATTGCCCGGCCAGTTGTAGGCGAGGATCGCGTTCATCGCTTCCGGCGTCAGCTCGCGGAGCGGCTTGTCGTTTTCCTTCGCGAATTGTTTTAAAAATGCGTTCACCAGCAGCGGAATGTCCTCCTTCCGCTCGCGCAACGTCGGCATCGTGATCTTGATCACATTGAGCCGGTAAAAAAGGTCATCGCGGAATTTCCCCTCGGCGACCATTTTCTCGAGGTTCTTGTTCGTCGCGGCAATCAGGCGCACGTCCACTTTCAGCGACGCGTTGCCACCGACGCGCTCGAATTCCCGCTCGCCGAGCACGCGCAGCAATTTCACCTGTGTGCTCGCGTCGATCTCGCCGATTTCATCGAGAAAAATCGTCCCGCCGTTTGCCTGCTCGAATCGCCCGATGCGCCGCTCGACCGCGCCGGTGAACGCCCCGCGCTCGTGCCCGAATAGCTCGCTCTCGAGCAATTGCGGCGAGAGCGCCGCGCAGTGCACCGCGACGAATTTCCCCTTCGCGCGATTGCTCAAATTGTGGATCGCGTGCGCGACGAGTTCCTTGCCGGTTCCGCTCTCGCCTTCGATCAAAACGGTCGTCCGCACAGGCGCGACCTGCTTCATCGTCTCGAAAATCTCCAGCATTGCCGGCGATTCGCCGATGATGTTTTCGACGCCATATTTCTTCTCCACCTGCTGCCGCAATTCCTTCACCTCCGTCTCCGTCTCGCGGCTTCGCAGCGCCCGCTGGATCAGGATTTCCAGCCGGTCGATGTTTATCGGCTTCGTCACAAAATCATACGCGCCGTGCTTCATCGCCTCGACGGCCGTGTCGACGCTTCCGTAGGCCGTCATCATGATGCAAATCGGCGCACGCGGCATCGCCAGCGCGCGATCGATCAGCTTCATCCCGTCATCGCCGCCGAGGCGCAAATCGGTGATCAGCAAATCCACCGTCTCATTTTCCAGGATGGACATCGCCCCCGCGACGTCGCTCGCGATGTAAACGTCGAACTTATCCTCCAGCGCGGTGCGCAGCCCTTCGCGCGTATGGCGCTCGTCGTCGATGATGAGAATGGTCGGATTCATCAATAGCGCAGCAACATGCCGAAACTCCGCTGCGGAGACAACACTCAGGAAAACGCAGCGCGGAAAAAGTCGATGTCAGGCTGAATGAACGAATCGAGTCGAATTCAGCTTATTTCTCGCGAACGACCCTTCCGCTGACGTCGGAATAGACGACAGCGCGCCGTCCGCCAGCGCTGACGTGGCTTCGCAGCAAAACTTTGTCCGGCGGATCAGTGTCGGTGCCGCCGAAATAATCGTAGCCGATGCCTGTGTTGCCGGAGGTGAGCGGGCAGCGAACAACATCCAGGTTCGGCAGATAATCGGGCGCCAAATCTTCCAGTCGCGGCGGGTATTTGCCATTGTGATCAGCCGCGTAAAGTTTGCACGCCAGCCCGATGCTTTTTGCATTGTGCAAGCACCGCGTTAGCTTTAAACGCTCGTTAAAATCGCGAACAGCAATCGGCGCGAGGAATACCGCAGTCGCGATGACCAGCGCTGCGACCAGCGCGATTTTCTTCCGGTGCCGCTTCATCGCACCGGAAAGCTACTGCGTGATGTCGACGGGCGTGCCGATTTTCACCTTGTCGTAAATCATCTTCGCGATGTCTGCGGGCAGGCGGACGCAGCCGTGCGATGCGGGATAGCCCGGCAGAATGCCGACGTGCATGCCGACGCCTTTTTCGGTGAGACGCATGAACCATTTCATTGGCGCGCCGACAAAGTGCGTGCCGCTCGGCGCGGAGTCGATGTGGGTGCTAACGCCTTCGCGCACGATGCGATTTCGCTCGTCGCAGAATGCGCCGTAGATATTCGAGCGGTGATCGGGATCTTTTTCGAGCACGGTGAATTTTCCCGTCGGGGTCATGCCCGCGGCTTTGCCGGAGGAAATCGGCGCGTCGATCGCGGTCTCCTCATCGAGCATCAGCCACGCGCGCTGTTTGGAGAGCGAGACGATGATACGCGAGTTGTCGGGCGTGAGCCGGTCGTAAACGCGCGGCGTCACTTGCGGCGGTTGCTGTTTGCCGATGAGCTCGGCGGCCTTGCGCATCTTCGTCGGCTGCGCATGGGCGAGGGGAGCGACGAGGATTGCTAAAGTCGCGACGAGAAATTTAAATGCGCGACATGGGAATGCTCTCATCAGTGATCAATAGCCGGTATTCAGTAGTCAGTCGTCGGTTGCCAGTAAATCCGAAACTGTCCATTCGCCACTGATTGCTTCCCACCGCAAACCGGTCTCCGCGCATGCTCGCCCGTTTTCTTCTCGTCATCCCGTTGCTGGTCACCGCGGCAAAAGCCGAGATCAGCGCTCCGATTCCGATTCCCGCGCAGGCGATGCCGATGAGCGTCGAAGTGCCGCGCGCCGGAACGGCGAAGATCATCCTGCGCGCTTACGGAACCTCGAACCAGCAGCTCAAGTTCAAGATCCGCGTGCAACCCACGCTCGGGCGTCTCTCCGAGCCGTTGAATGCAACCGCGGAAAGCGCCATCGTCATTTACGAGCACGCGGGTGCGGCGGAGCCGGTCAACGACCGTTTTACATACGTGGCGCAATCGCATGACGGCGTTTCCGCCCCGGCGGAGGTGCAAATCAAAATCATCGACGAGCCGCCGATCCTCGCGGTGCCGGATGAAATTGCTTTTAAAAACGTGCTCCCCGGCTCGACCGCTATGCGCAATTTCACCATCGAGAATCGCGGCGGCGGAATTCTCGCGGGCGTCATCACCGCGCCCGACGGCTGGAAGCTGCGCGGGCATGCGAACTACCAGCTCGACCACGGCGACAGCGCCACGTTTACGCTCGTATTTGCGCCGGCGGAGGAGCGCGAATACCGCGGCGAGCTGCGCTATAGCAGCAATCCCGACCGCACCACGTTCCTCACCGGCTCGGGATTTTATCCAATCGTCGCACAGCCCGCCGCGTTCGCATTGCACGCGCAAGGCACGATGCGCACGGGCGTGCTCACTTTGGAAAATCGAACCGCCGATGCGCAGATGGTGCGAATCACGACCGGCGACCGGCTCCGCGCACCGGCACAGATCGAAGTGGCCGCGCGAGGCAAAACGACGCTGACCGTGGAGTCGAAAAACGACGACGTCCGCGCGTTCGACGATAAGCTCCAGATCGCCACGGACGATTTTGCCACGACGATCAACGTGCACGTCGATGCATTCGGCGCGATCCTGCGCACCGGCACGGACACGGTCGCCTTTTCAAAAACCGCCGATGGACAAATGCGCGCGGAAGCGACGGTCGAGAACATCGGCGGCAGCCCGGGCGATGTCACCGCGAGCATCAGCCAGCCATTCGTCATCGACGAAAGCGACCGCACGTTTTCGCTCGCGCCCGGCGATAAGCGCACCGTGCATCTCTCCGTTAAGCCACCCGCGAACCAGCAATACCGCACGCTCCTCACGTTCGCCGCCGGCGACAGCCGCGCGCAAGCCATCGTATTCGCCGAGGGCGAACGCACGAGGTTCACCGCGCCCGCGCAGCTCAACGTTTCCAGCGGCGAGGCGCCGCAGCCGCCGGACGAGACATTCTCAAACGTGCCGCCGATCCGCAGTTGCAGCATCGACGATATCAGCCGCACCTCCGCACGATTGCACTGGCGCGCCCCGTCGGATGAGCCGCTCCGCTACATCATCGAGCAGCGGCTCCTTTCCCTCCGCGACAACGAGCTGCGCATCGACTGGCAACCGCTCAAAAACGTCGAAGTCCGCCAGAACGGCCCCGCTGTCGAAGCCGCCATCACTGGCCTGCGCCCCGGCACCCTCTACAGCCTGCGCATCACATCCATCGACCCCCGCGGCCAACGCTCCATCCCCACATGGATGCCTCTCGACTTCTTCACCGCCGCCCCAAAGCCATTTAACTGGAGAGGCCTTCTGTGGCCCGTGCTGCTGGTCCTCCTCGTCGCGTTAGCGTGGCGGAAAGTGAGGTGATTGCGATTGCGGAATGGGGCAAGCTTCGACATTTCCAGGCAGGATGAAGCTTTCCGCGCTCGGCCATGAAAGAGTGGCAATTTACTTTTGCGCACTTAGCCGGACTAGCACTACACCATGCGGAGCTACTTTGGCTTCGAACTTACCGTCGAAGATACCCAGATCTTTTTGTCTCCATAGATCGCGGACGAGTAGCTTGGTAGCTCCAGCCATTGCGAGGTCGCCCCATGGGCCCCAATGCACGCTGATGGTTGTCTCTGTCGTGCCGCGATTGAAAAGACCTACTGCTGTGGAGCCATCTTCGAGATGTTTGGCATAGATGACCTTGTCGCCATCGCTGGAGATTTGCGTGGCTTGTTTGCCCAGTGAATCCTGGTCGAGCGCGAGCACTTCATCATTGGTAAGGAGACCTAGCGTGAAGTCATCCATCTGCGCGATGTCGCAGCCGATGAGCAGCGGTGCGGATAGCAGGCACCAGAGCGAGATGTGTGTGTATTGTTCGTCGGGAGTAAGTTTCGTGACGTGCAGGCTCGGTCCCCAACCTACCCGGCCTATGACTAACATATCCGGATCGCTCCAATGCCCCGGCCCGGTATAGCCGGCCCAGCGATCCTGCGCGAAACCAATGCGGCTGATGCTTTGCCATGTGTCGCGGATGTCGCCGGTCGTGCGCCATGCGGTCGCGAGCTGCGCGTAGTCTGAGGCGTTGTTGTAGAGCCCGGTGTTAGAAAGGCTGTAGGCCACATCGCGTCCGCTCTTGCGCAATGCATTCGCCATCTCCGCGACGTGCGGCACGTCGTTCGGGAACCAATCGTATTTCAAATAGTCGATGCCCCAGGCGGCCCATTGCGCAGCATCTTTTTCGGCAAAGGAGAACTTGCCGAAGGTCCAATTCGTTTTTTTTCCCTCATCATGCGTCTTAGTATCTTTGCCAATGCGGAAGAACTCATTGTGGTCGCCGTTTTTCACCCAGTCATAATTGCCGTCTTCGTTATCGCACGATGAGCCGATGTGACCTTCATAGGTGCCGCGCCATGGCGTGGAGTAAATGCCGAACCTTAGACCTAGCGAATGGATTTCGTCCGCGAGCGCTTTGATGTCGGGGAACTTTGAGTTGGGCTGGATCGCGTCGAACTCTCCGCCGCGCACTCCCTGCCAGCCGTCGTCGATGTTGATATAAGTCCAGCCATGATCGTGCAGACCTTTCGCGATCATCGCGCGTGCGGAGCTGAGCACTTTTTCCTGGCTTACCGCGCCGCCCCAGCAGTTCCAGCTATTCCAACCCATCGGCGGCGTGAGCGCGATTTTGTCGCCGACCAGGATGCGGAATTTTTTCTCTGCGGAACCTAGCGCATTCTTTGCGCGGAAAACGACCGCGTGCTCGCCAGCTTCCGTTAGCTTGCCGGTGATTCGGCCCGACGCAGAGTCGAGCTTCAAACCATCGGGTAATCCTTCAGCCGAAAACTCGATCGGACGCGTTCCCGTTGCAGGAATGGAATAGAAAAACGGCGAGTCGGGCCGGACGCCGAACACACCCGGGCCATTGATGCGAGGCGTGTCGGGCGCCGGGGGAGTGAGGATCTCCGCTTTCGTAGAAGTCGCGGGTGCCGGCGATGCAGCGGGAGGTTGCGCATCTTGCGCAGGCATGGGATTCGCCGCAATGAAATACAATGACGCGGTGGTGAGAGGGAGGAAAACTTTCACGTTCGCCGTTTTGCGGCAAAAGCTCCGGGTTGTAAAGAATCGCAAAGCGCGCGTGTCATGAAGCGCATTCTTTTTTAAAAATCGATGGTGCTTTGGATGAAAAATCTCGCGTTTTCATCGTGCAATTTTAAAGTGCGAAAAACCTAGCGCGCGCAAATGCCTGAACGCATCAATCCAGCAGACGAACCCTTTTTGGAATTGGAGGAAGATGTTACCGAACACCTCGACGAACAGGTGCAAAAAGCTCAGGAGCAATTGCTCCGGCTTAAGCGCGAGCAGGAGGTCATCGAAAAACAAAAGCGCGAACTCGAGGAACTCAGTCGCCGCCAGGAACAGCTCCAGCACGGCCGCGCGGAAATGGTCGAGCAGTTCACGCGTGCGCTCGTCATCCTCGAGCGTGAGACTTACGACGCGCAAAAACGCGTGGAGCAACTCAAGACGATCAACGAATCTTTTGTGCAGCACCTGCAGACGCTGGAGTCGATCAATCCGAAATCGTGGGAAAATCTCGATATCAACAAGGAGTTAACAAGAGCATTAAGCGCTGTTGATGACGCCCGCGCGGAATATGCGCGTTCGCGTGCGGTGATCAACGCGGAGACAAGCGAGGAAGTGCTCGCGCCGGTGAACGCCGGGGCGGCTGCGAATTACGCGGAAGCGCCGCAGGATTTTCTTTACTGGCTCAAAAACGGCCTGGCTTTCACACTGCCGCTGATTGTTTTCGGCGTCGTGCTGATCATCGTTTTATTCGTCCTTTTCGCAAAATAAATGGCTGCCAAAAAACGCAATTCGAGATCCGCGACACCACTCGATGCGAAGCACCGCGCGCTCACGGAAAAGCAGGAAAGCCTGCGCCGCGAACAGGAACGCATCCAGCGCATGCTCGCCGAGGCGCCGAAAAAACAGGAGCTCGCCGAGAAACGCCGCCGCGAGGAATTGCTCGCGCGCTCGGTAGGCAGCACGCGCCGCATGGATTCGCCGACGCTGCTCGACAAGCGCTTCGATGTTTCGATGGCCGGAACGATGTCGCCACCGCGCCGCCGCCGTGTGCTGAAAGCAGAGAAACGCCAGGCGCGGCTGACGTTTTTCGGTTTGTTCATCGGCCTGCTGCTGCTGATCGCGTGGCTTTACAGCGTATGGAAATGGTGACGGAAAAACGGGCGCTCCGCGTCGACGGAATCGAGCTGCAGCTCGTGTTTAACAGCGACAAACTGGTTGCAATCGAGCTGCCGAAGAAAGTTCCTGCGGATTTGGGCGTTTCCACTTTTAAAAAAATCGTGCGCGAGATTTCGCGCTACAAAACTTCGCTCGATGATGCGACGCCGTTTGTTCGCGAAGTTTGGGAAGCGATGCGGAAAATTCCTGCGGGCAAGACAATGACTTACAGCGAACTCGCGGCTGCCGTCGGACGACCGGATGCGGTGCGCGCAGTCGGTTCCGCTGTCGGTAAAAATCAACTGCTGATTTTGCTGCCCTGTCATCGCGTCGTCGGGAAAAACAATCTGGGTGGTTTTCGCGCGGGGCTCGACTGGAAGCGGAAGCTGCTCGAATTGGAATCGGCGCTGTAAAATAAAAGCGATTTCCAAGCTCGCGCGTTTCATTTCAAATACGCCGCATGAATGCCGACTTTGATGTCCGCTACACCGCGCAGCTTGCACGTTTGAATTTGAGCGAAGAGGAGATCGCGAAATTTCAATCGCAGCTCTCGCAGGTGCTCGATTACGTCGAAAAACTCAAGACTGTGGACGTCACGAATGTCGAGCCGACCGCGCACACTTATCCAATCTACAATGTGTTTCGCGAGGATGCGTCGCGCGATTGGTTCGACGCGGAAACGGCTCTGCAAAACGCGCCGCGTCAGGCGAACGATTTGTTCATCGTCACGAAAGTCGTCGAGTAAATGGAACTGACGTTGTTTTCCATTTCCGGGCTGCAGGAAAAACTGCGCGCGAAAGAGATCTCGCCGATCGAGGCGTTGCAAGCACTCGAACAGCGCATCGCCAGCGTGGACGAGCGCGTGCAGGGTTATCTCTCGCGCGATTTCGAAGCGGCGATGGCGCTTGCAAAAAACGCGGATGTCTCGCTGCCGCTCGGCGGTGTGCCGATCGCAATCAAGGACGTGATCAACGTGCAAGGCGAGCCGTGCACATGCGCGTCGAAAATTTTGCGCGGCTACATCGCGCCGTATGACGCGACGGTGATCGCACGTTTAAAAAGCGCGGGAGCGATTCCATTCGGGCGAACGAACATGGATGAGTTCGCAATGGGTTCGTCGACGGAAAATTCAGGTGTTAAACCAACGCTAAATCCATGGGACACGACGCGAATCCCGGGAGGATCGAGCGGCGGCTCGGCTGCGGTTGTAGCGGCGGACGAAGCGTTCGCAGCGCTTGGTTCCGACACGGGCGGCTCGATTCGTCAGCCGGCTGCGCTTTGCGGCTGCGTCGGGTTGAAGCCAAGTTACGGGCGCATCTCGCGTTTCGGTCTCGTCGCATTTGCGTCCTCCCTCGATCAGATCGGGCCGTTTACGAAAACGGTTCGTGATGCCGCGCTTTTAATGAACGTGATTTCCGGACGCGATCCGCAGGACTCGACGAGTCTCGGCGAACCGGTGCCCGATTATACAGCGAAGCTGAACGATGATTTAAAAGGTGTGAAACTCGGGATGCCGCGCGAATATTTCATCGAAGGCATCGATCCACAGGTCGACCAGGCGGTTCGCGATGCGGTCAAGCACTACGAATCGCTCGGCGCGGAGATCGTCGAAGTTTCGCTTCCGCACACCGAACACGCGGTAGGCGTTTATTACATCATCGCGACCGCCGAGGCATCGGCAAATCTCGCGCGCTTCGATGGCGTGCGTTATGGGCATCGCGCGAGCGGTGTGAAGGATTTGCTCGATCACTACGGGCGCACGCGCGAGGAAGGCTTCGGCCCGGAAGTGAAGCGCCGGATCATCCTCGGCACTTACGTTTTGAGCAGCGGTTACTACGATGCGTATTATTTGCGCGCGCAAAAAGTCCGCACGTTGATTCGCGATGATTTTACGCGCGCATTTGAAAACGTGGACGCGATTGTGTGTCCGACATCGCCCGAGCCGGCATTTAAAATCGGCGAGCGCAGTGACGATCCGCTAAAAATGTATCTCGCGGATATTTTCACGATCGCCGCGAATCTCGCCGGCATCTGCGGAATCTCGATTCCATGCGGCTTCGCGAGCGTTGACGGAAAAAAACTGCCGATTGGTTTGCAGCTTCTCGGCAAGCCTTTTGATGAAGCGAATCTGCTAAAGATCGCGCACGTTTACGAGCAGAGCACCGATTGGCACAAGCAGCGTCCCGAAATTTAAGGCGCTGCGCTGCGGAAGATTTTAAGCGGCTTCCGTCTCCGCGAGTTTGTGGCCGAGGAACTTCATCGTCTGCGAGATTTGCTCGACCTTGAGCGGCTTCTTCAAAACGGTCACCGGACCGAATTTCAGAATGTTGTCGAGCATTTCGCTATCCGGAAAACCAGTGATGATGACGATCGGCAGCTGCGCATCGATCTTCTTTGCTTCCTTGTAAATCTCGTCGCCCGTGATATCCGGCAGCGCGAGATCGAGAAAACAAAGATCAAACTTCTGTTTTTTCAGCGCGACGAGCGCTTCCTTGCCGTTGCCGACGATCAAACGGCTGAACCCGGTTTTTTTCAGAAAAAGCTTAAACATTCCCTGCACGCCGATGTCGTCATCGACTACGAGGACCGTCGGCTGGCCGTGCTCCTCTTCGCGCAAAATGTCGCGATCGAGCGAGTCTTTCTTGATGCGCCAGCGGCCGCCGATTTGAATTGCAGGGAGTTGTCCGCGCTGAACAAGGTAATAAACAGTCGGCAGCGGGATGCGCAGGTATTCCGCTGTTTCTTTGACTGTAAGTAAATTGTGGGCTTCCAAAATTGCGTTCGTGTTTGCAACGAACGCTTATAAATCTCCATTTTTGCAACTAAGTGTCAACGCAGAATTTCCCGAAACGAAACATTTTTTAGGGTAAGCAACAACAACATCATGTGTGCCCGGTTTCGCCTGACCCAACATATAGGGTCAAACTCCAGTAAATGGCTTAATTCATCATTTTATCGGAAAATCTAGCAATTCTAAAAATTCCACTGATTAACATGGCTCAAAAACAGTTTTGCAAAGCGTTGACGCGCCGCGCAACTCCAGCCATATTCCTCGCCCATTTTGGAAAACGAACCCATGGAACGAATCCGCAACATCGCAATCATCGCGCACGTCGATCACGGCAAAACCACGCTCGTCGATCAACTGCTCAAACAATCCGGCACCTTTCGCGCAAACGAGGCGAAGGCGAGCGAGGAGCGCATCATGGACTCGATGGATCTCGAGCGTGAAAAAGGCATCACCATCCGCGCAAAAAACGCCGCGTTTAAATGGAAGGATTATCACATTAACATCGTCGACACGCCCGGCCACGCGGATTTCGGCGGTGAAGTCGAGCGCATCATGAAAATGGTCGATGGCGTGTTGCTCGTCGTCGATGCGCACGACGGCCCGCAGGCGCAGACGAAATTCGTTTTGAAAAAAGCGCTCGAGAACGGCGCGAAGCCGATCGTCGTCATCAACAAGATCGACCGTGAAAATGCGCGTCCGCACAAAGTGCTGGATTTTGTTTTCGACCTGTTTATTGAGTTGAACGCAAACGATGAGCAACTCGATTTTCCGGTGATCTACGCCAGCGCGCGCGACGGTTACGCGATGCGCGAAATTCACGAGCCGGCGGAAAACATGGAACCGCTCTTCGAGTCGATCGTGAAACACATTCCGCCGCCGCCGAAGTCCGACGTGAGCTATTTTCAAATGCTCGTTTCGAACCTCGACTACAGCGATTATCTAGGCCGCATCGCGTATGGCCGCGTCACCAGCGGGCGCGTTGCGGTGGGCGATTCCGTCGTTCACATTTCGATGGATGGAAAGCGCGAGCGCGCAAACGTGACCGCCCTTTTCAGCCACCAGGGTTTGCAGAAAATCGAAATCAAACACGCCGGCGAAGGCGATATCATCGGCCTGTGCGGATTCGAGGATGCTTTCATCGGAGAAACGATCACGGACACGGAAGAACGCGCGCCGCTGCCATTCACCGAGATCGATCCGCCGACGATCACGATGAAGATTTGCATCAACGACGGCCCGCTCGCCGGACGCGAAGGCAAACTGCTGACCGCGCGGCAAGTTCGCGAGCGGCTCATCCGCGAGACGCGCACGAACGTCGCGCTCAGCGTGAAAGACACCGACATCGCCGGCCATTTCGAAGTCAGCGCTCGCGGTGAAATGCAGATCGCAATTTTAGTCGAGCAAATGCGCCGCGAAGGCTTTGAGGTGCTCGTCTCGCGGCCCGAAGTCATTTTCAAAAAAGCCGATGACGGCACACTGCTCGAGCCGATGGAAACGCTTTATGTCGATGTGCCGCAGGAAAATCTCGGCGACATCATGCAATCGCTCGCGGCGCGCAAAGCCGAGATCGTGAACATGGAGCACAACCCGCACAGCGTGACGTTAAACGCAGTGATCCCGACGCGCGGGTTGATCGGTTTTGAAACCGACCTCGTCAACGTGACGAAAGGCCACGGCATCGCTTCGCATCTTTTTAAAGAATACGCGCCGCACAAAGGCGACATCCCGACGCGCAACAACGGAGTCCTCGTTGCGATGGAAAACGGCATCAGCACCAGCTATGCGCTCGACACGATCCAGGAACGCGGCCGGCTTTTCATCGGACCGCAGGAGGAAGTTTACGAAGGTATGATCATCGGCGAAAACGCGCGTCCCGACGACATGCCGGTGAATCCTTGCAAAGCGAAAAAGCTCACGAACATGCGCAGTCAGGGCGATGGGAAAGGCATCTCCCTCGCGCCGCCGCTCGTCATGAGCCTGGAACGCTCGCTCGAATACATCGCGCCCGACGAATATGTCGAAGCCACGCCGAAATCGCTGCGCCTGCGCAAAAAACTCCTCGACGCAACCGCGCGCAAGCGCGCCTCGACGAAAGTTGCGTAGACTTACGGCACCGCGCTCAGACTCGCTACGCCGGTCTGCGTCGGGCCGGTGAAAAATCCGGCGCCGGAATTCTGCTTTTGAAACAGCAAGCCGCTAAATTTTAGTGCTTTTCCAACGCCTGGCACAAAGCTGCCGCTGAACATCGCCTTTTTGGAATCGATCTTCATCACAAGGCTATTGGACGACAAGGCTGGTGTGACTGTGTTCGCGGGTTCGGGTTGAATTGTAAGGGTATTGAAGACCGAGCCAAGCAGGTTCCCGCCAAAGAAGGAAATGAAAGCATTATTCGTCGGATAGTGCAGATTGAGAACAAACTCGCCGCTCGATGGCTGATTATATGCCGAACCAATCGCGTAGCTATAAGTGCTGAAGCCATTCTGGAATAACTGCTTGGTGGATTGAGCCGGTTTATCCCAGTAGATCGTTCCGTCGAGATCACTCTGATTCGTCAAATTGCGGAAGGTGAACGTGCCATAAATGCGACCAGCCGGCGCCTTGTAGATACTCGCATACACCGGGAAGCTCTGCTCTGCTGAAGCATAAGGATAAGCGTTGTAGTAGTAATAGTAGTAATTGGCATCGACCCATGTGCCGGCGCTGAAGGAAGTGCCGTCGCCAAGCTTGCCCATTATCTTAATCGCTCCGGTAGACGCAACGCTCATTGTGGCATAGCCGGTGCCTTGGGGATAACTGGTGCCGGACAGCGAAGCTGGAAGTAGCAATGTATAGGTCCCGAATTGCGGCGCCGGGTTTGTTTTTGAATAAACAAGCTTTGGACTGAAATGAGCGGTGCTTGTGCCTATTCCATCATTCACCGCAACTTGAAAGCTGCCGCCGCTCACGTCCAGGTCGAGCATTACCGTGACCGTAGCTCCTGTCTTATTCGATCCGGTTACCATCGCATGACCGATATTGTTAAGGTTTCCTTTAAAGCTATAGGTGCCGGTTGATGTCATAAACGAACCGGTAAATGAACCGAGTCTTCCTAGAGCTAGTGTTACATAGCCATCGCGCGTCGGATTTCCCGTCGTTAATAACGTCTGGAACATACCTGCAAAGTTCGGGAAAGGATTGCGAATATGAACAGTCGCCATGCTGAAGCCGCCAAAACCATCACTGACTGAATAGGTAAAATCATCGACTCCGGAAAACCGGCTGCTAGGAGTGTAGAGCAAGGCCGTGCTGCCGCTCACTATGGAAACAGAGCCTCCGGTAGGATTGGACACCATCGTGATGTGCAAGGTGTCACCGTCCGGATCGTGGTCGTTTGCGAGGACATTCAGTGTCTGCGCGGTTTTATTCGGAAAGTAATAGGTATCATCAGTGGCCACCGGCGAAGTATCACTCGTTATAAATTGCGAATCCATGGAGTAGCCGGTGCCAGAGCTGTTCACGGCAGCGAGCCGATAATAGTAGGTAGTGTGAGGACTTAGCCCGCTTAGATTCCCGCTCACGTTAAAAGTGCCGACAATTTGCGGAGTAGTTGAGGTTCCGTAGGAAGGAGTAGTCCCGGACTCGATGAAATAGTTCGCTGTCGTGTCATTCGGGATCACTGTTCCGCTAACTGTAGAAGTGGTTGTGCTGAAATTATAAGCGGAGACATTTCGGACGATAGGAACACCAGTCGAACTGCCGCTGACCAGAGTGACAGGCACGGTCTGGTCGTATTCGCTCATTCCATCAAAGTCAGTTCCTAGAAAAGGTATAAACTGCATAGCCGTGTTAGTGTGCGGACTGAAAGTATTGCTCAAGGCGTTGCTTTGATAGGTGCTCGTCAATGTGTATTCAGCATTACCAACCTGAATTCCCGCAGTCGCACCGAACTGGTCATCGAAATCAAATACAAGCACGCCGGTGCCAGATGTTGTGAATGTATAGCTATAATAAGATCCACCGAGGATATCCGGCAGGTTAATGGAATCCGTCGAGCTGGTGACGTTCCCTTGATAACCGCTCCCGCTCAGCATCAGGTTACTCAGCGTATCGGTCCCTGTGTTCACGATGGTAAGGGTAGTCGTATCCGGGCTGGTGCTAAAGTAGTCCGCATAGACCTGCACAGGATTGGATGTGCTCGATAGGACAATCGGAACATTGTCTATTATGTTGAACGCATGGAGTAACGGCTGCGTCAAAAGAGCGATGAACACAACGATCAAAGCAGTGTAACGCGAGCAGCTCGCATGCGATGATTTCCGAGCCTGGCTAGATTTCGTTTTCATAGGAGGAGTTTGGTTTTGAGCTTTGGAAACAGTGCAAAAAAAGAGCCGCTGCGCGATTGCGAGCGGCGGGAGTGCATATGAAAAATCCCTCGTTAAGTTTCGACACGAACATCTCAGTGGAGATTCGCGATGCCCGTCTTTTTAGAGGAGAAAGTGCATTCATGTCAAGGTTCGAAATCGAGCTGTAGCGTATCGAAGTTGCATGAAAGAGCCGCTGATGGCTCAATCGGCTTATGAGTTTTCCCGATGATCTTCGCGCGATCTGGGCGCCGTGGCGCGTCGAGTATTTTTCGATGGATAAGTCGCGTGATTTTTTAAGCGAAGCGGCGCAGGCGCAGGATGACGCAACGCATCTCGTTGTCGCACGGCGCAAGAATTCGTTTCTCATCATGAACCGCTTTCCATACGCGGTCGGTCACATGATGGCTGTGCCTTATCGCAAGGTCGCAGATATCGCGGAGCTGAATGAGCAGGAACAACTCGAGCTATGGGGGCTTGCAACGCATGCGCAGAGGCTTTTGCGAAAAGTGCTGAATGCGCAGGGATTCAACATCGGACTAAACATTGGCAAGTGCGCCGGCGCGGGTGTGGCGGATCATTTGCACCTGCACATCGTGCCGCGCTGGGATGGCGACAATAACTTCATGCCGGTGCTCGCGGATACGCGTGTGATGCCGGATGCGTTGCGCGCGCTTTACGACAAGCTCATCGCGGCGCAAGTTTGAGCGATGTCGGCTTCGGTGTTGCACGCGCGCATTTCGCAGATCGCGAAAGATGCGAAGTTCAGCGCAGTCGCCGTCGCCGTGCACGACTACGAAACGCAGCGTGAGATTGAGCATGAAGTGGATCGCCAGTTTCACGCGGCAAGCACGATCAAGGCGGCAGTTCTGCTCGCGATTTACAAACTCGCGGAAGATGGCCGCATCCGGCTCGATGACACGCTGCATGTGCGCAATCGCTTTCGCAGCGCGGCGGACGGCGAGGTGTTTCGCGTCGCGTCGAGTCGCGATGGCGATGCGGAAGTGCATCGGCGCATCGGGCGTTCGATGCGTGTGCGCGAGCTTGCGCGGGCGATGATCGTCCGCAGCAGCAATCTTGCGACGAACGTGCTGCTTGATTTCACCGGCATCGAGCCGATTCAGCGCGTGCTCAATGACGCGAAAATCGATGGCGTTACGCTGCGACGCAGCGTGGAGGATGAGGCTGCGTTTGAAAAAGGGATCAACAACGAAGTCACGGCAAACGGTGTCGCGCGGCTCTTCCGTTTGCTTTGCGAAGGGAAATTTCTGCGCGACGAATTCCGCGAGCAGGCGCTCGATGTCCTGCGCGCGCAGGAGTTCAACAGCATGATTCCCGCAGGGCTGCCGGAATCGGCGAAGGTCGCGCATAAGACCGGCGAGATTTCGACTGTTTGTCACGATGCAGGCATTGTGTTTTTGCCGGATCGCAAGCCCTACGTAATCGCGATTTTGACCGAGATGCCGGCGAGTGTGGAAATGCGCCAGGCGCCCGTGGCGGAAATTTCCCGCGCGATTTTCGAATACCTAACGAATGAGTGACCTCCCGAAAATCGTCGACGCGCTCGCATTGTCGGCCGAACACCGGAAGCTGCTGCGACCCGGCGAGCCGATGAAAGACCGCGCGGGCCGCACACATTTTTTGCCGCGCTTCTTCTACGAGATTCCGACGTGGAGCGACGCGAAAAAATGGGAGCTCACGCCGCGTTTTACTTATGCCGAACTGATGACGGTCGATTGCCGCGAAGCCGATTTGCTGCTGAATACCTTTCCGCATTACGTGCCTTGCGCGATTTCGATTCTCGGCCGCTATTTGCAGGCGTTCCGCGAATCCGTCGGCGCGCCGGTTTACATCGCGGTGAATGGTGGTTACCGATCGCCCGCGCACGAGCATTCGCGCCACGCGAGTCCGCACAACTGGGCGGCGGCGGCGAATATTTTCCGCATTGGCGACACGATGCTCGACGATCAAAAGAGCATCGAAAAATACGCGCGCATCGCGCAGTCGCTCGCACCGGAGCTGCACGCGAAACCGTTCGGTCACGGGCCGGACGAGTCCGACGACCATTTGCACGTCGATTTCGGTTATGTCAGCTACGCACCACGCGAATGCGAAGAAGCGCGCTGACATTTCCCGAATGAAGCGTGAGAGCAAACGCAGCCGCACCCGCCAGCCGCGGAAGCCGGTGATCGGCTTTGAGGCGGAGTTCACGCTTTTTGTGTGCGAGCAAAAAATGCGGCCCGAATTCGTCTTCCGCAATCCGCAGCGGATCGTGCGGCAGCGGATGATTCCGCGCACGGGCCGCTCGTTTCACATGCCATCGGGCGGCGCGATTTATTTCGACACCGGTGTGATCGAAGTCGCGACGCCGATCATCGAGATCGAGCCCGGCTGCTGTGCGCGCGCGGGTCGGTCGCTGTGGGAGCAAATCGAGTTTTTGCGTGACGAGCTCGATGCGTGGGAAACGCGCGCCGACTCGCTGGCGCGGCTCGAGGGTTTCTCCACGCACTTCAATGTCTCGGTGCCGCCGGAGC
>Ga0070741_10010350_pt1 | contig 17656 bp, 10 predicted proteins | sample Coa_R1_4_FD_66440 | JGI IMG/M metagenome (GOLD analysis project Ga0070741, IMG submission 66440) | Surface soil microbial communities from Centralia Pennsylvania, which are recovering from an underground coalmine fire - Coalmine... | ecosystem: Environmental > Terrestrial > Soil > Unclassified ...
CGGCGCCGACTCGAGATGTTGTCCAGAGAGTAGTGCCCGTCTGAGTCGAGCGTTTGCTCGAGCTGTTGGCGAGATCGCGCGGTCAAACTCGTCTGGACTTCGGCCGAGTCCATGAAGGATTGCCATTCCGAGACCCGACACTCGGTACCCGAGGCTGCCTCGAAAACCTTTCTCACCATTTCGACGAACTCGCCGAACGAAGACGAGTTGCGCTCGAATTCGGTCCATACGTCGTCCCACTCGATCGACGCCCCGACGACGATCGAGCCGTCCGGAGCGGTTTCTTGCCCTCGAGGCCGAGTGAGATGCCCCAACTGCTCGAGAACCGTTTGCAGTCGATCCTCACATTCGTCCGGTAGATGTGGCGGAGGCGCGGGCGATTGGCTCCCGGGTTTCGCTAATTCCCGGGTGAGTGCGGCAAGGATCTCGCTAAAATCGTGGCTGCACGCCAAGCCGTGGCGGCTAGCCACTTGCACCGGCGTCACGAAGGGGTCCGCGGTGTAGATCGCGACGGGTGTGAAATTTCCGCGACTCTGGAGCGAGTCGAGCAGTTGGATCCCCGCGAACGAGTCGCTTCCGAGCTGTGCCTCCGAAATGATGGCGTCGAAGGATTGTTGGCTCGTTCTTTCGAGGGCTCCCTCGAGCGAATTGACCGTCTCGGTCGTCGCGCCCAGAGACTGCAGCGTTCTGCTCTCCGACTCCACGTCGGTGGCTTCTGCTTCCACCCACAAGATGCGTTTGCCGAGCAGGGGAGCGTCCACCGGCGTCGGTGCAGGAGACGAACTTCCGTGAGCCCCTCGCTCACCCGCCAGCCGCGCGGCCACGGCGGCATAACGCCCGCCGAGCCGCTTCAACACCTGCGCCGAGATTTTCGCAAAGGGTGCCATCGCCGCATCGATCTCCATGCCATCGAAGGAGTCGGGGTCCTTCAAAATGGCATCGAAGTCCAACGTGCGACCGATCCGCTCTTCCAGATAGCGCGACAACGTGTGTAATACTTCCACGGAATCGGCGGCGAAGTTGTCATCGAGTAACAACTCGCGAATACCCGGCAGAAACTCATAGAGCACCCAATCTGGATCGACTTCTTTCGACATCGGATCCGGTTGCGCGGGCGTTTCGCGCTGAATGAGTCCGCTCAGGAAGAACTCCGCCAGGTGGACCTGTCGCGATTCCGGCAGCAGACTGCTCTGTACCAGTCGCATGACGGGCAGTTGCAACGGGATCGCCGCGAACAGCCCCGCGAGCTGGAACGCGAGTTCGGAGGAAACGTCGCGAAAGTGGATGAGAGCGTCCTGAGGACTGAGCGGCTCCTCTTCACCGTCGACATCGGGCGTCGAGTCGATGGGGGTGAGCGGGAACCTCACCGCAGGCACCCTCGCCGGGCTGCCGAATCGAATCAACTTGGCCCAGGGCCCAAGAGACTCCGGCTCCGTGACCAACACCGGGAAGCTCACCGAGCTGTGCGTCTGAAAGTCGCCGCCTGAGTCGGTTGTATCTCCGTCAGGTTCTCTCCGCATCTGTGGCCGCCACGCACGCCAATCTAAGTGAGCGTTTGGGATACCCGGCTGTGTCGAACCGGCGAAAACGTACTCCACCCCACGTTCATCATCCAGAGCGGTGCGTTGCCAGAGCTCCTGTGGCAAGAGCTGAAGAATCGCAACAGGCTGACGAGTTCCCCATTGCGTGGCGAGCTGAGCCACACCGCCGGATTCCCAGGCGGGTGCGATACAGTCACTCGCGATCAATACGATGCGACTCCCATCGCTGGAGACGAGTTCTCCCGGAGCACGGCTGGCAGACCCGACACCGTTGGGTCGGGCGCGAAGGGTCGTACGCCGCCGCGGATCGGACGTGTCCAGCCACCAAACGCGCACGTCACGGAAGGCACCGAGCTGAGCCAACAGCGAGCGCAGTTCGTGTAGCGTATCGCGCCAGATGGCCATCGAAGGGGACTCGTCGATGACCAGTGCCATGTCCAGCCAGCGGCTTTGGGCCGGACGCAGTGTGGGACACCAGATGCCGAGTTCGGCAATGTTGCTCGCGGAGTCTTCTTCGTCGAAGACCTCGGCGGTTCGTGACGCGACCCATCGTCGCAGTGGGCGTAAGGAGCGCGCGATCGCTCGACTTCCCGGCAGGGCGCGTGCCGAGGGTGCCCGCATGGGAATGCCGCTTCGAGAGCTCGTACGGACCGAATGAGGGTGGGGAAGCGTCAGGTCAGCACTGGGTGGCTCGACCCTTCGACCCGGATCCACTGAGCTCGGTGGCTTCTGGGAAGCCTGCGGCGTGCTCGTTGCTTTCTCGACGCCTCCCTCCGCGCGCTCAGCCTCGGCATCATCGTGTGTGTCGGGATTTGGGGTCCGTTCCGGTTCGACGGGCGTCGCCTCGAAGAAATTCAACGACGCGAGCCAAATGGCATCGGCGAGCTCTTCGCACCACGTCTGCCTCTGCAGCCGATGGATGAGCTCAACGAGACTCACACGTTCTCTTCGTTCAAGTTTCGCAACACGAATTTTTCGAGGTCCGGATCATGGCGGCTCATCCGTTGGTTCACGACCAGCGAGATCGCGTTCAAGAGTTGATCCGTCGCCAGCTGCCGCTTGTGCTGATCGCGTCGGTCGACGAAATCCGTCACCAGCTGCTGCACATCAGGGGAGTCCATCGCAGTGGACCCGAGCCGTCGACGCACGATTTGGGCCAGTGTCTCAGCGTTCGGTTCGGGAATGTTGAGCCGAATGCAGCGACGCAGAAATGCCGGAGGGAACTCCCTCTCGCCATTACTCGTGAGAAAAACCAGCGGGAATTCTTTGCATCGTACCCGGCCCTGCTCGATTTCGGCGTGGCCGTTTCCTTTGGGGAGGGCGACCTCGACCCGACGGCGCCGGTCTTCCGGAAGCCGCGTGAGCTCAGGGATCTCGAATGCCCCCTCCTCGAAAATGTGCAGCAGGTCGTTGGGCAAATCCAAATCACTCTTGTCGATCTCATCGATCAGCAGGACCCGAGGTCGCTTCGGCTCCGAGCAGCTGAAAGCCGCGCCCAGCGCACCGAGCCGGATGTATCGGCCGACATCCATCTGCCGTTCGTGTCCGGCTGATGGGGTCCCCGTGTCGCGGCTCAACGATGCGTCGTGCAAACGAGCTATCGCGTCGTACTGATAGAGCCCTTGTTGTAGTGTGCTGCGTGACGTGATCGGCCAGACGAAGACCTCTCCGAGTTTCAACTCGTCGGCCACGGCGAAAGCGAGTGAAGTCTTGCCCGTACCCGGCTTGCCCTCGACCAACAGCGGGCGCCGTAAATAGAGGGCCGCGTTGACGGCCGCAATCTCGTCAGGCCCTGCTTCGTGCCCACGAGCCTGTTGCTTCTGTCGGTCCTCGCCGAATTGGCGCCACGGGGGCGCATCCGGCAGTGCCTCGATACCGTCATGAGGCTCGCGCGTGCCTTTGAAGATTTGGCGATCTGTAGCGATCCTCGGAGGATTTTCTTGGCTCATGCGCCCGTTCCTGTCTTAGGTTTCCGCAATCGTGCCGATTTCCAGCCGGGTAATGGCACCAGGGGTTGCTCTGGATTGTCCCACAACAGGACCACGCCCTTGCAGGTGGGCAGTCGTGTTTCGGCGAGAGTTTGTTGAAACTCCAGCGCCTGTCTCGGCCACTCATCCGGTGGATAGGTCACGAATCGCTCCTGGACGGCTTGCCGCCACCCATTTCCGGGAAGCGAGGGCTGCCAGAACCACAGCCCGACGGAGATGCCCGCACCAATGAGCCGGTTCAAGGCCGCTGCCACCTGGCGACGCTCGCCTTCGAGGCTCAGCGCACAAACGGCCAGGATATCTTGGCGATCCCAGCGATCGAATTCTCGCTCGTCGAGTTCCGACACCCGCTCAGACCACGCGATGTGAGTTTCCTCGAGCTCGCCTCGCGTGAGTTTCCATTTGTCGCGTTGCTTTGCGCGCGGGCCGGCATAGGCGCGGCGATATCCGCGTTCATACGAGCGCAGCGCGAGCGGGCAGCACGTGTCGATCGGCACGTGTCGGCTTCCCCAGAATGCCTTCCACGCCGATGCCCCGAGGGGCAGTAGTTCCACGGGTAAGACGGCTTCCATCCTGACATTTTCCAGCGAGCCGATTTTGTCGAGCGCTTCTCGAAACGCCGCGTCCACGATGTCGCAGAGGTCGGCCACGGTGACGTCTTTGGATGGCGTGCGAATCTTCTCGAATGGCATCGAGGTTTTCCCAGCCCCGTTCGTCGTCGAATAGACGGCCGCGCGGACTCGATACCGATCCCCCGTGTCTTCGAAGCCGAAAGCCGGGACGACCACGATTTGAATGACGCGAGACGACGGGGCCTCTGATCGTGGGGAGGGAGTGGGTGAGTGCGCGGTGGAAATGCCGGCTGGCCGCTGGGCTGAGGCCCGGTGTACCCAATCCTCGATCGAATCACTCACCGTCGCTTGCTCATTCGGAATGTTGTTTCGCACGGCTCGCAGGAATTCTACCAGCGGTTTCACGGCAGACCGTCGACTCAAATCCAACACACACTCGATGAGGCAGCCGAGATCTCCACGACTTCCGGGTGCAGACCGGCGCACGGGAGCCGCGAGCCTGTAGAGCTCACGCACGGTATCCGCAGGTATTGGAGGATCGATACGGGCCAATGAGGCACACAGCTCGCCTAGGTCACGCCTGGGCACCGCATAGCTCGGCCGTCGTTGGTCGATCTGTTCGATGCTTTCGTTACCGGAGCGCCGCTCCCACCCACTGAAATCTCTGGTTTCGCAGTAAATGGGAGTCTGCTGGTGGAATCCGTCCCGGTTCAGCTGATCGAACCGATCCACCAGGCGTCTGGCGACGTTCTCGAGTTGAAACAGACCGCTCAGATCCGGCACGTCCTGCAGCAGCACGCGCAGTTCCTTCGAAAACGATCCTGTCCGTTCCAGGTCACGGTTTTGAGCGCGCTGACCCAGACTCGAAGACAGCAGGGAGAACTGGGATCGTCTCGTCGGCGCAGATGATGAGAATCCACGGCCATTGATTCGTCTATCGAAGCCGCGCTCGTACAGAAACTCCGCACAAGCGTCCACGATGATGACGAAGTCTCGTCTATCCTCGCTTTTGCCCCAACCCACCAGGTCCGTCCGCAGAAATTCTTGGAACTGAGTCAGATCGATGCCCTGCACGTTCTCGATCGTCGCGTCCGCACCCAGCAGAATGCGGTTTTTGTCGCGGTCTCTGGCGCATCCATGACCTCCCCAGAAGAGACAAAACCGGACGGGTTTTCTCCTACGCAACTCGCCGTCCAGTGCTCTATAGAGGTCATCGGTTGCGGCGGGATAGACGGTGACCCCGCGATTCACGAGAGGAGCCCAGTCGGCGGAGTCTTCGTCTTTCAGTAGGGACAGGAATGCATGAATGTTTTGCGGCGGTAGACCACGATCGATCAGCCACTTCGCGAATTCGAGCGCGTCGCGCGCGGCGCCGGGCACTCGCCAGCCTTCTCCACCGGCGTAACGCTCGATGCCCACCACGAATACTAGGAGCTCGTTCGGATCGATCATCGAGCTCCCGGAAGGGCATCGCCAATGGCATTCCACATGCCGTCGTTGCTCCAATAGCCGCTGTGCGATTGTGGGAAGGGCAGAAGGTTCTTCACGCGCACGTCGGTTACCCTGCTGCCGAAGATGCCTCTGCCCACGAAACTCACGAAGTCTCGGGTGTTGAAGATGTTCAACCAACGCGGGAAATGACTGGGTAACCGATCTTCGGGTTTTGAGTCAGCGTCGAACTGAAGGGTACGCAGAGCATTCAACTCGTAGAGATACGGAGCTTGCGAACCTACCGTTACGAGGAGTTTTACCGACGGTTCGGTGGTCTCCACGAGCGATTCCACACAAGCGACTCCCCCCAGGCTGTGCGCGATCAAGACATCCGCGCCGGTTTCTCGAATACGAGTGCGGATGAAATTCCGGAGACGCTCTCCTGCAGCTTGATAGAGGAGGATGTCGCCCGCCATGAAAGAGGTGCCGTCCGCCAGTTTTCCACGGCGCCGTTCGACGGCCAGCGTGCCACCGAGCGCCAAGCCCTTCAGGGGGACCGAAACCACCGTCCCCAGGAAAGCTCCGGCGAAGCCTCGGTAGCTACCACCGAGGTATCTGACCAGAGCGTCCACCGCCGCGTCCCGAAGCGTCGCGTCCATTGCCATCGGCAACGATCGACCCGCCGCCGCCTCGAGCTCCGGCAGCAGCATGGCCCGGGCTACGGCCGCCCGCGCCGTCGCTCGCACACAGCTATCGGCGTCGGTCGAGGCCTCGATCAGCGAACGATACTCCTGTTGGGCGGCCACCCAACGCAGGGATCGGTCGATCTGTTGTCGAACCTGGGTGTCATCGAGGTCCTTGGAGCCTAGAGTGGGGGCGGTTTGTGGCAGACCGCGCGCCACACGCTCCAAGAGCACATCATTTCCGGAGCTGGAGAAAGGCTCATGCGAGGTCGAAAGTGCCAGCAAACGGCATTCGAACAGCGGATCCCGACTCAGTAGCTCCCAGAGCGTGACCTCGAGGTCCTCCTCCGAAGCGACTTCGCCGATGCTACGGGTCGAATCGTACTGGGGAATCGACAGTCCCCCCGCGTTCAGGCGAGCACCGCACGTCTCACCCCAGTAACAGGGTTCCACCTTCACGTCGGGGCGGAGCAGTTCGAGCCGGGTACGGACTCGCGCCAGGGTGTCTGAATAGGAGGGGTGGCGGACGCCCGTTCCATGGACGAACAAAACCTTGAGCGGCATGCCGAATTCCGTATACCTCCTGATCGCCCGAGTTTGAGTCATTAGCGCGACGAAGTCGAGACTTGCCGCTACCCGCCGAGCAGATTGATGCGGTGCAATGGTGCCATTGGCGCGACTCTTTTTACATATGCATAGTCCTTCGGCGCCAACCGTCTCTCAGCGACTCATCCCCATATGACCTATCATACCGGTTATACTAACAATCAACAGACGGCACGTTTGATGTTATTTGAACCTGCTCACGGGACTCGATATCGTCCCCGAGTAAATTGGGATTCTCGCGATCCGATGTCGTCAGTCCCTGAGACTTCAGCGATTTTTCTGCGCGCTCATTGAATAGGACGCCTCATGAATCGAGCGATCGGTTTGGCACACGAAGTCCCGGCCGAGAGTTCCTTCTGCGACCGTAGGAGCTCCGATGCGCGTATTGCTCGCGCCGTGGCCGCACTATCGGACGACTACGCACGCCAGGGCGGCACTCTGCATCGCAGGCAAGTCGACAGGTACTTCGACCGCCGCCGCCTGGATCCCCACGAATGCATCGACGTCTTGCAGGCTCTCGATCGAGCCGGCATCACGGTGACGGAGGATACACGAGCTCGAGAACGGCAAAAGATGAGTGCTACGGAGAGCATTTCTCAGGTCCCTGCACACCCACGCCGTGCGCGTGTCGACGACTCTTTAGTGCTCCTTAGGCATCCGCTCGTCAGGCAGCTCCTCACGCCAGCTGAGGAGGTCGAATTGGGGCGGGCCATTGCACTGGGGAAGCGGGCCGACGAGGCCTCTCTCACCCATGATTTCCAGGATGCATCGACGCGGGATATGATCGACCGCGGCCTCGAGGCCCGTGAACGGATGATCGTCTCGAACTTGCTCCTGGTGAGGGACATTGCGCTGCGCTACCGGGCGATGACGGAACTATCGAACGAGGACCTCTTTCAGGAGGGAATCTTTGGGCTCATGCGGGCCGTGGAGAGGTTCGATCACGAGCGCGGGTTCAAGTTTTCTACGTATGCGACCTGGTGGATTCGCCAGACGATCACGCGTGCCATGGCAGATCGTGGCCTATTGGTCCGATTTCCCGTGCACGTCATGGAACGAGTCCACAGGCTACGTCGAGCCCTCCGAATCCTCACCAGAGTGAACGACGGTCGTCCACCGTCCAGAAAACAGTTGGGCGAAGAGCTGGGCTGGCCACCAGAGGACATTCAATTTCTGTTGGATCTTTCCAGGTATGTTTCGGTCTCCACCGAGACCCCCGTAGCCGGCACCGAGGATTTTTTGATAGGCGATACTCTCGTCTGCGCAGAGCCTGGGCCCGCGGAACTGGCGGAACTCGAGGATCTTGCAGCGGCCGTCCGCAGGAGCTTGGAAGATCTGGTTCCGCGTGAAAGAGACATCATCGAAAGACGCTTCGGCATCGGAGATGATGAGGACATGACGCTGGAAGAAGTCGGAAAGCACTATGGTTTGACGCGGGAGCGCATTCGGCAGATCGAATCGAAGGCGCTCCGCAAACTCCGTCATCCCAGCCGCGCCGCGTATTTCGAGCAATTACAGCCCCGACCAGAGCGCGCACTCAAAGCAGTGGAAGGAAGCGATGTGGTGGTCAGCGACTCCGGAGGAGGATCTTGACCATGAGTGATTCAGAACTCTACGCGGCAGCCGAGAAATTCGTCACGTGGCTCGACCAACAGCTCACATTGGCCGGTCGAGGTGACCCCCTGCACCAACTCTCCGTCGAACCCTCAGGCAAGTTCTGGCTAGGCCGATTGGCACCTCAAGAGACCGTCATGAAGCGCAACCTGGGGAATCGAGGCGAGCGACTCGAGCCGTGTGCGATCGGCATTCGCGTCAGAACTCCCGTGGAGGGTCCTCGGCGGTTCCAGGTTCGCGCGCGGGCGGTTGCTTGGCTCTATTCGAAAGAAAACGGGAATTGGCGCAAGACGGAACCGGCTCGAGTCGACATACCCATCGAGTTGGTCAAAACGCTCGCCTCACAGCCCTTTGGGCAGGTGGAGTTGGAGCGCGAGCTCGCGCGAGTCACAGGCACTGACCAATTCTCCGCACGCATCCAGGTCGACTGCACAGGAGGCGATGACCACTTCGTCGAGTGGGAAATTCAGTTGGTGAACGTGTCCACCGAGCCGGATCGCACCGTTCTCGATACGAACCTTTATGAATGTGCCCTGGAAGCGCAGGGTTCCCCCACGCAGCCGTTCTTGCTCGAGTCCCTACCCAACTCGTTTCGCTACGACCGGCGCGTCCCCTCTTACGGAATAAATTGCGGAGTGGACCTGGCTGGATCCGATATCTTCCGAACGACGGACGTAGCTTCGGTGCATCGGAGTCGTCCTCATTACTGGAACGTTCCGGGCCCGGCACCGGATTTCCAGTTCGAAGCCGTCGCCCACGATCCCGTGGCCAGGTGTACCGAATTGCTCTCGGCCATGCGGCAGTGGGGCGAGCGAGCGTGGGGCGCAGCATCCCTGAATGACCGGGCTCAATCACACGGATGGACGGATGAGATGCGCGCAGAGGCGCTGTCCGCGGCGACCGAGTTCGACGAAGAGTGTCGCCGGGTCGAGAAGGGCATCGATCTCTTGAAGACTCATGAACAGGTCGCACGCGCCTTCGTTCTGATGAACCGTTCGATGGCGATAGCCTCGAGTCACCCGAGTTGGCGTCCGTTCCAACTCGGATTTCTCCTGGCAAACCTCGCGACCGTCCTCGGCACCGAAACGGAGGCGAATATCGCGGATATCGTGTGGTTCGCCACCGGCGGTGGGAAAACCGAGACCTATTTGGGCATGATCTTGACGGCGGCGTTTTTCGATCGGCTCAGCGGGAAACGCAGCGGCGTCACGGCGTGGAGCCGTTTCCCCTTGCGGATGCTCTCATTGCAACAGACCCAGCGCTTTGCAGACGCATTGGCGGCCGGTGAGAGGCTACGTCGTTCCGAAAAGCTGGGCGGGGCGCCTTTGTCACTGGGATTCTTCGTCGGCGAAAGTGCGACGCCGAACTCGGTTCTCGAGGAGCCCAGCTCCGATAAGTTCGACCATGAGAACGACGAGGACATCGACGGCGCGCGCGTATTGTTGAGGTGTCCATTTTGCCGCTCCGAAAACTTACGCATGGCATTCGACCGACGCACGTGGCGGCTGGCCCATCAGTGCACGAATGACGCGTGCCCCTGGCCAGAGGACTCGCTGCCTTTCTACATCGTCGACGATGAGATCTATCGCTTTCTGCCAACGGTCGTGGTCGGTACTTTGGACAAAGCGGCCGGCATCGCCACGCAAGCTTCCATGCGAGGGCTAGTGGGACCCCCTTGGGGACTGTGTTCGCAGCCGGGCCACGGATATACTTACGCGATTCGATCCAAACGATCCTCGGGCTGCCTCGTGCCGGGCTGCACGGGACACGTCGACCCCCTCCCCATGGAGCCGACCCGGTACGGACCGACCTATCGTCTCCAGGACGAGCTCCATCTTCTGAGAGACAGTCTGGGCGCCGTCGACAGTCACTACGAAGCGCTGTACGACGACTTGCAGCTTCAGTTGAGTCGCTCCAAGCCCAAGATACTCGCTTCCTCCGCGACCTTGGAAGGATACCAACGGCAGGTCGACGTTTTGTACCGCCGCCGCGCACGCGTATTTCCCGTACCCGGGCCCTCTGCGACGGAGGGATTCTGGTCCGCCGACTCCGATCGCCTGATGCGTCGGTACAGCGCGATCGCGCCGCGGGGAGTGACGGTCGAATATACGGTCGATCGTCTATTGACGGAGCTCCAAACGTGTATCCGAAAGTTGGAGTCAGATCCCGTCTCGGTATGTCGAGAGGTCGGTATCGATCAGTCGTTTGCTCCGGCGCTCGTCTCTCTGTATGGGACGAACGTGGTCTACGGAAACACCCTTCGAGATCTCCAGGCCGTCGACCGTTCGATCCTCACCCAACTCCAGGTCTCGGGACGCGTCAATACTGCGAATTTGACCGGGCGCACGGATTTCGATGACGTGAGGCGCACGTTGCATCGCCTCCAACAGCCCGAGTTGGATTTCGCAGAGCGGCTGCACGTCATCACCGCCTCGTCGATGATGTCTCACGGTGTCGACATCGACAGACTCAACGTCATGGTAATGTTGGGGCTGCCGCTCACGACGGCCGAGTTTATACAAGCGAGTGCGCGAGTAGGGCGAACGTGGCCTGGACTCGTCATCGTCATCCCCAAAATCGCGCGCGAGCGCGATGCAGCCATGTATCGATGTTTCTCACAATTCATCACCCAAGGGGACCGTTTGATCGAGCCGGTGCCCATCACCCGACGCAGCCGCAGGGTATTGGATCGGACCATCCCCGGTCTCGAACTCGCGCGCGTTCTGATGATTCACGAACCCAACAGCGGCGGAGTCTCCCTCTCGACACTGGTCCGTTTCCGAGATTTCCTGAAAACAAAAGGAGTCGACATCGTAGACGATGCTGCAGACATCGAGAGGATGCTCGCTCTGGTAGAAGAGCGAGATGATCCGCTGCGCAACGACATTCGCGAGTGGTTCCGGGAGTTCGCCCGCAATATCGCCGATCCACCGGAGGGAGCCCGGTTTCTCTCCCAAGCGTGTCCCGATAACGGTCCGATGCGCTCGCTGCGCGACGTGGAGGAGCAAGTTCCGATTCATACGAGGTATACGTAGTGTGCCAGGGGTATCGTGATGCCGGAAAAGAGTAGCCCCTCTCAGATCCTGTTTGGATACCTCCCCAACCAGACCGTCGATTTGAAGGGTGCCGTCTGGAAAGTGAGCGAGTGGCGCAATGCCATTCGCGATAGTGCCATCGACTTGGTGACCCTGAAGCGCGAGTTGCGCAGGGCAGCGGCACCTTGGAGCGTCAAACACAAAGACGGAGGCTACGTCGCAGATTTGGCTCACGGTCGAGAGGTCCTCGTCATGAGACTCGATCGCAACAACGGCGTCGACGTCGAGCCCTTTCCACGGCTTTGGTTTTGCCGAGACGAGGATTGTCATCGGGTGTTGATGAGCCTCGACCAAAAGTGCTCGTGTGGTTGCCAGGCGAGTCCTCTCCAATTCCATTTCGTCGGATATTGCAGCGAGTGTGGCACCATAAAGACACCGTACATCCCGCGCTGTCCGCAACATCAGCAGGTCAAGGTGAGATTCCCCGGCACCGCCTCGGCTGCCGAAATCATATTTAGTTGTCCTGTATGCACCACCGTTTTGCGGAAGGGCTTTGGATTTCCTCCTTGTGACTGTGGGCGTGGAAAGTTGCAATTCAACGTCCATCGAGCCTCCACCGTCTACACTCCGAGAAGCATCGTACTCGTCAATCCGCCCAGCCCCGAGCGTCTGAGAGCGCTGACGGCGGCTGGGGGCCCGCCTAGAGCACTCGCCTGGGTGTTGGATGGAATGGACAAGCGGAGTTTTTCGGAAAGCGATCTAACAGGCGAAACACTGCGTGAACAGCTCACTGCCCAGGGACTGCCAGAGCAGGCCATCGACGCCATGATTCGCGTCGCAGAGCAATCGGGAGGCTTGAAGTCCACGACGTTGGATTTGTCGACCATCCCTCCAGCAGCCCTGGAGCAGGCCAGGAGCGACGCTGTGACCATCACGCTCGCTTGCTCGGAATCCCGCCTCCGAGTCTCTGACTTGGTGCACGGCACAGACCCAAGGAGCGACAACGGAATACTCTACCGCCAGGAATATCCCGAGAGCATGCGGGCTGCGGGCATCCACTCGGTCGAATTGTGCGATCGATTTCCGGTTCTGACGGGCATGTTTGGTTATACCCGAGGCCGATCCACCCCGGGTGAGAGTCGACTGGTCGCATTCAGAGAGAAAAACGGCACATACAGAGTCTATGCGGACGTTGCCGAAACCGAAGCTTTCTTCGTGCGCCTCGCCCCACGCCGAGTCGCCGAGTGGTTACGGGCACGTGGCGCCGACCTAGATGGCTACACTGACGATTTTGGGGCACGCGTTTCGATCTTGAAAGCTTGTTGCATACCAGATTCGACGGGGGCTGGAGGAGACGAGGCCGGCACGAACCTCTTGACGTTGGTGCACTCCTTTGCCCATCGCTTCATCCGATTGACCGCCGTCCATGCCGGTATAGACCGCAACGCCCTGTCCGAATTGCTAGTCCCCAGTCATCTCGGGTTCTATGTCTATGCCGCCGCTCGCGGGAATTTCGTGCTCGGGGGCTTACAGGCTGTGTTTGAAGGCGAGCTAGACCGGCTGTTGAAAGATTTCACGACGGGTGAACATCGCTGCGCATTGGATCCAGGGTGTCGAGCAGGCGGAGGAGCTTGCATGGCTTGTCTGCACGTAGGTGAGCCGTCCTGTCGTTACTACAACCAATATTTAGACCGGAACGTGCTGACCGGCGTTGCAGGATTTCTTTGATCTCAAAGGCGCTCAGATAGTCGGCGCGAGCGCATGACAATATTCGGGCGCCCGGGCAAATCTCCTGAGTGCAACCGATTGCCATCGCTTCGCGTGCCCGCGTCAACAACACTCGATATTTGTTCTCGGCATACCTTCGGGCGCGCTCCTTCGTCAGCGGCCTCCATGCCTGTCCGTGAAATACGCGAGACTGAGGCCGGCCTTCCACAATGGGCAGGTCCCAGGACCAACCCAAGGCGACTCGATCCTACTCTAGGCCTTGGCATTCGAACTCGGTAGCTGCGACTTCGAGCATGCCCGACCCCCGCAGATCTTCGGGCTTTGCGGTGAACCAGCGTGCATAATCCACTCCTTTGCGGAAATCTGCTGACACCTCGATTCCGTAAGGACGAAGTCGAGCCGCGGCCGAGCTCGCGAGTAGGCCGCAGCGACGGGTGCCCAATGTCGTCTTCCAGAGCCACTCGCGCGGTCCGCCATGCCACCAGTTGATTGTGTGAAATCTGAGTGAATCCGGAGCCTGCGTCGCAGCGCACGAGCTGGTCGACGATTAGATCGTTTGTCGTGCTGAGGAGCGCGGCCAACTGTAGCGAGACATAGGCCGTCATGCTCCGGGATCCCTCAGCGCCACTTCACTCACCGATCGCGCAGAGAGAATGGGTGCCAGTCTGGAATGAGATCAGAGCCTTCTTGCTGACGGCTTCGATCAACCGCAAATGTGATCTGGCGGCCAGGCCATCCCGAGCCCGCACCTGCCTCGTGATGCCCTTTTTGCCGAGCTCGGCGCATTAGCCCAGAGCGCTCGGAATCGGTCAGTAACGAGGTGACTTTTCTCGCGGTTATCTCACGCACAATGGCGACGACAAGATATTGATTACCAAGAGAATCTTGATTGTGGCATTTCCCGTGCGGTATTGCACGTCGAAGGCACCGTGCGTGGCCGCCGTACGGCGACGACGTCCGATTGGCCTAGGTGACTCTGGTGCCGCAGACCAACCGAGTACCGGGGCTCCCGTTTCTCGGCACCGAGCGTAACGGCCGTTGGGTTGCCATCCCCCAGGCTAACTACAAAGACAGTCTTTCAAGCAAGCCACCGGAAGTAGCCTCAATCTATTTTCGCCGCATCTATCGCACACTGTTCACGCGAGCGTTGGTCAGTATTCGCGTCTACAGTGTCGATCGCGAGACACGTGAATTTATCCGTTCCAAACTGACGTCCGAGAGATGATGAGGTGAGAATCCTGTATGGGCTGCTTTTCTTGGCAAGCGATTGCCTCCCGTCCTCGCACTCCCTTATGCTCCACCTGCCGGTGACGTATGGTTTGAGGCATTCCCCCAATGAGAACGTTGGACATGAGCCGCGTGCCGGCGGCCGATGCAAAGCAGATCGACGGCTATCTTCGCACTGGAGCCACTTCCGACCTATGGCATACGGCTTGGCCGGGAGACGATTTTCTGGCGAGAGCATTCTGACCCGTTGCGCGCCATCGAAGCGAAGTTAAACGCGCCCAGAATCATCGGCGCCTCACTTACGCAGAGTTGAGCCGAGTGAGCTCCGACGGCGCGAATCCCGTGAAGGTGCATAGGTGAAATTGGCGCTGGAAGATATCAGCCGTGAGCTCGCCGGCATTGGAGCTACGGGCTCGTTCGCAAGCCGGCGGACCGCTACGGCGGACGATCTCATCATCGAGATCCAGGACCTGGGCCGCATCTGGTTGCCCGTTACCGCGAGCACCGCGCGCAGGTTGTGCAAACTCGCAAGGCCGGCCCGCCATGGATTCAAGGACGAAACCCGTCTCGATCGTCGCGTTCGGGATACCTGGGAGATTCCCAAGAGCCGCATCTCTATCGACGAGCCCCGATGGAGAAGAACACTCCTGCCGCAGCTCGATCGGATACGCCGCGACCTGGGGTTACCCGAAAAATGTCGGCTGAAAGCTCAATTGCACAACATGCTGATCTACGCGCCCGGTCAGTTCTTCCTCCCTCATCAGGACTCCGAGAAGACCGACGGCATGATCGGCACTCTGGTCGTCAGTCTGCCTTCACAATTCAGCGGCGGCGCAATGGCTCTCGAGCACCATGACGAAAAGATGCTCATTGCCGGCTCCAACAGCCGTCTCACCTTCGTGGCGTTTTACGCCGATTGTCGCCATGAAGTCCGCCCCGTCAGGCAGGGCCACCGCATTGTTCTGACTTACAACCTGAGCGTCGAGGGTAGCGTCACCGCGGCGGGCGCACCGGAAACAACAGTCCAGGCGCTGACCCAACGAATTCGCGAGTACTTCGAGACTCCCCGCACCCCTCGCTGGACGCGTGATCCCCGACAAGGTCCTCCCGATCGGCTCGTCTACCTGCTCGACCACGAGTACACACAAAGCGGGCTCGCGTGGGATCGGCTGAAGAATGCGGATGGTCAGCGGGTCACCGCGTTGCGGGAAGTTGCCCGACAACTGGATTGTGAGATCTTCCTTGCCCTCGCCGATGTGCACGAGACCTGGTCATGCGAGGACGAGTATCCGGAGTCTTCCAGCCGCGGGAGCCGATCGCGATGGAGCCATGACCGTGACATCGACACAGAGTCCAGCGAGGGACCGTTCAGGCCGGAGCTGACCGACCTCATCGACACCGATATCGAGCTGCGTCACTGGATCGGCGCAAACGGCCGAGGGGAGGAGATTGCTGCCAGCGTCAATGCCGATGAGCTCTGCTACACGAAACCCTCCAGGGAGCTCGAGCCGTTCGATTCGGCGCATGAAGGCTATACCGGCAACGCCGGCAACACGGTCGAGCACTGGTATCACCGCGCCGCTGTGGTGCTGTGGCCAAAGGAGCAGACTTTCGTCATCCGTGCGAAGGCCTCCCCAACGTGGGGGATTGGTGAAGTTGCAAAGGCGCTCGAGGCGAAAAGTCCATCCGAAGCCCTCGCACTGGCGCGGCGTCTGCTGCCATTCTGGCCAGAAGCTGTTCGCCAGGAAGACAAGCCCGGCTTACTCGATGCCACCGCCAAGGTCGCCACGCGACTCGACGCCCCGGCCGTCGCCGCAACGCTCCTTCGACCGTTCACTCTGATTGAAGTCACGCCGAAAGACGTCCCACGACTTGCGGATCTGCTCGAGTCCTACGGACTGGACTGGTGTCGTGAGCTGCTGCGAAATTGGGAATCACAGAAGACCCACGAATCAACGCAGGAGCGTCTCTCGTGGATGGATTCTGTGCTGCCGGCCTTATGCCGGTCGCTGTCTGTCCGCGACGGGTCCGACGGACGCAGTCTCACGCAATCGATCCTGACAGACCAATGGACCTGGCTGCTCGATCACGTGAGGCAACAACAGCAGTGGACGTCCCGAAAGCAAAAGTCCGAGCAACTGTCCCAACTTTGTAAACCCATTCTCAATGTGCTGGAGAGCAGCCGAATCGCCAAACAGCCCGACCTGCATGCCCAGGTGGTTGAGTTCCTGGCCGGAGGCGCTCCTGGCCTTCCCATCGAAGTGCCACTGGGTGTCCTCCAGGCCGCCCACGAGATTATTCACAAGTCCGATGTGAAGGCGCCCCAAGGAAGCCGCAATGCCCTGCGCAGTCTGGGCCTGAAGCCGGTACATGTGCATTGTACGAAGGAGATCACGGCACGGTTGAAAGTCCCCGTTCGGGCGAATAATGACTGGTCAATCGCGACGTCCATTCGCTGCTCATGCGCGCTTTGCGCGACCCTCACCAGGTATCTGCGCGCGGGCGACGTGTTGCGGCTCGAATGGCCGCTGGCAAAGAGTGGGCGTGCGCACATCCACGGCATAATTGATTCACACGATCTGCCGGTCACTCACAACACACGACGCACCGGCAGTCCGTTGACGCTGATCCTGGAAAAGACCGCTGCCATATTCGAGCGCGACGCTGCCGAACATCAGTTTCGACAACGCGCGTTGCAATGGTTGAATGAGACGGCAGTATTCTGAGCAAGGAGTCTCGCTTAGAGACTTAGTCGCGGCCTCGAGCAGCCCATCGAGTGCCATGCTGTTGTCAAATCAGCGTTGTCACCGCCGTGCCTGGGTTCCACAAAGTAAAGAGCGGGAACGTGACCCAAAAGGTTGATAGCGGGAGCTCATGCTCCCGCTATTCCTGCAGCCTTACGCCGCCTTCTCCGCCTCCCGAATCTCCAGGTGTCCTTGCCCCTCGAGCGAAGGCAGCTCAATATCCGCCACAACCCTCACCGGCACATAGTCGAGCGTCAACTCCCCGACCAGGCGCACCTTCCCGGTGCCCGCTTCCAGATCCGCCTGGCTCAAATCACTGCGCGTCTTATCGAGCGGAAACCCAAGCTCTGTGCCGCCTCGTGTCTGCGTGAACTTAACCAGCACGTACTGACGATCCAGCATTTCGCGGAACAACTTCAGCGTCCGCTCCGGACGCAGACTGGCCTCAACCGGGTGAGATCCTTCCGAAAGACGCTTAACTAAATCG
>Ga0070741_10010351_pt1 | contig 17656 bp, 16 predicted proteins | sample Coa_R1_4_FD_66440 | JGI IMG/M metagenome (GOLD analysis project Ga0070741, IMG submission 66440) | Surface soil microbial communities from Centralia Pennsylvania, which are recovering from an underground coalmine fire - Coalmine... | ecosystem: Environmental > Terrestrial > Soil > Unclassified ...
ACCCACCACGCGCGCATGACGTCCTCCGGGCCTGTGACGTTCGGCCCTGGCAACGCTAGGGGCACCGCCGGATGATCGGTGCATGACCGGCGAGCCGTCCTTCGCGCTGACCACCGAGGTACCGGCATCGAACGACGCCTTCGGCGGGATCGTGGTGCCGCTCGACCTCACACCGCTCGCGGACCGTGCGCTGGCGACCGCGAGGATCCTCGCCGCCCGAGCAGCGGTGCCGATCCATCTCGTGACCACGGTGTCGCCCGGACTCGACGACGCGGACGACCGCGCCGCGATCGTCAGCCGCGCGCTCGCGCTGCACGCACCGCACGTACAGGTGCACGTGCAGCACACGGACGACGTCACCGTCGCGCTGGCGAAGGCGATCGACGAAGTGCCCCATCCGGCACTGTGCGTCGCGACACACGCGCGCACGGCCGTGGGCGGGCTGCTGTTCGGCAGCACGACGGAGGAGCTGCTGCGCGCCCGGCGGGTGCCGTCGGTGCTCGTCGGCCCGGAAGCCGACCCGGAGTCGGTGCCGAGGATGCTGACGGTGTGCGTCGATCCCGGCGGCGCACCATCGGAGCTCCTGCACACCGCCGAGCTCTGGCGCGACACGATGGCCGGTGACCTTCGCGTCGTGGAGGTCGTCGAACCAGCACCGCGGAAGCAGGACGCGCCACCGGAGCTGCTGGCCGCGGCACGGGCCCTGCACGCGCCGTACCGCACGCTCGAGTCGCACGATCCCGCGCTCGCGCTGCTCGAGCTCACCGCCGGTCATCACACGTTGCTCGCCGTCGGCTCGCATCTGCGCCACGGCCTGCAACGCGCTCTGCTCGGCAGCGTCGCCGCCGAGCTCGTCCGCTACAGCGCGCGGCCGGTGATCGTCGTCCCCGGCCACTGACCCGAACCCCTCGACAGGAGGGGCCATGAGCACAACCGCCGATCTCGTGTTGACACCGGCGAAGGCGATCCGGTTGTCCGACATGATGCTCTCGCTCCTCGACGAGCTGCACGAGGCCACCGAGCGCGACGTCATGGACGACATCGCCCGCGCCCGGCTCGCCGCCATCTACGGCGCGGCGCTGGTCGAGATCGGCAGCTCGGTGTCGGATCCGCTCCTCGACGAGTTGTCGACGTTGATGACACCGATCGTGGACGGCGCGTCCTCGCTCGACGAGGTGCGCGTCGCGATGGCGCAACTGAGTGGATGGATCCTCGGCCTGCTGGTGGCCACCACCGAAGGACTCATCGCCATGTGCATCCCGACACCACCCGAGGAACGAGCGAACGAACACGGAGAGCCGACATGACGGACACGGCGCGCAACGGACATCCCCGCAGTCCTTGGCAACGGTTGGGTGACGCATTCACCATGCGTTCGACGGCGGTGCTCGTCGTCGTGCTGGTCGTCACCGCGGTGCTCGGTGCCGGTCTCCCCCGCCTCGACTTCCGCACGAGCGAGGACACGCTCGTGTCGTCGACGTCGTCGGTGTACACGGACAACCTCCGCTACCAGTCGCAGTTCGGTGGTGAGACGATGATCGTGCTGCTGTCCGGCGATGTGCAGCAGCTGTTCGTGGGAGCCAACCTCGGCAAGCTGCAGTCGCTCGAAACCGATCTGCGCGCGTTGCCGTCGGTCACGTCCGTGATCGGCCCGCTCACGGCGATGAACTACGGCGTCGAGCAGCTCGGCGTCGCGCCGGCGATGATCACCGACGCCGAAGCAAGGGAACCCGACCCGGCGAAGCGGCAGGCGATGCAGGCTGCGGTCAACGCGGACGCCACGCGCCTCCTGGCCGCCGGCCCACAGGAGCTCACCAACCCCACCTTCGTCCAGTTCCTGCTGTTCGGGGCGGACGGGACGATCCGACCCTCGCTGCGCGACTCGTTCCCCGATCCCGCGCACGCCATCGTGCTCGTGCGGTTCAAGGGCAACATCTCCATCGACGACCAGGGCGCGGCCGCGGTGGCGGTGAAGGACATCGTCTCGTCGCACGCCATCCCCGGCTTCACGTCGTTGGCGACGGGCACACCGGTGCTGCTGAAGGAGATCAACGACTACCTCCAGGGCGGCATGGCGACGCTCGGGTTGATCGCGGCGGTCGTCATGGTCGTCCTGCTCGCGCTCGTGTTCCGTGTGCGGGGACGGTTGCTGCCGCTCGCCGTCGTGCTCGTCGGCACGGTCTGGGCGTTCGGTGCGGTCGGGTGGCTCGGCATCCCGTTGAGCCTGGTGACGATCTCCGGTCTGCCGATCTTCATCGGGCTCGGTGTCGATTTCGCCATCCAGGTGCAGAACCGCTTCGAGGAGGAGCTGCGCAACGGGCGCGGCGCCGCGCCCGCGACGCAGCGCGCCGTGCGCGCGATGGCGCCGCCACTCGTCGTCGCCATGATCGCCGCCGCCGTCGGGTTCCTCGCGCTGCGGCTCTCGAAGGTGCCGATGATCAAGGACTTCGGCTCGATGTTGTCGGTCGGTGTCGTGCTGCTCGTCGCCGGGGGCATCGGGCTCCCCGCCACGCTGCTGTTCCTGCGCGAGCGCCGCCGTCCGGTTCGGCGCCCCCCGCGTGAGGACGACCGCATCGAGCGCGGCGTCCGCCGCCTCACCGCGTTGCCGGGCCGTTGGGTCGTGCCCGTGCTCGTCGTCGGGGTGTTCCTCGCCGGCGCCGGCCTCGTGCTCGAGGGACGGATGTCGATCCAGACCGAGCCCGAGCGCTGGGTGTCGCAGACCGGTCCCGCGGTGACGCAGCTCGACGAGCTGCGGACGACGACGAAGTTCTCCGACGAGCTCGACCTCCTGATCGAGGCGCCCGATGTGACGCGCGACGACGTGGTGGCGTGGATGGCGCGCTTCGGCGCCGTCGAGGTCGCCCGCCATTCGGCGCTGGTGCGGGCGGACAGCATGCCCGCGGTGGCGGCCGCCATCCACGGCGGTACGCCGTCGTCGAGCGACCTCGCGGCGCTGCTGCCGATCACGCCGAACGACATCTCGTCGACGTTCATCAGCGCGGACCACACGAAGGCGGCACTCATCTTCCCCGTCGGCGACATCTCGCTGAAGCAACGCGACGAGGTGATCGCCGCTTTGCGGACCGACCTCGCCGGCGAGTTGCGCCCGCCGAGTGGCACGACCGTCACGCCCACGGGCCTGGCTGTCGTCGGCCAGGAACTCGTGCGCAACCTCGAAGCAGGCCGCGGCGTCCTCGCGCTCGGCGCGCTGGCGTTCGTGTTTCTCTGGCTGCTGCTGCGCTTCCGGCGCCTGACCCGCGCGCTGCTGCCGCTCGTTCCCGTCGTGACCGCGCTCGGCGCGTCGATGGTCGTCATCTACTTCCTGGGCATCGAGCTCACGCCGCTGACCACGGTCGCAGGGCCGCTCGTCATCGCCGTGTCGACGGAGTTCGCCGTCCTGATCGAGGCGCGCTACGTCGAGGAGCGGGCGAACGGCGGCACACCGTCGGACGCCGTGCGCTACGGGTTGACGCGCATCGGGCGCGCGTTCGTGGCGTCGGGGCTCACGTTGATCGGCGGCTTCGGCGTGCTCGCGTTCTCGGAGATGCCGCTGCTGCGTGAGTTCGGTGTCGTCGTCGCCGTGGACGTGGTGGTGGCCCTGTTGTCGACGCTCGTCGTGCTGCCGCCGCTGCTGCGGTGGGCGGACGAACGCTCGTGGGTGCGCGGCTTCCAGCCGGCGCGCCACCACGTCGAGCTCGACATCACCGCCACATGGGTGGCGGAGGAACCGAACGAGCCGGCCATCGGGGCCGGCGGGAAAGCGAGGGGGTGAACATCATGACGATGCTCGAACCAGCACAGGGTGCGCCACGCGTCGAGGGCGCGGCAGAAGGCTCGCCCAACATCGTCGAGCGGTTCTGGCAGCACGTTGCGAGCTCGCCGGAACGCACGGCGCTGCGCCACGTCGTCGACGGCGAGTGGGCGCCGGTGACGTGGGCCGCGTACGGCGAGGAGGTGGCCGCCGTCGCCGCGGGGCTCGTCGCGCTCGGCGTCGAACCCGGAGACCGGGTCGGCGTCCTCGGCGGCAACAGCGTGCGCTGGCACGAGTCGGATCTCGGCACGCTCAGCGCCGCCGCCGTGACGGTGCCCGTCTACGCCACGAACGTCGCCAGCCAGGTGGCGTACGTGCTCGGCCACGCCGGCGCCAAGGTGTGCTTCGTCGCGGACCGCGATCAACTCGCCAAGGTGCTGCTGCGGCGGCACGCGCTGCCGGACCTCGTGCACGTCATCGTGTTCGAGCCGGTGTCCGACGGGCTCGACGATCCGTTCGTGATGGGCTTCGACGAGCTGCTCGAAGTGGGGCGCGAGCGCCTCGTGCACGAGCCCGACGTCGTGGTCGCGCGCCGAGCGGCCCTGGAGCCCGACTCCGTGGCCACGCTCGTGTACACGAGCGGTACGACCGGTCCGCCGAAGGGCACGGTGCTCACCCATCACAACCTCGGGTTCACGATCGCGAGCGTCACGTCGATCGTCGAGGTCGGGCCCGACGACCGCTTCCTTTCGTTCCTCCCGCTCAGCCACATCGCCGAGCGCGTCGTCAGCGACTTCGGGCAGATCGTCTCCGGTGGTGAGACGTGGTTCGCCCGCAGCCTCACCACCGTGCCCGAGGACCTCCAGGCGTGCCGGCCCACGATCTTCTTCGCCGTGCCCCGCGTCTGGCAGAAGTTCCACGAGGCGATCCTCACGCAACTCGACGAAGGTCCGCGCCCGTTGCAGGCCGCCTTCGAACGGTACGTGTCGCTCGGCCTCGACCTGCACGCGCCCCGCACCGGGTCCGTGGGCGCGCGCGTCGCGCACCACGCCGAGTACGCCGCGCTCGACCACACCGTCGGCGCGCTGTTGCGCCACAAGCTCGGACTCGATCGGGCCCACTTCCTCGTCTCCGCGGCGGCGCCCATCCACGAGGACCTGTTGCGGTGGTTCGAGGCCATCGGACTCCCGATCGCGGAGGTCTACGGGCAGACCGAGGACTGCGGACCGACGACCGCCAACCGGCCGGGGCGCATCCGGCTCGGGACCGTCGGCGAGCCGCTGCCGGGTGTCGAGGTCCGCATCGCCGATGACGGCGAGGTGCTGGTGCGGGGCGACAACGTGTGCGCCGGCTACTACGAGAACGCCACGGCGTCGAAGGAGCTCGTCGACGAAGCGGGGTGGATGCACTCGGGCGACCTCGGGCAGCTCGAGGACGGCTACCTGCGCATCACCGGCCGCAAGAAGGACCTCATCATCAACGCCGCCGGGAAGAACATCGCGCCACAGGAGCTGGAGACCCATCTCGAGTCGCACCTGCTCATCTCGCAAGCGGTGGTCGTGGGTGAGGGCCGGTCCTACCTGGTCGCGCTCCTGACGCTCGACGCCGAGCAGCTCCACCACTGGGCCGACGCGCACCACAAGTTGCTGGCACCCGAGGCGCTCGTCGACGACGACGAGTTGCGGGCGGCCGTCGCCGAGGCGGTGGACGACGTCAACCAACGTCACGCCCCCGTCGAGCGCATCAAGCGCTGGAAGATCCTGCCTCGTGACTTCACGGTCGCCACCGGCGAGCTGACGCCGACGTTGAAGGTGAAGCGCGACGTCGTCAACGCCCGCTACGCGGACCTCATCGACGAGCTGTACGCGACGCCTGCGTGACCGGCCCCGCCGAGCGGAGCTCGTCGAAGCCCTTCTCGATGCCTTCGACGAGCACCGCGAGGTCGGGCCACGCATCGGGGTCGGCACGGATGCCGAGCACGACGTCGCCGTCGTACGACAGCACGGCCACGCCAACGGTGAGGTTGCCGGCCAGCGGCACGAGCGGGATGGCGTCCACCATCCGCGCGCCCAGCGCGTAGAGCGGCACCTGCGGACCCGGGACGTTCGTGACGACGAGGTTGATGAACGGCTCTCGGTGCACCATCGTCGCGATCGGTGTGATGAACGACGGCGGCAGAAGGTCCGCGGCACGCGTCGCCATCGCCGCAGCTGCCGGGTCACCGCGCTGCTTCGCGGCGCGCGTGCGTGTTGCGATCTCGTGCAGCCGAGCCGGCGCATCCTGCCCGCCGACGGGGAGATCCATGAAGATGGCGCCGACGACGTTGCCGAGCTCGAGATGCTGCGCGTCCGCCCGCAACGACACCGGTACGAGCACACGCAGCTCGTCGATGTCCTCGAGCTCGTCGCGTTCGCGGAGCACATCGCGCAGACCACTCGTCACGGCGGCGAGGACGACGTCGTTCACCTTCGCGCCGTGTGCGCTCGCCACCCGCTTCAGCTCGTCGAGCGGTCTGGAGATCCTGCGCAACGTGCGGTTCGCGCCGGTGCGGGCGTTGAGGCTCGTGCGAGGGGCGAGCTTCACGGCGCCCAGCGCCGTTGTCGTCTGGTGCACCGCGTCCTCGCCGTGTGACGGGTGCACGAGGAGGTCGAGGGCGGCGCGCGCGAGCTGCAGTGGTTGCGCGGCACGCCGCGTGAGTGACGCCAGTGCCGCCGCGGTGGGCGCGGGAGGCGGTGCAGGCAACCATGCGACGGGCGCGCCGTCGGGACCGTTCGGCGCGTCGGGGGCGTCGGGCGTCAGGTCGAGCAGCACCATGGCCACGTCGACACCGGACACGCCGTCGATCAACGTGTGGTGCGCCTTCTCGAGCAGCGCCACCCGTCCGTCGGCCAGGCCGTCGAGGAACCAGAGCTCCCACAGCGGACGGCCGCGGTCGAGCAGGCGGGCGTTGAGCGCCTCGGCAGTGGCGACGACGGCGTCGAAGTCGCCGGGCCGGCGCACGCGCAACCGGCGCACGTGCTTCGTGACGTCGAACTGCGCGTCGTCGACCCAGATCGGCCGGCCGAAGGGCACTTCCTGCACGCGCTGGCGGAAGCGAGGGACGAGATGCAACCGGCACGCGACGCGACGGCGGACGTCTGCGATGCGCACGCGTTCTCGCTCGTCGAGCAGCGGCGCGCCGTCGAAGAACGCGAGGCCGCCGAGGTGCATCGGCGCGTCGGGTCGTTCCGCACGGAGGAACGCCGTGTCGAGGGAGGTGAGCTCCGCGGCCACGGTCATGACGTGACCGCACCGCGCCGGAGCGAACGCATCTCGTCGAACGCCGTCGCCAAGCAGTCGGTCAACAGGACCGGGTCGGCCACGGCGGTCGTGTCGGCGTCGATGCCGATGCAGCACTCGTCGACGTGGGAGAGCAACGTGATGCTGACGGCCGTGCCCGTTGGCGGTGCGAACGCGTAGAGCCGTTCGAGCCGCACGCCGCCGAGCGACACGTGATGACGGATGCCGGGTACGTCGACGAGGTCGACGTCCACGTTGCGCAACATCGACTGGAACACGGCGGTCAACAGCGGTGCCGGCAGCAGTCGGAGCACGGACGCGAGGCGATCGGTCAGGCGCACGGCAGGCTCGTCGCGCCACTGCTTGACCAGGCGATCGGCGATCTGCACCCGCTCCACCGGATCGTCCGAGATGGGCAGCACGAAGCGGGCCGGTGTGAAGCGGTTGCCACCGAGCGAGTCGTCGTCCCGGAGGTTGATCGGCACGGTGATGCGCAGCGCACCGGTGGGCGCGCCGAGCACGTCGTGGTAGCGCGCCAGCCCGCCGGCGGCGGCGGCGAGGAAGACGTCGTTGACGGTTGCGCCGTTGGCCCGTGCGATCGCGGCGAGGTCGCGCAGCGGCACGTCGAGCACGTCGAAGCGACGGCCGAGACCCCGGCCGCGGAACGCCGGTGACAGCGGGTGGGTCACGGGCCGCGTCATGCGGGCGATCGACGTCACCGTCCGCGCGATCTCGCGGGCGGTGCCGACCGGATCACGCGCCACCCGGAATCCCTGCGTCACCGCACCCACCACTCGGTCGGTGGGCGAACGGGACGTCCCGCGCGAAGGTGACGGAGAGGAGGGTGGCGGTGCCGAGCCCGCCAGGTCCGTCTCGCGGAAGAGGAGCTCGGCCAGGTGGATGCCACCCACGCCGTCGGTGACGGTGTGGTGCACCTTGAGCACGAGGACCGACTCGCCGCCGGCCAACCCGTCGACGACGGTGACCTCCCACAGCGGGCGCGAGCGGTCGAAGTCCTGCACCGCCATCGGCGCCACCAGGTCGAGCACGCGCCGCAGGTCCGCGCCCTCGGGCGCGTCGAAGCGGCGCACGTGGTAGTCGAGGTCGAAGGCGGGCGCGTCGACCCACTCCGGTCGACCGATCCCGAAGCGCGACGGTCGCACGACCTGACCGAACTTCGGCAACAGCTGCGCGGCACGCTCGAACGTGCGGCGGACGGCATCGTGATCCGGTCGACCGCTCAGCACGCCGACCGCCACGATCGTGGAGCGCAGCACCGGGTCGCGCTCGATCGTCCACATGATCGCGTCGGCGTCGCTCATCGACGACGCCGGCGCGACCGACCGCTCATGCATCGGATGCCGCGGAAGAGCCGGCGAGGACCCCTTCGATGCGTTGCCGCGCCGCGCGTGCGGCCTCGCGGAGCTGGTCGAGCGATGCGTCCGCGTCGCCGCGGACCTCGTCGGCGAACCCCGAGAGCTGCTCCTCGGCCGCGGTGAGCACGTCACGCGCGTTCATCTCGGCCAGCTGGAGCTGCACGCGCAGGTCGTCCAGCCGCGCTCGCCACGCGTCCACCATCTCGGTGATGGCAGCGTCGAACTCGTCCCGGGTACGGGCCCGCTCGGCGCGCGCCTCGGCTTCGGCGGCCGACAACTCGCGCTGCAGGGCGGCGATCGCCCGCCGCGCGACCTTCGACTGCCGTTGCCACGCCTCGCGCTGGATCGAATCGAGCTCCGAGAGCGTCTCGCACAGCGCCCGGGCCTCCTTGCGGAACCTCGCGGTGAGGTCGTGGGCGGGCGCTGCGGTCTCGTCGTGGGATGTCGTCGTCATCGGAGTGCCTCCGCGAGTGCAAGTCGGGTGTCCCTCGCATGCTCGCGACACGGGGCTCGCGCCCGTAGGGCCGAAGGTCACGAGCGGCGCCCCGTTGTGACGTTGTGCCCTTTCGGCGCCCGGGGACGGCGCGCATGATCGGCCGATGGCGAGTAACGACGTGGCGCAGCAACAGGCGGACGAACTGATCGTCGAGTGCGAGCGCTTCCTGGCCGGCCGGTCCGCCGAGTACCTCGCCGGCAACGGCCGCCCGATCCCGGCGTGGGCGTGGCTCAACGTCCTCGCGCACGGGGACGAGACGCGGGTGCACACGATCGCGACGACGCTGCGCCAGTCCGACACGCACGAGCGGGTGACCACGTGGGGACAGGCACTCGGCCGACTCGCCGACGAGATCCTCGAGTGCGCCGCCGTCGTCGGCAGCGTGCACACCGTGCAGCTCGCGACGCTCGTGCCCCTCGAGCTCCGTTTGATGGCCAACCGCGAGATGGCCGGCCTCGGTCCCGCCGACCTGCTCGCCCGCGCCCGCGCCGCGCTGCGCCACCATCCCAGCGCGCTCGGTTAGGGGGCGTTCGCACATGACGACACATCGGGTCTCCCCACGTTCGGTCCTCCACCGCTCGCCCGCCATGCGCCTCGACCCCTACGCGGTCGAGGACTGCACGATCACGCTCGAGGAGTGGCGGCGCCTGCGCGAGCCCGAGGTCGTGACGCCACGCCGTTAGGGGGGCAACGTGTCGCTCGACCCAGCGGTGACGGAGACGCACACCGCACTGGTCTTCTTCGTCGGTGACCGCGCCTACAAGATGAAGAAGCCGGTGTCGCTCGGCTTCCTCGACTTCTCGACGCGCTCGCAACGAGCCGACGCGTGCCGGCGCGAGGTCGAGTTGAACCGCCGTCTCGCACCCGACGTGTACCTCGGTGTGGCGACGGTGCTCGACGGCGACGACCAGCCGTGCGAGCACCTCGTCGTGATGCGTCGCTTGCCATCGGGGCGACGGCTGACGGCGTGCATCGAGCGTGGCGAGGACGTGACCGACGCGCTGTGGCGTGTCGCCCGGCAGGTGGCCGCGCTGCACGGGCGCAGCGACCCTGCCGGTGCGCCGGACGGCGTGGGCACCGTCGACGATGTCCTCGCCCACTGGGAGGACGACTTCGCCACGCTCCGCCGGTTCGGCGGGACGGTGTTCGACGACAACGACCTCGCCGGCGTGCGTGATCTCGTCCGTCGCTACCTCGCGGGACGGGGTCGGCTGTTCGAGGAACGACGGCGCCGCGGTCGGATCCGCGACGGCCACGGCGATCTCCAAGCCGACGACATCTTCGTGCTCGACGACGGCCCGCGCGTGCTCGACTGCCTCGAGTTCGACGATCGCCTGCGATGGGGTGACGTGCTCGACGACGTGGCCTTCCTCGCCATGGACCTCGAGCGGGTGGGCCGCCGCGATCTCGCGGCCCGCTTCCTCGCCTGGCACCGCGAGCTGACCGACGACAACTGGCCGCCGTCGCTCGCCGACCACGCCGTCGCCCGCCGTGCCCACATCCGCGCCAAGGTCATGGCGATCCGCTGCTCGCAGGGCGACGACGGGGCTGCTGCGGACGCACGCCGGTTCATGGACCTGTGCCGAGCGCACCTGTGCCACGGCCGTACGCGCCTCGTCCTCACGGGCGGCCTGCCCGGCACGGGGAAGTCGACGCTCGCCGCCCGCCTCGCCGGCGCGCACCCGTTCGTGGTGCTGCGCAGCGACGAGGTGCGCGAGTCCCGTCCGGACCGCTACGCCCCCGCGTGCGTCGACGCGACCTACGACGAGCTCCTCCGTCGCGCGGAAGAGCTGCTCGGTCTGGGCGAATCGGTGATCGTCGACGCGACGTGGTCGAGCGCGGCGCGCCGCGCACGCGCCCGCGAGGTCGGTGCGCGCACGGCGAGCGACGTCGTGGAGCTGCGCTGCGAGGTCGCCGCCGACGTCGCGCGCGCCCGCATCCGCCGGCGCCTCGCGACCGGCGGTGATGCGTCCGAGGCGACGCCGGAAGTGGCGGACGCGATGGCGGCGTCGTTCGACCCGTGGCCCGGCGCGCACATCGTCGAAACCACGACGCCGGTCGACGTCGCGCCGTTGCTCGAGTGGTGACGCGTCCTCGTCGCTCCCGCCCGCGTCGCGCCAAACCGGTCTCCCCGACTGTCGTGCAGTTCTCCCCGATCCTCGATGGTCACTGCACGATGGATCAGCGGACGACGATCGCCGGGCACGTGCTGTGGACGAGGCAGCGGTGGCTCACGGAGCCGAGCAGCAGCTCACGGAAGCCGCCGAGGCCGCGCGCACCGACGACGAGCAGCTCGGCGTGCGTCGCCGCCGCCAGCAGGGCGCGCGCGGGAAGATCGTTGTCGACCTCGAGCGTGACCGTGCCGCTGGCGTCGCCGAGCGCGCAGTGCACGATGCGATCGAGCGCTCGCATGGCGTCGTCACCGTCGTAGTCGGGATCGAAGGCCGGTTCGCCCTCCGGGTGGCACTGCTCGAGCAGGCCCCACGCGAGCACGGCGGTGAGCTGGACGGCGCGCCGGCTCGCCTCCGTGGCGGCCCATCGCAACGCTGTGGCCGCCGGTTGCGAGCCGTCGACGCCGACGACGATGCCGCGCCCCGTGCCCTCCCAGCTCTCGGGCACGACCGCGACCGGCGAGGACGCGTGGTGCGCGACCTGGATGACCTTCGGTCCGATCGGTTCCTGCACGAGGCCGCCGGTGCCGTGCCGGCCCATCACGAGGAGACCGGCGTCGCGGGCCGCGTCGACGAGCGCAGGTGCGGCCCGGTCGTGCGCCTCCCGACGCTCGATGCACACGGTGTCGACGGCGTCGCCGCCGACGGCGTCGAGTTCGTGGCCGACGAGCGCCAGCGCGGCGTCGTCGGTCCGTCCCGCCTCGACCATGTTCTCGTCGTACGTCTCGGGCACGAACACCATCGGCTCGTGCCACGCGTGCACGACGCGCAGCGAGCGTCCCCAGAGCTCCGCCTCCGCCAGTGCCCATCGGAGCGCGACACGCGCCGCGCTCGATCCGTCGACACCGACCACGATCGGCCCGTTGCGCATGCCCGACGTTCGCATCCCGCGACGGCGCGCGGCCAGGGTCACAAGTCCCGATCCCGACCAAGAGTGGCCCTTGGACCCTGGTGACCACGGCGTACGCCGCGCACGCTCGCACCATGACGACACTCGCAGCGGCAGTCGTGGTCGGCGTGGACGGCTCCCCTGTCGGTCAACACGCCTTCCGATGGGCGATCGGTGAAGCGATGTTCCGGAAGGTGCCGGTTCGCGCCGTGCACGTCTGGTCGCCGCCGGTGCCGCTCTCGCCGATCGGCTCGATCGTCAGCCCGGTCGACGTCACGTCCTCGGAACGAGCGGCGAAGCTCGACCTCGAAGAGGCGCTCGACCGCGCGCTGAAGGCGACGCATGCCGACCCGGCGGCGGTGGAGGCGACCATCGAGCGCGGCTACGCGCCGAAGGTGCTGCTGGAGGACGGTGCTGGCGCGGGCCTCCTCGTCGTCGGCACGCACGGTCACGGCACGCTCGGTGAGTTCGTGCTCGGTTCGGTGAGCCAGCACTGCGTGCGCCACACATCCGTCCCGTTGGTGGTCGTGCCGCGCGAAGCGCCGCTGCCGCCGGAGGGCGGCGACGTCGTCGTCGGCGTCGACGGCTCGACCGGTTCGCAACACGCGCTCGAGTGGGCGATGGCCGAGGCCGCGCTGCGGGGCGCGCCGCTCGTCGTCGTGCACGCCTGGTGGGTCGAGTACCCGCCGTCGCCGAGCGACTTCCCGTTCGTGTCGATCGACCGCCGCGTGTTCGTGCGCCGCAGCGAGCGCATGTTGCGCCACATGGTCGACACGGCGAAGGAGCACGCCGCGGCGCTGCCGCCGTCCATCGACGTCGAAGCGGTCGCCAGCGCGCCCGCACGCGCGCTGATCGAACGAGGCCGTGACGCGGCCCTGCTCGTCGTCGGCACGCGCGGACGCGGCGGCTTCGCCGGCGCGCTGCTCGGCTCCGTGAGCCAGCACTGCGTCCATCACGCGCCGTGCGCGGTGGCTGTCATCCCCGTGCCACGTGAGGAGGACCATCGATGAAGGATCTGCTGCGCTTCGCCGATCTCAGTCGCGACGGCTGCCGCGAGATCCTCGGCCTCGCCCGTGAGGTCAAGGAGCTCCCGCACCACTGGCGCAAGGAGCTGCGCGGCGACTCGGTGGTGCTGTACTTCTCGAAGCCGTCGACGCGCACCCGCATCTCGTTCGAGACGGCGGTGGCCCGCCTCGGCGGCACGCCGGTCGTCGTCGGGCCGGCCGAGCTGCAACTCGGGCGGGGCGAGACCATCGAGGACACGGCCCACGTCATCAGCCGCTTCGCACGGGCCTTCGTCATCCGCACGTTCTCGGACGACGACGTGCGTCGCTTCGCGGCGGCGGCGGCGATCCCCGTGGTGAACGCGCTGACGGACGGTCACCATCCGTGCCAGGCACTGGCCGACCTCCTCACGCTCGAGGAGCACTTCGGTGGCCTGGAAGGACGCAAGGTCGCGTACCTCGGCGACGGCAACAACGTCGCGTCGAGCCTGCTCGAAGCGTGCGCGTTGATGGGCGTCGACATCGCCGTCGCCACACCGCCCGGCTACCAGCCGCCCGTCGAAGTGCTCGACACCGCGGAGCGGCTGGCGCTCGACAGCGGCGCGCTCGTCACGGTCACGCACGACCCGCTGGTGGCGGTCGAGCACGCGCACGCCATCTACACCGACGTATGGGTCTCGATGGGGACACCGGAGGAAGAGCGGGCCGAGCGCACCGCTGCGCTGCGCCCCTACCAGGTGAACGACGCGCTGTTCGAGGACGCGCGTGACGATGCCGTGTTCCTCCACTGCCTGCCCGCGCACCGCGGCGAGGAGGTGACGGCGTCGGTGATCGACGGACCGCGGTCGCTCGTCTTCGACCAGGCCGAGAACCGGTTGCACACCGCGCAGGGACTGCTCCTCGCGCTCCTCCACCACGCGGTCACGGGCGCTGAAGAGCTCGTGAGGTGAGGTCGTGAACGAACGCCGATCCCGCTGGTCGGTGCACCTGTTCACCGTCGCGGGGATCGACGTGCGCGTGCACGCCACGATGCTGCTGCTCGTCTGGCTCGTCGCGCTGGCCTCGACGGAGGAGCCGGGCGGTGTCGGCGGCGGTCTCGTGTGGCTGACCCTGCTCTTCGTGTGCGTGGTGCTGCACGAGTTGGCGCACTCGCTCGTGGCTCGCCACTTCGACATCCCCGTCGAGGAGATCGAACTGCTCCCCATCGGCGGCATCTCGAAGATGGCCAGGATCCCTGACGAACCCGCCCACGAGGTCGCCATCGCGGGCGCAGGGCCGGCCACGAGCTTCGCCATCGGGCTCGCTGCGCTCGGCGTCGCCGCCCTCGTCGGTGCGTCGGCATGGCCGCCCGAGATCTACGGCGGCGCGCTCGTTCCTCGGATCGGCTGGTTCAACCTGCTCCTCGGGGGGTTCAACCTGCTGCCCGCGCTGCCGCTCGACGGTGGCCGCCTGTACCGCGCCGTCCTCGAGCGACGTGTCGGACCGCAAGCGGCGACCGTGCAGGCCGCCCGTCTCGGTCGCGTCTTCGCGTGGGCGTTGATGATCGCCGGCGCCCTGTTGAACCTCTGGCTCGTCATCATCGGCGTGTTCGTGTACCTCGGCAGCTACGCGGAAGAAGTGGGCAGCCGCGTGCACACCGCGCTCGACCGCATCACCGTCGACACGTTGATGGTCCACGACCCGCTGGTGCTGCACCACCGCACGACGGTCGCCGAGTTGGCACCGCTGCTGACCACGACCGCGCAGCGCGAGTTCCCCGTCGTCGACGACGCCGGTTCGTACATCGGCATGGTCGACGCGCACGCGACCGAACGCCTCGAAGGTGAACAACCGCTCGACCGCGCGCTCGCGCCGCTGCCGCCCGTGCGACGCGATCTCCACGTCGACGACCTGCAACTGCTCGATCGGCACGCGCCGCCCGCGCTCGCCGTCGTCGAGGACGGGCGCGTGATCGGACTCGTACGTCGCGACGACGTGCTCGTGGTCCTGCAACGCGCGCTCGCGGAGAAGTGAGAGGAGGACGTGATGGTTCGCTGCTACGTCGGTTCGGAGGTGGGGACGCTGCGCCGTGTGCTGCTGCACCGCCCCGACCTCGAGCTGCGGCGGCTCACGCCGTCGAACTGCGAGGACCTGTTGTTCGACGACGTCCTGTGGGTGCAACGGGCGCGACAGGAGCACGATGCGTTCGCCGACGTCCTCACCGACCGCGGCATCGAGGTGCTCTACCTCGCGGACCTGCTCGCGGAGACGGTGAAGGACGACAACGCCCGCGCGTGGTTGCTCGATCGCGTCGTCACGGAGGAGGACCACGGGCCCGCGTTCGCGCCCTTCCTGCGCGACGCGCTCGCCCACATGGACGCGGTCACCCTCGCCCGCCACCTCGTCGGCGGGCTCACGGCCGGCGAGCTGGGCGGCCATCCACGCGGGCTGACCGCCGCGATGACGAGACCGAACGACCTCGTGCTGCCGCCGCTGCCGAACCACCTGTTCGCGCGCGACACCTCGTGCTGGGTGTACGACGGCGTGTCGGTCAACCCGATGGCGAAGCCGGCCCGCAACCGCGAGACGGCGCACCTCGCCGCCATCTACCGGTTCCATCCGCTCTTCGCGTCCGCGTCGTTCCACCACTGGTACGACGGGGCGGGCGACGACCGCGGCCACGCCACGATCGAGGGTGGCGACGTGCTCGTCATCGGGAACGGCGCCGTTGCCATCGGCATGGGCGACCGCACCACCCCGCAGGCCGTCGAACGTCTCGCGTCGCGCATGTTCGCGGCGGGCAGCGTCCGGCGCGTCGTCGCCATCGAACTGCCGAAGCGGCGCGCGTTCATGCACCTCGACACCGTCATGACGATGGTGGACCCGGAGACGTTCGTGGCCTACCCGGGGATCGTCGAGTCGCTGCGGTGCTGGCGCATCGAGCCGGGCGAACCGGACGTGCGCATCACGACCGGCGCCACGGTGTTCGAGGAGATCGCTTCCGCACTCGGTCGCGAGGACGTCCGCGTGTTGACCACCGGCGGCGACGAGCTCGAGGCCGAGCGCGAGCAGTGGGACGACGGCAACAACGTGCTCGCTGTCGCGCCCGGCGTCGTCGTCGCCTACGAGCGCAACGTCGACACCAACACGAAGCTGCGCCGGCACGGGATCGAGGTCATCACCATCGCGGGCAGCGAGCTCGGGCGCGGGCGCGGCGGGCCCCGTTGCATGAGCTGCCCCATCGAGCGCGAAGGGCTCCCTGCGTGAACGCCGATCTCGTCGTCGCCGCGCTCGGCGGCAACGCGCTGCTGCGCAAGGGCGAGCCGCTCGAGGCTTCGGTGCAGCGCGAGAACGTGCAACGCGCTGCCGTCCTCCTTGCGGCCGTCGCCCGCGAGCACCGCCTCGTCGTGACCCACGGCAACGGCCCGCAGGTCGGGTTGCTCGCGCTGCAGAACGACGCGTACCGCGAAGTGGCGCCGTACCCACTCGACGTCCTCGACGCAGAGAGCGAGGGGATGATCGGCTATGTCGTGGACCAGCACCTCGCGAGCGAGCTGCCCACAGCGCGCATCGCCACGTTGTTGACGCAGGTCGTCGTGGACCCCGATGATCCCGCGTTCCTGCACCCGACCAAGCCCATCGGGCCCGTGTACGGCGATGCCGATGCTCGCCACCTCGCTGCCCAGCGGGGATGGGCGATGGTGCGCGACGGTGCCGGTTGGCGCCGCGCGGTCGCGTCCCCGGCACCGCGGCGCATCATCGAGCTCGACGCCATCGGGTTGCTCGTCGCGCACGGCGTGATCGTCGTGTGCGCGGGAGGCGGTGGCATCCCGGTCGTGCAGACCGACGAAGGGCTGCGCGGTGTCGAAGCAGTCATCGACAAGGACGCGACGACGTCGTTGCTCGCGCGCGAGCTGCACGCGGATCGGCTGGTGCTGCTCACCGATGCACCGGCGGTCGCGCTCGACTGGGGCATGCCCCACGAGCGCGCGTTGCGGATCGTCGCCCCGGACACGTTGCGCACCGTCGCGTTCGCGCCGGGCACGATGCAACCGAAGATCGACGCCGTGTGCGACTTCGTCGAGGGCACAGGACGTCCCGCCCACATCGGTGCGCTCGACGACCTCACCGCGATCCTCGCCGGGCACGCGGGAACGACGATCGTCCCCCACACGCAGCCGCGCTTCTACGACGCCCACGACATGGCGGCGTCACGATGAGCGGGATCGAACCGGTCATCGGCGACGCGCTCGTCGACGAGCGTTTCGTCGAGGAAGGCCTCGTCGTCGTCGGTGTCGACGGGTCGGCCACGTCACGGGCCGCGCTCGTGTGGGCGGCGAAGGAGGCGGCACGACGGCGTGCCGAGCTCGACGTCGTGTGCGCATGGCTGCCGGAGCCGACCGTGTCCCCGGCGGGCGTACCGGGTCCGCCGGACGACCTCCGCCCCTTCGAGGCCGCCGCCCGTCAGCTGCTCGACGACGCGGTCGCGTGGTTGCCGGGCGACCTCCTCGACGCCGTACCGGGGCTTCACTGCGTGCCCGTCGAGGCGCGCGCCGCCGCCGCGGTCGTCAGCGCGTCGATCGGCGCCGATCTCCTCGTCGTCGGCTCGCGCGGTCGCGGCCCGGTGACGGGACTCCTCGGGTCGGTGAGCCACCAGGCCGCCCACCACGCCGCCTGCCCCGTCGCCGTCGTGCCCCCGGGTTGGCCGGAC